>Ga0207700_10001553_pt1 | contig 13027 bp, 26 predicted proteins | sample LARL82metaG_FD_184348 | JGI IMG/M metagenome (GOLD analysis project Ga0207700, IMG submission 184348) | Corn, switchgrass and miscanthus rhizosphere microbial communities from Kellogg Biological Station, Michigan, USA - LAR L8-2 metaG... | ecosystem: Host-associated > Plants > Roots >...
GTACGAAATGGCAGATGCCATGCTGAAGGCGCGAGAGGTTAACCAATGGAAGCTTCGATGAAAACCAAATCCCACAGAACCTTTCATCGGATTGGGTATCGAGATGCTATGGATCATAAGCAAATGAGCGAATGTAGCTTTGAGGACCCGACGGACTGGGAGGCGTACATGGCCGGCTGGCGCCAGTGCCACGAAGACGGCGATCGCATCGTTATCGACACAGTAGTAGTGTGGGAATCACCATGAAGCAGTACAGAGCCAAAGGGGTTATTGAAGTCCGCCCCTACGTCGAGGGGGAGGATCTGGCTGGCGTTACTATTATGTCAGGCCTCGGCCGTCCGCTGGAATCGCCGACGCCAGGCGACGTTATTGCTCGCGTGGTGAATAAACCCCAAGCCCAGTGGTTCATGTCAGCTGCATGCCTTAACAAATTCTATGAGCCCATTCCCGAGCCTCCTGCCGAAAGCTTGCCCCTCCCGCCCCAGTACCTCTTAGCAGCTGCGACGCAGCCCGATAGGTCGCTGGCGCTAGACGACTTTTCTAGTTATGAGGACTACGGCTGGGTCCGATGGTCTGTCGGAGCGTCCAAGATCGAACTTGACGGCGAGTACACAGCCGACGAGCTGCGGGCCCTTGCCGAATACATGGACAGGAACACCGCCCATGAGTAATACGCGAATAATGAACTACGAAGCCTGCCCAAAACACCCTGAACTATTATTGCCGGTGGCCACCGGTGACTCTAGTCAGCATCTCTGCCCTATTTGCGGCCAAGACGCCCGACGCGCAACCTACGCCGAGCAGAAAGCCAACCCTACCGGGGGGCTGATGAAGATCCCGCGTCCTCCTCCGGTACGGTTTTGAGCTTCTCTAGCCGATACCGCTCAAAGTCACTGCAGATACGCACGACGAGCACCCAAGCAAGCAACACGATCGCGGCAGCAAGCCACGGCAGAAGGCCGATTGGTACGGGCACCTCTATCTCCCATTAGGCTGTATCCATTTCGGGCTGATGGTGTACACTGGCGGGTCGGTCCAGCGCAGTTCCGTCTCGTATCTGTCGGGCGGTCGCTTGTTCTCCGCTCTGGTGGCCGCCTGCGAGATGTACATCGGCGCCGATTGAAGCGGTGTTAGGAGCGCCACCCCATGCGCCTGGCAAAGCCTGGCGAGGTCGCGCGCGAAGCGATCCGCCTCGGCCTTTCCGAAGGCGCCGGGCGAAAGCCGCCCGACGCTTCCGATGCCTCCGTTACTGCTGTCCATAGCGCGTCTTGTAGGTGTGACGCTCAAGCGCGGTCTGCTGGACATCAGCCAGGTGCCCAGCGAACCCCGCACACATGTTCAAAAATTTCGAATTGATCTGCCAAGTGTACTTGATGTTGTTGAGCAGCATCTCCGCGGTGAGCTTCATCAGGTCATCCGCAGGCTCCGGCGGGGTGTTCGAGATGTCCGACATCCGACCTCCTGTGTTGGGGTAGCGGCGGGGTTCTAGCCCAGCGGCATCAGGCGCCACAAGAACGCCGTTTAGTTATCCCTCAGTTATCCCCAACATTCTGCGCGAGGCGGCAGGTGGCGTACCCCCTGATGTGAGCCTCGCGCCATTCCTGGTTGATCTTGCTTCTTTTTTTCAGACACGAGGCCAGGTCGAAGCGGGTGGTCGGACGATAAATATCCTGAACTCCGTCCGGCCAAATAATTGAAGCGTTGATCACCCAGGGGTCCGCCGGCTGCGGCGCTTCGGGTGGGCCGGACAACGTAACCCAAGCCCCGGCGGAGAAGAGCAGGGCAGGAAGGATAAGCTTGAGGCCGTACCACATCGCTACCCACCCAAGCTAAATCCGGCGGGTCGGAGCCAATGGAACCACCGACCCAACCGGACCTCGCTCAGCGAAGCCAGAGCGAACGGCAATGTGATAATTATAGGGGTGCGCTGTCAAGCAGAATCTGGGTTGCGCCGGCACTAGCCCTTGCTAATAATAGATGCGGCTGTGGCAAGCCGTAACGTATGGGAAAGGAAACGTCAATGGGACTCTTCATCGGTACAAAGGCGGACGATATCATTGGCCCAGGAGGTCTGTCACCTAACGTCCTCGCCGAGCCCCCCGGGACCGTGCCCGGCGACGAGAATGACATAATTTACGGCGGCGATGGCAACGACCTCATCTCGGGTGCAGGCGGCGACGACGTCATCTCCGGCGACAATGGCAACGACACTATTTTCGGTAACCAGGGAAATGACATAATATTCGGCGGCGAGGGCAACGACAACCTCAACGGCAATCGTGGCAATGACACGTTATTCGGCGGCAACGGCAACGACATACTGAACGGCGGCATGGACGCCGATACCCTGACCGGCGGGGCCGGTGCAGACATTTTCGTCCTGACTTCGCTGAATGCCTCGCTGGTCACCGGGTTCGATACGATCACCGATTTCACGTCAGGTACAGATCATATCAAAATCGGTCACACGATCCCCCCAGGAGCTCTTAATACGGGCAACCCCGCGGCCGCCCCGTTCGTAATAGATGGTACCGATGACTTGGCAGCCGACCTTGCGACCCTACTGGGACCTGCCAAGCTGTTGGCCAACGGGGCCGCTCAGGTGACGATCAACGGCGGCGCCGATGCGGGAAGTTACGTGGTCATCAACAATACGACTGCTGGTTACGACCCAGGCACCGATGGAGTTATACGACTGCTGGGCACCCCTGTACTGACGAATACGGACTTCATCGCATAGGCAACTGATGGAACCGACCATTGACGCCGTAGCCCGATTTATTGTCCCCTATGGGGCGCGCCAGGACTTCACCCAGGCGTTGGCTGAGGCGTTACATGGTCGGCCCGTCAAGGCAGCCGCGTACCCCAATCCTTTTCCGCCGCGCCTCGGCCTGCTGTTCAAGGCAGGGACACCTCCCATCTGCTTAGAGTGCTCGGCCTTACGCTACGGCGATACCCTCAGAATTAGCGTGTTTTTGTGCATACGCACACGGGCGGCGGTCGATCTTCTGACCGTTATTCCGGGGGGCTGCGCGCGCTACATATATCCAGCTACCACCGATATCGACCAAATCGCCCAGGACGTTGCGGGCCGGTTCTGGGAAACGATGCGCTTGGATGTTAACGGGCCCAGCAAAGGAGGTCATGCGCATGCATGTTGAACAAACATTACCGGAACAATTCCGGGTAGTCCGCCGTCCAGTACCTATACACATCGGCGGCATGGGCAGTCCGTTCGCCTATGGCAATGCTTCCAGTCCGTTCGCCTATGGAGGGACTGGCAGCCCGTTCGGATATGGAGGGACTGGCGGTCCATTCGCCTATGGCGGCACTGGCGGTCCGTTCGCTTATGGCAGCCAGGGGGGTCCGTTCGCTTATGGCAGCGGAGCTGGGCCTTTCACGCAATAACTAAGTAGCGAGGGCGCCATGGAGCCGCTGGTCACGTTCTTTCGCGTACTACCCGCCGGCAGCCCATGGCGCCAGCCTGATCATGGCAAACCTCGCCGCGCCAGGCCGGAAGGAACCGGCATGATGCCGTTCCGGCAGGCGCAGTATTGCGAGCCGTCACGCCAGGCGTCCCAATTTGGTTACTACATATTTCTGCCGATGTCGTTCAGCGTGCGATGGCATGGCGGCCACGAATACGACGTCTCGTTCGATGACGAAGTTACTTGGTACCACCTGACTGAGCTCGCCTTCCCTGGCAGCTTTGCTGCTTGGGATGCCGTGGCGCCCGAGAACTGCAAAGGCTTTTGCCCTAACTTTATCAGCACCACCACCGAAGAGGGCATGCTGCAGATCTGGCCCGGATGGTTCGCGAAGACCCACCCAGGCTATTCGCTGTGGGTCATGCCGCCAGTAAACGTCGGGGCCAACCCGATGACCCACATGCTCGAGGGCATTATAGACACAGATAACTGGTTCGGTCCTTTGTTCGCCAACGTCCGGCTGACCGCCACCGGCCGCAATATTAAGTTTGACGCGCAGCGCGCGCCGTTCATGCAAGTTGTACCGATTGACCGCTCAGCGTATAGCTCGAAGTTCCTCGACGACTTTGCGGTCAAGGACGGGATACCGGAGGAGCTCTGGCCCGCCTATTATGAGACACTGATCAGACGGCACGTGCACCAAGGGGAGCCTGGGTTCGACCGCGCTGGTCAATATGCGGTACAAGCTCGCCGACGCGCCAAGCAGGATGAATAATTGGCGCGGGCCCGCCTTGATGGTGGGCCAGCAAGCCTGTTTCGCCGTTGAGACCTCCGCAATCCATTGGTTCGGTCACTCGCTGTCAGTAACGCAGCTGGCCCTGCTGCGAGCATTCGGTGGCTTGTTGCTGGTGGCCTGTCTGTTACCGCGGGCTGGACTCGCGGTGCTGCGAACCAATCAGTTGAAACTGCAGATAGGCCGGGGGCTGGTAGGCGTCGGCTACCTGGTCGTGCTGGTGTTCTCGCTCGCCAACCTGCCCTTAGCGGACGCCAGCGCGCTTTCCTACACGGTGGCGCTGTACATTCCGGTGTTCGGTTACTGGATCCTGAAGGAGCGCTTTACCTGGGAGGTCGGAGTCGCTGCGATAATCGGCTTCGTTGGGGCGCTGGTGCTGATCAAGCCATCGCTGTCCTTCGTCAGCGTCGTCTATCTCATCGTGCTGGTCGGCACGTCACTGAACGCGCTGTCCTATGTGCTGAATCGCCATCTGCAGCAGCTAGATCGCTCAGAGACGGTGATGTTCTACACCAACGCGATTGGCTGCTTGGCGTTCGCCCCGGCGCTCGTGCAGCCATGGCCGTCAGATGCAGCAAGCGTAGCAATGATGCTGCCAATCCTGGTCCTGGGCCCACTCGGCATGTTTGTCGGTATCATAGCGGTACGAATTCATCCAAATATCGCTTCGTTGGCCCCCTACACGTACACCCGGCTGATCCCCATCGGGTTCATTGCGCCGCTGCTGTTTGGGGAGCCCTTGACGGCACGGTTAATTATTGGGTCACTGTTAATTGTGACTGCATGCCTCCTCGCATCGAGCCCATCCAGCCGGACACGATAATTCTGGCTTGCCGCCTCGCAAGGGCATCGGTAATATCATTGGCACAGCCAGCGCTCTTTTCATAGGACGGCCTGTCCCCAAGGGGCGTCGGTTGGGCACTGAGTTCGGTAGGGAAGCCAGAGACGGGGCTCAGTGCCACCCTTTCCCAGCAAAAGGAGGAAGATACACCAACGAGAGCAGCTCAGACAACTAGGGGAAATGTAATGCGCACACACAGAACGGCCCTGATGGCTGGGGCGTCACTCGCTATCCTCACACTCGTGGCAGGTCCTCAGGTACTGGCAGACACTCCAACGAAAGGTCCTCCTTCTGCCAAAAGTTCTCCTTTAGACACCAATATCTACAAGAGACCCGCCACTCCAGGCGACCAAGACGTAAACGCAGGCAACAACACAGGTGAGAGTAAGGGGCAGTACAACCGCCCTATAGGCGCCCAAGGCCTGCAAATAGACGTGGTGGATGTTCTCCTGAAGAATACCAGCGCCACGTTAGGCACTGGACCTAGCAGCGAAACAGGCATCGCCGTCAATCCGAAAAATCCCAACGAAATTGTCATCACCGCATTCGAGTTTAATGTCTCATGGGCGCAGGATTCAGCGAGTGTGTTCTACAGCGCTGACGGAGGCAAAACCTGGAGCGAACCACGACCCATCAATCGGCCTCCAGGAGAGTCAGCGACAGGGCTTGATAGTTGTCCGTGCGATCAAACGCTCGACTTCTCCAAAACCAGGCTACTAACAGGCGCCTTTCTCACTGCTGATGATGAGATATTTACCGCCTCCACGTCGCATCCTGTAAAGGGACCGTTCGCCTATGATGGTCCTACCAACCCAGTGCGGGGCGCTGACCAGCCATGGATGCTGGTGAACACCAGTCCACAAAGTCCTGTACTGCTGGCTTCTGTGGAATTAGTGGATGATCCTGTGGAATTATTGAAAAAGGAGTCCAGTGAACGCGTCTACACTGCGTACGACGACTTCTCCGGTATTGATAATAATACCAGCACCACGGTCGGCATGCTGGTAGCGGCGGCTGAGGAGAGTGCCGATCCTCTGGCGTTCACCGTACACCAGTCAGGGGTCAGCTTCGGGGCGATAAATCCGGGGCATAGGCTGGCGAAGGACCAAAAGACCGGCGCCATGTATTCCTTGTTCCAGCAGTCTCCTGGAAACGGAGCAGGCGACTCTGTCCGTATCAATTATTTCCTCAACAGGAGTACTGACGGCGGACAGACCTGGACGCTGAACGGAAGCGCCAACGGAATTGTCGTCGCCAGTGCTGACAGCAACCAGAGTCCAGGTCCAGCCGGAAACTTCAAGTTCTGCACGGTCAATGCACTGCTTGGAGGCGTTGACCATGCGACCGTAGCACCTGACGGCAGTCTGTACTATGTCTATGGAACCAGGACAAACCGCGATAATAGAATCGCCATACGGCATCTCACTGATAATAAAAGCGGCGGTCTCACCATCGGTCCCGAGCACCTGGTTACCACTCAAACTGCCGTTCAAGCTGCTATACCGCAGGTGGCAGTCAACAAAGACGGTACGGTCGGCGTTTTCTACTACACCTGCGACACGCCAGCTGGAGCAGAGGGCTTCCCTCAGTTCAGCGCGCACTTTGCGCTGAGTGATGACGAGGGAAAGACGTTCGTTGACCACATACTGCAAACGTTCCTGTCGCCAGCGAAGGATAATGGCGACGCTCGGCAACGCGTACTAGGCGACTATATGCAGACGAAGACTCTGCCGAATAAAGCAGAGTTCTTCGGCTCGTTCTCAGGCAACGGGGCCGCTGCAGGCGGTAAGACCTCGGAGATAGATCCTTTCTTCTTCAAGGTCTCCAAGAAGTAAGGATCTGAGGGGGCGTGTTCAGACATGCCCCCTCCCAGCCCTTAAGGCTGTAGATACCAGCAGGCAAACCCGGCCAGGCTCACCATGAGCACTGCGAGGATGGCGATAATTATCTTTTCCTTGGGGGGAACCGGGGGCGGATCGTTTATCATCACTACCACGATCAAGGCCAGCAAGACACCGAACGCAGGGACGGCTAGAGTAAGAGTAACGAAGGCGATATCCATACCTCTTCCTCAAAAAAGGACCGGAAGCGAGGGGGAGCCCACTTCCGGCCTAAGGCACTGGAGTATCTAACGAAAGTCTCACCCCGAACCATTCGGGGTAATTATTGTTAACAAGGCGGCAGCCGATCGGTCTAGTCACGAGTTAGTTATTACACCTTCGGCGGTTTGTACTCGAACACCGTCCAATACCCAGCGATTGGGTAGCCTCTGACGTCCCGGCCCTGCGGGGCCAGGAACGCCAGCGGTGGATATTCGAGTTGGACCGTAGCATCATCAGGTGGAATAATTGGCTCCGCCCAGACGACCCCTATGCGCACCACACAGCGAGCACGAGCAGGGCCAGTGCCAGCAAGATGCCCGCTGGTACAACCCACCCATGCAGCACCCGCTCAATCGCCTCAGGAGAGGGCGCACGCAGGTATCGCGGGGCAGCTAATGCCAGAACTCCGAGTAGAGCCGCCACGGCGAGGATCTCCGCCTTGCCTGCAGCTGAGTTGGCAAGCGTTGCCACGCTAAACGCGCTGGCTACGTACACCACACCGGCGTACGCTTTGTAGCCGCTGATGGTTGTGGTCGTCATTAGAAGGGTCCCGAGTTAAAGGACGCCAACTGACCGAGGTCGAGATAGGCGTTCGGCGTGTTGGCCATCGTAGCAGCTACCGCTTGCATGCTCCCATGGGAGAGGGCGATTGCGGCAGCAATTTCCGGCTGACCTGCTAGCGCAAAGCCCGCGGCGACCGCCCCCACCGCCCCATTGAGGCCTAGGGTATCAAGGGCGCCAAAGGCTCCTAGACCGGCTGGACCAGGCCCCAGGTCGACTGTGGGGCCACCCACCGAGCCGAAGCCACCAGCGCCCCCATCGCCCCCACCAAGGCCATTAGAACCGCTGGCATTACCACCACCGATACCTCCTGCCGCACCATTGCCTTCTACGCTACCACCGAAATCGTTTTCAGCCATGACTGTTCTCCAATCTGTCGCGCGCCAAAACGACTACGCGAGTCGCACTTATCAAGGCGACGGATGTGAGTATTATACATCCGCGGCGCTAAGGTAAAGGCCTTCCGATGTCCGGCGATGAGATGGCTGCTTTATTGCTGAAGCTTGGCTGGTCGTCGCACGAATTGGCGCGACGCCTTAGCGTGCGGCCGCATTCCGTCGCTGGCTGGACGTCGGGGCGGCGGGACATCCCACCCAACCTAGCCGATTGGCTGGAGCTCCGAGCTCGCTTGGAGGAGGACGCGCCGCCCCTGCCGGATGGCTGGGAGCGGAAACCACGTAACCAAGGGGACAAATGTGTGGATTAAGAAGGCTATCAGAGAAGCAGTTGAAGAGGCCGTCGACGAAATCTTCTACCTAGATTGGCCAACCTCACAGCGTTATAACGCGACGCGCGCTGAGGGCCAGCCGAGGGTATTTGGCGGCTGGTACTGGGCAGTCGGCGCGCGGGAGGGCGGACCGTTCAAGTCTATGACCGCGGCCTACGTCAACGCCTGGTACGTGCTTGTCGAGCGTCGCCAGCCACCAACGCTGCGCAGTCCAGCGAAGCAACGGGGCTCAACGAAGCAACGAGGCAACCTCCAGCTGGTGGGGTAGCACATGAAGCGACCTAAAATTCACCTGCCCAAGCCCGCCCTCGCGCACATTGCCGAAGTGGTACAGAAACACCTGAAGGCTGAGTCCATCTCAATGCAGGAGTTTGGCAGGCGGCTAGGGGTTCCTGGACGCAACAAGACGTCGGTAGTCAGGGGGTGGGCGCTCGGGATCTATGCACCGACGGAACACCACCGAGAATCTCTAGCGAAGGCCCTTAACCTTGAGGCCGAGTTTTTCTTGCCCAGACGGGAAGCTGTTGGCCCGGCACGGCAGGCGCGGGCAGTGGTGTCAAAGGTTAAGATCCCGGTAGCTAAAAGCCCCGACGAAACCAAGCTGCTGCGCTCCTTTGAGGAGCATTCGGACGGCACGGTGACAGTTAAATTCACCGCGCGCCTGCCACTTACCAAGGCGCGGGAGATCTTCAGCCAATTAATCGAGGTGTCTCTATAATGCCCCAGGCAGCCATAAATCCGGACTTCAATGGCTACCAGCACGTTGTGATCTCCATCGCCATGCCAGCCAAGGAATGGGACGAGCTGGGCGCCGCGCTCGCTCGCATGAAAGGGAAGACGTTTCAGACGACGGCGGACGCCATACTGGCCGGGTTGGTCCGCGTCGGCTATTTCATCGGCCCTAATTTCTAACCAGGTAGAGGGGCCGGCGATGGATCAGCTTGAACTTTGCCATCAGTGCAGTGCTGCAGCGGACGCGTACCATGCAGCCACCGAGATAGTGTTCGCTGCTGCCTGTGAAGCCGACGGTCTGGCCGATCAGCTCGGGATCTTGGAGGAAGGCAGCACCCTCAAGATTCCCGCAGAACAGGTCCCTGAGTACCGGCGGCTGTACCAGGAGCAAATTGCGGAGTGTGACCGCCTACAGCTTGAGGCAAGTGCCGCCCTCCGAGCCTTCATGGCGCTGCGGTGGCAGATCCTGCCGGTGTAATCGTAGCTTGACAGGCCAATTACGTCGCGTTACATTTGACGTTGCATAATTGGTAAGAAGGTATCGGAATGGATGAGCCGCTATCGACAATTCAAATCAGACTGACACGAGAAGTCATTGATCGAATTGATCGCTATCGGCTTGGTATGCCCATGCGGCCTAGTCGGTCTATGACGATACGGTTCCTTATTGAGCATGCACTCGCAATAGCTGAAGAACAGAAAGGAGGACCCCGTGGCGGGGAAAACTGAAGCAACCGGAATCAAGTGGTGGTTCAACACGTGCCGTCAGTATGGCGTGCCGCAGGAGCACCAGTTGGAGCTCTATGAGGCTATCCAGGAGCACTTCCAGCCTGCAGTACGTCGCTCGGAAAGCGACGTGTTGGCCGACTTCTTCGAGAAGGCGGCGCAAGCCTTCCGTGATACGGACCCAGGGCAACCAGTCCCTGATCCGAAAGACCTAATGCGTGAGCACGGCCTTGATCCGACGATCCGTTCGGACCTTCGCGCAACCAGGAAGTTCATGCTTGAGAACCAACTGTTGTCGTATGTTCCAGGCAGGTCAGCCCAGTACGTGCGCCGCTTGACCAACGGTAGCGGCGGCGTTAACGCCGCTACCGCTGATTAACTACGTCCTCAGAGAGTGGGGCGGTCAGTGGCCGTTCCACTCTCTCCCTAGGGATTTATATATCATGCCCCGCGACATCAGTGAACTGAACGAAACACTCAATAAGCTCAGAGTAACTTGGCGCAAGGCGAACAACTTTTTTGCCACGTTTGCTGTGACCTACATAGAGGCCAAAGACCTGATAGACAGCGGCGCTTTTGGTTCTGAATGGACATCGGCGCGCTGGCTACGAACAGGTGGCCTGAATGAGCCGTTTTTGATCAAGATGCTTGTACAGTTCAAGCTCGGCTTGGCCGCAGAAGAGCGCGATCGGGTTGAAGCAGAGCATCAACAGCACCAGAAGGAAAAGCGCTCTACACAAGCCGCAGAAAAGGCAAAGAGAGAGAAAGAGCGAGAGGCTAGGCGGGTTGCCGCCGAAGCGGCGAAAGCAGCGCAGCAGGCGGCTGAAGAAGAACGTGCGCAACAGAGGGCGCAAGAAGAAAAAAGGCGTGCCAAAGAGAAGCGACAAGCCGCTTGGCGGGAACAGAACAAACGTGCTGCACCCACACGCAAGGAACGTGACGCCAAGAAAAAAGTACCGGCTGGCTCTCTGACTTGGCTGGCAATAGAGATCAAGGCCAGCCAACTCCAAGTTGATAAGGGACGAGATGCCTGGATTAAAGGGACCCTGAGGCTAGCCAAGGCTATGGCTGATGCCAGGGCGCAGTTCCCTGCCGATCGGGACTTCGGTGCGTGGCTTGATAAAAACGCCATCACCCTTGGCCACCAGGATCGCGCCGCCTTGGTGAACATGGGGCAACACTACCCATTGACGGAAAGCGCCCTAAGAAGCACGCAGCGAACCTCATATAGATTGATCTGGGAGCGCGAGGTGGGTCCAATGTCAGGAGATGCTCGGTTTACCAGCGCTGGTAAACCGGAAACTTTGGGGGCCTCTCCGCAACGTCCTGAAAACATTCACTAAAGCTGGAGAAAATTGCGATTATTACCGGGACTGACGAACGAATTATTACCGACCCCCGGATCCTGGGAGGAAGACCGGTGATTCGGGGGACACGCATCAGTGTGGAACTGGTGCTGGAGGAGCTGGCGCAGAATCCTGACATCGAGCTGCTCCTCGCGGCCCATCCTGACCTAACTGCAGCCGATGTACAGGCCTGCCTGGCCTATGCAAGGAATTTCTGGAGGCTGAGCTAAATTTGCGGAATTTTTGCCGCCGTGTACGGAGACATGACGCCCACCCAGCGAACCAACCTACGGCTCCGGCTACCCCGGCGTAGCTGTGTTTGCTGTGCGTCATCGGTTGACTGCTACACCGAAGGAAACAGCAGCGACGACAGCTCCGGGAACTCACTCAGGCTTAATAGTTCTGAGGCTCCGACCGCTCCGATGGCCGCCGCTTGGCCTAGGAGGAAACCAACCCAACAATGCCTAATTATTGGATGCGGTGCAGCGCGGTAGAGTTTAATCTCTTCCACCTGGCGTGAAGGACATAAGAAACCAGGAACTGCAAGGCGGGCGTCTGGTCCACGATACAGGACAGGTTGGTTATAGAGTTTATGCGGCCCCGAGGTTCCGCCGCCTGCTATTGGCAGGCAGGGAAGCGGAGGGGAGAATATGGTCTAAACCAAGGATAGCCTATCAACGTTACTAATATGGTTGGATGTCACGACGCCGTGACACGGTGAGACAATTAATAGCCCTCACATCAACCAGCCGACCAGCATCCCGAAGGTGTAACCGATTGCTAGCCCGATCGCCGTCAACAGCAGGACGCCTAGTAGAAAGCCCCAAGTGTCTGCCATGGAATTCCTCCGATCTTTTGGGTTGACTACACCGGTCAGATGTGCTGGATTCCGACCGTTACCTTCGCATCCATAACGACCTTAGAAAGCACCCCCCGGATCATGAGCCCGGGGGGTGTTTCATTTTAGGCTGCCTCTGGCGGCTTTGGCTCCTCTACCGCCGCGGATTCCTCCACCGGTACAGCGTGCGGCTCCTCCGGCGCCTCCTCCACCTCGATCACCCACTCATCCCCGGCCTCTAGCGACACTACGCGGGGCGTAGACGGCTCGTGGGCGGGGACGCTGTCCTGACCGTTGCCTGCCGTCGCCGGCCCTTGTAGCCCCTTCAGCGCCCCTATAAGGTCGTCATAGTCGGCGCGGAGCTGCTCCCGTTCGCCCTCGGCCGCAATCAGCTGTGCGCGGAGCCCGGAACATTGTTGCTCCTTGCTCTGGTACTCCTCGCTGGTCGCTTCCACCGCCTCCTGTAGAACCCGGATCACGTGGTCTCTTGGACTGCCCTTGAGTGGCTGCCTGGCCATGCACCCTCCTTCCTGTTGATGGGGCCATGAGTATATTCCATTGAAGGGAGATTGCCATGGACGATCCTCGCCAGATCGCGCGCGCTGACCGCATCCTGGAGGAATTTTTGACTCTGCCGGGCAGCCAGCAAGTACGGGTGGCCGATGCGATCAACAAGATTCACAAGTCAGGGTGGGCCGATTACAACGCGCAGGAGGCGCACCACTACGCATGGCTGTGGGAAGCGATTATCGAGGGCGGCAAGACCGCTGAACCTCCGGTGCACTTCCCTCCACTGCTGGTGGCGGCCACGACTGGGTGCGCTCGGACGAAAGAGACCGGCGAGAACTCACTCGGCGAGCGGTGGCTCGACCTGCTGTGGACCATGGTGGACTTCATCGACCGCAGCTGTCCACCCAACACGAGCGAGGACAT
>Ga0207700_10001557_pt1 | contig 13003 bp, 11 predicted proteins | sample LARL82metaG_FD_184348 | JGI IMG/M metagenome (GOLD analysis project Ga0207700, IMG submission 184348) | Corn, switchgrass and miscanthus rhizosphere microbial communities from Kellogg Biological Station, Michigan, USA - LAR L8-2 metaG... | ecosystem: Host-associated > Plants > Roots >...
GAGGGCGCTGGTCACCTCCGCGCAGCGCGGGATCATGAACGCGGTGCTGGCCAGCACCGGCCTGGCGTTCGCCGTCACGGTCTGCGCGGAGGACGTCCGCCGGAGCAAGCCGGACCCCGAGCCCTACCTGCGGGCGGCGGCGCTGCTGGGAGAGGAGCCGGGCGGCTGCGTGGCGCTGGAGGATTCGCCACGCGGCATCGCCTCGGCCCAGGCGGCTGGCTGCCCGGTGATCGCGGTGCCGAGCATGCCGCTGCCCGCCGGGATGGCCGGCGCGGGCCAGCCCGGCGCTCCCGCGCCGATGGTCGTGGCGTCGCTGCGGGAGGTTGATCTGGCCAGACTCCGGGGGATCATGATTTCCTGCGCTGATGGGGTATGAGGCCGGAAATCGTCGTCCGTTGGTCTGCTGTGACGGAAGAAACTTGATTCGGTCACAATCCAGGAACGACATCGTCCCAGGTCTAGCGCGTCGAGGCGGCCAGGGGAGATCCTCCGATAGAGAACTGGCGAGCCGCCCGGCAACCCGGGCGGCCGACCGTCGCCGTGCCGTGAGTGGGGAGAGCGCCTGCTGATGACCGCACCGCTCGAGGTACCCGCCGATGCTGCGCCGGAATCGGTGCTGGAGGGTGCGGGCGCCGAGGCCATCGAGGGACGGTCGCTCGGGCAGATCGCCTGGATGCGGCTGCGCCGCGACAAGGTAGCCATGGCGGGCGGCGTCGTCGTCATCCTGCTCATACTCGTGGCGATCTTCGGGCCCTTCTTCGTCCAGAACCCGAACACCTACCACGCCAACCTCATCAACTCGACGTTCAGCAGGCCTAACGGCCCGTTCGGCGGGATCAGCGTGGCGCATCCCCTCGGCGTCGAGCCGCTGACCGGCCGCGACATGCTGGCGCGGGTGGTGATCGGCGCACGCTACTCACTGCTGATCGGCTTCCTGGCGACCCTGCTCGCGGTGGCGATCGGCGTGCTGATGGGGGTCATCGCCGGTTACTTCGGCGGCTGGGCCGACTCGGTGATCGCGCGTTCCATGGACATCTTCCTCGCGTTCCCGCTGCTGGTGTTCGCGATCGCGCTGGTCGGCGTCATCCCCGGATCGGCGTTCGGGCTGTCCGGCAACACGCTCCGGGTGGTCCTGCTGGTCTTCATCATCGGGTTCTTCGCCTGGCCGTACATGGGCCGGATCATCCGCGGGCAGACGCTGTCGCTGCGGGTGCGGGAGTTCGTGGACGCGGCGCGCAGCATCGGCGGGCGTGGCCCCTACATCCTGTTCCGTGAGCTGCTGCCGAACCTGATCGGGCCGATCCTCGTCTACGCCACGCTGCTGATCCCGACCAACATCCTGTTCGAGGCGGCGCTCGACTACCTGGGCGTCGGCCTGATCCCCCCCACGCCCAGCTGGGGCCAGATGCTGTCCAACGCGGTGTCCCAGGGCTTCTTCTCGGTGGACCCGATGTACATGATCATCCCAGGGCTTGCCATCTTCATCACGATCATGGCCTTCAACCTCTTCGGCGACGGGCTGCGCGACGCCTTTGACCCGAAATCCCGGTAGGGAGCTATCTCGCTCAATTCAGACAGGTGAAGAACAACACACGACAGGGAGGCGTTTCACTTATGGCGAGACGCGGACTATTTGGCCTCGCGGCGATCGGCGCGGTGGGCGCGCTGGCGCTGGCTGCCTGCAGCAGCAGCTCTACCCCCGCCCCGCCGCCGAGCGGTTTCAACAAGGCCGTGACCTCGGTCGTCAACCCCTCGACCGCCAAGGGCGGGACGATCACCTTCGACAACAGCAGTGCCCCGGACTCGACCGATGCCGGCAACACCTACTACGCGTTCAACCTCAACTTCACCCGGCTGTACGCCACCCCGCTGACGACGTACAAGTCCTGCCCGGGCAAGTGCGGCGCGGGCATCGTGCCGGCGCTCGCCACTTCGCTGGGCACGGCGACCAACGGCAACAAGACCTGGACGTTCCACCTCAAGCCCAACGTGAAGTTCGAGGACGGCACCACCGTCACCTCGCAGGACGTGAAGTATGCGGTCGAGCGCACGTTCGACCGGAGCGTGCTGCCCAACGGGCCGAGCTACTTCGCGACGCTGCTCGCCGGGAACGCGGCCAAGTACCCGGGGCCGTTCAAGAACCGGTCCAAGAACCTCATGGGCCTGACCTCGGTCACCACCCCGAACGCGACGACGGTCGTCTTCCAGCTGAACCAGCCGTTCGCTGACTTCAACTACGTGGTGGCGTTCCCGCAGACCGCCCCGGTGCCGCCCAACAAGGACACCGGCGCGAACTACCAGAACCACCCGCTGTCCACCGGCCCGTACAAGTTCTCGAGCTACCAGCTCAACAAGCAGTACGTGCTGGTGCCCAACCCGCAGTGGAACCCGTCCTGGGACCCGCAGGTCAAGCAGCTGGCCAGCAAGATCATCGTTAACCTCAATGTGAACGCCAACGACATCGACAACCGGCTGATGGCCGGCGACATCCAGGTCGACCAGGCCGGGAGCGGCGTCCAGGCGGCAGCGCGGGCCAAGATCCTGTCCAACCCGTCGCTCAAGGCGAACTCCGACGACCCGGTGAACGGGTTCATGTGGTTCTACTACATCAACTCCAAGGTCCCGCCGCTGAACAACGTCCACTGCCGGATGGCGGTCGAGTTCGCGGCCAACAAGACCAACCTCCAGACCGCCTACGGCGGCCCCTACGGCGGGTCGATCGCCTCCACGGCGATGCCGCCGACCGTCCTCGGGTACAAGAGCTTCGACCTCTACCACGCGCTCAGCAAGCCCGGTGGCGACATCGCCGCGGCCAAGCAGCAGCTCTCGCTGTGCGGTCACCCGAACGGCTTCACCACCAACATCGCCTATCGCAGCGACCGGCCTCGTGAGGTGGCGTCCTCCCAGGCGCTCCAGGCCTCGCTCAGCGCGGCCGGCATCAAGACCACGCTGAAGGGCTATACGGCCGCGAACTACTTCGGCACCTTCGCCGGCGTCCCCACCTACGTGCACAGCCACGACCTCGGTCTGCTCGCGGGCGGCTGGGGCCCCGACTGGCCGGACTTCTACGGCTGGGGCTGGGCGCTGTTCGACGGCAAGGCCATCGTGCCGGCCGGGAACGCCAACATCGGAGAGCTGAACGACCCGCAGGTCAACAAGTGGTTCTCGGAGATGGAGGCGACCAGCAGCGAGGCGCAGCGGAACACCATCTCGCAGCAGATCGACATGCAGGTCATGAAGGACGCGGTGCTGCTGCCGGTGGTCTACGCCAAGGCACTGCTCTACCGCGGCACCGGCTTGACCAATGTCAACGTCAACAATTACTACGGCATGTACGACTACGGCACGCTCGGTGTGAAGAAGTAGCCAGGCCCCGGCAACCCGTCGCGAGCGCGGCGATGGGGCGCCGGGGCTCCGGCGCGAGGTGCCGGCCCAGGGGAGTGTCTCCCTGGGCCGGCACCAGCCGGGCCCAACGGAGAGCACAGTGGTCACGTTTATCGTCCGGCGGCTGATCGCCACGGTGTTCCTGCTGATCATCGTCAGCATGGTCACCTTCGCGATCTTCTTCTGGCTGCCGAAGCTGGGCGGCCAGACGACCTACGGCCTGGCGACCCAGTACGTCGGGCGCAACCCGACCAGGGAGGCGGTGCTGCAGGTCGAGCAGCAGCTTGGCCTGAACCAGCCGCTGTACCTGCAGTATTGGCACTACCTGTCGGCCATCGTCGTCGGCGAGCACTACAACGCAGGCACGGCCACCGCCTACTGCCCGCCGCCCTGTTTCGGCTATTCCTTCAAGAACCAGCAGCCGGTCTGGCCGATGATGGTCAGCGACATACCGGTGACGCTGTCACTCGCAATCGGCGCATCCATCCTGTGGCTGATCGGCGGGATTTCCATCGGGGTGCTGTCCGCGCTGAAGCGGGGCAGCATCTTCGACCGCTTCTCGATGGGTGTGGCCCTGGCCGGGGTGTCACTGCCGATCTTCTTCACCGGGCTCATCGCGCTGGAACTGTTCAGCTACCGGTGGCCGATCTTCCCGAACGTGACGTACGTTCCGATCACCCAGAATCCGTACCTGTGGGCCAGGAACCTGGTGCTGCCCTGGGTCTGCCTGGCGTTCCTCTATGCCGCGCTGTACGCGCGGCTGACCCGGGCGGGCATGCTGGAGACGATGAGCGAGGACTACATCCGGACGGCACGCGCGAAGGGACTGCAGGAGCGGACGGTGATCGTCAAGCACGGGCTCCGGGCCGCCCTGACGCCGATCGTCACGATCTTCGGGATGGACCTTGGCCTGCTGCTCGGCGGCGCCATCCTCACCGAGGTCACGTTCTCCCTGCACGGCCTCGGCCTGTTCACGATCGAGGCGGTCCAGAACCAGGACTTCCCCGAGATCATGGGCGTGGTCATGCTGGCCTCGTTCTTCATCATCATCGCCAACCTGTTCGTCGACATCCTGTACGCCTACGTCGACCCGAGAGTGAGGCACTGATGGCGGAAGGCGAGAGCCCCCGCCAGGGGGACGGAGCCGGTGGACGCTTGGCTAGGCGCCGTGCCCGCCACCGGAGCGCCATGGAACTGGAGGCGCACGCCACCCGCGAGAGAGCCGGCGAAGCCGAGCCCAGCGCGATGCTCGACATACGGGATCTGCGCATTCACTTCCCGACCGACGACGGGCTGGTCAAGGCGGTGGACGGGCTGTCGTTCACCCTGGACCGGGGCCGCACCCTTGGCATCGTCGGTGAGTCCGGGTCCGGCAAGAGCGTCACCAGCCTCGGCATCCTCGGGCTGTACAACACCGGCAACGCGCAGATGAGCGGCAAGATCTACCTCGACGGGGAGGATCTCGTCGCGGCCGACCAGGACCGGGTGCGTGAGCTGCGGGGCAGCAAGATGGCGATGATCTTCCAGGATTCGCTGTCCGCACTGCACCCGTACTACACGATCGGGGACCAGATCACCGAGGCCTACCTGATCCACAACAAGGTGGGTAAGAATGCGGCCCGTGCTCATGCGGTCGACCTGCTCAAGCGGGTGGGAATTCCGCAGGCGGCGAGGCGGCTCGACGACTACCCGCACCAGTTCTCCGGCGGGATGCGGCAGCGCGCGATGATCGCGATGGCCCTGTCCTGTGACCCCGAACTGCTGATCGCGGACGAGCCGACCACCGCGCTGGACGTCACGGTGCAGGCCCAGATCCTGGACCTCATCTCGGACCTCCAGCAGGAGTACGATTCCGCGGTCATCATGATCACCCATGATCTGGGGGTGGTGGCCGAGCTGGCCGACGACATCCTGGTCATGTACGCGGGCCGGATGGCGGAGTACGGCAGCAGCGAGGACGTCTTCACCCATCCCGGGCACCCGTACACGTGGGGGCTGCTCGGCTCGATGCCGCGGCTGGACCGCACCAGGATGGACCGTCTGCTGTCGATCCGCGGCACCCCGCCCAGCCTGATCAACGTCCCGGCGGGCTGCCCCTTCAACCCGCGCTGTGATTATGCCGCTCGCAACAACGGCCGGTCAGAGACGGAGGTGCCCGCGCTGCGTCCGGTCGGCCCCGGCCATCTGGTCGCCTGTCACCTGAGCACGGACGAGCAGCGCCGCATCTGGGCCGAGCGGGACAGGGTGGCGTCATGACCGGGGTGCGGGAGGGCTCTCCGGGCACAAGCGTGACCGCCCAGCCCGGCCGGGCGCGGGGAAACGTCACGCCAGCCGGGGACGCGCTGCTGACGGTGACCGGGCTGACCAAGCACTTCCCGGTCATGCGCGGCATCATCTTCCGCCACGCGGTCGGGCAGGTCCGCGCCGTTGACGATGTCAGCTTTTCGGTGGCACCCGGCGAGACCCTGGGCATCGTGGGCGAGTCCGGCTGCGGCAAGACGACCACCGCCCGCATGATCGTCCGGCTGGTCGAGCCGACCGCCGGGAAGATCGTGTTCGACGGCCACGACATCACGCACCTGCGGCAGGGGGCGATGCGCCCGCTGCGCCGCGAGATCCAGATGATCTTCCAGGATCCTTACTCGTCGCTCAACCCCCGGCACACCGTCGGCACGATCGTCGGCGCCCCCTGGCGGCTGCAGAAGGTCAAGACCGAGAAGGGGATCAAGCGGAGCGTCCAGGAACTGCTGGAGCTCGTCGGGCTCAACCCCGAGCACTACAACCGCTACCCGCACGAGTTCTCCGGCGGCCAGCGGCAGCGGATCGGCATCGCGCGCACGCTCGCGCTGCGGCCCAAGCTCATCGTCGCCGATGAGCCGGTGTCCGCGCTGGATGTGTCCATCCAGGCCCAGGTGATCAACCTGCTCGAGGATCTGCAGAACGAGCTCGGGCTCACCTACGTGATCATCGCGCACGACCTGTCGGTGATCCGGCACGTCTGTGACCGGGTCGCGGTCATGTACCTGGGCAACCTGGTCGAGCTGGCCGGCCGGGACGACCTGTACGCCCGTCCCCGGCATCCCTATACCGTCGCCCTGTTGTCGGCCGTGCCCTCGCCGGAGCCGGTGGGCCGCACGGCCGACGGCCAGCGGGAGCGCCGGGAGCGGATCCGGCTGACCGGGGACGTCCCGAGCCCGCTCAACCCGCCGCCCGCCTGCCGCTTCCACACGCGCTGCTGGAAGGCACAGGACATCTGCAAGACGGAGCCACCGCCGCTGGTGCAGAGGGCGCCGGGGCACCTGGCCGCCTGCCACTTTCCCGAGAACAGCTGAGGGCCGCCGTCGCGGCGAGGGTGGGCGGATCAGATGCGGTCGGGGCAGACCTCGTGCATCCACTCACCATCCGCCCGGCGCCGCACATCCTGGCCGGGCTTGATGACCTGACCGCACCGCTCGCAGACCTTGCCCGGGGCGTGCGCCTCGTTGTCGTCCAGCCGGGTGTCGTCCCGGTGGCTCACGGCCCGTTGTTCGGCCGGGCCGCCCAGGTCTTCCAGCAGTCCCTCTTCGATCTCGTGCCCGCCGAAATCGGGTGGGGTCGTCATGTCCGCCTCCCCAGGTGCACAGCTTCCATCCAGCCGCCGATCACCAGTGTCGCACCGCAACAGCCGGCCCGGCGATCGCCGGGCTCCCGGACATCGATCTCGCCGGGGCCCGGTGCGGCGTCGGCCGCGTTCACGCGGGCCGTCCGGAGGCTTCCGCCGGGAGGTGCCGCCGGATAAATGAGAGATCCTGCACTTTTTTGCTGCCAAAGCGTTATCTCCTGCTTCTTCCGGGAGCTTGAACGGTCAAGTACGTTTTGCGCAACGTAAAGAGCCGGTATGAGAGCCGGTAAGGAGGCGCCGAGGTGTCACGTGCGGTCAGGTCCCCGCTCCGGGGGCGCAAGCTGTACACATGGAGCACCGCTGTAGCCATCGCCGCGCTGGTGGGCGCCGCGGGCTGCGGCGGCAGTTCGGGCTCCTCATCATCGTCGTCCTCCAGTTCGGCCACGGGGGCGCAGAAGGGCGGGACCTACACGATCCTCGCCAACTCCGCCTTCGGCGTGGCCGACCCGGCGCAGAACTACACGCTGCAGGAGTGGCAGCTGCTGATCGACACCCACGACGGGCTGGTGCAGTTCAACCGGGTGGGCGGTACCGCCGGTACCAAGATCGTGCCCGATCTGGCCACGTCTCTCCCGCAGCCGACCAACGGCGGCAAGACCTACGTGTTCCACATCCGCAAGGGGATCAAGTTCTCCAACGGCCAGGTGATGAAGCCCAGCGACTTCGTCACCACGTTCGAGCGCCAGTTCACCGTGCCCGGGCCGACCTCGTTCTACTCCGGCATCATCGGGGCGGACAAGTGCTCCACCAAGGGCTGCGACCTCAGCCAGGGCGTGGTTGCGGACGACTCCGCGTACACGCTGACGATCAACCTGACCGCGGCCGACCCGGAGTTCCTCGACAAGCTGGCGCTCCCGTTCGCCTACGTGGTCCCGGCCAGCACGAGCAAGAAGCTGACCGGCAACAACGTGCCCCCGGGCACCGGGCCCTACATGTGGCAATCCTACAACCCGAACTCGCAGGCGGTGCTCGTCCGCAACCCCTACTTCAAGCAGTGGAGCGCGGCCGCCCAGCCGACCGGGTACCCGGACAAGATCATCGAGAAGTACGGCCAGACGATCTCCGATGAGGTGACCGCGGTCGAGAACAACCAGGCCGACGAGGTGTTCGACGGCGACGTCATCCCGTCCGACCGGCTCAACGAGCTGAACAGCGCGAAGTACTCCAGCCGGGTCCACGTGAACCCGCTCACGGCCGACTGGTACTTCGCCCTCAACACCCGGACGCCGCCGTTCAACAACCTCAAGGCCCGGCAGGCCATCAACTACGCGGCCGACCGGAACGCGTACGTGAAGATCGGGGGCGGCCCGTCGCTGGCCGTGCCGACCTGCCAGATCCTGCCGCCCAACTTCCCCGGCTACAAGCCCTACTGCCCGTACACCGCAGGCAGCGACACCACCAAGTGGACCGGGGTCGACCTGACCAAGGCCAAGCAGCTGGTCCAGCAGTCGGGCACCGCGGGCATGAAGGTCGTGGTCAACAGCGCCAGCGACGACACGAGCAAGGCGCTCGCCCAGCAGATGGTGGCCGACCTGAACAAGATCGGTTACAAGGCGTCCACCCAGCTCCTCACGGGCAGCATCCAGTACCCGTTCATCCAGAACTCCAACAACAGCAGCAAGTGGAACGTGGCCTGGTCGGCGTGGTACCAGGACTACCCGGCCCCGTCGGACTTCCTCAACGTGCTGACCGGATGCGGCAGCATCCACCCGCACAGCGACGCCAGCCCGAACATCGCCGCGTTCTGCGACAAGTCGATCCAGGCCCAGATGGACAAGGCCGAGACCCTCGGCCAGACCAACCCGACCGAGGCCAACAACATCTGGGCGCAGGTCGACCACGCGATGACCGACCAGGCGCCCTGGGTCGACATGTTCAACCCGAAGCAGATCGACTTCCTGTCCTCCCGCGTCCACGGCTACCAGTGGAACCCGCAGTGGTACATCCTGATCGACCAGCAGTGGTTGAAGTAGGCCGTTAGCTGCGGCGATAGTTAGCTCATGGCTGCCATCCTCGAGCAGGCCGAGGTAGCCACGGAGTTGCGGCCGGCGATCGCCGGCCGCAATCCGTGGTTGCTGGCCGGACGCCGGCTGTGGCACAACCGCATCGCCATGGCGGCGCTGGTGCTGTTCCTGCTGATCGTGGTCGTGTCCCTGCTCGCGCCGTTGTACGCCAGCCACATCGCCCACACGAACCCGTTCGTCAACGACCTGAACGGCACCACGATCGTCCACGGGAAACGGGTGCCACTGATGCAGCAGGGAGGCGGCCTGCTGAAGCTGGGCGAGACCCCCATCGGCCCCACCTGGGACGTGCACCACTACTTCCTCGGCGCCGACGCGCTGGGCCGCGACGTGGCGGCGCGGCTGCTGTACGGGGGGCGCAGCTCGCTGCTCATCGGGATCGGCTCCGCGGTCATCTGCTGCCTGTTCGCGACGGTCACCGCGCTCATCGCCGGCTTCTTCGGCGGCGTGACGGACTCGCTGCTCTCCCGGCTGATGGACGTGATCTGGGCGTTCCCGGTCCTCCTGTTCGCGATCACCGTCGGCACCGAGCTGCAGACCCTGCCCCACGGCCTTGCGGTCGGCCCGGTGCACATCGTGGCCACCAGCCTCTGGCTGCCCACCCTGATCATCGCCTTCATCTACGTGCCCTACGTGTACCGCCCGGTCCGGGGCCAGGTGCTCACCGTGGTCCACCGCGAGTACGTGGAGGCGTCGATCTCCCAGGGAGCGTCGAACCTGCGGCTGCTCTTCTCCGACATCCTGCCGAACGTCATAACGGTGGTGATCGTGCTGCTGCCGCTGATTATCGCCACCACCATCCTCACCTAGGCTGCTCTGTCGTTCCTTGGGGTCGGGGTGCAGCCGCCCAACGCCAGCTGGGGGACGATCATCAGCGACGGCTCGGGCCTGCTGTATACGCGGCCGTGGGTATCGATCGCGCCTGGGATCATGATCGTGCTGACGGTGCTGGCGCTCAACGTGCTCGGCGACGGGGTCCGGGACGCGCTCGACCCCCGCGCCAAGCTGCGGGTGAGGGGATAGTGGCGCCGCTGAGCGACGGGGCGGGGCGGCCATGCTGACGTTCATCGTCCGTCGCCTGCTGTGGGCCGTGCTGGTCATGTTCGTGATCTCTGCGTTCGTGTTCGTGCTCTTCTTCAAGACCCCGGGCGTCGACCCGGCCCGGGCGATCGCCGGCCGTAACCCGAGCCCGCAGATCCTGGCCGAGATCCGCCACCAGTTCGGGCTGGATAGGCCGTTCCCGGTGCAGTACGGCCTGATGATGAAGGACCTGTTCATCACCCGCGACCTGGTGTCCTACTCGAACCAGGGCCAGAAGGTGGTGCCGGAGATCTTCGCCGCGGCGCCGGCCACCCTGTCGCTGGTCTTCGGCGCCGCGGTGATCTGGGTGGTGATGTCGATCGTCCTGGGCATCGCGGCGGCCCTGCTCCGGGGGACCATCGTGGACCCGCTGCTGATGATCCTGGCGCTGATCGGCATCTCCATGCCGGTCTTCTGGGCGGGCGAGGTCGCCAACCTGATCACCCAGAGCCGCTTCCACGACACGTTCCTGTTCAGCTGGGTGCCCCCGCTCGGGTACACGTCGTTCACCCAGAGCCCGGTGGGGTGGTTCAAGGGGCTGCTCATCCCGTGGATAACTCTGTCCATCCTGTACATCGGCCTCTACGCGCGGGTGCTGCGGGCCAACATCATCGAGACCGAGAGCGAGGACTACGTGCGCACCGCCCGCGCCAAGGGGCTGACCGAGCGGCGGGTCCTGCTGCGCCACACGCTGCGCGGTTCCATGATCACGTATGTGAGCCTGTTTGGCCTCGACTTCGCCGCGCTCGTGGCCGCCGGCGCGCTGCTGACCGAGGTGGTGTTCGCCATCCACGGCGTCGGGTTCCTCTTCTTCCAGTCGCTGGGAAACCTGGACCTGCCCACGATCATGGCGATCGTGGTCTATGGCGCGTTCTTCATCGTGCTGGCCAACGTGATCGTCGACATCGCCTACGCCTGGCTCGATCCGAGAGTGCGGCCTACCTGATGGCGGACCCACTGCTGGAGGTGCGCAACCTCAAGGTCTCCTTCCGCACCGAGGACGGAACCGTCCAGGCGGTGGACGGGGTGTCCCTCACCCTCGCCGAGGGCGAGACGCTCGGCATCGTGGGGGAGTCGGGCTCCGGCAAGAGCGTGACCATGATGTCGGTCATGCGGCTCATCACCGACCCGAACGCCCGCATCGAGGGTCAGGTGTTCTACAAGGGCCGCGACCTGATGGCGCTGACGCAGGACCAGATCCGCGGGGTTCGCGGCGCGGGCATCGCCATGATCTTCCAGGACCCCATGACCTCGCTCAACCCGGTCTACCGGGTCGGGTGGCAGATCGCCGAGCAGATTCAGGCCCACGACCACGTCAGCAGGCAGGCCGCCCGCGCCCGCACGATCGACCTGCTCCAGTCGGTCGGGATACCGCACGCCACCGAGCGCGTGGACGACTACCCGCACCAGTTTTCCGGCGGCATGCGCCAGCGGGTGATGATCGCGATGGCCCTGTCGTGCAACCCCGACATCGTGATCGCGGACGAGCCCACCACCGCGCTGGACGTGACCATCCAGGCACAGATCCTCGGCCTGATCCGCAAGCTCCGGGACGACTTCGGCACCGCGGTCGTGCTCATCACGCACGACATGGGCGTGGTGGCCGAGATGGCCGACCGGGTGGCGGTGATGTACGCGGGCCGGATCGTCGAGCAGGGCAGCCGGCGCGACGTCTTCTACCAGCCCCAGCATCCGTACACGTGGGGCCTGCTCGGGTCGATCGCGCGGCTGGACCGGCCCAAGCCGAGGCGGCTGGCGACGATCCCGGGGCTGCCGCCGTCGCTGCTCAGCCTCCCCCCCGGGTGCGCGTTCGCTCCCCGCTGCGGGTACCGGTTCCCGGCCTGTGAGCAGACCCCGCCACTCACCGACAAGCTCGGCAACGGCCACCTGGACGCCTGCCATCTCGACCCACAGGCCAAGAAGGACGCGCGCGCGAGCGCCGCCGCCCCACCGGAGCTGATCGAGGACTCGACGTGACCGCGGACCCCGACGTGACCGCGAACCCCGACGGGGACGTCCTGCTCCGCGTGGACCACGTCAGGAAGTACTTCCCGATCAGGAAGGGAATCCTCCTCCAGCGGGAGGTGGCCCGGGTGCACGCCGTCGACGACGTGTCCTTCGAGCTGCGCGCGGGGGAGACGCTGGGCCTGGTGGGGGAGTCCGGGTGCGGCAAGTCGACGCTGGCCCGCTGCATCGCGCGCCTGTACGACCTCACCAGCGGCTCGGTCATCTTCGACGGGCGCGACATCTCGAAGCTGTCCCGGCGCGCGCTGCGGCCCATCCGCGGCGGGCTGCAGATGGTGTTCCAGGACCCCTACGCCTCGCTCAACCCGCGCAAGCGGGTCGGGACGATCATTTCCGACCCGCTGCGCATCCACAAGCAGGGGAACCGCAGCGAGATCAAGCGCCAGGTGCGGCGGCTGCTGGAGGTGGTCGGGCTGTCGCCGGAGCACGTCAACCGCTACCCGCACGAGTTCTCCGGCGGCCAGCGCCAGCGGATCGGGGTCGCCCGGGCGCTCGCCCTCAACCCCAAGCTGATCATCGCGGACGAGCCGGTCTCCGCCCTGGACGTCTCGATCCGCGCGCAGGTGATCAACCTCCTGGACGACCTGCAGGACGAGCTGAGCCTCACCTACATCTTCATCGCCCACGACCTCGGCGTAGTGCGGCACGTCTCCGACCGGATCGCGGTCATGTACCTGGGCAAGATCGTCGAGGTCTCGCCCGCGGAGGAGCTCTACCGGCGCCCCGTCCACCCCTACACCGAGGCCCTGCTGTCCGCCGTGCCGATCCCCGACCCCGACCTGTCGGAGCAGCGGGAGCACATCGTGCTGGAGGGTGATGTGCCCAGCCC
>Ga0207700_10001562_pt1 | contig 12986 bp, 8 predicted proteins | sample LARL82metaG_FD_184348 | JGI IMG/M metagenome (GOLD analysis project Ga0207700, IMG submission 184348) | Corn, switchgrass and miscanthus rhizosphere microbial communities from Kellogg Biological Station, Michigan, USA - LAR L8-2 metaG... | ecosystem: Host-associated > Plants > Roots >...
TTATGAACAACCCAGGGCGCGGGCGACGGTCATTCGAGGCAAACTCAATGACACTCTGATTCTGGATCTCGACGGATTCAAGCCGGGTCTTGCCTTTGATCTCTTTACGGTACAGCGCAGCCCCTTCCTGTCGGATAAAACGCCCGATCCAAACTTCAAAAACGTCTTCAAGGGCAGCTTCGGTCTCGCCTGGTACCAGTCGGATATCCAGATCGGCAACCAGACCGACGACGGCCATGTTCGCATCAAGACGATCCTGCTCGACCAGATCTTCGGCTTCGATCCGGACGTAGCACTGAAGCCAACCAACACGTTTCATGTAGGTTTTTGGTTCAACAATCCGAAGGACGCCGCCGGCTGCGGGTTCCCTGCGGATGACCCCAAACAGTTCACCCCGTTCAACGGCGAACACAATGCGGGCCCCTTCGCGATGATCAGTGCGCCGGATCCCAAAACGCAGTTGGGACCTCTCTGCACCGATCCTGATCCAGAGCATCCGGGCAGCTGCAATCCCTGATTCTGCTGGCGGTTGAGAGCGGGTTGCATCACTTGTTACCCGCTCTCCATTTCCATTTCTTCGACGTCCTTCAGGCCCACAACTCCCAGTGCAGAATCATCCAGCTTGTGCGCATTTCGCATCACTTCTTGGAAAACGAGCGCACCAGGATCACCATGTTCCAGAGAACTTCCGGCTTCGCACGATCACCTTCCGGGGGCATCTGGCCTTTGCCGTTCTTGATGACGTAGAAGAGTTCTCCGTCCGTTATATCCTTCAGCGCTGCCGGATCGGTGTAGTCCTTCAGCGGAGGTTTCATCTCACCTGCAATATCCCCTTTGCCGTTGCCGGTTGCTCCGTGGCACACGGCGCAGTCGTATCCGTAGATCTTCTTGGCCTGCGCCTGCGATTCCGGAGTAGGCTTCACCGGATTGACCATAGCCTTGGCTTCAGCGGGAACCGCCGTCGGAGCCGGGGCTGCAGTCGGTTGCTGCGATGTGTGTGCGAAAAGCAATAGCGCGGCAAGGACGAACAATGGCTTCAACATACGAGCCTCCTGCAGCTGTATTGTCGAACCGCATCCTATGCCTAAGACATGCCATTGTGAAGCTTTATCTTCAAGTGGAATCAGGAGTGCATCCAGCCCCAGCCGGGTCGATCCCGAAGCCACCCATCGACCCGGAGTTCCCTGCGCCCCACCCTGTCTTTACCAGGTCGGCGAAAACGTCACCAGCACCGAAACAAAGAACACTCCAAACAGGATCAACAGCAGCGGCCACCAGCGATCCAACCAATGCTCCTCAGTCGTCGAACTCATTCTCAACATCCTCCTCCATCAATCCTAACGGAGAACCGGAGCCCCGTTCAATTCAAACGGCGAGGGCAAGGCTAGGCAGAAGCGAGGCTCGCCGCATTGTCAACGATTTCGGGGACTGCGGATTCATCTACCGGGATAGGCTCTATCGTAAGCACCGTGATGTCGTCTTCCTGACCGAAGTCACGGGCAGCTTGCGCGACCGATTCGGCGGAGAAGGTGTTGGAAAGCAGGATACGCGTACGCTCGAATCCGAAGAGCTCGCCCTTTTTGCAGCGAGCTTCGGGTACTCCGTCGGTGTAGAGGGTCAGATGATCGCCTTTCCGGAGCACGAAATCGTGATCGGCGAACCCCACCCCTGCATCGATTCCCAATGGGAGCGATTCCTGGACGGCGAGTTCGTTGCCATTGAGGAAGGGCGGCAGATGGCCTGCGTTTGCCACCGTGCAACGGCCGAAGCGTTCCAGCCTAAGCAAGAGAGCAGTTGTGAAGCCGCCCTGCATTCGACCAACGAGGCGTCGATTTAGGCCGGCAAGAATGTCCGTGGGGCTACTCTCAAACTCGGCAAGGGTGCGAACTGTCCCGATGATAAGTGCAACGTTCATCGCGGCCTTGAGACCTTTTCCGCTGACATCGCCGAGAATGACCAGTGTGGCGCCGCTATCCAGAGAGATGATCTGGAAGAAGTCCCCGCCAACTTCGCGTGCCGGATGGTAGGCACCTTGTATGGCGTAGCCCGGGACCTGGGGGATCGCCTCAGGGATCATGACCCGTTGGACCTCACGCGCCGATTTCAGCTCATTCTCAATCTCGGTCTGCTTTTCATGATCTCGTACGGCGTAGCGCACGAGGGCGTGCGTAAGGACCAGGAGAAGAAGCGTGTCGAACACTTCTCTGGTGTTGATGCGGGAGCCGGCGAACTCGAACCCCGTCAGATCGAACCATGGTCCCACTTTCCAATGCGTGAAGCGAATGCCCTGAAAGGTTTCAATCCTCAAGAGGGAGAAGACATAGTGAAAGAAGCAAACGACGGCTACAAGTTTGACTTCGAGGTCAAGTTTGCGCTTGATCCCCTGATATACGAGCACGACAACATACATTCTGGAAATCACGCCAACGGCCGCCGTTAGCGCGTCGACCCATTGCGCAACGAGTCCCGCCTCTGACCAAAAGAGCGCTAGCAAGCCGTTCACGCTGGCTGCGCCGAAGTTGAACGCGATTACGAGCCAGGTCCAGCGGCGAAGACGAGAGTCATCCTGAAGACGGAAGAGGTAAAGCAAGACCAACATCAGCGTGCAATCTACAATTGAGTATCCGACCTGTAATGCGCAGTGGAGAATGGTATAAGGCACGGAAGAATAAATGGTCGGCAGCCGAGTGAGGAACGTAATCCCGTGGGCCAGCGACCATAGACCGAACCAGAGAAACAGCCAATTCTGACGATTGCGAGTCCAGGTCAACAGCGCCACGACACCGATGATCGCGAAGATGATGTTAATGATTCGGCGGTAGAAGCTTTTGCGAATCGCCGTGAAATCCTGGGCCCCTACACGATCAGCAATGCTGACCGGATTGCCCAGAATGGGTGGTGCTGTCAGACCGCCAGTTGTTTCGGCGCTGTAGGACACGAGTTTGGCCGTCCAGACGCGTATGGCCAGAACACCGTCCGCTACGCCTTCTTCAGGAACGGGCAGAGCAAACGATTGGCGATGCTCGAGGTACCGGACCGCATGTGGCGGAAGTTTGCCCTGATATCCAATCCGGACGCCGTTCCAGAACACCTCGTAGGCATCTTCGACAGGCGGCATCAGAATTGCAAGTTTCGGGTTTGAAAGGGGAGAAGCGTGGATGTCTAGGTGACGACGATACCAGGCGAATCCGGTGTACGAGGGGTGAGTCTGCGCGCCCCAGGTCTTGTCGGCTGTAATGCGTTCCCATTCCGAGTCGTCGTAGGCAGGAGCGGCCCAGCGCATGTCATCGCCAAGGTGGAACTGCCATTCGCCATCGATCGGTACAGGGCCGCGACCGATGTTTTCGATGGCGAGAATGGGCACGGGCCCGGCTTTTGCGCTTGGTTGCAGGGCACCGGCAACGACAGCGGAGTTGCATAGCAACAGCGCGAATAAGACAGCCGCACGACACATGAGCGCAGTCTAGCGACAAGCATGTCCCAGGGCCACTAGCACATCTGACAGCGTAGAGAGTCGTGTTTTAACGGTGACGGCAGCATAGCTGGATGAGTGCATTGCCCTATTATCGCTGGTTGAGAATTACTTCCGCTTGAGCGTGCTGACAATCGCTGCCTGCGAAGTTTTCCCTACACCACTTCCTAGTACGAAAGCCCGATCGGTAACGACCAGTCGGCTCGTCTTGATTGATTTCACCTGTGGGTCGAGTACCATAAGCTGATACCCCGAATGAGCACCACTTCCCCCAACCCGGCCCCAGCCGAGTCGATACCCAAGCCACCCATCGACCCGGAGCTCCCCGCGCCGCTCTCCATGCGCGACGTCATGCGCATCACCATGATGCGCCGCCTCTGGTACGCCCAGGTCATCTCCGTCTTCGGAGACTTCCTCGCGCTCTACGCCGTCATCGCCATCCTCACCTTCAAACTCCACGCCACCGCCCAGCAGGTCACCGGCGTCCAGATCGCCTACATGCTCCCCATCGCCGTCCTCGGCATCCTCGCCGGAGTCTTCGTCGACCGGTGGCCCCTCAAGCCAACCATGGTCGCAAGCGACAGCATCCGCGCCGCCCTCTGTCTCCTCCTCCTCGTCTGCACGCAGGTCTGGCACTTCTACCTGGCCCTGGCCGCCATCAGCGTCGTCTCCAGCTTCTTCTCGCCCGCCCAGGGAGTCGCCATCCGCTCCGCCGTCCCACTCCACGGCCTCCGCTCCGCCAACGCCCTCATCCAGCAGGTCATGTTCGGCATGCGCATCATCGGCCCCGCCATCGCCGCCTTCATGGTCGCCTACGCAGGAGCCAAAAGCTGCTACCTCTTCGACTCCTTCAGCTTCGTCGCCTCCGCCAGCCTCATCGCCTCCGTGGCATTCCTCCAAACAGGCCCCAAACCCGCCGCCACCCACGCCGAAGATGTCTCCGCCATGCGCAAAATCTGGCTCGACATGAAGCAGGGCATCAGCTTCATCATTCACCACGCTGCACTGTTCTTCGTGATTCTCGCGATGGCCGCCGGAATGTTTGTCATCGGCTGCTTCGGCCCGCTCATCGCCATTTACGTCCGCGATTCGCTGCACGCATCGACGAAGATGTTCGGCATCGTCTCTCCGATGATCGGCCTCGGCATGCTCCTCGGCGTCAACTGCCTCAACACCTTCGGCAAAAAACTCAGCAACACCCTGCTCGTCTACTTCGGCCTCATCGGCATCGCCGTCGGCCTGGTCATCCTCACCCTGCTCCCGCACGTCTGGTCGACGCTGGTCGGCAACTTCATCATCGGCATCGCCGTCGGCTGCATCATCGTCCCCGCCCAGACCCTCTTCCAACAGGCCACCCCGCCTGAACTGATGGGACGCGTCGGCTCAACCTTCATGTCCATCGTCTTCGGATCCCAGATCCTCGGCCTCATCCTCTCCGGCATCCTCACCCAACACATGGGCGTCCGCCGCGTCTTCGCCCTCTGCGCCGCCATGCTGGTTATCCTGGCCGCCGCCGGCAAACTCTGGATGGAGCCGAAACCTCAACCCGCCCCCGCAACAACCTAGCCCAAACCTAACCCAGGAAATCCACAGAAATATTTTCAAAAACTGGAAAATTTTCAGCGCTCAAAAATCGTGTCTCTAAGAACCACATTAACGACACGATTCACCACAAACTCACCAGCAAATCACCACGTTCTTCACCACGAAATTTCCCCAACCCCCCTCAAAAACACCAGCAAAGACGCGGAAATCCCTACCTCCGCCACGCCGAAAAAAACTGCAGTTTTCTCATTCCTCAGGAGGGCTTCCCTTGTGGGAAAAATTCCAGAAAGCGCTGATCGAGAGGAGGTTATCCACTCTGTCAGGCCCGTTGTTATTGAACGTGTATTGATTCAGATACCCCAACTCAATGCGCAGCGGTCTACCGACATGAATACCCGGGCCGACGAAGACTCGATTTCGGTCCGCTCCAGATTTTGCCCCGAAGTTCGTACTATTCAGGTTTATGAAAATCTCGTCATACACCGCAATTAACCAGGGCCCATTTAAGCCCAACGGATGCATCAACTTGCCCATCTCCCGCAATCGCCAGCCAGTGTCGCTTCCGGCGCTATGGAACCGCTGCTCCAAACGGGTGCGTGACGAGAGGTCGGCCCTACCGGCCGTGCCCTGCCAACTGACCTGCTCCCAAATGCGCTGTTCATTGGACGGTGTACGAGCATATGGCTGTTCCGTGCGGATATAGGCGTAACCAGCCCAAACTGACCACGCGTTATTCAGCGTGTAGCCGACGCCCGGCCGCACCAATCCTTGCGAAAAACGGCCAAAATCGTCTCCAAAGCGCGACTGTCCATCCACCCATAGCCGCCACGAACCCTTCGCGTCGTTCAGCGGCGCCGGAAGTTTCCCAGTAACAAAAGCGCCGAGCCAAAGCCCGGAGTCAACGGATTGAGCTTTCGCTGAAGCGAAGAAAAACACCAACACGAAACTGAGCACCAAGGAATGATGTATGCGCCACCCGGTTGTACGCGTGGCCTCGTCTTGAGCGTTTTGCTCCGGAGCAGCGCCAAGACGGGTCATCTGATCAAACTCTCACGACTTGGCCGAATTTGTCTATCGCCGTTAGGAGAGAGCGTGTCGGGCGGCATCGAGGACGATTCCCGTCTCGGCCTGACCGTGGGCAGTGGAGATAAAGGCGGCTTCGAACTGGCTGGGTGGAAGCCAGACACCAGCTTCGAGGAGCGCGCGATGGAAGCGGCCGAAGGCTACTGTGTCTGAGGTTGAAGCGCTGGCGAAGTCGGTCACAGGCCGGTCGGTGAAGAACCAGGTGAACATGGAGCCGACGCGGTTGACGGTCATGGCGATGCCGGCCTCGTGGGCGATGCGGCCGACACCTTCGGCGATGATGGCGGTCGTGCTTTCGAGGCTGTTGTAGACGTCTTCCTCGTGGGTGATGAGGTGCTTCAGGGTGGCGATGCCGGCGGCCATGGCGAGGGGATTGCCGCTGAGCGTTCCGGCCTGGTAGACGGGGCCTAGTGGGGCGAGAGATTGCATGATGTCGGCTCGTCCGCCGAAAGCTCCGCAGGGCAGGCCGCCGCCGATGATCTTGCCGAGGGTGGTGAGGTCGGGCTTGATGCCATAGATCTGCTGGGCTCCGCCGAGAGAGACGCGGAAACCCGTCATGACCTCGTCGAGGATGAGGAGCGCGCCATGCGCTTGTGTCATCTCGCGCAGGCCTTCGAGGTAGCCGGGGTTGGGTGGGATGGTGCCGGCGTTACCGACAACGGGTTCGACGATGACGCAGGCGATGTCGTGGGGGCGCGCGGCGAAGACTGCAGCGACGGCGTTGAGATCGTTGAAGGGCAGTGCGAGTGTGTACATGGCGGTCTCGGCGGGGACGCCAGCGGAGCCGGGGATGCCGAGGGTGGCGACGCCGCTGCCTGCTTTAACCAGCATCGCGTCGGAGTGGCCGTGGTAGCAGCCTTCGAACTTGATGACAAAGTTGCGTCCGGTAAATCCTCTCGCAAGGCGGATGGCGGACATGCAGGCTTCTGTGCCGGAGCTGACGAAGCGGAGTTTTTCGACAGAGGGAAAGCAACGAGTGACTAACTCGGCGAGATTGGCTTCGGCGGCGATGGAGGCTCCGAAGCTGGCGCCTTTGGCTGCGGCTTGCTGGATGGCCTCGACGACGGGCGGAAAGGCGTGGCCTAGGATCATGGGACCCCAGGAGCCGAAGAGATCGAGGTAGCGGTTGCCATCTTCGTCGAAGAGGTAGGCGCCTTCGGCCCGAGTGAGGAAGGGAGGGTCTCCGCCTACGGCGCGAAAGGCACGGACGGGCGAGTCGACGCCTCCGGGGAGGAGTTTTTCGGCGCGGAGTTGCAGCTGGCGAGAGCGGGTGAGGGCGCGAGGCATGGTTCAAGTATAGGAGGAAGAGCCTGCCTCAAACCGGATTGGCTGGAAAGGGGTTGCGTGGTTTGGGGGATCGACAGGGGACTTTTGGGCTGAAAACGCGAAGAGGAATTTTCGAGCCATATGGCGAATAATTGCGCAACAAACTTCTCGCCCCGACATCTTTTATGCGGGCACATTATCCATGACGAGGTGAGAACATGGCAGTTTCCTGGGCACTGATCTCCGGAGCATCAACCGGCATTGGCCGTGCGACGGCGTTAGGCCTTCTGTCGAAGGGCTTCAACGTAATTGCAGGCGTCCGCTCCAGTGGTGCTGCCGATAGCCTTGTCGGAGCAGCCGCAGGTATTAGTACGGGTCACCTTGAGACGACAGCCCTGGATGTAACAGACCAAGGCTCGATCGACGCTGCGGTGGTTCGTGCCGGCGAACTAGCCGGTTCCGACGGCCTGCGCGCTGTCATCAACAACGCTGGAGTCGTCATTCCCGGCCCGGTCGAGTTCGTCTCCTCGGCAGAGTGGCGGCACCAATTCGACGTGAACCTGTTCGGCGCCATCGAGCTTACGCGGGCCACTCTGCCGCTTCTCCGGCGGGGCGTGGCTGCACACGGCCGCGGCGTCCCGCGCCTGCTGCTTATCAGCTCCATCGGCGGCCGCATCGCGCAACCGTTTATGGCGCCCTATACCAGCAGCAAATTTGCCCTCACGGCACTCGGAGACAGCCTCCGCCTCGAGTTGCGCCGTCAGGGAATCGGGGTGACTGTCATCGAACCGGGTGCGATCGCTACCGACATCTGGGCAAAAGGCGACGCCTCCGCACGGGAGTTCACGCCCGATCACCCAGCACGGAAGCTCTATGGGCCTGAGATTGATGGTCTCGCCGCGCTCGCACGAAAGACTGCAAGCGAGGCCATGCCCGTCGAGCCCGCCGCGCAGCAAGTAGTCCAAAGCATTCTAGTAAGGCGCGCCCCGGCCAGAGTGCTCATCGGCAAAGATGCCAAGATCATGGCGCGCCTGAAGGCTCTTCTTCCCACAGGGGTCTTCGACAATCTGCTCGCGAAGGAATTCGGTATCACGCAGCGGTAATCGCTTTTCGGAGTCAGAGATGGGAAGGGGTCGATACGATTTGGGGCCACCATCTGGAGTGACCTTACCACTGGGCAACTCTTTAATACGTTCGAGCTGGAGGGTTATCGTTATGTCTTCCAATAATGGGGTGCGTTGAGACCGCATGAATGTGGCACGGGGCAGAAGCGAAATGCGGGGGTCTCTCCACTGCGTCGCGCGATGGGACTGCGCGACTTCGGTCGAGATGACGGATATTTGGGGGTCGGGGAAGAAGACAAGGACAAGAGCAACAGCAGATCCCTACGGGATGACAACAAAAGGACAGGCAATGTCAACAGCAACCGCAACGAAAACGGCGGTGCAAACCGCTCGTGTCGGGGGAGATTCGACGATGGATTTTGCATCACTCTCTACGGCAACGCGAAGGCAAAGACATCATCCCCGGCCGCCACAGCAAAGTACTGCTTGCCGGAGATGCCGTACGACATCGGAGACGCGTGCATCCTCTGTCCAAGGGGAAAAGCCCACAAACGCTTTCCGGTGTGCGCGTCGTCGATCTCGAATTCTGCGGCGTCATTGCCGAAGGCTACGAGACCTCCCGCGGTCGACATCACCCCCGCTATCGCCTGGCCGTCGCCGGTCAGATGATTGCGCCAGGCAAAGTCGAGCGTGTTCAGATCGAAGGCATTTATGTATCCCGCCCTGGGTGTATCGCCCTTCGGGTGCTCTACTCCGGTGGAGTAGTACTCATGTCCCTCTACAAATGGCTCGGCCTCGCCCTTGAAGAGGCTGCATGCTTCGAGCGAGCGGAAGTAAAACATGCCGGTGGCGGGGTCATAGCTGGGTGAATACCAGTTGGTTCCACCGCTGTAGCCGGGGCAGACGGTGACGCCTTGCTCGTCGGGGATGAGGTGGTTGGAGATGGGCCTGCCATTCTCGTCGATTCCCTTTGCCCAGTTCTGGCTTGGGCTGAACTGTTTGGAGAAGAGATACTTTCCATTGGTCCGGTCGAGGATGTAGAGGAAGCCATTGCGGTTTGCGGTTACAACGAGCTTGCGCGGCTCGCCCTTGAAGGTTGCGTCTACGAGGACCGGCGTCTGCACTCCGTCGTAGTCATATAAGTCGTGTGGGTTGTACTGGAAGTACCACTTCAGTTTGCCGGTATCGGGATCGAGCGCGAGTAGCGAACTGGTGTAGAGGTCGTCTCCGGGCCGCACGCTGCCGTCGAAGTCGGGACTGGGATTGCTGGTGCCCCAATAGATCGTGTTTAGTTCCGGATCATAGGTGCCCGGCATCCATGTCGTGCCGCCGCCGTGCAGGTACAGGTCGCCCGGCCAGCTCTCGGAACCCTTCTCGCCGGGAGCGGGAATCGTCCAGAATCGCCAAGCTTCCTTTCCTGTCTGCGCATCGTAGGCTGCCACGAAGCCGCGGACTCCGTCGTCGCCGCCGGAGGTTCCTACGAGCACGTTGTTCTTCACGATGAGAGGGGCGCTCGTGGCGCCATAGTTCTTGTTGCCGGTGGAATAGGCAACGTCCCATATCAGACTGCCGGAGCGCGCGTCGAGGCACAGCAGATGCGCGTTGTCGGTTTCCATATAGACGCGCGCGCCGAGTGCGGCAACGCCTCGGTTGATATGACCGGAGGCATCGTCGATCAGCCCCGACGAAACGGCGCGTTCATGGTGCCACAGTTGCTTACCTGTTTTTGCATCGAGCGCCCATGCGTCGTTCGATCGCGTGATAAACATTACTCCCGCCACAACCACGGGGGTCACTTCCATGATGCCCGCGCCGCTGGTATGAAAGACCCACCGCGTCTTCAGGTTGACGACATTTGCAGGTGTCACCTCGTCCATGCTGCTGTAGCGACGTCCTGTGTAGTCGCCGTTGTAGGAGACCCAGTTATTCTTCACTTCCTTCTGAAGGAGATCGCTCTGCTGAACGTCGATCGAGTCAGTTCCGCTGAGGGCCGGCCCGGTCGGCTTTGCAGCGACCTCTAACTTCGTAGTCTGTGGCTGAGCGGCGGTCGTCGCGATCGGTTGCGCAGGATTAGCGTCGACTGGCAATTTGGCTGCGATCCCGGCGGCAGGTGATGACGCGACCGCTCCCTGCAGAGTCCGGAGATAGCGTACGACCCCTTGAATCTCCTCGTTGCCGAGTTGCGACCCCGGCATACCTTTGCCCGGCACGCCGTCGCGGACGATGCGTACCAAATCCGCGTCGGAGAGTGCGATCACGCGGGGTAGTGTAATCGCCGCACCCTTCGCGCTGCCTGTGCCATCCAAGCCGTGACAGCCGGCGCAGGTCGCCACGAACTGTCGCGCTCCCTGATTCGCACCGTTCCCTTCACTGCCCTGTGCGAAGAGGATCCCCGCAAACAGAAGCTGGGAGAAGAAAACGACCGCTCCGGAAATGCGCAAGCATTTCATCGGTTCCATGTAAGCAGGAAAATCGGCGAAAGGATATAGGGTTCTTCAACCCGGCCTGACGGATGGGAGATGCTTTGGGATGACGGGAGAAGCTTAGCGGTTTTGTTCGAATTGGGAGGCGGCGGCGACCGGGGTTAGGCGTAGGTGGTTCTGGTAGCTGGCGGCGATGAAGTCGCGGAAGATGGGGTGGGGCTCGAGTGGTTTGGATTTGAATTCTGGGTGGAACTGGCAGCCGAGGAAGAAGGGGTGGGTGGGGATCTCGACGATTTCGACGTAGGTTGAGTCGGGCGTGGTGCCGGTGATGCGGAGGCCTGCACCGGTGAGGATGGCTTCGTACTCGCGGTTGAACTCGTAGCGGTGGCGGTGGCGTTCGGAGATTTCGTGGGTGCCGTAGGCGCGGGCGGCGAGTGAGCCGGGTTCGAGGACGCAGTCCCATGCGCCGAGACGCATGGTGCCACCCATCTCTTCGACGCCGGTGAGCTCGCGGAGTTTGTAGATGATTCGGTAGGGGGTGGCGGGATCGAACTCGCCGGAGTTGGCGTCTTTGAGGCCGCAGACGTTGCGGGCGTATTCGATGCAGGCGGTCTGCATGCCGAGGCAGATGCCGAAGTAAGGCGTGTTGGTTTCGCGGGCGTAGCGGATGGCGTTGAGCATGCCTTCGATGCCGCGTTTGCCGAAGCCGCCGGGGACGAGGATGCCGTCGAAGCCTTCGAGCTGGGCGGCGTAGTCGGGGACTTCGAGGCCTTCAGCTTCGAGCCAGGTGACGCGGAGTTTGAGGTTGTGGGCGAGGGCTCCGTGGACGAGGGCTTCTTTAAGGGATTTGTAGGAGTCTTCGTACTCGACGTACTTGCCGACGATGGCGATGGAGACTTCGTCTTTGGGGTTGTAGGCGCGGTGGACGATGTCCTGCCAGCGAGAGAGGTCGGGGGCTTTGGCTTCGATGCGGAGATATTTGAGGGCGAGGGCGTCGACACCTTCGGCAGCGAAGGTGAGGGGGACTTCGTAGATGCTGGTGACGTCGCGGGCGGCGATGACGGCGGGTTCTTCTACGTTGCAGAAGAGGGCGATCTTGTTGCGCATCTCGCGGGGGACGGCGCGGTCGGAACGGCAGAGGAGGATGTCGGGCTGGATGCCGATGGAGAGCATCTCCTTAACCGAGTGCTGGGTGGGCTTGGTTTTGAGTTCCTGCGCGGCGGCGATCCATGGGATGAGAGTCACGTGAACGAAACAAGTGTTGTCACGACCGAGGTCCTGACGCATCTGGCGGATGGCTTCGAGGAAGGGGAGCGATTCGATGTCGCCGACGGTACCGCCGATTTCTACGATGGCTACGTCGCAGTCAGCGGCGACTTTGCGCATGGCATTTTTGATTTCGTTGGTGACGTGAGGTATGACCTGGACGGTCTTGCCGAGGTAGTCGCCGCGTCTCTCCTTGGTGATGATTTGTTCGTAAATACGCCCCGTGGTGAGGTTGTTGTCCCGGGTGAGGCGGGCGTGGGTGAAACGCTCGTAGTGGCCGAGGTCGAGGTCGGTCTCGGCGCCGTCATCGGTGACAAAGACTTCACCGTGCTGGAAGGGCGACATGGTGCCGGGGTCGACGTTGAGGTAGGGGTCAAACTTCATGAGGTTGACCTTGAGCCCGCGGGCTTCGAGAAGGCAGCCGATAGAGGCTGCGGCTAAACCCTTGCCGAGCGAAGACACGACTCCGCCAGTTACGAAGATGTACTTTGCAGACATGTCCGCGACCTCTTTAAATGGATTGGAAGTTTGTGCCTGGTGTGCACGATTAAGTATGGCAGGGTTCGGGGCGGGAAGCAATGGGTTGACTTTTTGACCGGGGATTCGGAGTAGATCCGGGACAATCACGATCTTCTTCAGCCGCAATTACCGGGTTCGGAGAGTGTCGATGTCTATTGTTTCGAGGATGGGACTGGGATAACCCTGCTTGGCGACACGGAGCATGGCTCGGCCGAGCTGCTCGGTGGTGGTGATGTATTTGGGGAAGGCGGATTTGAGGAGGGGCAGGATGGGATTGAGGATGGTGTAGAAGGTTTGGTAGAGACGAGTCTTGGAACGGATGCCGTGTAGCGGCTGGATGAACCCAGG
>Ga0207700_10001565_pt1 | contig 12980 bp, 8 predicted proteins | sample LARL82metaG_FD_184348 | JGI IMG/M metagenome (GOLD analysis project Ga0207700, IMG submission 184348) | Corn, switchgrass and miscanthus rhizosphere microbial communities from Kellogg Biological Station, Michigan, USA - LAR L8-2 metaG... | ecosystem: Host-associated > Plants > Roots >...
ATTCCGGCAACGAATTTCTTGAAATTGCATCCCGTGCTCATGATCATCATATATTTGGGAGAGATGATCATGAGCACGGGATGCAATTTCAAGAAATTCGTTGCCGGAATCGCCCTGTGCGTCGCAGTTGTCTGCCCCGGAGTGATTCAACCGGCAAATGCAGACGCGGTTCATGGGCAGCGGAAGACGAAGAAGCCGACTCCGCCTCCCCCCCTGCCATCCGGACCGACCGGTCCTGTGCAGCAGATCCCGCTTGATTCCATCGCTCCCATGGCCCCGCAGGTGAGTTATCAGAATTCTCAGCTGACCATTGTTGCGCCAAACTCAACGCTGGGCGATATTTTGCGCGCCGTCCGCAAGCAGACGGGCGCAGAGATTGACGTTCCGTCCGCCCCGGAGCGGGTTGTGACGCACCTTGGTCCCGGACCAGCGCGCGAGGTCCTGGCTGAACTGCTGAATGGTTCACGCTTTAACTACGTGCTGCTCGGCTCCGCTGCAAATGATGCGCAACTGACTCGGGTGGTACTGGTCGCGAAGTCCGCGTCAGATACCGCGGCGCCTGGCAACACCGTTCCACCCCCGGCCGAACAACAACAAGTCACCGGTGTACCTCCTGGCAACCCGGTTTCGACGGCGCAGGAGCCCAATCCTGACGGGGCCGACGCCGACACCGCGGAAGAGAATACCGACGACAGCGCGGATCAGGCGGCTGCGGATGCTGAACAGCAGCCGGCTCAGCCCGACCAGCCCGGCGTGAAGACTCCGCAGGAAATGCTACAAGAAATGCAGCAGCGCCAGTTGATGCTGCAGCAGCAGCAGCCTCCCGGACAGCCGCCAGTTCCGGGCGCGGGCGTTCAGCAACGTCCGCCGCAGGAACAGCAATAAACAAGAAGGCCGCGCTACCCGCGCGGCCTTCGTTATCTCCGTTAACAAATTACGGTTTATTTGCGCGAACACTCTCGCCATGCGGTGTAGTGCGAGCCGTCCGGACCAGATCGCTGTTTCCGCTTGCCTTCTGAAGGAAGTTCCAATCGCGAGCGATCTCCGTTTCGGAGATGCCCACAGTCGATTTATGCCGCAATTCTGATTGCAAACGGGCTTCCAGAAGCTGCCGCACCAGCTCTGGGGGCGCGTTGCCGTTCAGAACGTTGCCGGCTGACAGGCCAACCTGCACCGTCTGCTCTCCCACCTGCAGTTGCAGGACGGGCCTGCCCTGATCGTCGACGTCGGTCTTCGCCTTGGATTGCAGCCTCTCCCAAGCCCGGTCAGCATTCTTTCTCGGACCTTCGGGATAAGCTCCAGCCAGGAAGTGCTTCAGCTCCAGCTGGTAGGCGCGGCGATCCTCGCGCCCCAAGGGAAGGTCTGGATCTCCGCCTACGACGAAAACCATTGCATTGCGCGCGGGTTCGAAATGTCCTGCCCCCGTCGTTACATAGGCTGCTGCCACACATCCGGCAAAAATCGGGCTGACCACAGCACTGGGCACAATATACTTCTTCGACTTCAGGAACGATTCCACCACCCCATGCACGGGTGTGCTGCGAGGCATGCTGCCTGGCACCTGCGAAATGATGATCCGCGAAAATTGTAGCTCCGGATGCCGCTCACTGAACTTAGTGAGCACCTTCGCCATCTGCTTCGGCGTAGTCATGCCCACGTCGGCCACAATGCTGCGATGGAGCGACTTTGGGTAATAGAAGTTCAGGACGCTCTTGGCGAAATCGGCGCAGTTGTTCGAGACCAGGTGGAAATGGGAGCGGTTGGGCGAGTCATTTAGCTTGCGAATCAGCGCATCGTCCTGAGCCGCGGTCGTTTCGATCTCGAATCCGTAGATCGTGCGGTCGTAGGACGATCCCACTAGCTGGTACCAGTTCCCTCCTGGAGCACCGCCATTCTTGCCATCTGGCGCAATCTCCTCCAGATACCGACGGCGGTACCGGTCGCGCAGGAAGAGCGCCATCCGGGCATCGGCGAACAGGGGCACATCTTCAGGACGTTCCACGGCGTACAAGTAAGGGATGAGGGGGATGGCGACCCAATCGTACCCGCCGACGCCGTCGTAACGGCTAATGACCACCCCGGTCTCTCCCGGGGCGCAACGACGAAGAACCACAGGGGTCTCGGCGCATACGCCGGAAAGATAGACTGCGGCATGACCGGTCGCGGTAAAAAATCCCATCGTGCCATAAGGCTCTTCCAGCAGAAGCGTGGCTGACGCCGCCGCGAGAGCGGAGCACAAGGCGAACGCTACAACGATGCCGCAAAAAGCGCGCCGCATTGGCTGCATGTGGCGTGAAGACATGGTTACCCCTAGTTCAAGCGTAACTTACTAATTTAAGAACCCCTTACCCGAAGTTTAGTTGTGGCGAATCGCAATAACCAAGTTACGGAAGTGCTGCAAATCTAGGCAGGATTTAGCGGGCATTGGAGGCGAATATAAGGCGAATCAACAACTCTCTCTAGCTACTTTTCTGGGGAGGTTAGAAATTGCGTTTTTGCCCATCTGGCAGCTTCGCTGACCGAGGGGTCTTCGTCAACGGTCATAGAGTCGAGGAGCGGAAGCAATTCTCTGTTTTTGCTATTCCCAATGGCGATGGCCACATTGCGGCGTAGACCGGTGCGCTTCGTACGCCGAACTGGCGAGCCCCGAAAGACGGCCCGGAATTCATCCGCAGACATCGCGGCCAGCCAGTCGAGCGCGGGATTCACCAATCCGGGGCGAGCTTGAAATTCAGTCGAAGCAGTTGCCGGAGCCTTGCGATTCCAGGGGCACACGTCCTGGCAGATATCGCAGCCAAATACATGGCGCCCCATACCTACGCGAAATGCTTCAGGAATTGAGCCACGCTTCTCAATTGTTAGATATGCAATGCATTTGTTGGAGTCGAGCTGGTAGGGCGCAAGGATCGCATCCGTCGGACAGGCATCGATGCAGCGAGTGCACGTGCCGCACCGGTCAGGAGCCGGAACATCGGGCGCAAGTTCGAGTGACGTGAGGATCACGCCCAGAAAAAGCCACGAGCCTTTCTGCTGATTGATGATGCAAGTGTTCTTGCCGATCCAGCCCACGCCCGCATATTTGGCATAGACGCGCTCGACCAGGGGACCGGTGTCGACGTAGCTGCGGGTTGTGAGGGTCGATTGCAACTCGGGCAACAGCGTCCCGCGCAATGTGGCTTCCACTTGCTTCAGGCGATTCAGCACCGCATCGTGATAATCCTCATGGCTCCACGCATAGCGGGAAATCCAACCCCGGCTCGCATCCGTCTCTTGCGTCGAGTAAGGATGGTCGGTGTTGTAGTTGATGGCGCATACCACGACACTTCGAGCCCACGGCGCAACCCGGGCCAGCGAGCCGCGTTTCAGCTCACCCTGTTCATCGCGCGCCTGCAGGTAATTCATTTCACCGGCGCGTCCAGCGGCAATCCATTCGGGAAAGTACTTGAGTTCGGAGGCGTCAGCGGCGGGAGCAATTCCGGCGAGGTCAAATCCAACCTCTGCCGCGGCCTGCTTGATGATAGCTGTAACGTCGCTGATTCGATGCAAACAGTCTGCCTTGTCGCGCAAAGGTCGTGTTGGCACAATTCTATGCTTTCCACTTGTTACGAGGGCTGACATCCGCCTGGTTTCGGCGCTATGCTTCCCAGCATGTGGACCAAACTGTTCAGCAGCTTTATTCTCGCCGTCGCGCTCCTTACTTCGTCGGCACCCGCACAGCAAGAGACACCCGCTACAACGGCTGGGACTCACAGCGACCCGGATGCGTCGCCCACTTCATCGAAAAGTGATCTGACTCTTCTAACGTACGCTGATCACAAGCCACTCGTGGTGTCGGCAGCGGAACTGAAGACTCTTTCGCGGGTCTCGGTGATGATCCACAATTCGCACACCAATGCAGACGAAGAATATTCCGGGGTTCGCCTTTCGGTTTTGCTTGTCAAGCTGGGGCACCGTTGGGGAGTGACCTTCGCGGCAAAGCGCTTGCCAACTACATTGTCGCCACCGGTTCCGACGGTTACCGGTCCGTATTGGCGCTAGGCGAGGTCGATCCGAGCTTTCATCCCGGAGAAGTCATCGTCGCGGATTCAATGAACGGCAAGCCACTCGACGCGCACTCAGGACCGTTCAAGCTTGTGGTTACGGAAGACAAACACCCAGCCCGTTCAGTGCGAGACCTCATCACGATTGAGCTGAAATCCGCTCAATAGCTCGGCTTCATTTGGGCCGGATACTGCAATCGCATATCAAACGCCGAGTTTCTTCACTTCCTCGTTGTAATACTTCCGGTAGAGGATATCCCACTCTTGTGAGCCTTCGAGGATGGTACGTTTCTGACTCTCAATCTTCTGGCGGGCTGCGACGTCGATTCTGGCTTCCTGATTCAGCAGGTCTTCGAGAATTTTGCGGGTTTCCTGGCGGATAGTGTTCGGGTCTTCGATGAACTCGACTTCATCCATCTGCTTGAGGACATCGGATACCGCCCGCGCCAGCACGTTCACTTTATCGCGGCTGAGTCTCACAGCACCGCCTTGTACTTGCGCACCAGTTCGGTCTTTACCTTGCGGAACATTTCCTGGTAGTTGGCGCCGCTGTTGCGCATCTCGTCGGAGTAGGCTTCGAGGATGACCCGCACTTCGTCATTGATGCGATCCTCGAGCGAAAGTTCGTCGACCAACGCCGCATTCACGCGCTCGTTCACCGCGGGAAGGGCCGTGACCTCAATGAACTTGCCGGCAATCAGTTTCTTGGTGACTTCGCGGGCCAGATAGCCCACATATTCTTTGGAAAAAAGCATTTGTGGATTGGATGTCCTGCGTGCAACAGTTTGTCAGTATGAACCAAAAAGTGTAACACAGCAGAAGCCTGAGCGGAGTGCCGCGCTCCAGCCCGGGCTGCGACCCGCTATGCCTCGTTCGCGGCGCGCACAGTACCCACTTTATGGGCAGACGAATCCGTTATCTGCCTCAGTCCAAGTTCACAGCTACACACGCAAAAGGCGCTGAGAAATACTATCGCCCGAAGCTTGCTAGCAACGTCTCGATGACCGCCGCGACCAGAAAGATGAACACAAAATAAGTGGCAACGCGGCTCGCAGAATGATCTTCTTGCACTCCCGACATGGTTCCTCGCAGGGGTTTTGATATTGGAGGGGACTACCCTCCCACAGATCCACGCGCCGGATTATACAATGTCGCGCATTCGATGCAATCCGACCGTCCTATTACTCGTGTGTGGGAAGGGGCGGTTGGTCACGCAAAGTGTAGACAAACTGCCGGATTTCCCGGCGCTCGCGTTCCGCTTTTTGGGCTGATTCTTTAGCGAGCTGGTTATAGATTTGGACTTCCGCTTCGGACTTACTCGTATCGCCCGACTGCCGATAGGCCTGAGCGAGACGATAATGCCCCTCTTCGAGCTTCGGATCGGCATGGATCGCCTGCTGATAGTCGAGAATCGCCTTTGGATAATCCCTTTTTTCGGAATGGACGATGCCCAGTTGAAGGTAAGCGGCCGCGAACGCCGGATTGAGACGCGTGGCGTTCGCCAAAAGTGACTCCACCTTCGCCGATGTGTCCGGGGACCCGGCTCGCACCTTCCAAAGTGCCAGAGCGTAATAGTAGTTGGCCTCGGCGTTCGCAGGTTGCTGTTGCTCAAAGCTTTGCAGCTTTTGCAGAACCTCGGCAGAGGGCGTGGCTTCAGCCCTTTGCATCTTCCCCAAAAAAAGATATGGACGCGAATCGCTGGGATCGAGGTCGGATGCCGCGCAGATTTGCAGTACCGCCTGATCGTAGGATCCGCGCGCAAACTGGGCTGCCCCAAGTCCAATCAGCATTCGAATCGAACGAGGGAACAGCCGGTTCCCTTTGGTGAAGACTTCCGCGGACGGCTCCGGAGCATGATGCAGCAGCAACTCGGAGCCCCAGTCGAACAGATAAGTTTCAGTTGGGTCCAGTTCAGCAGCCCGTTGGTACTCGCGCACCGCAGCCAGAGAATCTCCCATGCGTTCCTGGACATCGCCCAGCAGATGATGGAGTTCGGCCTTGTCGGATTGCTTCAGTAAGGTCTGTGTCTGATTGCGCGCACTCTCGTAATTTCCGGATCGCGCATTGGCCAACGCCAGAAGGTAGGCGTTCTCATAGTCTCCCGGTTTGAGAGTACGGGCTCGCTCAAGGTAGACGATGGCCTCGCGGGCTTTGCCATTCTCGACCAGCGCCCCACCCAATCGATGGTTCGACTCAAAATTGGCGGGTTCCCGTTCTGCATTTGCGCGCAACGTTTTCTCAGCATCCGATGCGCTTCGATTCTCAGTTCCTGCAGTCTTCCCGAGAGCTACCGTATCTTTGGCGAGAGTTTCGCGGGTTCGCACCACTGTGTCAGAACCGTGGCCGCCGAGGCTCGTGGTGTCGGTAACACCCGCAACCGTAAAACTTGGCTGGTCAAAGAACTCGGGCTGCTGCGATGGTGATCCCTGCGATGACGCGGGTTGAGGCGCAAGGTTTAGGTCGATATGCTTCTCTTCGTTTGGAGCGAGGAAAACGGACGCGATTTCCGCGACCGAGTATCCGGTGAGCTCCGCTCGCAGGCTGTAGACTCCACCCTGAACGGTGGCAAAACTGTAGTTCCCTTGCGAATCGGAATGAGCCGTCTGAGTCTGGGCGGATTCTTTGCCCTTCAATCGAATGATGACGCCCGCGACCGGCTTTCCGGATGAATCGCGAATCACACCGCGCAACGAAGCCGAGTTCTGAGCCTGTAGCGATTGTGCGATGCACGCGAAAAAAATAAGCAGGACAACGATTCGGTCGATGGCTCTGGTCGGCTTGTACAACTGAACCCCGTCGAAACAGCCCATGAAGAAAAGCGGCGGACGGGTCAGGGCCCGTCTTGCCTAGTCGGGCATTTTATCCGCCATCCTTGCTGATCGCAACTTCGGCGGCGCATTCGAGCGGACGAGAATCCACTGGCTAAGCTGGCACGGTCAAAATAGAATGCAATGCTTTGTGACAAGTGATCATTTGCAGCTCAGATCACAAGTGGCGCAACACTAAACATGAAAAAACCTTCGGACATGACGCGACGCGAATTTGTGACCGCCTCTGCGGCTACTCTCGCTATAGGCACGGTGGCGCCAAACTTGCGGGTGCAACCGATTGCCAAACAACAACCGGACCGCGGGCCCTCTCGCGTCATCATCGACACCGACCCCGGCGTCGACGATGCCTTTGCGTTGCTTTTAGCCATGCGCTCGCCGGAACTCAAGATCGAAGGCATCACCGCCGTTGCCGGAAACGTTCCTTTGGACTTGACGTTGCCGAACGCGCTCCGCATGGTTGAGATAGCCGGACGCGACGACATTCCAGTAGCTGCCGGTGCCAAGGGTCCTCTGCTGCGCCGCTTGGTCACAGCTACCTACGCGCACGGCGAGAACGGCTTGGGCGGAGCGATCTTCCCCGAACCGAAGCGCAAACTCATCCCTGACCCCGCGGCAGATTTTATTCGCCAGACCGTGCGCAAATACCCGCAAGAAATCACGCTCCTCACCATCGGCCCGCTGACCAACGTCGCCGCAGCACTAAACTCGGATGCGGACTTGGCGCGCATGGTTCGAGGCTTGGTTATGATGGGTGGATCTTTGTCGGGAGGCAACATCACCCCTGCCGCTGAATTCAATATCTACGTCGATCCGGAGGCTGCGCGCATTGTCTTCCAGTCCGGAATTCCCATCACCATGGTCGGTCTGGACGTGACTCGGAAGACCTCACTCACCGACGAGCACGTCAAGACACTCGAAGTCGCACAAAATCCTGTGAGCCAGGCCGCTGCAACCATTGCGCGCAATGCCATAAATCACAACCGTGAGCGGGGCTTCCTCTCTGGGCCGAACATGCATGACTCCCTCGCCGTGGCGGGTTTTCTCGATCCGTCGATTTTGCAATTTCAGGACTATTACGTCGACGTCGAAACCACTGGCGAACTCACCGCCGGAGAAACGCTTGGCTACAGTCCCAATGCTGGTGATTTGCGACGGCGTCCTGGAGCGGACAAGAATGCGCCAGTCAACATGCCAATTCGCGGATCGGCGCCCACTCTCGCCTCGACGAGGACATCTCCGGTTCTGCGAGACAATTTTGTGCCGAACGCGAAAGTCGCTGTGGGCGTGGACTCGACACGATTCTTCGACTTGCTGATCGGCCGTTTGTCAGGAAAGCAGGGAGCGAAATGAGATTGTTCCGGCTGTGGTTCGTAGGAATGTTGCTGTTGACGAGCGTTTTAGGCTGCGGACAGCAGTCCTCCGCGGGCAAGCGCAAGATCATCGTCGATCAGGATGCTGCCGGTCCCGGAGGAACCGATCAGCAGTCGATCTTGTTGCTGGTTCAATCTCCACAAACGCAAGTCTTGGGCATAACGGTAGTGACGGGCGATGCCTGGCTCAAAGAGGAGGTCGCGCACACTCTGCGCATGCTCGAGATTATCGGACGGACCGACATTCCGGTGGTCCCAGGAGCCGAGTATCCACTCGTGCGCCGTAAAGAAGAGACGGAACTGTGGGAACAGCAGTATGGCGCCGTGCCATGGGTGGGCGCTTGGACTCCCCGGCTCTATCATCCGCCCGACCAGTTAGGGGGCATGCCGGAAGGCAAGCCGACCACCAAGCCTCTCGATGAAGATGCGGCGCATTTTCTGGTGCGGATGGTCCACAAATATCCGCACGAAATCACGATCTACGCCGGCGGACCGATGACGAATCTCGCCCTTGCCATCACCATCGACCGTGAGTTCCCCATGCTGGCGAAGGAACTGGTGCTCATGGGCGGCAGCCTGAATCCGGATACCGACGATCCCGAGTTTGTGAACGCTCCGCGGCACGAATTCAATCTCTGGTTTGATCCCGAAGCCGCGCATATCGCCCTGACTGCACCATGGAAGAAAATCATTTGCACGACTGTCGATATCTCCGTCAAGACACGCCTGACTCAAGACCTGATCAACCGCGTGAAAGACGGCAAGACTCCTGCCGCGGGATATGTGGCGGCATATGCTCGTCTATTTGGAAACTACAACTATCTTTGGGATGAACTTGCCGCGCTCGCATGGCTCGATCCAACGCTGATTACTGCAAAAAGTATGCGTTATCTGGATATCGACCTCAACCGCGGGGCGGGATACGGAAATACGCTAAGTTGGACGGAACAGGATAAGCCAAAGATCGTCGGGCCTCCAGCTGAAATTCAAGTCGACCTGGATAAGGAAAAGTTCTACAAGATGTTTGTCGACTTGTTGACGGCACCAACCCCGAAGCCGTGACTACCGTTGCAGTTGATCGAGTGCCTGCTTAGCCTGCGCGTGGTCGGGATGCTGTTTGAGCAACTCGAGCAGAACGTCGCGAGCCTTTGGCCGCTCCCCTTCCAGAACATACACGCGCGCCAGATTCATATATGCCTGATCGAAGCCCGGGGCCACACGAATGCATTGCTCGAAACTGGCCACTGCTTGATCGCGACGCTGGGTCACGAGATAAAGAACGCCCAGATTATTTAAGGCTTCCGGATAAACAGGCCGAACTCTTAACGCACGCTGCAAGTATTCGTACGCTTTATCGTTCTCGCCGGCCTGCGCAAATACCATTCCCAGACTGTAGTTCGCTTCTGGATCTTCTGGAGCAACCTCCACCGCGCTTTCCAGAACTTTGCGGGCGTCTTCCCAACGCCTTTGGGAGCGATACGCATTACCCAAGTTGTCGAGAGACAGCAGGTGCCGCGAATTCAGCCGCAGAGCTTCCAGGAAGCACGGAATCGATTCGTCGACCCGGCCCTCCCGCGTCGCAATCACGCCGAGATTGTTCCATGCGTCCGGCAGCGTATCCGGATAGTTGGCTGGGAGTTTCACACAGCGCTCGAAAGCCTCGCGGGCCGCAGCATTCTTGTTTTGATTCATGTAGACGCTTCCAATGCCATAAAGCGCTTCCGCACTCAAAGGATCGTCACGCAGCGCTTGCTGGAATGAGGCTTCCGCCTGATCGAGATATCCGCGCTGGAAAAAGAGCGCGCCGTAAGAAAGATAGTTGCGACCGAAATCGAGCGTATAAGTCGGACTCGGGAACGGCAGCGCCTTGGCCAACCGCTCGGCTTCGGTCCGCGGGGTTTCGCGCAGGTCCTGATCCACGTGCTCAGCAACCAGCGGACCTTGATATACCTTGACGATGTAGCCATTGCGATCAATCAGAAACGATGTGGGAAGGCTGAGATCGCGGTGACGGTCGAATAATTGGCGATACAGAATGTTGTAGATCGCCGCTACGTCTTGCGAGCCTTGCAGAATCGGAAAGCTAAACTTTGTCGCTGAGTTGCGGACGTTCTGATCGACGGATTCATCCAGGTTCACCGCAAGCAGTTCCAAGCCCTTTGCTTTCCAGGCAGTCGAGTATTTCTGCAGCGCTCTCAAATGATCCAGGGCTTCAGGAGACTTCTGGGTCCAGAAATTCAAGAGTGTAAGGCCGCCTCGAGTCGAGGAAAGCGCATGGACCTTTCCCGATAAATCGGCCAACGAGAAGTCCGGAGCCGCAACCGGCGCCAGAAGCCAGGTTTCAACGCGAGATGGCAGCAGTTCGCCTCCGCGATTTCCATCAGGCGGAATAACCGCCCGGCTCTTCGACTGGGTAGCGAACGGTTGCATGCGTGAAGGTTCCAGCCCCTCTTGCACCCAAATCTTGTGATTGATTGGTAGATTGCGCAGTTCCTGCACGAGACCGCTAGGCCAATGAATCGAGGCCCGGACTATTCCCTTTGCCTCTCCAAGCCCGAAGAAAACGTTTTTGCTGTGCTGCGACAGGAATCCGGATCCAGCTTGAAGCATGCGCATCTGGCGGCCCGCACCAGTCTCGATCGTAATGGAAGCACCGATCGCATCGCGGTTGCTTTTCGTACCCTGAAGATGAAACGCAATCGACGGCGGCAGTTCCTCCATCACGTTTTTCAGGATCCGCAACTGCGGCGCGTTGCGGTTTTTCAGGAATAGCTCGAGTCGTCCGTCGCCATCGAAATCGGCTAGAGCAAAGGATCTCCCATCCTCCACGAAATCGAGGCCGACCACAGCCGAAACATCGGAAAACGTTCCATCGCGGTTGTTGGCGTAAAAAACATTTCTCTCATAGCCGCTCCAAGTGCCATCAGAGCGGATGAGTTCGTTGATGGCATTCCATCCCTCCTCGTACGCGTGCGCTGCGCCTGCTTGGTCGGGAGAGAGTGCGACAACCTGCCGCCAGAAAAAACTGCTGAGATCCTGTCGCTGGGGGCCAGAAACCATGCCGTTGGCGATGTAGAGGTCAGGGAACCCGTCATGATCGAAATCAACCGCATCGCTCGACCAGGCCCAGCGCCCCATTCCCACGCCGGCTGCAGTCGTCGCCTCCTCGAAGTCGGCGCCTCGATTTCGTAGCAGCGAGTTGCCCATCGCATGTTTTTGGTAGAGCGATCGAGTCTGGCTGGAGGACATTTTCTTGAAGTTGCCCTGCATCGAGATGCGTTCCCCGGCTGCGGTCCACATGTTGCCGACGTAAAGATCTTCAGCACCGTCGTTATCGAAGTCGAGCCAGGCGACGCTCATTCCCGCCCCTACATCTTCAGCCGACATCTCAGATGCAACATCTGTAAATGTGCCATCGCCGCGATTCCGGTAAAGATTCTTGCGCCCGAAATCATTGACCACATAGAGATCGGGCCAGCCATCGCCATTGTAGTCACTCCATCCGCAGCAAAAGCTGTAGCGCGTGTTGTTCTGATTCACTCCTGATTCCGCAGTCACGTCGTGAAACGTTCCGTCCCCGTTGTTGTGCATCAGAAAATTCGGCGGCCCGTTTTCCGCATCGTGATACGGCGAGGGATATTTGTACTGTCCAGTTCCCTGGTAGTAGGCGTACAAGCAAAAATAAACGTCGAGTAACCCGTCGCGGTCGTAGTCAGCAGCAGCCGCGCCGGTGAAGGTTCCCTGCGGAGGACTGGCGAAGTGAAAGGCGTCAGGCTTCTGACGAAACTTGCCTCCGCCTTCGTTCACAAACAGCAACGGCCCACTCGCTCGCACGACGATCACATCCTGGCGACCGCGGTTGCTGAAATCCGCAAAAACCGCGCACGCCGTGTTTTCAAGAACTCCCAGCCCCGACGATTCCGTGATGTCTTCAAATGTTCCGTTGCCGCGATTTCGATACAGCCGGTTGGGCAGGCCCGAGGGCTGGCACACGTAGAGATCGTCAAAACCATCGTTGTCGATGTCCGCGACGGAAACGCCATTGTGTCCGTAGATGTCGATCCCCGACGCGCCGTCGAGTACGGTTCGCCAGTAGTCCGTACCGTGCAGCAATTGCGCCGCGTACGAAGAATTGCTGCTCAGCCCGGCCGATGTAATGTCCACATAGACCGGAGCCCTGGAACGCGCCACCATTTCATCGAGCGTTCGCCATGTGCGAATCTGAAACTCACCAGAGGAAGAACGTCCCCAGTTCAATTCCCAATTCCCGATTCGCTGCTCCCGGTGAAAGCCCGTTCCACCACCCACGATCTCGTACCGAACCCGAGTCTGCACCGGCGCCGGCAAGGAGCCAGGCGTGCTCCCTTCGACTGCCGCCGCATCGATCGCTGTAACCTGGAACTCTGCCGTCACGACTTCGGCGAAATCGTTAAGGCTTGACCGCCATTCGTTGAGAAAGGCTTCGCGCGAAAGTGCGATCTGTTCCGTGAATTTGTTCCGTCGCACCTGAAAAGCCGAACTCTCCCGAACAAGGTTTGATTCAGTCGGACGCACAGATGCGCCGGTAAAGTCGGCCGCCAGAGCCTTCGCAATGGATTGAGAGTCCTTCGCCGATCGCAGCAATCCAAGACTCCAATCCGCCAGGATCGCGGCGATCTGCTCGGCATACTTTTCCGTGATGAAGTCGTCTAGCCCCGGCTGCACTTTCTGTAGTACGAGCTCGAGCGGTCGCTCCGCCC
>Ga0207700_10001569_pt1 | contig 12965 bp, 12 predicted proteins | sample LARL82metaG_FD_184348 | JGI IMG/M metagenome (GOLD analysis project Ga0207700, IMG submission 184348) | Corn, switchgrass and miscanthus rhizosphere microbial communities from Kellogg Biological Station, Michigan, USA - LAR L8-2 metaG... | ecosystem: Host-associated > Plants > Roots >...
AGCAACTACTTCTTTGGCGTTTCTCATGATCCCGTAAAGGTACAAAGGGATGAGCGGGGTGTCCTTTACATCAGCAATACCGACTAAGGGCATCTCAGAGTAGTACGTAACAGAGTCTCTCAGGTGGCAAGTTGAATCGTTCTGTTTACGGCAACGGCTTGAATTCGTGGGGAGCCGCAGGGAGTGGTGTTTCTCTCGGAAAGCTCACCGCGATGTTCTCGTGCGCGCTGATCTTCTGCGCACTCGCTCAGGCCCGTGTGCATCGTCCTCAAGCCTGGGCTGACACGCAGTTTGCCAAAGCGGAAGCGCAACGCGAGACCCTGAATGGCCACGCGGAGCAGTCTCGCACCAAGCGCGAATATCAGACAGTGATCGCCTCCTATCGGCGAATCGTTCTTGAAGCTCCCACCTCCAGCAAAGCCGATGGCAGCGCCTTCCTGGTCGCCCAACTCACCGCGGAGATGGGCCGTCATTTCAAAGACGACATGGCGCTCTATGCTGCCGTCCGTGAATACAAGTTTTTGCGACGTGAATATCCCGGCAGCAAGCACCGCATCGAAGCTCTGCTTGCGATCGGGGAAATTTATAAGAATGACCTCGGCGACGAAACTGAAGCCCGCGCCGCCTTGGAGGAACTGATCCGCCGTTATCCGCATAGCGATCTGGTGAAGGAAGCCAAGGCGGAACTCGCGGCCGGTTCACCACAAGAAGCGAGCGCTCAACGTTCGAAGGGTGACTCCAACGACGAGCACGCCGACGACTCATCAGCAACAGATGGCAACTCTGCCGTGTCGAGGAAGCCGTCCGACGCGAAGCCCACGGCTGAGGCCAAGGAATTAGAGCCGGCGTCAAGCGACAGACCAGTTCGCGTGAGGGATGTGCAGTACTGGTCGACTCCTGATTACACGCGCATCGCGGTCAATCTGGACCATGACGCGCAATTCAAATCACAGCGCCTCGACAATCCCGAACGCATCTACTTCGATCTGGCGAACGCTAAACTTGCGTCCCACCTGATGGGCCAGAGCTTCGATGTCGATGACGGCGTCGTGAAGAAAGTTCGGGTCGCTCAATACAAGCCCGGCCGGGCGCGCGTCGTAGTCGAGACGGACAATCACGCTACCTACAACGCATCCATTGTGTTGAACCCGCCACGGCTGGTGATCGACGTTCACAGCGACGAGATTCACTCGACCTCCGTGGCGAACAGCCCCAAAACAACAGAAGCAAACAACGACGGAGCTTTTGCAACAAAGGCGAACAACGCGGCGGATTCACCGGCAAAGACGGAGGTCGTCGCAAGGCTTAACAAACCTTCTGATCAGCCTTCGAGTTCGGCGGCATCTACCGGCCCGAAGAAAGTGATCGTCGAAGCTGACGATGATGACACATCATCGGATACCGACGCAGATACCGCGAAATCAGCGGCCAAAAATTCCGATTCCGATACCGTTGCGCAATCGAAGCCTGCAACCCGAACCAAGAAAGTGCGGCCTGCGTCGTCGCGATTGCGCGAGGCACAACCAACCTCGGACGGAGACCGCTCTCTTATCCGCACGCTGGGCTTGAGGATTGGCAAAATCGTCATCGATCCCGGCCACGGCGGCCACGACACCGGCACCATCGGCCCGCATGGCCTGTACGAGAAAGATCTCGTTTTGGATGTCAGCAAGCGCCTGGGCAAACTGCTGCAGTCGCGACTCGGCGCACAAGTGGTTTTCACGCGCAACGACGACACCTTCATTCCGCTTGAGACCCGCACTTCCATCGCGAACCAGGAGCAGGCTGACCTGTTCGTTTCGGTGCATGCGAACTCCAGCCGTGATCCCGACGCGCGCGGCGTGGAGACTTACTACTTGAATTTCACCTCCTCGCCCGAGGCGCTCGAAGTTGCGGCCCGCGAGAACGCCGCCTCCGATAAATCAATCCACGAACTGCAGGACCTGGTTAAAACGATCGCTCTCAAAGAAAAGATTGAGGAGTCGCGTGAATTCGCTTCAGACGTTCAACAGTCCTTGCACGCAGGCTTGGCGGTAAAGACTACGGGAATGCGCGATCGCGGTGTCAAGAAAGCTCCATTCGTGGTTCTGATCGGCGCGAACATGCCCTCGATCCTCGCCGAGATTTCTTTCCTCAGTAACCCCGGCGACGAAAAGCATCTGAAGACGCCCGACTACCGCCAGCGCATCGCCGAATCCCTCTACCGCGGCATCTCCCGCTATGTGAACGGCCTCGGCGGCGTGAAGGTCGCCAGCAGGATCGAGAAGGCGTCGGCTAATTAGCCCTCAGCTCTCAGACATCAGTCGCTGGAAACTTTCTCGGCCTCCCTATAGTCTAATAATCAGGGTTGTCGTCCCTTTTCATGAGAATCCTGCGCAGTTTTCTTCTTTCAACTCTGGCCTTCGCAGCCCCGCTGGCACTCAGCCAGCAAGCGCCTGAGCCGCCGAACACCGCTCCTCCAGGACCAAACGAGCACGTCACGCATCTGGCTTCTCCGGCGCAGTTAACGCCTCCAACGGCCACATCCGGCGACATTCTTCCCAAGACCTTTGCAGGATGGACAATCCAAGGCACGCCGCAGTTCAGCAAGGATCCTGCTGCCGCAGATGCTTCAAACGCCGCTCTGCTCAAGGAATACGGCTTCACCGATCTCGAATCCGCCACCTACACTCGCGACGACGGACGCACGCTGAAGATCAAAGCTGCACGTTTCGACGATGCCAGCGGCGCTTACGGAGCCTTCACCTTTTATAAGACTCCCGAAATGCTCACGCAGGATATCGGCGACCATGCTTTCTCGCTCAATAATCGAGTGCTCTTCTTCCGCGGAGACGTTCTGGTGGACGCCAACTTTGAGCGCCTCTCGATGATGTCGGCGGCCGAATTACGCGAGCTCGCATCTGATCTCCCGCGCGCCGGTGGGACATCGGGGAACCTCCCAACTCTGCCGAACTACCTTCCTAAGCGCGATCTCAATACCAGCACCTCGAATTACATTGTCGGCCCAATAGGACTGCAGCAGGTGCGCGCGCCAATTTCCGCGCAACTCGTGGACTTCAGCAAAGGCGCGGAAGTTGTCACCGCCGAATACAGCATCAATGCCACGCCCTCTACGCTGATGCTCATCGGCTACCCAACTCCGCAGATTGCGGCTGCTCAGTTGGACGCGATTGACAAAGCCAAGGAATCGCATCAACTCTCCACCGAGATCACAACTCGCCGCACGGGACCGATTGTTGCTGTGCTTGCCAGCGCTACCACGCAGCAAAACGCGAAGGCGTTCCTCGATCAGGTGAATTACGATGCCGATGTCACCTGGAACCAGGACACCGGATCCAGCCAGCGCGCCGTCGGCCACATGATGCTTGGCATCATGATGCTGGCAGGCGTCTTGATCGTCATTGCGGTGGTTGCAAGTTTCGCCTTCGGAGGGTTCCGCGTTCTCATGCAGCGTTTGTTCCCCAACCGAGTCTTCGATCGCCCTGAGCAGATCGAACTGATCGCCCTACACCTCTCCGAACCTGCCGAGAAGTCAGCAGATTCGGGCGTAAAGCTCACAAAGTAGGGGGCTTTGCCCTTTCAGAGCAGGTAAGTGTCTCAAAATGAGCCTTCTGTGCAAGGCTTCTGTGCCGTGTACAAGCCATTGAAAATACTGGATTTATTTCCCAAAAAGTTTCTTGACACCCCTGTTCGCGCCTCATAAGATTTCGCCAGAAAGTTTTGACGGTATTAACCTCCGTTGGAACTATTCTCCCTTAAAGAAGAGACCGCCTTTTGCCGGGCGGTCTTTTCGTTTCCTGGAACCTTCCCCTCCCAATCGTCGTATCCTTCTTCAGTTGCTTGGAGGCGAACATGTTTTGCGATGCATGCGGTACTCAGTTGCAAACCAACCAGCAGTATTGCAGCGGATGCGGCAAGGCAATTTCCGGAAATATCATTGGATATCCACGTCGCAGCCGTCTTCAGGAACATGTACGCTTGCTCGCGATTCTCTGGTTTGCGTTTGGCGCTTTTGAAATCCTCGGCGGCGTGGTGTTGATGATCCTGGCCAACACCCTCTTCGTTAGCCTCGCCGCAGCCCAAACACCACAACCAGGTGAACCTTCGCTTGCCTTCCTTCGTCCTTTAATCAGCGTGGTTGCGATCTTTATTCTCGGAAAGGGTCTCGCCGGCTTCCTCGCCGGATATGGTCTGCTGAATCGCGAACCTTGGGGCCGCGTGCTCGCGCTGGTGCTTGGTTTCGTTGCCCTCGTCCTAATTCCTCCGTTCGGCATGGCGCTCGGTGTGTACACCTTGTGGGTTTTGCTCCCCGCCAATTCCGAGGCGGAATACGCCAAATACCAGACTGCAACTGCCGCTTGAGAGTTGTGACCTGCAAGTAGTGGCGGGTGAGATCAACTCACCCGCTCTTTATTTCTGCCCATCTTGTATATTCATTACCCAATGAAACGCACACTGCTTTCCTGGAGCAGCGGAAAAGACAGCGCGTGGGCGCTCCATCTCCTGCGCAGTATGCCCGAATACGAAGTTATTGGATTGCTCACCACATTCAATGCGTCTGCAGACCGCGTTGCCATGCATGGTGTCCGCCGTTCACTCGTGCGTGCGCAAGCTGCAGCGGCGGAACTGCCTCTTTGGGAAATTGAGTTGCCGTGGCCATGCTCGAACGAACAATATGAAGTTGCGATGAAGTCCGCATGTGAGCGCGCGGTGCACGATGAGGTTGAATGCGTCGCTTTTGGAGATCTCTTTCTCACCGAAATTCGCGCATACCGTGAGAAGCAACTCAGCGGTACCGGACTTGAACCAGTGTTTCCAGTCTGGGGGATTTCCACCGGCGCTCTCGCGCGCGAGATGATCGCCGCGGGACTCCGGGCGAAACTCACTTGCATCGATTCCAAGCAGATCGATCGGAAATTTGCCGGACGCGAGTTTGATTCGCAACTGCTCTCCGAACTCCCCGCTTCTGCAGATCCCTGCGGCGAGAACGGCGAGTTCCACTCTTTTGTTTATGCTGGCCCCATGTTCCAAAAACCCATCCCGATCGAGAGCGGAACAATTGTCCAACACGATCAGTTCTTTTATGCCGACTTACTCCCCTATTCGACATCAGTTTCATCCTGACCTAGCCTGAAAGTGCGGGCTATACACCACTTTAGTGCTATTGCGCACCATATTTTGCAACAAAAGTTGTAGTTTTATACAACTTAAGTTGTACTCGCGTGCTATACTCCTCCCACTTCTAGGGCAAGTGTCTCGCACGACCACTGGCCCATCCGCCGAGCGCTGGAGTAATCCGGCGCTTCGGCGGGAAGAATCCCAGGAATGGAAGCACCGCCACGCAATCGCAGTTGGGGGGATTACCTGCTCGATGCGCTCTGCATCGGAATGGTACTCATCTCGATCACGGGCATGCTCTACATCCTGTCTCATCGCTAACAACCAATGGCCTTGTATGTGGTGAGTTATGACCTGAGCAAGCCGGAGCAACATTACCCGCAGCTGCTCGAGTATCTGCACCTGATCGGGGCGCGGCGCCTGCTCGATTCGCAATGGATGGTCCGCAGCGGGGCTACTCGCGACGCCGTCTACCAGGGAATCCGGGCTCACATCGATACCAACGACGCGCTGTTAGTCTGCCTGGTCGGCTCTGCCGTCGGGACAAACCTCAAACATCCGCTCGGCGAAATCTGAAATCCACGATTGAGACCTTCGTTGCTTACTGCGTCGTGGACGCGGTTTCTGCGGATCGAATGGTGGGTTCAAAGCTGTGTGTCACCGCGATGGCGCGAGTAATCAGACACAGATCCTGCGTCTTCTGCAATAGACGGAGCGCACGCTCGTGATCTGTAGCTGGCGCAGTCGTGAGTAGAGGCCGTGTGACAATGTTCTTGAACGCGTATCCAGAAGACGCCTTCTCCACGGATCCAGCCACTTCCACTTCCAGGTCCGCGTAGGCCAGTTTCGAATAGTCAGCCAGTGCTCTGAACGTTGTGGCGAAGCAACTTCCTATGGCGGTGAGCAGCAGGTCTTCCGGCGTCCATCGTCCTTCGAGGCCGCCGAATTGTGGAGGTGCCGTGAAGTGGATTGCACTCGGCGATGAGTCGCAATTCGCAATTCCGGTCCGGCCAGAAGTCCACCAGGCCTTAATGCGGTGATTATGGGTTTCTTGCATGCTCGCCTCCGGTAGGCACGCCACGAAAAACGATGCGGGTAACATATCCCGTTCTCCTACGAAATCGTGGTGCTCCCCGTCACCGCTGAATGTAACCAGAATCACAGAACCCCCAGCACTCTCTCCACTACGTTCGCCGAAGTGACCCTTAGTCGCGTGGGTACTATGCTGACTTTCGGCTTCCGATCCCGCTTTCGAGCACGCGCAGGCCGAACTGCCTCCTCAAACCTCGGGCAAGCTCTGGGTTGGTTGCTGCTGGTGGTAGCGCCCCTCTTCGCTGCCAATCACCCGGCGATTACCGGGAAGAATGCCAACTGTGCGTTATGTCACGCCGACATGACTCAAGGAAAGTCGGTGCACTCGCAGGGGGAACTGGCGTGTGGACTGTGCCACTCGGCGGAGCCCGCCGGTGACACAGTTGCAATGCTGCTGACCGCCCCGAAGGAACAACTCTGCTTCGACTGTCATGAACGAGCCGCCATGCAGCAGCACATATCCTCCAGCACTGACAAGACTTGCCTCGGCTGCCACGATGCTCACCGAAGCGTGCGTGCCATGTTGTTACGTCGGAATATCAATGACAAATACGCGGATTCCAGCACTGTGGCGGCAGCCCCAAAATCTCCAAGCACTTCAAAGCTGAACACTCACGTCTTGCACAAGCGGCGTCCTCAACATCCACAGCCGACCGACCACAAATTGTGATTTCAATCACATCAAGCGGTGACCCTTACCACCGCAGCCCTGCAGCAAATCGTTGAGAATCGCCACAGTTCGCTGGTTGAACCAACAAAACAAGCAATTTAGTCGGGTTGGACTACGGAGGTGGTTGCGAGTTTGTCTGCATATTCCTCCGTTTCGATAAGAGCCAGATGAGCTGATGTGTTTCGTGGGGAACACTCCCCAAACTGTCAATCACTAGGTCGCCCAGGCGGACCTAGAAAGGACGTCAGATGAAAATATTCGCGATCTTATCCTTCTTAGGAATAGTCGGTTTATTGATGTTGCTGGTGGGCGTGGTAAATCCGCCAGCGGCCCAGGCGGTCCCCAGCTATGCCCGGCAGACTGGGCTAGCTTGCAACGCCTGCCATTACACTCCGCCGGAGCTCAATCCGGCGGGGCGCAGGTTCAAGATGCTCGGCTACGTGGACAGGGCGGACGATACCAAGGTCGTTCACTCCGATCCGGGCAAGAAGCATGCAGCGCTCGATCTGCTGGCATCCCTGCCGCTTTCATTGATGTTCGAGACTTCCTATACCCAGACTAAGAAAGCAGTGCCCACGACTCAGAACGGCACATTCGAGTTCCCCCAAGACGTCTCGCTATTCCTGTCGGGCGCTTGGACCGAGCACGTCGGAAGTTTTGTCCAGGTCACCTACGACACCCAGGATGACCACTTCACCATGGACAATACTGACGTCCGCTACGCCAGACTGAAGAAGTTGAACGGCAAGGAATTCGTGGTCGGACTCGACCTGAACAACAATCCAGGGGTTGAAGATCTTTGGAACAGCACTCCAGCATGGGGCTTCCCGTGGCTGGCGGACGACTTCGCGCCCACACCGAATGCTTCTCCGATCATTAACGGCAACTTGGGGCAGGATGTGGCCGGATTCGGCGCATACGCCATGTACGACAACCATCTTTATTTTGACGCCGCGCTGTATCGCACCGCGCATATCGGAGTGGGCCAACCAAATCCCGGCACTAACCTCACCTATAACATTCGTGGCATGGCACCATACTGGCGCCTTGCCTGGCAGCAATCGGGCGCGAAGACTCAATTCGAGATCGGAACGTATGGCATGCACGTCCGCTCTACACCGCAGGGAGTCACCGGACCGTACGACACTTATAACGACATCGCCTTCGACACGCAGATCGATCAGACACTTCGCCGGACCGATGTGCTGTCATTCCGAGGCACCTACATCCGTGAGAATTCCGACCTCGCGGCATCGTTTGCAACTGGGGCTGCCGCATTCCGTACCCATCATCTGAACACTCTGCTCGCCAATGCGGAGTATCACTTCGGCAATCGCTTCACAACCACTCTCGGATGGTTTGGAACGTCAGGAACAGGCGATGCCTTGCTCTATCCGGCGACTGGCGATCTGGCAGGCAACTTCAATGGCGATCCCAATAGTAAGGGCTACATCATCAGCGCTTCCTACTGGCCCTATCAGAACATCCAGTTGGGCGCACAATATACGGGATATACGCGCTTCAATGGCGCCTCGACCAACTATGATGGCAACGGTCGCAATGCCAGCGACAACAACACTTTCTATCTAGTCGCACGCTTCCTGTTCTGAAGTGAACGATCGATTTTATTCGGACAAATTAAGGAGATATGAAATGAAGATTAAAGCAGCATTTGCGGTAGTACTGATGGCGAGCTGGTGCATGACGGCGTGGGCCGGGAGCATTAGCGGCAAAGTTTCGGGAATGAAGGGACGCTCGGTGGTCTACGTGGACACAGTTGCGGGCAAGACGTTCCCCGCTCCCAAAGAGCACCCTGTCATGGACCAGAAAGGGCTGCTGTTTTCGCCCCACATTATGGCCGTCCAGCAGGGCACCACGGTTGAGTTCCTGAACAGTGATAACGTTCAGCACAATGTCTTCTGGTCGGCAATCGGCAGCGACAAGAAGGCTGGTCATAACATGGGCACATGGCCCAAGGGAGAGAAGCGTCCATTCACATTTGATAAGCCGGGCGTGATTCCACTTCTGTGCAACGTGCACCCGGAGATGGGCGGCTACATTGTTGTCAGCCCCACTCCTTACTTCGCCGAGACCGACGATGCCGGCAATTACACGATCAAGGATGTCCCCGACGGCAGTTACAACGTCGTCGTGTGGCACGAGGGCGCCAAGAACCAAACCAAACCACTGACGGTATCAGGCGACACAAAGGCCGACTTCACCGTTTCGAAATAGGGGCAGCCCACGCGGGCTCTGATTCCGTGCCTCCTCGGAATTGGAGCCCGTTTGGCGTATAGTTTTTCGCGAGCACCGGGATGCTGAAGCGATACAAAGATAAGAAGGTCGACTCCGACTGGCTGAATACGAACTTCCCCTGCATGATGGCCTGTCCGGCCCACACGAATGCGGGACGCTACGTCGGTCTGATCGCAGAAGGCCGGTTTGATGAGGCGTATCGCATTGCTCGCGATCCCAATCCCCTGGCCAGCATCTGCGGCCGCGTCTGCGCGCATCCTTGCGAGACAGCTTGCCGCCGCGGAGAAATTGACAAGCCCATCGCCATTCGCGCACTGAAGCGTTTCCTGACCGAGCGCCACGGACCAGAATCAAGAAATCCCATTGATACAAGCGTCAGCCGAAGCGAGAAGAAGCTGCCTTATAAGGTTGCGGTTGTCGGTGGCGGTCCTGTCGGGCTTTCCGCTGCGCACGATCTCGCATTGCTCGGTTACTCCGTTACGATTTTCGAGGCCTCGCCAGTGCCGGGCGGGATGCTCTACCTCGGCATTCCGGAATACCGCCTGCCGCGCGATGTCGTAGAAGCGCAGGTACGCGAGATTCTTGAGACCGGCGACATCACGCTGAAGCTAAACCATGCGGCCGGACGCGACTTCAATGTGTCCGATCTGCGGAGCCAGGGATTCGATGCCGTTCTGCTGGCCGTTGGCGCGCATCGCAGTCGCGATCTCAGCATTCCCGGCGTGGACCTCGACGGCGTCTACAAAGGCATTGATTTCCTGCTGAACGTGAACCTTGGCTACAAGTTCACGATTGGCAAAAAGGTGATCGTGATCGGCGGCGGCAACGTTGCCATGGACGTGGCGCGTTCGGCGGCCCGCGAAGTCGTAAAACAGCACGCAGGCGGTATTGAGGATGTTGAACCCACGATCGAAAACGTCTCGGCAGTGGCGACTCATGAAATGGTCGACATTTCGCTTTCGGCGCTGCGCATGGGCGCGCGAGAGGTAAATATCGTGTGCCTGGAGCGTCGCGACGAAATGCCCGCCGCACTCGAAGAAATTGAAGAAGCGGAAACCGAAGGTATCATTCTGCATCCGGGGCTGGGGCCGAAGAGAGTGGTTGGAAAAGATGGCCGCGTAACCGCGCTGGAAACCCTGCGCACCCAACGCGTCTTCGACGAGAACAAGCGCTTCAATCCGGCCTTCTATGACGGCAGCGAAAGCCAACTCGAGTGCGACACCATTATTATGGCGATCGGCCAGGCGCCCCGTCTCGACTTCCTGAAGCCCGAAGACAAGGTGGACATCTCACCCCGCGGGCTGATCTCGGTGAATCCCAAGACCCTGATGACATCGGCGGAGGGAATTTTCGCCGGCGGCGACTGCGTGTTCGGCCCGCGCCTGATTATCGACAGCGTTGCGGATGGCAAGCGCGCAGCCATTGGAATCGATGAATACTTGCGCGGTCACAAGCATGCCGAACCGGTGATCGAAGTTGAAATCCTCAAGCGCCATCAGATGCCATTGAACTTTATCGACATTGAGCGCGAACCGATTCCCATGCTTCCCCTCGAACGGCGCACGGGCGTGACCGAGGTCGAAGTCGGCTATGACGCACAGCAGGCGATGGCCGAAGCACAGCGTTGTCTGCATTGCTGGGTCAATACGGTGTTTGAAGGCGTCCCGGAAGATGGCACTAGTTGCATTCTCTGCGGCGGCTGCGTGGACGTCTGTCCCGAAAACTGCATCGAGCTCGTGTCGCTTGATCGTCTGCAATTCACGCCGGAGACGGTGCAGCATATCCGCGACAACCAGGAATGTTTTGGTGTCGAACTGAACGATGTAGCTGCCGACGAACTCGGCGTTGTGACTGGCTCGGCCATGTTGAAGGACGAGACTCGCTGCATCCGTTGTGGCCTGTGCGCCATGCGCTGTCCGGTGGGCACAATCACGATGGAGTCTTACAACTTTGTGGCTGGGGAGGCCGACGGCCTGATCCCAGCGGATTCGGTGGACGGAATTTTGCGCCCGTATAGCTCAGGGGTGGGCGTTGCGGCTGCGAAACAACATGGATGAAAAAGACAAGCAATTCGACAACAAAGAACTTAGCCGGCGAACATTCTTCGCGAAACTCGGGCTAGGTTCGCTCAGCGTCGCGGCGGCGGGAACGGCGGCCTTCAGCTATCAATATCTCTCGCCGAACGTTCTCTACGAGCCTTCGCCGGTCATCAATGCCGGCAAGCCCGAAAGTTATCCGCTCGACTCCGTCACCCAGGATGTCAACTCAGGCATTTACATCATTCACAGCCAGGAAGGCTTCTTCGCGCTGCAGGCCATATGCACGCACCTCGGCTGCATGACCGCGTGGAAGCAGGAACTCGGCATCATCGCGTGCCCGTGCCATGGCAGCAAGTTTTTTGTTCACAGCGAGGGCAATCACAAGCCTGGCGACAAGATCGAGGGCCCCGCGCCGAAGCCTCTGCCCTGGAAAAAGATGTGGGTCAATGACGACGGCGATCTGATGGTGGATCGCTCCACCGAAATCCCTGCGATGCAGTTTGTGAGAGTGTAGCCATGCCCAAGACGCTGGAAAACTATTTCGACGAACTGCGGCAGACCAAAATATGGCGCTCAGTTTTCCGCAGCGGATCGGGCACGAGCACGCTGCATCGCTCGCTGGCCATTCAACAGAATGTCTTTCTGCACTTGTTCTCCACCAAGGTACGCAAGCGCATGATGAGTTTCAGCGCCACCTGGTACCTGGGCACGTTGACCTTCGGGACATTCCTGATCCTGGTAATCACCGGCGTTCTGCTCATGCTGTACTACCATCCCTCGGTGCCGCAGGCTTACGCCGATACGAAAGACTTGCAGTTTGTCGTTTCATCGGGGATGTTCCTGCGTAACCTGCATCGCTGGTCGGCCCATGCCATGGTCTTTCTTGTGTTCGCGCATATGTTCAAGGTTTTTTACCGTGGAGCGTATCGTCCCCCGCGCGAATTCAATTGGGTGATTGGCGTTGTTCTTCTGCTGATCACTTTGCTACTGAGCTACACCGGCTATCTGCTTCCCTGGGACCAGTTGGCTTATTGGGCGATCACCGTCGGCTCGAACATTGCGCTCGCTGTTCCAGTGATCGGCAATAAGATCCACTTCCTGCTTCTCGGTGGGAACGCCGTCAATGCCAATGCCCTGCTTCGTTTTTATGTGCTCCACTGCGTGATTCTTCCGCTGGCAGCTGTAGTTCTCATCGCGGTCCACTTCTGGCGTATTCGGAAGGATGGTGGTCTGTACGTCCACCAGAGCGAACCGGCACGCGCCAAAGCGGCGGCAGTTCCGGCCACTCGTCAGACTGAAATTTCAAAACCGGAGGCGAAGTAATCATGGACAAAGACTTCGTTACCGGCGTCGATTCGAACGCGAAGAAGTCCCCGCGCCGGGTGGCGTTCATTACTCGCAGAACGTCTGCTGCGGTGAAGGTCACCGACGAAGAACAGGTGCAAACCTATCCGGAACTTCTGTTCCGCGTGGCCGTCGCGATCGAAATTCTGTTCATCGCTTTGGTGGTTACGGCGCTCTTATTCAATGCACCGCTAGAGGGATTAGCCGATCCTTCGCACACGCCAAATCCCGCAAAGGCCCCGTGGTATTTCCTGGGACTCCAGGAACTGCTGCATTACTTTCCGCCAGTGGTGGCCGGAGTGCTCGCTCCCGGGTTAGTCGTGATGGCACTGATTGTCATCCCGTATTTCAACATCAACATCGAAGCGGAAGGCCTGTTCTTGAAGGACCGCAAGCGGCGGCTCACGATCTTTGCCATCGTCGCAATTGCGGTGACAGTGTTCCTG
>Ga0207700_10001573_pt1 | contig 12951 bp, 7 predicted proteins | sample LARL82metaG_FD_184348 | JGI IMG/M metagenome (GOLD analysis project Ga0207700, IMG submission 184348) | Corn, switchgrass and miscanthus rhizosphere microbial communities from Kellogg Biological Station, Michigan, USA - LAR L8-2 metaG... | ecosystem: Host-associated > Plants > Roots >...
GGCGGGGAACCGGCGTCGGCGATGGTGGCCGATCCGGATTGGATGACCTGTCTGCAGGAAGTCTGTGAGCTGCTGTGGCCGGACCCTGCGATGATCACGGTGGAGACCGGCGAGGCGCGGTCCGGCCTGTCGCGCGCCTTCCAGCGCTGGGCGAAGGATCCGGATCAGGCCGGAGACGTTGAGTTCACCCTGGTTCCCGGCTTTCGCCAGCCTCCGCTGCTGGTGCCTACCAGCCGCTCCGCCGCGGCGGTGGCGGTACGCCACTACAACGGGCCAAGGTCACCAGTTGCCCGGCTCTGTATCAACACGCTGTCTCTTGCCCTGGGCCGCGGCCTGGGTGGCGCCGTGCTCCGCGGCCGGGTCCGGGTAACCGCGCCGGCCGGTTCCGAATCCATCGAGGCCTACCTCAGGAGAGTGACGTCGCAGGACATCCGGGTGAGCATGTACCTGGGACCTGCCCGGGCCAACCGCAAGCCGGTGCTCCAGCTCGTCACCGGCACAGGTGAAACGGCCGGGTTCGCCAAGGTCGGCATCAACCCGCTCAGCCGCAGCCTGGTCCGCGCCGAGCGCGATGCGCTGACGCTGCTGAGCGGAGCCGGGCTCACCGAGATCTCGATACCCCGGGTGCTGCACCACGGTGAGTGGAACGGCCTGGACGTCCTCGTGCTCAGCGCGCTCCCGGCCTGGCAGCGCCGCCGGCCGTTGCCCGCGGCGCGGCTGGCCGCCGCTATGTGCGAGCTCGCGCGGGTCGGCGGGCTGCGACAGGAGACGCTTTCGAGCGGCGACTACCTGGCGCGGCTGCGCTCCCGGCTGGCGGGTGCGGATGAGGGCGCCGACCGAGCGGCGCTGACGCGGATGCTCGACGTGGTCCCGGCGTGGGCGGACGGCGCGACGCTGACCGTGGGGTCCTGGCACGGCGACTGGGCGCCATGGAACATGGCGAACACGGGCCGTGGGCTGATGGTGTGGGACTGGGAGCGATTCGCCAGCGGCGTCCCGGTCGGTTTCGACGCGCTGCACCACTGGCTGCAGGTCGAGGTCAGCATGGCGCACCGGAACGCCCGGGCCGCGGCGGTCAGATGCGTTGAAGAGGCACCCCAGCTCCTCGCCCCATTCGGTATCGGGACCAGGGCGGCCCGGCTCACCGCAGTCCTCTACCTGGCGGATCTGGCCACGCGGTACCTTGCCGACCGGCAGGCAGAGGCCGGAGCGCCGCTAGGGGCGCCGGGAGTCTGGCTCATCCCGGCCGTCGGAGAGGTGATTGGCCCGAGAGCCTGATCGTAGGTCAGGTGAGCAGCGAGTTCCGTTCCTCGGCGAGCGCGTCGAGGTTGTCGCACGCCTCCGGCCACGCCGCCATTTCCACCTTCCTGGCGAAGAACGCGTCGCTGGCGCGAAGGTCCGGAATGTCGGCGGGCCCGAGCACCGCCGGATGGGTGGCCCCCCCGCCCGGCCACCGGATGAACCGCCGCCGGTCGTTGACCACGACCAGTTCCGGATCGCCGTTGAGCAGCACGGTGCCCAGCCACGCCTCGTCGGCGTTCGGCACGCGGCGCAGGTACCGCCATAGCGGACCGTTCAGCGGTGAGTCCAGCGCCTTGTCCACCGCCCGGGCGGACAGGTTGACCCACTGCTCGCCGGCGTAAAGCCGGAACCCGTCGTGGAACGGGTTCGGCCGGGCCCAGGGCAACGGAACCGACTTGACCGTGCCGGGTGGCCGCCAGCGGTAGAGGTAGCGGCGGCGCACGGTTGCCTGCCAGGGATGCGTATCGTCGGCCGGGTCGCCGTCCACCCGCAGATGGCGCACGAACGCGTCGCATCCAGCGGCGGCCAGCTCATCCTCGATCGCGGTCATGGTGCGGATCGGGTAGTCCTGGCCGGAAATCACCAGGACCCAGGACAGCCCGGGGACGTTGGACCGCAGCCACTGCAGGCTATTGCGGATCGCCACGAGGATGCCGAGCTGGCCCCAGGGGCAGGGCACGGGGTCCGGTATCAGCGCCATCGACGATGAAGCCGGGAGCTGCAGCGGTTCGCCGGTCGGGTCGTGATGGACCGCGACAAACGTGTCGCGCCCGCTCTGCAGGCGGGACACCAGACGGGCGACCTGAGCGGGCGCGCGGTGCGAAAGCACCAGCACCGCCACCGTGCCGCGGCCGGCCTCACCTTCGGTGCTCACGGGCACGCACTCTACCGCCGAATTTCCCGCGGCGCCGTCTACTGGGCGGGCATGACGCGGCCTTGCAGCGCGGTGGAGCGGCCCATCGTCGCCAGGGCGGCCAGCGCTGTCCGGTTCTTGTTGACGATGTAGCTGCAGCGGTTGCCGAAGCTGTCCCAGTACATCGCGCCCGCGACCTCCCGGTTGGCCGCGACAAAGGCCTGCATCTGGTTGATGAACCGCACCTGGCCAGCGGCGGATGTGGTGTCGATCCCCCATTCGGCGATGAACACCGGCAGGCCGCCGTGTGCGGCGGCGAAGCTCACGACCGGGTCGAACAGTTGCGCCGGGCTGGGGTTGTTGAGCGGGGCGTTCGCCAGGCGCAGATGGCAGGAGTAGCTGTTGTATCCGTCCGCGGCGACCGCGTCGACCTCCCCGGAGCCGGGCCAGAACTGGCCCGCCCAGGACGCGCCCGTCAGATGCGAGGAGCCCGGGTTGTAGGCGTTGTGCAGGAGAATCAGCACCCAGTGCAGCCGTCCCCCCTGGTTCCAGTCGAGGTGCTGGTCCACGGCGAGCTGATGAACGTGGTCCCAGGCCAGGTCGAACTGTGCCGGGGAGCCGAGTGGCAGACGGTGCGGGTCGTCGGCCTCGTGCTCGAAGTCGATGTAGATCGCACCGAGGTGGTAGTGGACCGCGGCCCGGTTGACCGACTTGAGGAAGCTGCTGATGAAGCCGTCTTCGCGTCCTGCGGCGATGGCCGCGTAGCTGGGCCCGTTCCGCGTCACCGTGGTGTCCAGGCTGACCAGCAGGGTGCTGCCTGCGGCCATGTACTTCCGGTTCATCGGCTGCGGGAAGGTCTCGCCGATACGGTAGTAGACCCGGATTATGGCCAGCCGGCGGCCCAGCGCCGCTTCCTCGGGAACGAGGGCGGCGTTACCGCCGAAGAGGGCGCCCGCGGTGACGCTGGACATGGCACCCGTGCCTGGAGTCTCCCGCGCCGGATTCAGCAGCGCGCCGCTGGTGCTGGAGCGGCTGCCCGTCCCGGCTCCCTCGTGGGCGCCACCTCCCGTGCCGGCCCCCGCCGACGGGGTCAATGTTGCCCCCCCGCACCCCGCCAGCAGCATCGCCAGGCCGGCTATGGCACCCAGGCCGGCAATGCCCCTGGACGCGAGGCTGCGGCGTCCGGCGCCGCCCGTACGGTAACTCATGGCATCAAAGAGTAAGCACCTTGGCATGTAGCCCTCCGGGGACCTATACGGGAAAGGGCCGGCGTGACAGGAGTAAAAACTGTGTCTGCTCAGGCCGCCTGAGAGCCAGGCTTCCCCGGAACATGCCCAGCTAGCTGCCACCATCGCAGGTATCAGCGCGCGCCAAGGATCGCAGAACCGCTCGCCCGGCCCACGCTGCCTGGATATCCTATCTCCGAGCAGCATATTGACGTGTGTCCGGGGTGTTCCGCCTGACATGCGAACTTCACACGGTATTCGGGCAACTTGTCATCCAGCGGAGCTGGTCATGCGTCTAAGGTACATACCGGCGGCGCAGGCTAGCAGCGGTTGCCGCAGGTGGTTCTCGCCTGCATCCTGGGCCGGTGAGGAGCGCCGGAGTCCGGCCTGGGCCTGAGAGGCAAGCAAGGCGCACGCCAGCCGGGGGTCCGGCAAGGCTGGTTGCCAGACCGGCAGGCGCCTAGACAGCGAGGAGCACTTGAGCGTGAACTCAGTCCAGCGGCCTGACTCGTTTGATGCAGCCGATTACACCGGTGTGCTACGCCGCCGCTGGTGGATTGTGGTCGGCCTCGCGGTTGCCGGCATCATCGGAGCATACGGCTACACCAAGGTCGCACCCAAGACCTATACCGCTTCGGCTGTCGTCTACGTCGCCGCCACCGGGGCCGACCAGGCCAATCCGGGATCGAGCAGCAAGACAACCGGCCCGGTCAACCTCAACACCGAGGCGCAGCTCGTCACGTCGGGCGCCGTGGCGGCTACGGCCGGCCACCTGATGCACAGCCCGCTCACGCCGTATCAGCTGTCCAAGCAGGTCAACGTTTCGGTGCCGCCGAGTTCCAGTTTGCTCAGTATCGCCTGCGAGGCACCCACCGCGCAGGGGGCGGCACAGTGCGCTCAGGACTTCGCCACCGCCTACCTGCAGAACCGCAGTTCGAGCGCGGCCGCGTCGATCAACGGGCAGATCAAGAACCTGACCGTCAAGGCGACCACGCTGGAATCGGAGATGGGCAGCCTGAACGCCAAGGTCGCTACCCTGCCCAAGAACTCCCCGACGAGGGCCAAGGACCAGTCCACCCTGTCGTCCGACCGGGCTCAGCTGAACCTCCTCAACAGCAATATCGCCAAGCTGCAGAGCCTGGCCGCGGACACCTCGGGCGGGCACATCGTCACCGCCGCCATCGCGCCGAAGCAGCCAAGCTCACCCAAGAAGAGCCTGGTACTGCCCAGCGGCCTTGCGGTTGGCCTGATCCTCGGCCTGATCCTGGCCTTCGTGTGGGACCGGCGCGACAAGCGGATGCACAAGTCCAAGGACGTCGAGCGCCTGCTGAACCTGCCGGTCATGCTGGACCTGCCCGCACGGGCCTTCGGCAACCCGCTGTCGATCGCGGGCCCGAGATCCGCGACCGGGCGGGCGTTTACCGAGCTTGCTCAGTCGGTGTCCGCATCACTCGGGGAAGGCACGCACGTCCTGCTGGTCACCGGCGCCACGGCGGGGCCAGCGGGCAGCCTGATCGCGTCCAACCTGGCCGCCACGCTGGCCCGGTCGTACTCTGACGTGGTCCTGGTCTGCGCCGACCTGAGCGATACCGTTGCCCCCGACCTGTTCGGAGTCGAGGCAGGCAGCCAGGGGCTGGCCGAGATAGTCGCGGGCACCGCAACGGTCCGGGACGTCGCGTGCGGTATTCCCGCACTGCCCGGCCTCTGGGTGATTCCGCCGGGCGCGGATCCATCGCTTGCCGTGTACAACCTCCAGCACGACCGGGTCAAGGCGCTCGTATCGCAGCTGCGCAGGGACGCGCGGTTCGTCATCATCGAGGCTCAGGCATCGGAGGATGGCGCGGACACGTTCGCGGTGGCCGAGTTCGCCGACGCCGCCCTGCTGGCGGTCGAGATTCCGGACACCACGCAGACCGAGGCCAACGTCACCATCCGGCGTCTTCGCCGGATGCAGACGATGGTCCTTGGCGCGGCGGTGCTTCCCCCGATCGGCAGGCGGTTCAGCGTGCGGCCGCTGCGGGCGGGCGACCCACGCCTGGGTGCGGGGCAAGGCGGCGGAGGTAACGGCGCGGTCGGGGGACGCGATAGATCGGCCTTGCCCGGCAGTTCGTCGGGATCGTCCTACCGGCGGGACCGTCCGGTCCGCTCTCGCGAAGGGCACGGCGAAACCGCCGATTCAGCCCCCGGGCGCTGACACTAATGCGACGGACGCGGCTATCCCGGTGGCTGAACCGGGCTGCGGTCGGCCTTACCGCCATGGCGGGACTTGCCGCCGCAGCGTGTGGCCAGGCCCTGCCGAACCCGGTCAGCTCACCGGCCCCGTCCTCGCCCAGCAGTGGCCCCCAGCCGCAGAAGACGGCGAGCCCCACCGCCACCGGTGCGGTGGCGCCGCTGACCGGGCTGCCCACCAGCGCGGCCGACGCGGCGAAGCCCGCGGTCGCCTTGGCAGTGGCCGGGGCGGACCCCCACGGGCTAACGTCCGCCGACGTCGTCTTCGAGGAGATAACCACGCCGGTGCGTTACCTCGCTGTGTTTCAGTCCAGGCAGGCCTCGGGCGTCGGGCCGATCACCGGCACTCAGCCCGGCGACCGCACGGCCCTCGCCGTGCTGCACCCGCTGATCGGCTACGACGGCGCCACCGCGAGTTACTTCGTCAAGATCCTGGACAAGAGCAAGAAGATCCGGGACGAGGGCTTTGCCAGCCATCCGTCGCTGTACACGGCCGCCGCGCAAGGGATCACCGCCTCCACGCGGAAGATCTCTGGCGCGGCCCGCGGGGTCCCCGCACCGCCTCCCATCTTCCAGTACCAGGGGCCCGGGGCCGATGCGCTGGCCGCCACCGGGGTGTTCCGGCTGACCTCTGTGCGGCTGTCGATTCCGGGCAGTAGGACCCAGGAATGGGGCTTCAATTCCCACGCGGACAGGTGGACACTGACCCGTGGGGGCCCGAAGGTCGCGGTCTCGAACCTGGTTGTCCAGACGGTTCCCTACAAGCAGATCACCGTGAACCGCCGTACCGGGGTCGTGGTATCGAACGCCCAGGTGATCGGCAGCGGCCGGGCCGAGGTGTTTGCCGGCAGCGCGCCCGGGGGAAGCGGTGGCAGCGCCACGATAGGCACGTGGTCCAAGCCGCGCAGCAATGATGTAACGAACTACTTCGATGCCAGCAAGTCTCCGATGGCGTTCACGCCGGGCCCGACCTGGGTCGTGCTCGCGCCGTCCGGCGCGCACGTCAGCACGTCGGGAGAACAGCGGTGATGCGGGTGCGTGCGGGCCAGGTCTCGCGGCAGGAAATAAGGAGCAGGCAGTGACGACCGTGTTGGAGCGCCCGGGCCGGGATGGCCGGGACAGCGGCGCGACCGCCGCCCACGCAGTGCCGATGAGCCACCGTCGGCGGCTGTCCCGGGTGCGCAAGTTCCTGCATGAGCCGGCGTGGCCGGTCGTGGCCCTGCTGGCGGGCTGGCCGCTGTGGTGGGCGCTGGGCGTCGAGGAGTTCATTCCCCTGATACTCGCCGTCCCCATGGTCAAGCGGATGTACGTGTGGCGGGCCACCGGCGCCCGCCGCCTGCGGTTCCCTCCCGGCTTCGGCCTGTGGATGCTCTTCCTGCTCGTGATGGTTCTCGGGCTCGCGGTGGTGGGCCTGGAGGCCCCGCATACGATCCCGAGCCCGGTCTCGCACCGGGCGGCCTCCTGGCTGATCTTTGCGGTGCAGTACTTCGCGGTAACCGTGCTGCTGATCTACGCGGGAAACCTCACCGAGGACGAACTTCCCCGCAAGCGCCTGGCCTGGCTGCTCGGCCTGGTCGGGATCTACGCGATCGGCGGCGGGCTGGCCGGCGTGGCCGCGCCCGGGTTCTCGTTCACGTCACCGCTCGCGCATGTGATACCTCAGTCCATCCAGAACGCCGACACCGCGCTCGGCACGATGCTGCACCCTTCCCTGACCCAGTTCCAGGGCTTTCAAGGGCATGGCCGTCCCAGCGCCCCGTTCACCTACACCAACGGATGGGGCGATGCCATTGCCAGCCTCCTGCCCTGGCTGATCGTGGGATGGATCATCGAAGGCACGAGCCGGAGCCGCCGGATAGCCGCGGCCGCGCTGGCCGTCTCGATTGTGCCGATCGTCTTCTCGGTCGACCGGGGCCTGTGGATCGCCCTCGTGCTGAGCGGCGTCTACCTGGCCCTGCGCCTGGCGATGCGGCCAGGGGCGAAAAAGCTCCGGCGGCGGCTCCTGGCCGTGTTCGTGCTCATCGTCATCGTGGTCCTGGTCTCCCCGCTGAAGGACACCATCAGCTCGCGGGCCTCGCACGGCAGCAGCAACACCGGGCGTCTTAACCTGGCCGTGCTGGCGTGGCAGGGGGCGCTGGAATCTCCGGTCCTCGGCTATGGCGACACCAGGCACGAGATGGGCAGCGCGACCGACATCACGGCCAGCAGGTCCAAGAGCTGCCAGCAGTGCGGCAATGCCGACATCGGCGCGCACGGGCAGATCTGGCTGCTCTTGTTCGCCAATGGCTTCCCTGGTGCGTTCTTCTACCTCGGCTTTTTCTGCTATGGGATATGGCGGTACCGGCGTGATAAAACGCCTTATGGCCTGGCCGGCGTGCTCGTCATATTGCTCGGATTCGTCTTTATGTGGGTCTATCAGCAGGTAGGGGCCTCGCTGATGTTCACCATGCTGGCATATGTCATGCTGTGGAAGAACGACAGGGAAATGCGGCGCGAAGAAACGCCACTGGAATCCAGCGACGGCCAAGTCATCCGGGCGGACCCCATGGGGCGCGCCATCACAGCCGGGGCATCTAGCGACATGCTCGCCCCGCGCTCGGGGGTGACACCGCGCTGGACCGGGTAAGACGAGACACCTATGAGCGGGTGAGACGAGACGCTCACGTCGCGAGCTCGCGGCAGGCCGCGCCGCCCATGGCCCGCTCGTACCCCGAACGGGTCACCCGGCCGCCGCAGCGAGGTACCGGCCAGGGGGGAGGAGGGGGACACAACCCCAAGCGTGACCGTCTGGCGGAGGTGGGGCGGGGCAGCACCCTCAACCTGGCGGGCGCGGCGGTCTCCGCGGTCGCGGGAGTAATCACCACCGTCCTGGTTACCAGGCACTTCAGCCGGCCGGTGGCGGGGGCGTTCTTCACCGCGACCTCGGCGTTCGTGATCGTCAGGTCGGTGGCCAGCGTCGGCGCCAACACCGGCGTGACGTACTTCGTGGCCAGGCTTCGCTCGCTCGGCGAGGAGCGGCGGCTGCCCACCATCATGCGGGCCGCCATCATCCCGGTTGTCGTGGCCTCTCTGCTGGCCGCGGCGGCCATGTGGCTGTTTGCCATGCCGCTGGCGAACCTGCTGCTGAGCGGCCGTCAGGCGCACGGGGCGGTCACGCCGACGCAGGTTTCGAACGCGCTGCGGGCGCTGGCGGTCGTGGTGCCGGCTTCCGCGCTGCTCACCGTGTTCATCGGCGCCACCCGCGGCTACCACGACATGCGGCCCACGAACGTGATCAGCCAGCTGGGCTTGGCGGTCGGCCAGATCATTGGCATCCTGGCGGCGGTCTTTGTAGGCAGCGCCGCCCTCCTCGCCCCGCTGTGGGCGGCGCCCTTCATACCGTGCGCGATCATCGCCTGGCTGTGGCTGCGGCATATCCAGCGCAAGCCACGGGCCAAGGGTGGGCTGCTGGCGGCCGTCCCGCCGGAGATCGCCGCGCTCATGGCGCTGGCCACACCTTCGCTGTCGTCCAACGACGGACCGCGGACCAAGAAGCGAGCGGGCTCGAGGGTCAGCAACAGAAGGCTGGCCAACGCGAACCCGCGGGGTTTCTGGGCCTTCTCGATCCCGCGCGGGATCGCCAACACGGCCCAGAACATTCTTGCGCGAATCGACATCGTGCTGGTGGCGAGCATCATGGGCGTTGCCGCGGCGGCCGTGTACACCGCGGCGACCAGGTTCCTCGCCGTCGGCCAGCTCGGCGGGGTCGCGATCAACAACGCCGCTCAGCCGCGATTCACCGAGTTGTTCACGGCCGGCGACCGGCGGGGGGCGAACGATATCTACCAGGCCACGACCGCCTGGCTGGTGCTGCTGCTCTGGCCGTTGTTCCTGCTCGCCATCGTGTACGGCCCGCAGGTGCTGCTGGTCTTTGGCCGCTCCTACAGCGCTGGCACCACCGTGATCGTGATTCTGGGCTTCGCCGCGCTGTTCTCTACCGCCTGTGGCCAGGTCGACATGGTGCTGATCACCTCGGGCCGCAGCAGCTGGAGCCTGGCCAACGGCCTGCTTGCGGTGGTCGTCAACGTCGCGGTGGACCTGGTGCTGATCCCCAAGTACGGCATCATGGGCGCGGCGATCGGCTGGGCCGTCGCCATGGCGCTGACGAACCTCATGCCGCTTATCCAGCTGGGCGTGGTGTACCGGCTGCACCCGCTCGGCCGCGGCACCATCATTGCCTGCCTGTGGACCGGGCTGAGCTTCGGGATCGTTCCGCTCGCCGCGCGCGTCGTACTCGGCAAGACCCCGCTGGCCCTGCTAGCTGGGCTGGCCGCTGGGTGCGTATTGCAGGTCATAGGGTTGTGGCGGTTCCGCGGCCCCCTGCGCCTGTCGGCGATGCCCGGCATGTCGAGCATCATGCGGCGCTTGTCCCGCCATTGACCTGGTCCCGGACAAGCAGTTCTTTACCCGCGCTGACGAGGTGAACAGCGGGCGGCCGGCCAAGGTCAAACTGGCCGATTCCGGACCGGCTACCGTTGATCCCGGCGATAATGTCACGCAGATACTACGTACGATTCTTGCGGACAGAAGGGGCAGGTTCGGCGGTGACCAGGGTGCTGACCGTGGCGGGGGAGATACTGGCGTGAACTACAGCCGCACGCCCCTGACCCAGATGGCGGAAGCCGCCACGTCCCGGAACGATGCGGCTGAGGCTGCTCGCCGCCACGGGGCAGCTTCGCCGCAGGCCCGCGGTGCTAGCCCGGGGGGACACTCCGCCTCCCCCGGGGCAAGCCCCCGGACCCCACGGCCCGGAACCCCCCGAGATGGCGCCGCCGGAGCGGGTGAGCGCGCTGCGGCAACGGCGCGCGCGGCGCAGCAGCCGGGCGGCACCCCTCCGGTCATCTACATCGCCGGATCGGGCCGCTCCGGCAGCACCATGCTGGAGCGCGTCCTCGGCGAGATACCGGGCTTCGTGAACGTTGGTGAGCTGATCGACCTGTTTCGCCACGTGGCCAGGCACGGCGAGCGCTGTGGCTGCGGCGAGCTGTTCGCTGACTGCCCGTTCTGGACCAGCGTCGGCAAGCGCGCGTTCGGCGGCTGGGACACCGACTCGGTAGCCGAGGTCAGAACGCTGCTGAGCCAGGTCTCCCGGCAGCGGCGCATGCCCCAGTTGCTGACGATACGGCTGGCCAGCCGCGATTTCCGCAAGCATGTCGCCGCCTACGGTGCACGCTACGCCAGCCTCTACCGGGTGATCGCCGCCGAGGCTGGCGCGGACTATGTCGTAGACGCGAGCAAGTGGCCGGTCCAGGCGCTGGCGCTGGCCCGCGGCGGACTCGATGTGCGGGTAATACACCTGGTCCGGGACGTGCGGGGAGTGTCCTACTCGCTTGGCAAGCAACAGGCGCGGCCGCATGCGGTGGATGAGAACGACCTCATGTGGCGCAACGCACCGGCGGGTGCCGCCGCCCGCTGGGTTACCTGCCAGGGCCAGGCCGAACTGCTGCGCGGCTGTGGCCTTCGGGTTGCCCGGGTGCACTACGAGGATTTTGTCCGCGAGCCGCGGCGCACGGTCGAGGTGGCACTGTCTGAGCTTGGCCTTCCGGTCGAGGAGGCGCAGCTCTCGCACATCGGTGACGGTCGGGTCGTGCTCGGCCACACCCATGGGCTGTCGGGGAATCCGTCCCGATTCCACTATGGCGAGATCGTGCTGCGCGCCGACGAGGCCTGGCGCGATCAGATGCGCGGCCGGGACCGCCGCATCGTCACCATGGTCGCCCTGCCCTTCCTGCTGCGCTACGGCCGCCGGCCGGCCGGCGGCACCGTCCTGGCTGCCACGGCCCCCGCGGACACGGCTTCGGCGGATACGGCCCCGGCTGCGGTGGAAGCGGCAGCGCAGGCCGCGTCCGCCCCAGCACCGATGCCGGAGCGGGCGGAGTGGCCGCTGGTTTCGGTGATCGTGCCAACCCGCGGCCGCCCGGAGCTGGTCCGCCAGACGATCGCCGCGGTGGTAGCCCAGACCTACCCGGGCGACATCGAGTGCATCGTCGTGCACGATCAAGAGTCCCCCGACGAGGAACTGGCCACCTTGGGGACGGCGCGGCGCAGCATCCGCGTCGTATCCAACACCCACGCACCCGGCCTCGCCGGCGCCCGCAATACCGGCCTGGAGCTCACCTCCGGCGAGTTCGTGGCGAGCTGTGACGACGACGACCTGTGGCACCCGGACAAGCTGCAGCGCCAGATCGACCGGCTGCTCAGCGAGCCCGACCTGATCGCCGTGGGATCGGGTATCCGGCTGCTCCTGCCCGGTGACAAAACCCTCGAGTGGCCCGGACGAGCGGACCGGATCAGCTATGAGCTCCTGCTGCGCAACCGCGTAAAGGAACTGCACTCCTCCACGCTGGTCATGCGCCGGGAGGCGTTCGACAAGGCCGGCGGCTACGACGAGGAGCTTCCTTTCGGCTACTCAGAGGACTACGACTGGGTGCTGCGCCTTGCCCGGGTGGGCGGGGTCGGCCTGCTCGAGCCGCCGCTGGCCGACATCCGCAGGAACGCCACGTCGTGGTATCAGGGGGGATCGGAGAAGGTGGCGGCGGGCCTGGAGTACCTGCTGGCCAAGCATCCTGACATCGCCAAGTCGCGGCGCGGGCACGCTCGGCTGCTCGGCCAGATCGCCTTCGCACGGTCCGCGCTCGGACAGCGGGGACTGGCTCTGCGGCTCAGCACGAAGGCACTCGTCAGGTATCCGGCGTCGCCGTACCCCTACATTGCCCTGGTACATGCGGTGACCCGAATACAGCCGAGCCACATGCTGCGCGCAGCGCGACTGTTCCGTCGCGAGATGGCCTAGGGACAACATGTCGGTGCGCACAGTCGGAGCGTCGCCGCTGTACCGGATCCCGCGGCTTGCCTACCACTGGGTAGGCGCGGCAACGGCGCCGTTGCGCCTCCAGCCCGCCTTCATCATGATCGGTGCGCAGCGGTGCGGCACGACGTCGCTGTTCCGCGCGCTCATCGCCCACCCGCAGGTGATGAGCCCGGCGTTCCGCAAGGGCATCAACTATTTCGACCTGAACTACTTCCGTGGGGAACGCTGGTACACCGGTCACTTCCCGATCAGCGAGATAGCGCGCCGCCACGCGTCCGGTTACGGCGAGCCGATGGCCTTCGAAGCGAGCGGCTACTACATGTACCACCCCTTCGCGCTGGAGCGGATGGCGCGAGACTTGCCCACGGTCAAGCTCGTGGCCATGCTCCGGGATCCGGTCGAGCGTGCCTTCTCTGCTTACAAGCACGAGCAGGCCCGGGGCTACGAGCAGGAGAGCTTCGAGAGGGCGCTGGAGTTGGAGAACGAGCGGC
>Ga0207700_10001574_pt1 | contig 12949 bp, 9 predicted proteins | sample LARL82metaG_FD_184348 | JGI IMG/M metagenome (GOLD analysis project Ga0207700, IMG submission 184348) | Corn, switchgrass and miscanthus rhizosphere microbial communities from Kellogg Biological Station, Michigan, USA - LAR L8-2 metaG... | ecosystem: Host-associated > Plants > Roots >...
TGGCACGTTGCCGGAACATCAGCGCCGAAGGTTGACGGCAGAGCGTTCGTTACCGGCATCCACAAATACACTTCCGATCTGGCGCAGCCAGGCATGCTCCACGGCACAATTCTGCGTCCAAAGGCGTTCAACGCTACGCTGGTTTCACTGGATGCGAAAGAAGCAGAGAAGCTTCCCGGCATCAAGATTGTGCGCGACGGCGATTTCGTCGGCATAGTCGCCCCAGATCCACAGGCCGCGCTCAACGCTCGCGAGGCGCTCAAGGCGGAGTGGACCGCGCCGACCCAGATTTCCGAAGCTGTTCTCTTCGAATCCCTGCGCCAGGGCACCGAAGGTGAAGCCCGGAGAGGCGGCTTTGGCGGCGGACGTGAAACCGGTTCAGTCCAGATAGCGATGGCCTCGGCGGCAAAAACTCTGTCGCAGACTTATACCGCAGCCTACATTCAGCATGCGCCGCTGGAGCCGCGCGCTGCCGTCGCGGAGTGGGAGGGCGACAAGCTCACTGTGTGGACAGGCACGCAGCGGCCATTTGGCGTGCGGGAAGAATTGTCAACGGCATTTCACATCCCGCTCAATCAAGTGCGAGTGATTGTTCCTGATACTGGCTCGGCATACGGCGGCAAGCACACGGGCGAGTGCGCCGTGGAAGCGGCCCGTCTGGCCAAAGCCGCCGGCAAACCTGTAAAGCTGGTGTGGACTCGCGAGGAAGAGTTTACCTGGGCTTATTTCCGGCCTGCGGGCGTGATTGACGTTAAGAGTGGCATCGCTGCGGACGGCACTCTTGTGGCCTGGGAATTTCACAACTACAACTCCGGCCCGGCAGGCATTAACACGCCGTATAACGTCGCCAACCAGAAAAGTGAATTTCATCCAGCAAAGAATCCGCCGCTCCGGCAGGGATCGTATCGCGGCCTGGCAGCTACGGCCAATCATTTTGCTCGCGAGAGCCACATGGACGAACTGGCCCATCTTGCCGGCATGGATCCGCTTGCCTTTCGATTAAAAAACATCATAGACGCACGGCTGCGCGCCGCGTTTGAAACTGCGGCCGAGCGTTTTGGCTGGGGCAAGCAGACGGCGACGACTACGCGCGGCTTCGGCATCGCAGGTGGCTTTGAAAAGGGCGGTTACCTGGCAACATGCGCGGAAATTGCTGTGGACCGCGCCATGGGACGGATAAAGATCGTTCGCGTGGTGCAGTCTTTTGACTGTGGGGCGGTGGTCAATCCGAACGGCTTGCGTAACCAGATCTCAGGCGCCATTGTGCAAGGCATCGGCGGCGCCTTGTTTGAAGCCATACACTTCGACAAGGGCCGCATCGGCAATCCCTACTTCGCCGATTATCGCCTGCCCCGCTTCAGCGATGTTCCCCAGATTCAGGTCGAGTTGATCGACCGCAAAGATCAACCTTCCATGGGCGCCGGAGAGACGCCGCTTATGGGCTTGGCCCCGGCAGTAGCTGGCGCGATCTTTAGCGCTACAGGAATTCGCTTGCGTAGCTTGCCTTTGATGGCAAAGCCGCTGCCCGCCGCTAGGCTCTTAGTTGATCCCGACGAGAAATTTCGCTTGGATTGATTACGGGCCTTCGAAGATACCTTTTGGATCCATGAAGGTGCTAAGAAGTCATAAAGAATATGTTAAGAGTGAATAAAACTTAGTGAAAGAAAATATAAAACCTCCGGTAAGAAACCGTTAAAAATGTCAGCGATTCGAGCCTGCGTGGCTTGCCGGCAAAGCCAGTGGCAGTCCGAATGAAAAGACCGACCCGTGCCCTAACTGGCTGGTCACTTCAATGCGGCCACTGTGGGCCTCAACAATAGCTTTAACAATCGCGAGTCCCATTCCTGTCCCTTGAACGCGATATCTCTGGCTTTGCCCACGATAGAATTTGTCAAAGATCATGGATCGTTCCAGGTCATCAATGCCAGCTCCGCGATCGGCGACGCTGGTGATGAGACGGTCATTTTTAACTTCGGCACTGACAAAAATGGGTGATCCCGGCGCCGAGTATTTCGCGGCATTCTCCAAAAGATGCCGAAGCACCTTTTTGATCCAGACCGCGTCCATGACTACGGAAGGAAGACGATCCGGCAGTCGCACTTCCACAAGATGGTCTCCCAATGCATTTTTAGATTCGGCAAGCGCTGCATCAATGGCTTCGCGCATCTGATGCGGAACCAGATCCAGGTGTACTTCCTTTGCATCAAGCTGGGCCATCTCCACGGCTTCGCCAATCACGCGGTTGAGACGGTCGCTCTCTTCTTCCACGACTGCCAGCAGATCTTCCTGTTGCTCGGCGGTCAATTTTGTTCCGGAGCGCAGGGTCGTAACGGATGCTTTGATCGAAGTAAGGGGCGTACGAAATTCATGCGTGACCGAATCAAGCAGCGCGGAGCGCAACCGTTCACTCTCTCGCGCGGCTTCCGTGTGCGTCAGGCGTTCCACGGCATTCGCGCGTTCAACGGCGGTTGCAATCAGGCTGCCCACAGCTTCCATCGTCGCCCGCGAAGGGATTTCGCCGGACAAACCGAAAGCGCCTACTGTTCTCACACCCATGCGCAAGGGGGCAACAGCGAGCATGCGTGCGTGATCGAAGAACAACTCGCCTCGCGCCGCCGCGTCTTTCAGGCGCTCCACTGCGACATTCTGGCGATCGGGATCGGACCGGTATATCTGATCTTTGCTGGAAAGATAAATCGCAGCTTCCGTAGGCCCAAAGGTCTCGGTGAGAAAACGAGGAACGGTTTGCAGGAGCGCCACCACGTTCTCAGCTACAAGCAACTGCTGGCTGAAGGCATAGAGTCTTTCGACTTCCTGCCTGCGCTGCTGGGCTTCCCATGTCTGCCGGCGCGCCCGCTCTGATAAGTTGCTAGCAATCACCGATGTGAGAAAGAATGCGAAAAGCGCCACCCAGTTTTGCGTGTCCGCAATGGTAAGGGTGCCCACGGGCGGCAAGAAAAAGAAATTAAAACAGAACGCCGAAGCAATAGACATTGGGATGGCATAACGAAGTCCCCAGGCTGCCGCAACCGCGAGAATGGCAAGGAGAAAGGTCAGCGCTGTGGTTGTAGGATTGACGTGCAGCAATTTCACGTATACAAGAACGATCAGCGCCACCAGCACGGCACATGTCAGCAACCGCAACGTTGCTTGTATGGACGAGTTCACGCGCTGATTGTAGCTCATGCGAATCTCACCCGCGGCGAGGAGTATTGTGCCCAAGACACCGGAACAATGGCTGGAGCAGGCGGCCCCGGAAAAGAAGTCGGGGATATTCAAGGTCTTTCTTGGCTATGCGCCAGGTGTGGGAAAGACCTACAGCATGCTCAGCGAGGCCATTCGCAGAAGTAAGCGCGGTGAAGACGTGATCATCGGCCTGGTGGAAACCCATGGGCGTAAGGGAGTGGCGGAGCTCATCGGCCAGCTTCCCGCAGTGCCACGACGCCCGCTTGAATATAAGGGCACCATGTTTGAGGAGATGGATGTTGACGCCATTATCGAGCGCAAACCTCTTGTTGTGTTGGTTGATGAACTCGCGCACACCAACGTGGAAGGCAGCAAGCACAAAAAGCGCTATGAGGATGTGCTCGATCTTCTTGAAGCGAAAATCGACGTTCTCTCCACCATGAATATTCAGCATCTGGAAAGCGTCTCTCCCACGGTGCAGAGCATTACCGGGATAAGAATCCGTGAAACGGTGCCTGACTGGGTACTGGAGCGGGCCAACGAAGTGGTGCTTGCCGACCTGACACCGGAGGCGTTGCAAATGCGTATGCACCGGGGCGACATCTATCCTGTGGACCGCGCAGAAAAGGCCCTGACTAATTTCTTTCGCGCGGGAAATTTGCTGGCACTGCGCGAACTGGCCCTGCGCCATGTGACGCACTCGGTGGACCGCAGCCTGGAGTCATACCTTCGGCGCAAACACATTGACCAGAACTGGGGCGTGAGTGAACGAGTGGCCGTCTGCATCAGTTCGAATCCGGCGTCACAGCAACTTATTGCTCGTGGCGCTCGCATGGCGCATGGCCTCGATGCTGAGTTCTACGTTATACACGTGGAAACTGGCAAAGCTCGGACAGGCGATCGCGCGCGTTCATTGCAGACGAACATAAGCTTCGCGGAGAACCTTGGGGCCAAAAGCATCCAACTCAAAGGAAACATCGTTTCAACCACGGTTGCCGATTTTGTCCGCGAGCACAAAATCACCCAGGTAATATTCGGCCGCTCTGCGGTCCACGGATTGCGGAAATATCTGTACCTGGCTGCCATGAACCGCTTTCTTGCCAATGCACCCTCCGTGGACGTTCACATTGTGACCCAGGAAGAAAACTGAAATGGCCGAACGAAGCCGGATTCTCGTGGTAGATGACGAAACCCAGATCGCCCGGGTCCTCAAAACGGCGCTTAGTTCACAAGGCTATGAGGTCAAGACAGCGGGCGATGGCGAGAGCGCGTTAAACCTGGCCGTGGACTGGATCCCGGACCTCATCGTCACCGATCTTTCCATGCCGGGGATGACGGGCATTGAACTGTGCCGGTCAGTGCGCGAGCGGTCGCAGGTGCCCATCATCGTGTTGTCAGTCCGAGGTGAGGAAAAAACCAAGATTGAGGCCCTTGATGCAGGCGCCGATGACTATGTCACCAAACCTTTCAGTGTGAGCGAACTGCTGGCCCGCGTGCGGGCGAACTTGCGTCGCGTTGCGCCGCAGGACTCTCCGGCTGCATTGGTTGAGGACGGAGATTTCTATATCAATCCGGAATCACGGGTCGTGCGCGTGCGCGGTAAAGAAGTCCATCTCACTCCCAAGGAGTTTGAGCTGTTGATGTTCATGGCGCGACATCCAAATAAAGTCCTTACCCACCGCGTTCTTCTGAATGCCGTCTGGGGAGGCGAGAGTGTGCAACAGCCCGAATATCTACGCGTCTTCATCAACCAATTGCGTAAGAAGGTCGAGCCCGGCGATCCGCCGCGCTACATCCTGACGGATCCCTGGGTAGGCTATCGGTTTGAACCTGCGGGCGCCGAATCCTTATAAAACATTTACAAACTCCTTAGCGTCTCCTTATGCCGAAACCGCTCTACTGAAATGTTTGGCATCTGCCTCGCCACAGTTGCGGCGCGGCGTGCCGCGGATGCCTTGGAATATGCAAAAGGCAAGGGACGTATGAAACCTCTATTGTGTCGATGTTCATTGAAAGTGATTTGTATCTTGACCATCAGTGCGGCTCCGTTCGTTGGAGCGCCTGTACCGGCCATGGCTCAGGCCGAAGGACAAATTCAAACTGCGAATCCCGGCTCGTCAGCGGGACCCGCAGTCAATCCGCGCTCCAGTGTTAGAACGCCGGATGAAGCGAACGCAGAAATCCTGAGAGAACTTCAACAGATGCGGGCCCGCATTGAGTATCTGGAGGCGCAACTTAAAGCCCAAAAAGGACCATCCGGGTCTGCCTCGAACACCACCAGGGAACCGACGTCCCGCACTGCTGCGCCTGAACTGGCCGCGGCAAATGCATCGCCGACCGTCGCTTCCACGGCGCAAACCCAGAAAGGCGCTGATAAGCCCGAGCCCACCGCGCCTTTTGCTTTTGCTGACTGGACGTGGCTCAATGGCACTCCGCGCAACAAGGACGTCGTGTGGGATTCGAAGTTCTTCACCCCGGAAATACGCTTCGACGCGAATTACATCAGCAGCTTCAATCATCCTCGGGATGACAGCCTCGGGGGATCGACCGAGACTTTTCGTTCGAATGAAGTCCAGATCGAGCAGATCAGTTTCGGCGGCGATTTTCACTGGCAGGATGTCCATGCAAGAATCCTGACCATGGGAGGGATGTTCGGTGTAACCACGCCACGCAACGATGCCAGCGCGGGACGTGGGCAGTGGGACCTTCGCGGCGCGTATAAGTATTTTTCTGAAGCCAGTGGCGGTTATCACTTCAACGTGAATCATGGACTCAACTTTGACGCAGGAATCTTCGTTTCCTACATTGGCCTTTTCAGCTATTACAACTTTGATAATTGGGCTTATCAGCCGTCGTATGTTTCATCCAACACACCCTGGTTCTTCAATGGCGTCCGGATCCAATGGTTCCCCACGGATAAATTGAAGATCGAGCCCTGGATCATCAATGGTTGGCAATCCTACGGCAGGCTGGGCAGCAAGCCAGGACTAGGAGGACAGATTTTGTGGCGTCCTAATGCCTGGCTCTCCCTGGTCTTCAACAATTACGGCATGGGTGAAGATACGCTGGGCAACGGCAATGGCCAGTTTGGCCGCTCCCGCATTCACACCGATGACAGTGTTGAAGTCAAATACTACGACCATCCCGACAGATTTCTCGACAAGATGGCCTTCTCGTTTACCGGAGACCTGGGATGCGAATATGGCGGCAAAGGAACAGCCGTTGGCGCTCAGGGGCAGACCGTCATCTTAAACACGAATTGTTTTCATGATACTCCCACCAGCCGCAAGCAGACCTTTGCCGGCTGGATGGCGTACAACCGCTTCTGGTTCAAGAAAGACATATATGCCGTAACAGTGGGCGGCGGCGCGATGGATAACCCCGGACGCTACCTCGCTCTGTTGCCACCCATCAATGGAGCCGATGCCATCACCGGCTCGCCGTATTTCACCCAGAACCCCGGTGATCCGTTCAAGGCCTGGGATGCTTCGATTACCTTTGACTGGATGCCGCGGCAGTACATCACGTTCCGTAGTGAGTACGGGTATCGTCATGCGAATGTCCCGTACTTTTCGGGCCGCGGCGGGATCACTCCTGGCGATAACACGTTTACAAGCGTGATCCCGAATCCCAATGCTGGCTCTATCGTTCCGGGTACGTTGTTCGTGCCAGGTCCGGCCCTTTCCGCGACGCCGGGCTTTATCTGCGTGGCGGGTTCGGGTTTCTGCCCTGACCTCAGAAACGATGAAGCTGCTTTGAGATTTGCCGTGATGGTGAAGTTTTAATCCCGAAAGGATTGGGGCGGTCGAGGACTTTGTTTATGGATCTGTTGCTGATTTTTTTCACCATCTTGTTTTTCGCGGTCGCGATTGCCTACACCACCGCGTGCGAAAAGTTGAAGTGAGGCGCATATGAATCTGGAAAATGCCACGATCCTATTTGTCAGCCTAATGCTGATGGTCTATTTGATTTACGCGCTCTTGCGGCCGGAGAAATTCTGATATGACGCTCAACGGCTGGTTTCAAATCTTTGTGTTTTTTGCCGCCGTGTTGCTGGTGACCAAGCCTATGGGCGTTTTTATGGCCAGGGTCTTTTCCCGCGAGCGCACATGGCTGGATCCGGTGATGCGTCCCATTGAACGGCTGATTTACAAGCTCACGCACGTGGAGGAAGACCGCGAGATGCGCTGGACGGAATATTGCATTGCCATGCTGTTGTTCAGCGGCGTGTCCATGATCGTGTTGTACCTGCTTGAACGGACACAGCAGTGGCTGCCCTGGAACCCGCAAAAGTTTGCGGCCGTCGCGCCCGACCTGGCATTTAATACCGCGGCATCCTTCACTACGAACACCAACTGGCAGTTTTATACCGGCGAGCAGACCATGAGCTATCTCACGCAGATGGCCGGTCTGGCCTTTCACAACTTTGCTTCCGCGGCCGTGGGAATCGCGCTGGCCGTGGCCTTCATACGCGGTATTGCACGACGGGAAAAAGATACGATCGGCAATTTCTGGGTGGACATGACGCGCTCTACTCTGTGGATCTTGCTGCCAACATGTCTGGTTTACTCACTGGTTCTGGTGTCACAGGGAGTGATTCAGAATTTTAAGCCGTATGACACGATAAAACTTGTTGAGCCGCGGCAGGTGCAGAAGATCGGCACGGACGGAAAGCCCGTGGCTGGCCTCGACGGCAAACCGGTGATGGAAACCGTGACGGAACAGGTGATCGCGCAAGGGCCGGTTGCCTCGCAGGAAGCCATCAAGATGTTGGGAACCAACGGCGGCGGATTCATGAATGCCAACAGCGCGCACCCATTTGAAAATCCCACGCCCTTCAGTAATTTTCTGGAGATGCTTTCCATCTTCGTGATTCCCGCCGGGTTGACCTATACGCTGGGACGCATGACTGGGTCTCAGCGACACGGCTGGGCGGTGTTGTCTGCCATGGCTGTCTTATTTTTCGTGGGTGTGACAACAGCCTACTGGGCGGAGTCGCGAGGCAATCCGTTATTTGCGGGAGTGGACCAGCGGGTGTCACTAACGCAGCCGGGTGGCAACATGGAAGGCAAAGAAGTAAGGTTCGGGATCGCGAACTCAGCTCTGTTTGCCACAGTCACCACGGACGCGAGTTGCGGCGCGGTGAACGGCATGCATGATTCCTTTACTCCGCTCGGCGGCCTGGTGCCGCTGGTGAACATCATGCTGGGCGAAGTTGTGTTTGGTGGCGTTGGCGCGGGACTCTACGGCGTTCTGATCTTCGTAGTGCTCTCAGTTTTTATCGCAGGATTAATGGTAGGCCGCACGCCAGAATATCTGGGCAAGAAAATTGAAGCTTATGACGTAAAGATGGCAATGCTGTATGTCCTGATCTTTCCATTGATGATCCTGGTATCGGCTGGCGCGTCTTCGCTTCTGCCGCAGGGGGTGGCCACCCTGAACAACAGTGGGCCGCATGGCTTGTCAGAAATTCTTTATGCGTTTACGTCAGGCACAGGCAACAACGGCTCGGCGTTCGCAGGGCTGGGCGCAAACCACTGGTACAACCTGGCGATGGCGCTCACCATGCTCGTTGGCCGGTTCCTGATGATCGTTCCCATGCTGGCTGTTGCCGGCAGCCTGGCGCGAAAGAAGGCTGTACCGCCGTCGCCCGGCACATTTCCGGTGACGACCCCGCTCTTCGCGGTGTTGCTGGTAAGCGTAATCATCATTGTGGGCGCGCTTACTTTTTTCCCGGCGCTCAGCCTGGGACCGATCCTGGAACATTTGCAGATGCATGCGGGAAAGACATTCTAAGAGGCTGAGACGATGGTAGCCAAAGAGAGTCAATCGAAATCATTGTGGGACGGCAAGATCGTGCGCCAGGCGCTTATCGATTCATTACGCAAATTGAATCCGCGCACCATGATGCGTAACCCGGTGATGTTCGTTGTCGAAGTGGGCAGCGTGGTTACAACGGTGCTTCTGGCCAAAGGCCTCATGCGCGGCACCGGCAGTGCCGGGTTCAACCTGCAAATCACATTATGGCTGTGGTTCACGGTGATCTTTGCCAACTTTGCTGAAGCCATGGCGGAAGGCCGGGGCAAAGCGCAGGCGGAGACTCTGCGCCGGGCCAAGTCAGAAACATCGGCGAACCGGCTGCTGCCGAACGGCCGCACTGAAAGGGTCGGCGCCGCTGATCTTCGATCGGGCGATCTGGTGCTGGTTTCAGCAGGCGAAACCATTCCGGGCGACGGAGAAATTGTGGAAGGCGTTGCGTCGGTCGATGAGTCGGCCATCACCGGGGAATCCGCGCCAGTCATCCGTGAGGCAGGCGGAGACCGCTCGGCGGTAACCGGCGGCACTCGCGTACTCTCTGATCAAATCAAAGTAAAAATCACTTCCAATCCGGGGGAAACTTTCCTGGATCGAATGATCGCACTGGTTGAAGGCGCTGAGCGGCAGAAGACTCCGAATGAGATAGCGCTTAATATCCTGCTGGCGGGATTGACGGTCGTATTTCTACTTGCGGTGGTGACTCTGCAACCCTTTGCCATCTACTCAGGATCGCCGCAGACGGTGTTTGTGCTGGTTTCACTGCTGGTTTGTTTGATTCCCACAACCATCGGCGCTCTTCTTTCCGCCATCGGAATTGCCGGCATGGACCGACTGGTGCAGCACAACGTGCTGGCCATGTCAGGCCGGGCGGTCGAAGCCGCGGGCGATGTGAACACCTTGCTATTGGACAAGACCGGCACCATCACACTTGGAAACCGCCAGGCATCAGATTTTGTGGCCGCGCCGGGTGTGAGCAATGACCAGCTTGCTGATGCGGCGCAGCTGTCGTCTCTGCCCGATGAGACCCCTGAGGGGCGCTCGATCGTTGTGCTGGCAAAAGAAAAATTCGGCCTTCGCGGACGCGACCTGGCGGCCAACCAGGCGGTGTTCGTTCCATTCAGTGCGCAGACGCGCATGTCCGGCGTGAATTTTGACGGTCGGGCCATTCGCAAGGGCGCGGCTGACTCCATTGAAAAATATCTTCAGGAAAATGGAGGCTATCTTCCGAAAGAGGTCCGCGCAACGGTGGAAACGATTGCGCGCTCCGGCGGCACGCCTCTGGTCGTCGCGGAAAATAGCCGCGCTCTGGGCGTCATCCATCTGAAAGACATAGTTAAAGGCGGGATTCGCGACCGCTTTGCCCAACTCCGCGCGATGGGGATTCGCACGGTGATGATCACCGGGGACAATCCACTGACCGCCGCGGCGATTGCCCGCGAGGCTGGAGTCGATGATTTTCTGGCCCAGGCCACTCCAAAGGACAAGATGGACCTCATCAAGAAGGAGCAGCGTGAGGGCAAGCTCGTGGCCATGACCGGTGACGGCACAAATGATGCGCCGGCGCTGGCGCAGGCCGACGTAGGCGTGGCCATGAACAGCGGAACGCAGGCTGCCAAAGAGGCCGGCAACATGGTTGACCTGGATTCCAATCCCACCAAGTTGCTGGAAATTGTGGAGATCGGCAAACAATTGCTGATGACACGCGGTTCGCTGACCACATTTTCTATTGCAAACGACGTGGCCAAGTATTTCGCCATCATTCCCGCGATGTTCGCGGGAACATTTCCTGTACTGAACGCGCTCAATATCATGCACCTTGCCACGGCGCAATCTGCCGTGCTTTCTGCCGTGATTTTCAACGCGCTGATCATCATTGCGCTTATACCGCTGGCCCTGCGCGGCGTAAAGTACAAAGCAATGAGCGCGGAGTCACTGTTGCGGCGCAACTTGCTGATCTATGGCGCGGGCGGAGTAATTGTGCCGTTCATCGGAATCAAGCTGATTGACCTGGTTATTCGGGCTTTGGGACTGGCCTAGTTTCTCCCTCGGGAGTTGAGACATGAAGAAGAACATTATTACTTCGATTCTATACACCGTAGTCGCTACGGTTCTGCTCGGCTTGGTCTATCCTTTGGTGGTCACAGCATTGGCGCAAATGCTGGCGAAGGACCAGGCCAATGGCCAACTCATCAAGAAAGATGGGGTTATGGTGGGGTCGCGCATCCTGGCGCAGCCCTTTTCGTCGGCCAGATATTTTCATGGTCGCCCATCGGCAGCGGGAACGAATGGGTACGACGCGACGAACTCGGGTGGAACGAACTGGGGTCCCACCAACCAGAAGTTAATTGACCGGGTAAAAGGCGATGCCGCGACTTTGCAGTCAGAGAATCGTGAAAAGCCGATCCCGGTGGACCTTGTGACTGCCTCCGGATCAGGGCTGGATCCTCACATCACCCCGGCGGCCGCTGAATTCCAGATGGGGCGGGTGGCTAAAGCCCGCGGCTTGTCAGAAGACGCAATCCGCAAACTGGTGGCATCGCACACTGAATTGCGACAGTTTGGATTCCTGGGAGAGCCGCGGGTGAACGTGCTGGAATTGAATCTTGAACTAGACCGGAAGTACCCTCGTCCACCTATCTAGCAAAAGATGGGTTTCTCCTGCCTACGTTCAGAAGCAGATGGGGCGCCGCAGCATTCAGATCACAATTGACGTTTATGGTCACCTGATTCCGGGAGAAAACGTAGCTTGGATTGACACTCTGGACAGTACTCCCAAGAAAGTGACGGCAACAGACGCGAACAGGATGCAAACGCAGAGGAGGGAAGCGGAAAAAATGATTGTAGAAGCTGCAGAAAGTGAAGAAGCTGAAGCGGTTATTTGGCTGCCCCCCAGGGATTCGAACCCCGATATGCTGATCCAGAGTCAGCTGTCCTGCCGTTGAACGAGGGGGCAGAATGTATTGATTCCTTAGCAGTTTACCATATCTGCTTTGCCTGTCCGAGTGCGGCATGGGCGCAGCGTGTCGCTGTTCACTGAAGGGATATTGAGACGTTCCTCCGACCAATCGACGCACGTAATTTCAAAATAAAATGCCCGCATTCGACCTTGATACCGAAATCGCCAACCAGCAATTGAAGTTGCCCGCGAATCTTTCTCACACCCTTGATCAGCTCGGATTAAGACAAATTCATCCTAAATCTACAAAGAAAGTAGAAACCTTTTTCTCCAGCGACCGTATATATCTTCCAAAGGGTGCGATCGGCCATCTATCGACGAAACTTGTCTCAGGTCTCGCAGCACTCTTTTTTATTTAGCTAGCCAATCCAAACGCGCAATTTAAGACCAAGGGACCATTGAATGCAGATTCTTGAAGATATTCGTTACGCTTTGCGGCAGTTCAGAAAAGCCCCGGGATTTACGACCACGGCCGTGCTTACTCTGGCATTGGGCATCGGGGCCACGACGGCGATTTTTACGCTCGTGCATGCTGTATTGCTTAAGTCTCTGCCAGTATCCAAGCCCGGGCAACTTGTGCGCGTGGGCAATGAGGAAAACTGCTGTATCAATGGCGGGATGCAGGACAATTGGTCTCTGTTTTCTTTTGAGCAGTACGAGCAATTCAAGGAGCACACCCCCGGATTTGAAGAATTAGCGGCGATGCAGGCTGGAAATAGCCTGATGGGAGTCCGCTGGAGCGGCAACAGCAAGCCTTCGGAGTCGTATCGGGGAGAGTTTGTTTCAGGCAACTATTTTTCCACGTTTGGAATTCCCGCTTATGCCGGCCGGATGCTCTCCCCTCAAGATGACAACAAGGGAGCGCCGATGGTGGCGGTTATGAGCTTCCGGACCTGGCAGGAAAAGTTCGGCGGCGATCGCTCCATTGTGGGAACTTCGTTTGTCATGAATTCGCAGCCAGTCACGGTGGTTGGCATTGCGCCGCCCGGA
>Ga0207700_10001581_pt1 | contig 12931 bp, 13 predicted proteins | sample LARL82metaG_FD_184348 | JGI IMG/M metagenome (GOLD analysis project Ga0207700, IMG submission 184348) | Corn, switchgrass and miscanthus rhizosphere microbial communities from Kellogg Biological Station, Michigan, USA - LAR L8-2 metaG... | ecosystem: Host-associated > Plants > Roots >...
CCCTCAGCTCCACCCATGCGTTGTCTCGAGACATCGTTCACAGGTGTCTCGGGTCATAGTTCACACCCTTGGGGCCTGGGGCTGGTAGTCCCGTGATGGGTCGAGGGTGAGCTGGCGGATGAGCTGCCCGTCGTCTTGGGTGATGATCCGGATGTCGAGGTCGCGGGCGAGGATGAGGACTTTGGTGCCGGCCCAGCGGCGGCCGATGCCGATGTGGTGGAGCCGGCTGTTGTGGCGCAGGGTGAGTTTGCCGTCGGTGTCGATGCGGTCGCGGCGGACGCGGAAGTGCTCGCTGATGCGGATGCCCTGCCGTGACGGCAGGGCGCGGGGGCGGGCGTTCCAGGCGGCTTGTGGGGTGCGGCGGCCGATGGCCCGGTGGGGCCGTGCGGTGTTGTAGTAGGTGGTGAAGTCATCGAGCTGGGCCTGCAGCCCGCTGACAGTGGCGGCGGGGTCCTGACGGGCGAGCCATTTCTTCAGGGTCTGGTGGAAGCGCTCGACCTTGCCGCAGGTCTGCGGGTGGTAGGGCCGGCAGTGGCTGAGGGCGATCCCCAGGGCGGTGAGTTCGCGTTCGAGGGCGACCCAGCCGCGGCCGCGGTAGAGCCGGTAAACACCGGCACCGTTGTCGGTGAGCATCCGCTCGGGCCGGCCATGGCGGGCCATGGCTGCGTGCAGGTCGGTGACGATGTCGCTGGCTTTGAAGATGCGCCGGGCGGTACTTGCGGCGAGCAGCCGGGAGTGGTCGTCAACAATGTTGAGGATCTCGGTGTCACTGCCGTCGGCCAGCGGCCAGTGGGTGATGTCGGCCTGCCACAGTTCGTTGGGCAGGTCCGCCTGGAATCTGTGCCAGGACGAGCGGGGCCGCTTGTGCGGCTGCGGGGTGACGAACCCGCGGCGGGACAGAATCCGCCAGATCGTCGCCACCGACGGCGCGCCGCCGGTCTGCTGGCGCAGATGCCAGGCGATGGTCTCGGCCCCCGCATCGTGACCCGCACCGGTCAGCTCCTTGCGCAGCGCCACGATCGCGTCCTCAACCGCCTGGCTGGTCCGCCGCGGGCTGGCATGCGGGCGCCGGGACCGCGGCTCAAACGCCGTCTCACCCTCGGCCAGATACCGCGCCACCAGGATCTGCACCCACCGCCGGGACACCCCATAGTCCCGCGCCACCGCGCTCTTGGGCCGGCCTTCCAGCACCACTGCCGTGATCACAACCCGCGCCATCGACATCGCCCACCACCCCGCTCTCCAGGATGCGAACGATGACGCGAGACACCCGCGAACTATGTCCTGAACTCAGGCACCCTCAGCTCCACCCAGAACCGCAGGTCAGCGCCCTGACTTGCGATCATGTTAGCTTGCCTGGGTCCGTATTGTCCGATTCTGGGAGCGACGGTGTCCGATTCTAGGAGCCGATCTTGAAGCAGCAGATCGGCGCGGAACATCCGAGAACGGTTCATCACGTGGCAGCGACGGACCGGCCCGCGCTTCGGGCGTTATGACCCGGTCTCGGCCTTCCGGCCGCCTTTCGCTAACCACAGCGCAGGCGAACCTTGCCGGCGGCAGTGTGCTCCTTCGTCTGCGGTTGGGCCGTCCGGGGCGGTGGCGGCCTAACGCCCGGGCGGCAGGTCGTGGCACGGCGCGTGGTCGTTCTTCCCTGGGCCGCTGGTCAGCGCGGGCCGTGCCGTCAGGGGCCGGAGCGGTAGTCGAAGTCGGTGGTGAAGGCGGCGTGGCGGCGTCCGCGTACTTCCCAGCGCAGCGCCGGGTCGGTTGATCGCAGCGCGTCGGCGTGGAGTTCGGTGCCGGGGTGGTCGTTGCCGGGGATGCCGCACCGGACGTCGCCTGGCTCGGAGGCGTCGCCTTCGGCCTCGGCCGTCAGGTAGCCGACGACGCCGATGCGTTTGCGGGGCGCGACGTGCTCGAGGGTGATCCGGGCTGGGCGCACGGCGTGGACTTCGCCGATGGCTGGGCCGTACTGCCGTGCGGCCGTTCCACCGGCCCGGCCGAGGAAGATGTCGGCTAGCGCGGCCCGCTGGCCGGCGTCGGCGTCATGGTCGACGTAGAGCACGACCTCCCAGGGGGTGCCCGGCTGCACCCGGTCGAGGTAGCGGAGGGATAGTACGGTCCGCAGGCCGGACAGGTCGAGGCCGTCGGCGTGGCCGTCGTGGATGTGCCATGACAGGGCACCGAAGCATTCCCCGAAGCTGGAGGGCCCGCCGGGGCGGCCGCCCACGCTGCGGCACGGGCAGATCGCCTCGCAGTTACATGCCTCGAAGTAGGAGCCCCGGACCCGCCAGTCGGCCACCGGGCCCTGCGCTGATGCGGTCATCACATGCCTCCCATCCCGCCGGTGCCGGCGGCGTAGTGCAGGCCGGGTGCGAGACCCGGCTCAAAGACAACCGCGACCGCCAGGGCGAGCGCGGCGATACCCAGGGCGCGACTGAAGCGGGCGCCCCGGGCCCAGGTCTTTTCGGCGAGAACGGCACCGGCCAGGACCACCATGGCGATCACGTTCATCAGCCCGAACGCGACCAGGACGGCCATCAGGGCCCAGCAGCAGGCCAGGCAGAATGTGCCGTGGCAGAGCCCGGCCCGCAGGTCGCGTGTGCGCCCGCGGTAGGCGCCGAGCTTGAGCATGAACCCGAGCGGCGAGCGGCAGCGGGCCAGGCACCGGTCCTTCACCGGGGTGAGCTGGTAGGCGCCGCAGGCGGCGAAGATAGCCACCGCCAGGACCGTCGCCGCGGCGGGGTGGCCTCCCGCGAGCCGGCCGGCGAGCCACGCCAGCCCATAGGCGGGCAGGGCCGCCAGGGTCCACACGATCAGGTAGCCGGAAGCGAACGCACCCAGCCGGGAGCTGCGGCCGTCTGTGAAGGTACGCGAGTACAGCGACGCGAACGGCGCCGCCGAGGGCAGCATCATCGCGGCCATCATCAGCGCCCAGATGGCGACGAACGAACCGGCACCCAGGCCCATGGTCCCGGGCATCGAGCCCATATCGCGCGCCACCAGCACCACGCCGGCCCATGCGCCAGCGGCCGCGACCAGCAGCAGCGAGGCCGGCGGCGTCAGTTGCCGCAGGCTGGGCGCCGCCGGGCTGGCCGCCTCGGCTGATCCAGCCACGCGGCCTCGCGCGTCCGCCGGACCCGTCGCCGGGCCGGCCTTTGCGTCGCTGTTCATGTCGCCCGCTCTCACTCGTTGCTGTGAAGGATGATGGCCTGACCCACGCCGTCCGGCCGACTCCGCCCCGGATCGGAGCCAACGGACGGGATCAGCGCGGCCGCGCCGGTCTTATATGAGCTGCAGGTCTGGCCGGGGTGCAGCTTCAGGTCACGTTCTTCCCGGCCTATGGGCTGGGCTGGCTGGCGGGCTGGATGTTCTGGTTGATGTGGAAGGTGTTGCCGGGGTCGTAGCGCTCCTTGACCTGGGCCAGCCGGGCGAAGTTCCCGCGGTAGGAGGCTTTGATCCGGTCCTGGCCCTCGTTCATCAGGAAGTTGACATACGCGCCGCCGGCTGAGGTCGGGTGCAGTTCCTGCCAGTAGTCGCGGACCCATTGCGAGATGCGGTCGGCGTTGGCGGGGTCGGGGTCGACGCCCGCGATGATGCCGGCCCAGCCGCCGTCGCGGTAGGCGAAGGCTGTCGCGTCGGCGGGCACGCGGCTGGCTGCACCGTCGATGGGGTACATATGCATGGTGGAGTGGCCGGTCGGCAGCATCGCGCCGTACTTGCGGTGCACGTCGATCGCCGCGTCGGAGATCTCGTTGAAGAAGTCCGCCCGCCAGTACCACTGCAGCCCGGCCGGGTAGAGGGCGTCGAACGCGCTCTGCAGCACATTGAACGGCATGGGCTGCATGCCCATCATCAACGGTGAGCCGTAAGTCCTGACCGGCTCCAGGACCTCGTCGGCCTTGTCGTGGGCTCCGGTGTAGCACCAGACGATGCCGCACACCTTGCGGCCCCAAAGGGCCTCGGGGAATGGGGGCACCGGGGGGACCGTCATGAGCCCGATCCAGCCGCTCAGCTCCTCGGGCAGCGACGGATGCAGCTCCCGGTACCAGTGCATCACCTCGGCGGCGTCGGCCAGATCGTAGAACACCGGGCCGCCGATGATGGTGCCGTTCTCGCCGATGTCGTGGCAGCGGAACGTGAACGAGGTGACGATGCCGAAGTTCCCGCCGCCGCCGCGCAGCGCCCAGAACAGGTCGGGGTGCGAGGTTTGGCTGGCGGTCACGAATGTGCCGTCGGCGAGCACCACATCGGCGGCGAGGAGATTGTCGACGGTGAGGCCGAAGCGGCGGGACAGGTAGCCGATGCCGCCGCCCAGCGTCAGGCCAGCCACGCCGGTGGACCCGACGAAGCCGGACGGGGTGGCCATGCCGAATTTCACGGTCGCGTGGTCGACATCTCCCCAGGTGCAGCCGGCATCGGCGCGGACGGTGTGATCCGCCGGGCTGACCGTAGTGCTGCGGAGCAGCGACAGGTCGATGACCAGGGCGCCGTCCCCTACCCCGAGCCCGGCCGCGCTGTGGCCGCCGCCGCGGACGGCGATCTCTGCGCCGTGGCGGCGGGCGAACCGGACGCAGCTGATGACGTCGGCGGTGTCGCGGCAGCGCGCGATGGCGGCCGGGTGCTTGTCGATCATGGCGTTGTAGACGGCGCGCGCCTGATCGTAACCCGGATCTCCCGGCACGATCAGGTCACCGCGCACGGCGGCGGCCAGCTCGTGGTGCTGCGTGATGCCGATGTCGGCTGATGTCGTGGTCACTGGATTTCCCCCTGTATGTGTCTAGAGATAGCACGATCGTTCGCGCTAAATTGAGACCATACGATCGGTCGTGCTATCTTGTCAACATGATGAGCGGCACCATGAACCAACAAAGCCGTGCACACCGGCGCCCACGCGCGGACGGGGAACGCACCCGCGGCGCGATCCTGCGCACCGCCGCGTCACTGGCCACCGTCGACGGGCTGGAGGGCCTGTCGATCGGGAACCTGGCCGCCGCGACCGGCATGAGCAAGAGCGGCCTGTACGCGCACTTCGGCTCCAAACAGGAACTTCAGCTGGCCACCGTGGAGGAGGCGGACCGGATCTTCCAGGCAGAAGTCGCACAGCCCGCTCTCTCGGCGGCCCCGGGGCTGGCCCAGCTGGTGGCGGTATGCGAGGCGTTCTTCGACTACTTGCAGCGCCGCACCTTCCCCGGAGGCTGCTTCTTCGCTGCCGCGGCGCTGGAGATGGGCACCCGCCCCGGGCCGGTCAAGGAGCGGGTCGCCGACTTCCAGTCCGGCTTCGGGGCGCTGGTCCGGGGCTTCGCGGCCACCGCGCTCGAGCAGCACGAGCTGCCCGCCCACGAGGACCCTGACCGGCTCGCCTTCGAGCTGTACGGGATCATGCTGGCCGCCGACACCAGCTTCGTCCTGCACGACGACCCCGCAGTCCTGAACCTGGCCCGCCAGATCATCCGCCAGCGGCTCGGACTCGGCAACGGCGGAAACGCCGGCGAAAGCTGAGGTCGTGGCCCTGGCTCTGAGTAGCACGCCAGGCACAGGGAACATCTGGACATCAGCGCGCGCCCGGCCGCCAAGCCGTGAGCCCACGCCGCCACCCATAGGCTCCCGATATGGCGTTCGACGCGATCGGCGCTGTCCCGTGCGAATCCGCCCAGAACGACGGCTCGGCGCGCGTTATCCCTGACCTTTGCTGTCACCTACAGTAGCCGGATGTCCGACCCGTGGACTCGGTGCAGTCTGGCTGGTCTGGAGACCCCTCAGGCTTCGTTGGGCCGGGAGGCGAATCCGCTGCGCGAGTCGGATCCCTGGTCTTGGCGCGGGGACTGCTGGTCGTTGTCGTGCGGGCTAGCCTCGCTGTCGTGCGCTGGGCTGGTGGCCCAGCTGGCCAGCAGGCTCAGTGCGTCGTGCGACGGGGAACCGGGCTCGGTGGTGTAGGTGAGCAGGCTCTGACTGGGATCGGCGGGGATGGGGAAGGACTCGAACGGGAGATCAAGGTTCCCGACGACTGGGTGGTGGATGAGCTTGACGCCGGTGGTGTGGATCTGGACGTTGTGGGCGGCCCATCGGACCCGGAACTGGTCGCTGCGGGTGGACAGCTCCCCGATCAGGTCCGACAGCTGCCGGTCGTAGGGATCGCGGCCGGCCTCTGCGCGCAGCAGGGCGACCGTGTCGTTGGCGACCTTGTCCCAGTCGCGGAAGAACTCGGTGGCGTGCGGGTCGAGGAAGAGGAACCTGGCGTTGTTGGCCGGCCTGACCGGGTCGGTGTAAACCGGTGAGTAGAGCGCGTACCCGAGGGCGTTGGCAGTCAGGATGTCCAGTCGGCCGTTAAGCACGATCGCGGGCGTGCCGCTCATCGAGTCGAGGACGCGCTGTACCGTGGGCCGGACTTTTTGCGGGGCCGGCCGGCGGCGCTGCCGGCGGGTGCTGCCGGCGGTCCGGATCAGGTGGAGCAGGTGCGTGCGCTCAGCGTCGTCGAGTTGCAGCGCGTGCGTGATGCCGTCGATGACGCTCTCCGAGACGCCGGTGGCGTTGCCGCGCTCGAACCGGGTGTAGTACTCGATTGAGATCCCGGCGAGGACGGCGACCTCCTCGCGGCGCAGGCCCGAGACCCGCCGGTGCTCGCCGCGATACACGGGCAGCCCGGCCTGCGCGGGACTGATCCTGGCCCGGCGCGTGCTCAGGAACGCCCGGATCTCACCGCGGTCGCCGGCCGAGTCGCTCGTGCCTGTCATGTCTGCCACTGTACGAGAGGTCCCGCCTCGCTGGGGGTCCCTGCGAGTGCCCCTCTTATCAGGGTCTGCCACCTCGCCGCGCCAGCTGGTTCTGTGGACAGTGCCATTGCGAATGACGCAGGGTGCGACACATCAACCAGAGAGAAGTTCACCGCATGACTGAGAAGCAGGTTTGGCTCATCACCGGCGCCGGCCGCGGCATGGGCGTCGACATCGCCAAGGCCGCCCTGGAGGCCGGCCACGCCGTCGTCGCCACCGCCCGCAACACCGGCACCGTCACAAAGGCCCTGGGCAAGGATGATGACCTGCTGGCCGTCAAGCTCGACGTGACCGACCCCGCCGACGCTCAGGCCGCGGTCCAGGAAACCGAACACCGGTTCGGACGCATCGACGTCTTGGTCAACAACGCCGGCAACTTCTACGCCGGGTTCTTCGAGGAGATCAGCCCGGAGGACTTCCGGGCGCAGGTCGAGACCACCCTGTTCGGCCCGATCAACGTTTCCCGCGCGGTCCTTCCGGTCATGCGCGCCCAGCGTTCCGGCCTGGTCGTCGCGATCTCCTCGACCGCCGGCATCGTGGGCCAGGAGTTCTGCACCGCGTATGCCGCCGCCAAGTTCGGGGTGGAGGGCTGGATCGAGTCGCTGACCCCCGAGGTCGCCCAGTTCGGCATCCGCACGATGCTTGTCGAGCCCGGCTTCTTCCGCACGGAGCTGCTTACGCCGGAGTCGGTGACATACGCCGAGCCCTCGATCGGCGATTACGCCGAGCGCACCAAGCAGACCGTCGCTGCCTGGAACGGCATGAACGGCCGCCAGGCAGGTGACCCCGCCAAGCTCGCCAGCGCGCTGGTCCAGCTCGCAAGCCAGGATCAGCCACCGCTGCGCTTCGCGGCCGGAGCCGACGCGATCGAAACTGTCGAGCAGAAGGCCAAGGACCTCCTGGCCCAGGCCGGCGCCTACCGCGAACTGTCCAGCAACCTCGCCTACGACGGCGCCTGAGTCACCCACCGCCCACCGGGACCCATCAGGCGAACCGGCTCCCGCGCAGGCACCGGCACGGGCACGGGCAGAACGCACGCTCGCTTGAGGTGACGCCCCTGCCACCGGCCCCTACGCCGTAGCTTCCAGAGAACAGGACAACGCATCCGCTGCCCGGCCGAGACGAGCCAAAGCCATCGGTAGGTCGGACGATAGCCCTCGGGTTCACGAGCGCCTGGGTGAGCCCACGGCGTACACCGATAGCACTGTGGCCTGCACGGATGAAGCCCCCATCTTCCACCGCTACTATTTCTCCCCACACGCCAAGCGGATTCCGTACCTCAAGATCCGGCAGGTACCCCGGGTTCCGCTCGGCTCCATGGGCTATGACCCCGTGGCGAAGCAAGGAAAGCTCATCACAACTTAAGCGAAGGCGCCGGCTCTGCTCGAGCGTGTAGACACTCTGTTCAAGTAGTTGCACGGCGTGTGGGAGGCTCGTTTCTGGCCCAGGACGGGGCGACGCCGGTCCGGACCACGGGTACCGCGTCCTTGTCCTTGCATACGAGCTGGTGGTCGAGGGCGGAGCGGGCACTACCGGGGCGAACGTATCCTCGTCGTCCACCACCACGCAGGCATCAAGGGTCAGGAGCTTAAGTCCAAACAACCTCGCGTGCACGAGGGCACGGATAACCAGGCGCCCCTGCTGTCGTGGCCGATTCCGTATACGTTTCCCGGGCCGGAAAAATCCAGTCGCAGGAACGCGGCCCGCAGCGGGACTCAACGGGAATTCAATTTCCCGATGTGATCTCGGCACGTGATCTAAGTCTTTGATGTCCCTGTGCGACTCGAGTGGGCCTCAAGCCGCGCACGGTATGTTTCAAGGCGCCCCCGCATATCGGACGCTTCGAAGTTCTTCGACGCCGTCTGCGCCAGCTCGCGGAGCTGCTCGTATCGCTCCCGGCCAGCTTTCGCCCCCAGTACGTAACCGAGCCCGAATACGGCAATCGCCGTTAGTTTCTTCATGAGTCGTCCCGGTGGCGGATGGAAGAGATCGCAGCGCTCGCTGCGGTTGCAGCGGTTGCCCCACCGATAACACCGACTCCCACCTTGCTCAGGCGGCGCAAGCCACCTTTGGCCATCGTCGTTGTCATGGTGTCCAGCATACGATCCCACTTGCTCTTACGCCTGAAAAGCTTCATCTGGTTCGTATCCTTTCTGCGTTTGGTTTCCCAGCAGGGCTTACTTGCCCGGATTCTCGCGCGTGCTGATTACTGTGATGAGCTCGTCCTTGGTCATCGACGTATGGACGTCGGAACCAGTGGTCCGGCCGAGCCGCAGCAGCTCCTCCTTGGTGAGCACGACGAGCTGTACGCCGCCTGCCCGGCTGATCGCGTCGACGAGCTCGGACTTGCTCATCGACGGCCGCCCTTCAACATCGAGGTCTTCTGTCAGCCGGAGCAGTTCCCCCTTGGTGAGCGCGCCGAGGTCTTCTCTTTCCCGCACGGTGACGTCCGCTGAATTCGCGGCAGAGCCTCTGCGGCCGGCCACGGCGCTGTTCGTGGAATGCCTCAGCTGACCCGCCTCGACGACCCGTCGTTCCGCCTCAGCGGCGCGCTTCTGCGCGTGCTTTGCCAGCTGATCAGCCTCTTGGCTGGCCTGAGCGGCGATCTCATTCGCTGCCGCCGCTGCCTGGCTGGCCCGGTCCCTTGCCTCGATCAGGGCCTGGCTCGCCTCCTGGATAGCCTCACGGGCTCTTGCCTGAGCTTCTTCAGCGCTCCGCTCCGCCTCCCCCGTGCGAGCTGACGCCTGCGCTTGGGCCTTCTCGATGTCCTTCCGCGCGTCGGCCTCCGCGTCACGCCGTTCACGTTCAAGGCGTTCCCTGGCCTCGCCCATGGCCGCTGCCACGTTGCGCTCGGCCTCACGGCGCACCTGCTGTACGAATTCGTCACACTCGTGAGCTACCCGAGCAGATTCATGGGCGCTGTCTTTCGCTTCCTGGGCCAGCGACAGCGCTCGGGCCTCTTGGTCGCGAGCACGCTCAGCGGCGGTATCTGCTTCCCGCATCAAGGCCGCAACCGAGTCGTGACCGATGAGAGGCATGGCTTCCACCACCGATCGCTTGGCTGTCCTGGCCTTATGCCGAACAGTTGACCCAGCGCCCCCAGCAGCGTCAGCCGCGGATGATGCGACATCGGAAATCCCCTCCCTGACGGAGGAGACGCCTGAGGCAGCCGACAGCGCGGGCTTCAAAGCCTTCGACAGCAGCCAGGCAGCGTTGTCTGGGAGCTCGATCAGGCCAGTCCTGGTAATACGCGACAAGCGGCGCACTGATCCCGTCTTCCCCATGAGACCTCCCCGAGGTGGTGCACGTCTCTTAGCTGACGTGCTGTACCCCCCAACCAGGCTCTTATTCGCGTAATCGACGGCTTCTGAGATCCTGTCGCGCAAGTCATGCCCCCTAGTCAGCCTCCATCCCGGCAACCACACCTGTTGCCTTGGGAGCATCCGCTGAGCCCGGTTCGCAGGAGGTGGGTGGTGTCCGGCCTTGGTGATCTTCGCGCACCGTGCCGGGCACCTTAACCTGAGCCGACGGGAAACGTCAGGATGTCACTGGGCACACTCGGCAGGAGAAACCGCCAGAGCTCGCTTCCCACCTGTCCGCCAACACCAGCCACCGGCTACCGCGCACCCGACGTAACCTCTCAACCTGGCTCACCGCCATCGCCGGGTCAGCCGTCCTACTGCTGGCCTACCACCTGGTCACCGGGCGGAGCGGCCGGTCCCGCCGGTTCGCGCGGCGCTGACACACCCATGCCGGCGCCCGCAGCGGCCACCAAGGCGCCGGCCGGATCCAGCTAGCACAGGCGCACGGCCAGCTCTCGGTGATCATCGTCGGTCAGAACGTGCTGGCAGCCGCGGCCGACAAGCGGTCCGAGGCCACCTGTAACGACGCCGATGCCGTGCTCCACGAAACCGTCAAGATCCAGGAGCACGTCGCGGCAGCCAGATGGACATCCCCGCCGCTGATGGCCGCCATGAGGAAGCGCCGGATGGCCGGGGCGGTGGCGATGTCGATCTCCCCGTCGAGGACGACGGTAGGGGTTACCGGGTCACGGGGTCACCTGCACTGACCTTCGCGGCCACGGCGGCAGCGACGCCGCGTTCATCTCCGCGGCGCGCGTCCTCGATGGTCTGCGCCAGGGTTCGCGGCGGGACCGCCGCCGGGTCTACGGTGTCTTGCATGGTCTCGTCCTTCCGGTTTGGCGGGGGATGGGATCTAGGCCCCGCCGGGTGCTCTCACACCTCGGTGGGGCCGCGGTCGTAACGGGCTTGGGCAGGTCCGGCTGCGGCACAGCACCACCAGCCCGGGTCGGGTGACCGGGTACGCGGCCAAAGGTTGGTGATCGGGGTAGCCCGCCTTCACGGGCGCGTAACCTTCAGCCACGCCGAGCTGCGGGGCTGTGAGAACCTTGCTTGGCGGCGTTTGGAGGTCAATTGCCGGATTTCGCTGACGATGGTGCCGTTGCGGGCGCCGAGTCCCGGTGGTGGCGCCGCCTGGGGCGCTCGTTCGTCTCGGCGGACAGCTACGGCCTGGTGCTGTTGCTCGTCGTGGTGACCTATGTGGTGTCGGTGTCGGTGACTGAGACGTGGGCGGCTTCGGTCGTGCTGACCGTTCAGCTGGCGACGGTGTGGCTCACCCTGCGGACCTCGCAGGCGCGCCGTGCAGCCCGGCTCCTCGCCGACATCGTGCTGGGTCTGGCCGCGGTCGTCGTGGTCGTGAGCTTGTTCGCGCACCAGCCGGGTGAACAGCTGGGCGGGATCTTCGCCATCTGCTGCCTGCTGTATCTGATCGCGCCGTTTTCCATAGTGCGCCACCTGATCCTGCGGCGGGCGATCGACACCGAGACGCTGCTCGGGGCCATCGCCGCCTACCTGCTGATCGGCATGTTCTTCGCCTTCGCCTACAAGGCGGCCGGCGAGCTCGGGAGCGGGCCGTTCTTCGGCGCGGCGGGGGACGGCTCGCTCAGCCAGGACCTGTTCTTCAGCTTCGTCACGATGACCACCGTCGGGTATGGGAACCTGGTGCCTGCCGCCAACCCTGGGCAGACGCTCGCCGTGCTGGAAGCGCTGACCGGCCAGCTGTTCCTCGTCGTGGCCGTCGGAAAGATCATCAGCAGCCTGCAGCCCAGGCGCGGCGAGCGAGCCGGTTCCTGACCACATCACAGTGATCCATGCGGCCAGTACAGGCGGGCGCGCTCCCGGGTGGAACGCCGGGGCCAGGCCGGCAGTTAGGCCAGGCGTATGACGGCGCTGATCACCAGGTATGCGCCGAGGATCAGGGCGGTGTAGGCCATGAGCTTCCGGGCGTGGCTCAGCAGCCAGTCCTGGGCGTTCTTGAGCGCCGCCTTGGTGGCCTCGGGCCGCAGCTCCAGGAACACGAACGGGACGATGATCAGCGAGAACTCGATGAGGACGAAGACGATGACGGCGAGGACCTGAGTGGCGGTGGAGGACGTGCCGGTGACCAGATTGTGCAGCGCGCTCAGGTAGGCGCCGCCCGGGATGCCGACCAGCGCGCCGACCAGCATGGCGAGCCCGAGCCGGGGCTCAGCCAGCACCCGCTGCGCCCAGCCGTCCTTCTTCCCCGCTTGCTCCGGCTGCCCTCCCCCGGCCGGGACTGGTGCCTTGCGCCGGCCGTGCCGGCGGCCGGTTGCGACCAGCCCGCCGACGGCGAGCAGGACCAGGCCGAGGGCCAGGTCGACCCCCGCGCTCACCGTTTTCTGGGAGTTGATGGCATCGGCGTGGAAGACCAGCACATCTAGCAGGCCGATCGTGATGCCCACGGTCAAGCCGCCGGCCAGGACGCACAAGAACATCGCCCGCGGCCGCCGGTTCTCGATCAGCAGCAGATCGACGGCCAGCAGCTTCGGGTTCAGCGCCGCGACGACCGCCAGCGCGAAGAACTCGGCGTTCATCGCCGCTCAGCCCGCTGAGGCCGCAGAACTGCCGTCCAGCCGTGCCCGGGCTGATCACCGGTCGCCATGCCTGCCTCCGTTGCGGTCGCTGCCGAGCCGTCAGTGATCGTCTGGTTCCTCCAGCGCGGCCGCGATGTCGTAGCCGAGCGCGGTCGCCACATCGGGCGCGGCAGCGACGATCCGGCCGAGCCCGGCCACCGGGGCGATCGCCAGCAGCACGTCGGCGATCTCGTCCTCACTCGCGCCC
>Ga0207700_10001583_pt1 | contig 12923 bp, 10 predicted proteins | sample LARL82metaG_FD_184348 | JGI IMG/M metagenome (GOLD analysis project Ga0207700, IMG submission 184348) | Corn, switchgrass and miscanthus rhizosphere microbial communities from Kellogg Biological Station, Michigan, USA - LAR L8-2 metaG... | ecosystem: Host-associated > Plants > Roots >...
CGTCGCAACAGTCGGCAGAAAAGAAGCCTGTTAGCGATAGAGGGTATCCCAGATGGAGGCGGGAAGCCCAAAAAGGCCTGCAACCACGCGATCATCGCCGGCCCACCGTTAGGGTCACAGATTGTGTAGAGACAAGAAAATCGGGTAATCGCCGACATCGCGCGAAACCTCACCCCATTTGGGCAAAAGCGGCCCAAGCTGGGGGCCCCGGTATCGCCGAAATCGGGGAATCCTGCCCGAAGGTAACACCTTTTAAATCCTAAAAATTGGAAACAGGTGCTAGCTACTAGCTACTAGCTACTAGCTACTAGCTGCTGGCAAAGCTTCGGCTCTTGGCCTTTGGCCAAAACAAGAGTCCGCAGGCGAGAGCGCCTGCGCTCCACGATCCCAACGCAGCCGGGGGCGGCTGCGGTCCACAAACATGTTTCTACGGAGATAAGGCGATGAGCAAAGAAGAGATACTGACGGTGATCCAGGGATTGGCAGAAAAGCTGGGACGCGTGCCGACCCTGACAGAAATAAAGACGATGACCCCGGTGGGGCGCAGAGCGGTGCGCACCCATTTTGGGAGTTACACAGAAGCTTTGATTCAGTGCGGCATGGAAACAGGAAGAAGGTTCCGCATTCCGATGGAAATCCTGTTTGCCGACTGGGCGAGGGTGGCACGGGAGATCAAGAGAATACCCAGCGCCACAGATTATGAAGAAAAGGGGCTCCACAGCACCAAACCGCTGCAAGGAAGATGCGGAAGCTGGCGAAAGGTGCCGCACATGATGCTGAAATATGCGGTGGAGCAGGGCCTGGTAGCACAGTGGCCGGACGTGGTGGCCATGGCAAGGGCAGAAAAAGAACTAAGCTGGCCGGCCACGGAAAGTTTGTGGCCGGGCCACGAGGCGACGCGGTGGGACGTCTTTACGAATCGTCCGGTGTATGGGACGCCGATGAACATGGGTCCGCTGGCGCATGCGCCGACGAACGAAATGGGCGTGGTGTTTCTGTTTGGAGCGATGGTACGCGACCTGGGTTACATTGTGACACTGCTGCAAGCCGAGTTTCCTGACTGCGAAGCGCTGCGCCAGGTGAAGCAGGGCAGATGGCAGCGCGTGAGAATTGAATTTGAGTTTGAGAGCTTCAACTTTGTGAAGCACGGACATGACGTGAAAGGATGCGACATGATTATTTGCTGGAAACATAATTGGCCGGATTGTCCGCTGGAAGTGGTGGAACTGAGCAAGCTCTTTGGAAAACACCTTGCCGCTGATTAACGCTGATTAGGAGACAAAACCTACCACGGAGGCACGGAGACACGGGGAAGAAGCAGGAAAAACCTTTTGAAACACGGAGGAACGGAGGTAGCGGAGGAAAAGAATTTTACCGCGGATTTGCGCAGATGAACGCTGATCAGGAAAAACAAACCCACCACGGAGACACTGAGACACGGAGAAGAAGCGGAAAAACCTTTTGAAACACGGAGGAACGGAGGTAGCGGAGGGCGGATATTGTGGCGATCCTTTCTGATCCGATATGTTTTTCCGATTACGGCGATGACGCGCGATGTCGGCGATTACGGCGCTTGGTTTGACGGACTGAATGGCCATTCAATAGACTTTACGGTCAATGAAATCCGCGCAGACGGCGTCTGAAAGCGGCGAACGAGGCGCGTGAGTCAGCTAAATCGGAAGGCGCAAAGACATTTATAGCAAGACAGAATTAAAGCCGAGGAACAGAAAATTTAAAGGTCGAAAATCCGAAACAAAGGCCCGAAATCGAAAATGAAAATTGAAAGCTTGGAATCAAGGGCTCAAGATCGAAAAACCAAAGTCGAAAATTCAAGATCGAAAACCCGAGACGAAACTTCGAGATCGAAAATGGAAATCGAAACTAGAGATCGAAACGCGAAATCAATTAGAGAGAAAAATTTATGAGCGATCTGGTCCAACTGACAAAAGACAACGACATTGCCATCATTATGATCAACAATCCGCCGGTGAACGCGCTGAGCCCGGGAGTGCCCGAGGGCATTTCTGAAGCGATTGAGCAGGTTGATAAAGACCCCACGGTGAAAGCGGCGGTGATGATTGGCGCAGGCAAAACGTTTGTGGCCGGCGCAGACATAAAAGAGTTTGGCAAGATGACGAGCGGCAAGACGCGCGGCGGAGTGCCGTTTGTGCCGCTGCTGGGCCGCATTGAAGATTGCAGCAAGCCGGTGGTGATGGCGATCCATGGCACGGCTTTTGGCGGAGGGCTGGAGCTGGCGATGGCAGGGCATTATCGCGTGGCGGCGCCGACGGCGCAGGTGGGGCAGCCGGAAGTGAAGCTTGGCATTATTCCTGGCGCCGCAGGAACGCAACGCTTGCCCCGGCTTGCAGGCGTGGCGAAAGCAGTGGAGATGTGTGCGGATGGCAATCCGATTAAAGCGAAAGAAGCTTTGGCGTTGGGGATTGTGGACAAGTTGATTGATGGTGACTTGCTGAGCGGCGCGGTGGCGTTTGCCCGCGAGATTGCCGGCAAGCCTGCACGCAAAACGCGTGAACGCAATGAAAAGTTGGGATCGGCAGAGCAGAATGCGCCGATCTTTGCCGCGGCGCGCGATGCTGCGCGCAAGAAAGCTCGTGGGTTGATGGCTCCGTTGGCCGCGATTGATGCGGTTGAAGCCGCGACGAAGCTTCCATTCGACCAGGGCGTTGAAGCTGAGCGCAAACTTTTTATGGAGTGCCTGTTCTCTGATCAGTCGAAAGCGATGATTCACGTTTTCTTTGGCGAGCGCGAAGTGGCGAAGATTCCTGATGTCCCGAAAGAGACGCCGACGATTCCGGTGAATACGGCGGCAGTGATCGGCGCAGGCACGATGGGCGGCGGAATTGCCATGAACTTTGCCAATGCCGGTATCCCCGTGCTGCTGAAGGAGACTGACCAGGCGGCGCTGGATCGCGGCATGAATACGATCCGCAAGAACTATGAGAACACCATGAAGAAAGGACGCCTGACGCAGCAGCAGATGGATGATCGCATGAAGCTGATCAAGCCCACGCTGACGTATGACGGGTTTGAATCCGCGGACATGGTGGTTGAAGCTGTGTTTGAAGGCATGGCGCTGAAGAAACAAGTCTTCGGCGACCTGGATAAAATCTGCAAAAAAGGCGCGGTGCTGGCGAGCAATACGTCGACGCTCAGCATTGATGAGATTGCGTCGGCGACGTCGAGGCCGGAGTCGGTGATTGGGACGCACTTCTTTAGTCCGGCGAACGTGATGCGGCTGCTGGAAATCGTGCGCGGCAAGGCGACGAGCAAAGAAGTGATTGCCACGTGCATGCAGCTATCCAAAAAGCTGGGCAAGGTGGGCGTGCTGGTGGGCAATTGCAGAGGGTTCGTCGGCAACCGCATGTTTGGCCCTTATCGCCGTGAAGCGCAGTTCCTGGTGGAAGAAGGCGCAGGGATCGAAGCGATTGATAAAGCGATGTACGAGTATGGGATGGCCATGGGTCCTCTCGCCGTGGGCGATTTAGCAGGATTAGATGTCGGTTGGCGCATTCGCAAAGAATTTAAGCACCTGGAAAAACCCGGAGTCCGGCAGCCGCTGGCTGAGGATCGTCTCTGCGAAATGGGGCGCTACGGCCAGAAGACTGGCGCGGGCTGGTACAAGTATGACGAAAACCGCCGCGCAATTTTTGATCCCACGGTGGAAGAGAATGTCCGCAAGTGGGCGGCTGAGGCCGGCGTAAAGCAGCACGCCATTTCAAAAGAAGAAATTGTCGATCGCCTGATTTATGCGCTTGTGAATGAAGGCGCGCGTATTCTGGAAGAAGGTTACGCGTTGCGCGCTGTCGATATCGACATCATCTATCTCACCGGCTATGGTTTCCCCGCGCACCGCGGCGGACCAATGTGGTATGCGGACACGGTCGGCCTCAAAAAAGTTTACGATCGCATCTGCGAATTCCATCAGCAGCACGGAGAGCTCTGGGAGCCCGCGCCGCTGCTCAAGCGTCTGGCAGAAGAAGGCAAAGGCTTCGCCGACTTCGATCAGAAAGCGAGCGCCGCCGCATGACCCGCCAGGCCGTTATCGTTGACGCCATCCGCACGCCTCTTGGCCGTCGCGACGGAATGTTGAAATCCTGGCATCCCGTCGATCTCCTGGGCTTCACGCTCAAAGGTCTCGCCGCGCGCAACAAGCTTGATCCCGCGCGCATCGACGATGTGATCGCTGGCTGTGTGGGGCAGGTTGGAGAACAAGCTTTCAACGTCGGACGGAACGCGGTTCTCGCTGCCGGCTTCCCAGAGTCAGTTCCCGGAACCACTGTCGATCGCCAGTGCGGCTCCAGCCAGCAGGCCATTCACTTTGCCGCGCAGGGCGTCATCGCCGGCAGTTATGACATTGCCATCGGCTGCGGCGTTGAAAGCATGACGCGCGTTCCCATGGGCGCTTCCGCTGTCAACGGCCCCGGCAAGCCGTTTGGCCCGGCGATGATGAAGCGCTACAACAATGTCCATTTCAATCAGGGCATCAGCGCGGAAATGCTGGCTGAGCGTTACAAGCTCACCCGCGAATGCCTGGATCAGTACAGTCTGGAAAGCCATCGCCGCGCCGCGCGCGCCACGCAGGAAGGCCGGTTCTGCCGTGAGATTCTTCCTCTGCCGATTGAGACCGAGCAAGGCACCGTTAACATTTCGCGCGATGAAGGCATCCGCGCCGATACCACGCTGGAAAAAATGGCAACGCTCAAGACCGTCTTCAAGGCCGATGGCGTCGTAACCGCGGCGAACTCATCGCAAATTACTGACGGCGCTGCGGCCGTCTTGATCATGGAGCGTGGTGTCGCGGAAAAACTTGGCTACCGCCCGCTGGCGCGCTTTGTTGAATTCGCTCTCGCCGCGGAAGATCCCGTGCTGATGTTGGGCGCGCCGATCCCCGCCACCCGCAAAATCATGGATCGTTCCGGCCTCAGACTTGAAGATATGGACCGCATTGAAATCAATGAAGCCTTTGCCAGCGTCGTGCTGGCTTGGCAGCGTGAGACCAAAGCTGATCTCGCACAGGTCAACGTCAATGGCGGGGCGATTGCTTTAGGCCATCCGCTCGGCGCCAGCGGCGCTCGCCTGATGACCACGCTGGTGCACGAGCTTGAACGCACCAGCGGCCGCTACGGTATGCAGACCATGTGCGAAGGCGGCGGCATGGCCAACGCAACGATCATCGAGCATCTGAACTAACTAGAAGAAGGATCGATTAGCCGCGAATGCAAGCGAAGTGCGCGAATCAAGAAGAATAATTTGCTTTGAGATTCTTGTTCATGCGCGTTAATTCGCGGCTGACAAAAATCTGCCTGTTAAAACGGAGATGCAATGAAGATCAAAGGTTCAAGCGCGCTGGTTACCGGCGGCGCATCAGGTCTGGGCGCGGCCACGGTCCGCATGCTGGCGGCAAACGGCGCAAAGGTTGTGATTGCCGACGTGAATGAAAAAGGCGGCAACGAGCTCGCCCAGGAACTTGGGAGCAGTGTCAAGTTCATCAAGACCGACGTGACCGACGACGCTCAGGTCGCCGCCGCAGTTGAAACTGCCGTCAAGCAGCATGGAGGGCTTCATTTCCTCGTCGCCACCGCTGGTATTGGCATTGCAGAAAAACTTCTGGGCAAAAACGGCATGCATGACCTGCAAAAATTTATCCGCACCATCCAAGTCAACCTGATCGGAACCTTTGACGCCATCCGCCACGGTGCAAACGCCATGGCCGCCAATCAACCCGACGAAGACAACGGCCGCGGCGTGATTGTTACCACCGCTTCGGTTGCGGCCTATGAAGGGCAGATTGGCCAGGTGGCATACTCGGCGTCCAAGGGCGCAATCGTCGGCATGACTCTGCCTCTGGCACGTGAGTTGGCCCGCTCAGGGATTCGCGTGTGTACCATCGCTCCCGGAATTTTTCACACGCCTCTGCTCGGCGCATTGCCTGAAGCAGCGCAGCAATCTCTTAGCCAGCAGGTCCCGTTCCCGCAAAGGCTGGGCAAACCGCCGGAGTTCGCGGCGCTCGTTCAGCACATCATCGAAAACAATATGCTGAACGGCGAGACGATCCGCCTTGACGGCGCAATCCGCATGGCTCCCAAATAGAATGTGTGGCTCACCGAGTAGGTAAATCCCTGTCATGGCACTCTTCACATTGTGGTCCATGCGCTTCAGTGATCACTCTCACTGGTTTACTCGGTGCAAATTGATTCAGCCACACAGCCATCTTCGGCTAAGATCGAAAAGAGATTCAGCCGAAAGGCGGCGATAGCATGCGCGTTCTGATAGCAGGCGGAGGCACCGGCGGACACGTAATCCCCGCGCTGGCCATCGCGCGTGAACTCAAGGCCCGCCACAATGCTGAAGTCATGTTTGTGGGGACCGCCAGAGGCATGGAAAACCGTCTGGTTCCGCAGGCCGGTTTTGGGCTGATGCGCGTGAAGGTGGGCGCGCTCAAAAATGTAAGCCTCATCACGCGAATGCGTACGCTGTTTGACCTGCCCAGGGCCGTAGTCGACGCGCGGAAGATCATCAAGGTCTTCAATCCAGATGTGGTGGTGGGCGTGGGCGGATACGCTTCCGGGCCCGCTATGGCGGCTGCCATCATGATGCACATTCCCACGCTGGCCTTTGAACCGAACTATGTTCCAGGCTTCGCCAATAAGATCGTGGGCCATCGTGTTTCTGCGGCGGCGGTACACTTTGAGCAGACAGAAAAATATTTTCGCAATGCTCAGGTAGTGGGCGTGCCGGTGCGGGCGGAGTTCTTCAACGTGCCGGCGCTCGATGGCAACCATCCGCCAACGCTACTGATTTTTGGCGGCAGCCAGGGCGCTCGGGCCATCAATCAGGCCATGGTGGCCGCTGCTCCGGCAGTACTAAGACAAATTCCTCGCCTCCAGATCATCCACCAAACGGGCGAGCGTGAATATAATGACGTGGCGGCTGCATACGCGCAGGCGGGTGTAAAAGCCGAGGTTTCTGCGTTTATTGATGACATGCCAGCGGCCTTCGCGCGGGCGGATTTGCTGCTGTGCCGATCGGGAGCGAGTACTGTCGCTGAGGCGACTGCGGCAGGCAAGCCAGCAATCTTTGTCCCGTTTCCGCAGGCGGCGGACGACCATCAGCGCCGCAATGCTGAAGCCATTGTGCAGGGCGGCGCGGCTGTGCTGGTGCCGCAGGCAGAGCTTACGCCGGAGCGATTGACGGAGGTGGTCACGCAGCTATTTGCGAACCCCACACGTCTAAAGCAAATGGCGGAGCGGGCACGGGCGCTCTCTCATCATGACGCTGCTGGACGAGTGGCAAGGATGGTGGCGGAGCTCAGTGGATTGCCAAAATTGCCATGATTGCCAAAATCGCCGAAATTGAAAGGCGATGGTTTAGCCGCGAATGAACGCGAAAAGCGCGAATCGGAATTGATTGTTTGTGTAAGTATGATGGGCGAGCCCGACTTGCGCGGCGAGCGGCAAGCAACAGGAACAAGATTGGTTTCACGAAGCTCGATGGCGGTCCGGAGCGCAGCGACCAGATTTTTCCGAAGTAAGGGCGAGCCCGACTAGCGCGGCGAGCCCGCGGCATCAGGCGCGAAAGAAACTAGAGGTCAGGCGAAACTCCGTAGCGGTTTTCGGAGCAAAGCGACAAAAAACGAAGATGTTTGCAAAAATTCAGCGGATACATTTCGTAGGGATTGGTGGCATCGGCATGAGCGGCATTGCTGAAGTGCTGCTGACTCTCGGCTATAAAGTGTCCGGGTCTGACCTCAAGAGTTCCAGCGTTACCGAGCGTCTGGCGGAAAAAGGCGCCATCATTTTTGAAGGCCATCGCGCGGAGCACATTACCGGCGCAGAGGTCGTCGTGGCCAGCTCAGCGGTCAAGCGGGACAATGCTGAGATCATGGCGGCCCATGCTGAGCATATTCCGGTCATCCAGCGCGCGGAAATGCTGGCTGAACTCATGCGCCTGAAGTACGGAATCGCCATTGCCGGGATGCATGGCAAAACTACCACTACCAGCATGGTTGCTGCGGTGCTGGCGGCCGGCGGACTTGATCCAACGGTTGTTGTCGGCGGACGTGTGGACGCCATGGGATCGAACGCGCGTCTGGGCAAGTCACAATATCTGGTGGCTGAAGCCGATGAAAGCGACCGTTCATTCCTAAAGCTCTCGCCGATTCTGGCGGTGGTGACCAATATCGATCGCGAACATATGGATTGTTACCGCGACATGGCGGACGTGGAGCAGGCGTTCCTGGACTTTATTGATCGCGTGCCGTTTTACGGCATGGCGGTGCTCTGCCATGACGATGAGCGGCTGCGCAACATGCTGCCGCGCCTCGCCCGCCGGGCAACAACTTACGGCGTGCATCAAGATGCCGATTTCCGCATTGGTGGCGCGCGGGCAAAATGCGCCGGCAACAAGCACCTTGCGCATTTTTCCGTGGAATACCGTGGCAAGCAGCTGGGAGATTTCCATCTGCGCGTTCCCGGCAATCACAATGTATTGAACGCTACGGCGGCCGTGGCCGTGGGCGTCGGCCTGGATATTGACCCGGACCGCATTCGTGAAGCGCTGGAAAACTTTCGCGGCGTTGATCGCCGTTTTCAGCTTCGCGGTCGCGCTGCGGACGTGAGCGTGATTGACGATTACGGCCACCATCCTACGGAGATTCGCGCCACGCTGGAGGCGGCGCGCCACTGCGGATTCAAGCGCGTCCATGTGATCTTTCAGCCGCACCGCTTTACTCGCACTCGCGATCTGCTGGAACAATTTGGCGCGGCCTTCAATGACGCGGATACCGTTTCCGTGCTTGATATTTATGCCGCCAGTGAAGCTCCAATTCCTGGCATCACCGGCGAACGGCTGGCCCAGGCCATTCAGTTATTTGGCGATCAACGCGGCGCAGTCAGTTATGTCTCGTCATTTGACGAAGCAGCGCGCCAGGTTTCTGCGCTGGCCGAACCCGGCGATATGGTACTGACTCTCGGCGCAGGCAGCGTCTCCCAACTGGGGGCCATGGTGCTGGAGCAATTAAGGAAGAAGCGGGCGGCTGTGAGCGCGCCACAGTCGGCTTGAACTAGTCTTTGCCTGACCTGACCGATTGACTCCCTGTTCCCCTTTTGACTCTTTGCTGGTTCGTCTCAAAGGTGTGAAATGGCCATTAATCCCCATTCAGCCGCTCCCGCGCACCCAAGGCCGGCGACATCCAGGTTAGAACCATTTGGTTTGATCGGCTTGTTTTGATTCGCAGCGGTGTTGCACCACAAGCAGGATTCGCTTTTGCAGATCTGACATAACTGCGTCTGTCCACAGATGCGCATACCAGTTGAAATCGGTTGAGAGACGATGCTGGCTTGAAAGATGCAACCGTGTCACATTTTTCGAGAGCACCTCCAAGCGGTATTCTCCGCGCAGGACATCAAAGTATGGCCCACCGATTCGCACGTGTTCATCCAGCGTGGTGGGCGGAATCTTGTCGGTATCGGCTGCAATGGTAAACGCAAGCCGCTGCCCCGGCTCCCAGACATCAATGGTCTCTATAAATACGAGATTCCCCGCGAATGAAGCGTTGCGCACACCGCCAACGCCTTCGTGAGAAAGCGTGGCTTCAATCGGGTCCGGTAGCCCGATGGCATGCGCCCAGGACGGCGGAAGTTCATCCGCACGGATGGCGGGCACACGTTCAATGTTGCGCCAAACAACTTCCGAGGGCGCCTGGATATCAATTACATTCTCCACGTCCCTGGACTCCCATTCATAAAACACCTGCTTTTCCCACGGGCTGGTGATAAATGGTAGGACAAGAACGCAGGCCATGGTGAAACCCCGTGCTTTTCGGGACCTGACAAACCGCGCAGCAAGGCCTCCCACCAGCCCGCCAATGCTGGCTAGCACCATGCCGATAGGAAGAAACATTGCGATACAGATTGTGCCCTCCAAAAGGGTAACAGCGATGCCGCCCAGCGCGGACAGCAGCGAAAGCCAGGGAAGCCAGATCCATGTCCACAGCCGCTGCGCTCGTTTCATTTCAGCGATGTAGACCGCAATACAACCGAGAGCAAAAGGCATAAAGAAAATGAACCCCACGGTCATTACGCGAAGAAGATCGTAGTGCAGGCCGGCCATCACGCGAAGGATAATGCCATACGTACCGCCGATAACAGCGCTCGCAATATATAGCCATCGACTCGACAATTTTTCGTTGGAATTGCCAGATTTTTCTTTGAGAAGCAGGGCATCCATGGATACGCTCCCGATTTAATTGAACGCGTTCAATTTTGCCCGGATTCGTTAACACTGTCAAGTATTTTTTTTGAACATGTTCATTTTGACGGAAACTCCGGGGTTATCAGTCGAAGATGCTCTCCGAACACCTATTCAGGAACAAAATAGAACGCCACTGCCACAATGGCATAGACGGCCAGAAGCTGCGCGCCTTCAAACCAGTTGGTCTCGCCGTCGGATGAAATCATGTCAACAATCACCACTGAGAGAACGATGGCGGCAATTTCAAAGCCGTTGAATACCAGCGTCATGGGATGTCCAATGGCGACCGAGAGAAAGACCAGCACAGGCGCAACAAACAGCGCGATTTGTGTGCTTGCGCCTGTGGCAATGGACATGGAGACGTCCATACGATTTCGCCGGGCCATGATGATGGCCGTGGAGTTTTCCGCGGCGTTGCCCACCAAAGCAACCACGATCACGCCGACAAAAAGTTCCGTCATACCCAGCGCTTTGGTGACTGGAGCGATCTGCCCGACGAGGATTTCGCTCATCCCGGCGATTAACACAGTGGCGAGACCAAGCGAAACGATGGTTTGAACCCGAGAGGTCCTGGGAGCGCCTTCTTCTTGCTGCTGCGGTGCGGCAAAGGCAGCGCGGTGCGTGCGAAAAACAAAAAGCATGTTCAGCAGATAGAGCGCGATAAGGACGCCGCTGGTCCATAGGCTGAGATGTTGCAGGTTGATGTCGTGGTGCTGGAGTGTCCCAAAGAGAGTCAGGTTGAAGACCGCCGGCATTACCAGCGCGGCCACGGCAATCATGAGCGTGGTGCTGTTCATGGCAGAGGTGGCGCGGGAAAAGCGCTGCACCGGATTGCGGAGTCCACCAGCCACCAGGCTGAGTCCCAGCACCAGAAGCAGGTTCCCAATAATGCTGCCGGAAAGCGAAGCCTTGACCACGTTGATGTGACCGGCGTGCAGCGCGAAGAAAGCGATGATCATTTCCGTGGCGTTTCCCATGGTCGCGCTCAGGATTCCGCCCGCGGCTGGTCCACATTGTGAAGCCAGGGCGCCGGTGGATTCGCCCAGCACGCTGGCCAGCGGGGCAATTGCGAGAGCTGAAGCAATAAAAATCAGCAGCGGCGCAATATGCAGCAAATCAAGGACGATGGCCGCCGGCACAAACAGAAGCAGCAGGTTCAGCCAGCGATGCGCGGTTTTCAGCGGGAACTTGTTCCACAGCGTCCGGGGCGGAGCGGGAGTTGGCATCTGGAGGATTGTAAAAGATCAATGAAAAGACCGCCGAACTGGGCGGTCTCAGGACAACCGTATGGCGCTATAGGAGCGCTCAGGAGGCGGCGGCGCGGCGCGCCATGGGCGCTTTGCCAACTGGTTTGCGAATGATCTCAACTCCGCGCTGGCGATCATAGGTAACAGTCATTTCATTCGAACACGGGCCGCAAAGCCAGAAGTGCTCCACTCGATTTAAGGGTTTTGGTTTTGCCACGTCGCTTAGCACTTCAAACTTCGGTTGCGGCGACTCAACCATAAAGATCTTGCCTTCACGCAAATAAACCAGCGGAGTAGAACACGTAGGGTTAGCGCACTTAGCGAGCATAATTCTCTCCTTTTGCCGGAATATCGGGCCTCCAGGGCGATTTTGGGGGCTCTTTATCGTGAGAGTAGATGCAGCAAGTGGGCCGATGGTTCGCTTGAAAGCTGTTCTTTTTTGCAGTCCCGAATTTTGTGAAGAAAATATAAAATGAGCCAGCAGGGCTTGTTTTGATGTATTTTCTGGCTTTAAATTTAAGAAGTCTTTACAAAATTAATGGCCCACGGGCTTGCTTATCATCAAAAGACTACTTTAGAATTTTTCCTTCCGAAAGAGTGTGGAACTATAAGTAAGAAGGTGATGACGACACCTACTCTGGACACCATCATGCATCGCGTTTTAATTGTTGAAGACACGCCATCGGATGTCAGGCAATCCGCGGCCGTAATCAAGAAGCTGGGCGCTGAGGACATCATTGCGCTGAACAATATTGCCACCGCAATCCTGTTTTTACAGGACGTGGTAGAAGGAACCAAGAAGCCGCCAGACTTGATCCTGCTGGACCTTTCCTTCCCCAGAGAAAGCGGATTCGAAGTATTGCGGTTCTGGAAGTCCAACGCCAAACTCAATGAAATTCCTGTAGTCGTGTGGACAGTGATGGGCGACACTGAGAAGAAGCTGTGCGAATTTTTTGGAGTAGTGCACGTGGTGCCAAAGTGGGCAGGCCCCAAAGAACTGGAAGCAGCCCTGAGGACGTTTACACAGGAACGCGATTCGGCGCAGGCCTGAACTCCAGACAGCATCTCCGCTTCCATCTGCATCTAAACTGGCCGCTGCATCTTGGGGCGATTTTGCCGCGTGTTTAATTTTTCCTGCCCACCCAATTAGCACTCCCACAGTTCTGTAGCGGATTTTGTAAAGGCACCTGAAAGTATTTTGGAGGACTGTCAATGAGCAAATTGCCCGACATGATCAATAAACACCAGGAGGAGATACGTGCAGACTGGCTGAAGCAAATGAACTCCTCTGTGCGCCGCGGCGATCTGATGAGTAATGAGGAGCTCGACGCCCAATCGCGCGAGCTAATGGGCGCTATCGCCAGGGGAGTAAAGTCAGGGGACCTAGCCAACCTGGACGGCCCG
>Ga0207700_10001584_pt1 | contig 12920 bp, 12 predicted proteins | sample LARL82metaG_FD_184348 | JGI IMG/M metagenome (GOLD analysis project Ga0207700, IMG submission 184348) | Corn, switchgrass and miscanthus rhizosphere microbial communities from Kellogg Biological Station, Michigan, USA - LAR L8-2 metaG... | ecosystem: Host-associated > Plants > Roots >...
AAAGAAGAAGTCAGGTTGAAATAATACAAAGGAGAGCGAAAACATGAGGACCAAGACCAAAGTACGGGCCGGCGGCGCCATTTGGGGCGGCTAATCAAGACAAACAAGATCAAGAAGTACCCTTCCAACACAAACCCAAGTCAAGAATCGGACCGTGGCGGTCCCTCACTGTCACGGTCCGATTCGTTTTAGCAGCCTGCTCTTCCATTTGCTCCCGGAAGCCGTTAGCCGGTTTACAATTGAGGGTTCCAAGCACGTTCCATGAATTCCCTCCTCAAAGACCTGCGATACGGCCTTCGGATGTTGGCCAAGAATCCGGGATCGACGCTAGTGGCAGTCCTTGCTCTGGCGTTGGGCATTGGTGCCAACAGCGCCATCTTTAGCGTCGTCAATGCGGTGTTGTTGCGTCCACTCCGCTACAAGGACCCCAGCCATCTGGTCGTGATTTGGGAAACAAAACTAAGCAAAGGGATTCTCCAGGAGTTCGTTTCACCTCCCGATTATCGCGATTGGATAGAGCAGCAACGGGTGTTCGATCAGGTGGCGGCACTGCGGGCGCAGCCGGGGGTTCTGACAGGCGGCCAACTACCAGAGCGGGTCGAAACCGCGTTGGTATCTCCCAGCTTATTCGAACTGCTGGGCGTGAAGGCTGCGCTGGGACGAACGTTTTTAACCGACGAAGACCAGCCGGGTCGCAATCGAGCGGCGGTGCTGAGCTACGGATTGTGGCAGCGCCGTTTCGGCGGTGACACCGGGATTCTGAGCAAGACCGTAATCGTGGACGGGAACAGTTTCACGATTGTGGGCGTCACGCCGCGCGACTTTCGGCTGCTGGACACGCCTTCTGAATTGTGGATGCCATACACACTGGATGCGAAGGAACTCAGCCAGCGGGGGTTCCACACGCTACGCGTAATCGGGCACCTGAAGTCCGGCGTGAGCCAGGAGCAGGCTTCGGCCGAGATGCGCTCGATCGCTGGCCGCATAGAGCAGCAGTACGCGGACACCAACTCGGGCTGGAGCACGAAAATCGTTGGGTTGCGCGATCAGTTGGTCGGCGATATTGGGCCGACGCTCTGGACGCTTCTGGGCGCGGTGGTATTCGTGCTGCTGATCGCTTGTGCCAACGTCGCGAACCTGCTGCTGGCGCGCGCTGGAAGCCGGGAGAAAGAGATCGCGCTGCGAACGGCGCTGGGGGCGAATCCCGGCCGCTTAGTCCGGCAGCTGCTGACCGAAAGCGTGCTGCTTGGCCTAGCGGGAGGCTTGGTCGGCTTGGCGCTGGCGGCCTGGGGTGTTGCGTTGCTGGAGCAGTTCGGCCCTTCGAATCTGCCGCGTCTGGAAGAGGTGACGATCGACTGGCGGGTGCTGGTTTTCACTCTGTCGATGTCGGTGCTCACTGGGATCGTGTTCGGATTGGCTCCCGCGCTGTCGAGCGTTCGGTCGGATCTGAATTCCATTCTGAAAACCAGCGGCCGGGGCACCACCGGCAGCCGCAGACGTGCGCAATGGCGGAACGCGCTCGTAGTCTCCGAGATCGCTTCCTGCGTGGTGCTGTTGGCGGGCGCGGGTCTGCTGATTCGAAGCTTCGCGCGCTTGGAGAGCGTGAATCCAGGATTCCGGCCCGATCATGTACTGACCATGCAGATTGCGCTGCCCGAGACCCGCTACTCGGGACAAAAGATTGCGCAGTTTTACCAGCAACTGGTGGAGCGGTTGCACGCGCTGGCGGGTGTGCAATACGCGGGCATCGCGCGCAATCTTCCTCTCAGCGGGAGTGACGCGAGTTTGAATTTCGTGATCGAAAACCGGCCGGTGGAATCGAGCGCGGAACAATCGCGCGCCAAGTACCGCGCAGCTAGCGCCGAGTATTTCGCGGCCCTGGGTATTCCGCTGGTCCGCGGACGCTACTTCGATCGAACGGATGGCGAGAAGACGCCGGGCGTGGTGATTATCAACAACACCATGGCTCGCCGCTTCTGGCCGGGCGAGGACCCAGTGGGAAAACGGATGAAGGCCGGATTCGACGGCAGCCAGTGGTGCACGATCGTCGGAATTGTCGGCGACGTGAAACACACTGGGCTGGACGCGGAGACCAACGCGGAGATGTATTACCACTATCGCCAGATTCCGCCCGAGCTGATGGGCTTTGTGGAAGGAACCATGACGCTGGTGTTGCGAACCCAAGCCGAGCCGAATTCGATGGTGGCGGCCGTGCGAGGGGAAGTGCAAAAACTGGATGCCGACCTGGCCGTGTTCAATGTCAAAAGCATGCAAGACCTGGTGGGTGGCTCGCTGGCGCAGCCGCGCTTTCGAACCTTGCTGCTGGGAGTTTTCGCCGGCGTGGCCTTGGTCCTGGCGGCCACTGGACTGTATGGGGTCATTGCCTATGCGGTGGCTCAGCGTACTAACGAGTTGGGTGTCCGCATGGCGCTGGGCGCGCAGAAGAGCGATGTGCTGAAGCTGGTGGTGGGCCAGGGAGCCCAACTGGCGGCCATGGGGATCGGTATCGGATTGGTAGTGGCGCTCCCGCTGATGCGGGTCATCTCGCGGCTGTTATTCGGAGTGAACGCGGCCGATCCAGTGACTTTCGGCGCGACCGCCTTGGTGATACTGCTGGTGACTGTGGTAGCCAGCTATTTTCCCGCGCTGAGGGCGATCAAGGTGGATCCGGTAGTGGCGCTGCGCTGTGAATGACCGGGCGCTAGTGGACCAGCGATTCGGTGTTCAGCGTGAAGCCGGCGGCGCGCGCATCTTCAAAGAACATCTTCACCGTGTCCAGGGAGTATTCGTTTAGATCGCGGCCGATCAACGGCAACTTCTTCAAAAGATCGTGGGTCACCGTGATGATGTGGCAGCCGATCGCATCCGCCTGGACGATATTGAAAAGCTCGCGCGGACTGGCCCAGATCAGCTCAATCTGAGGATAAGAACGCATGCGAGCCAGCGCGCCGCAAAGTATGGGTAGCGGATCGCATCCGGCGTCCGCAACGCGGCCCGCAAAAATAGAGATGCAACTGGGCGGCCCGTATCTCAGGCTTTTAATGACGCCGTCCACCTGTTCGAGTGTCATCACGGCCGTCACGTTGATCTTTACGCCGCGCTGTGCAAGGCGATAAACCAGTGGAGCGGCACTTTCGCCACGTGTGTTGGTGATGGGGATTTTTACGTAAACATTCTCGCCCCAGGAGGCGATGCGGAGCGCCTGCTGTTCCATCTCATCGAAGTCGTCGGAGAGAACCTCGAAGGAAAACGGACGATCGCAAATGGCGCGAGTCAGATCGCGGCCGAAGGATTCGTAATCGGTGATGCCGGCCTTGCGCATCAACGTTGGATTGGTGGTGAAGCCACTGATCCAGGGATTACGAGCCAGATCGAGGATGGACTGCTTGTCGGCCCCGTCGGCAAAGATCTTGACCTGCATGGTGGAGATTCGGTCAGGCATATTGCAACCCCATTTGTGCCACGCGCACGATCCAGTTGGCCGCTTCGCGCAGCGAGTTGACTCTAAGATATGGCCCGATGGGCCGCTGTTCGAGATAACCGTAGTCGACGAAGATCGGCCGGCAGCCGGCGCGGTGGCCCGCCTCAACGTCCCGCCATCGATCCCCGACCACGAAGCTGGCCGCCAGGTCGATATCCCATTTCTGCGCAGCTTGGAGCAGCAGCCCGGGTTTGGGCTTGCGGCACTCGCATTGAGCGGAATCGTCGTGCGGGCAGACCCGAATGTCGTCCAGTTGCAGGTAGCGCTGCAGGCGAACGTGCATGTCGGCCACCTGCTGGGCGGTGATGCTGCCGCGCGCAATGTCGGGCTGATTCGTGATCAGGATCAGGGCGAAGCCGGCCTCGCGCAGCTTGCGGCAGGCCTCGCGCACGCCCGGAAGCAGGCGAAGATCGGAGAGCGTCGCGGGCGGATAAGGCTTACCTTCGCGCAGAATGGCGCGGTTGACTACGCCGTCCCGATCGAGAAACACGGCGCGGCGCATGGCTTACAGCCTTCCTAAATGCACGTCTTCGAGCATGGCGTGCATTGCTACGCAAAGCGCCTGCTGCGAAGTGCGCCGGCAGGTCCAGCCCAGGCTTTGGATGCGACCGGTGTTCAAGCGCACGATGGGCACGTCACCCTTCCAACCCCGGTCGCCACCCGTGTATTCCAGCCGGACGTCTTCCTCAGATAGGCCGGCCACGTTCATGGCCAGGCGGGCGATTTCAGTCACGGTGATGTAATCGCCGGTGGCGACGTTGTAGACCTGGAAGTTTTTCTCCGTCTTCTCATGTGCCGTGAAGACCGCTTCGATCACGTCTTCGACATGGATGTAGGACTTGCTCTGCTGCCCGTCACCGAGAATCTGCAACCGGTCCGGCTGGGCGCGCAGGCGGCGGATGAAATCGAAGCCGACGCCATGGGTCTGGCGAGCACCAACTACATTGCCGAAGCGGAAGGCACAGGCCGTCATACCGAACATGGCGCAATAGGAAGCAATGAGCGCTTCGCCGGCCAGCTTGCTGGCGCCATAGGTGGAAACGGGAACGAGCGGGCCGAAATCCTCTTGGGCTTCATGCTCCCCGAGGTCGCCATACACGCCGCTGCCGGAAGCGTAAAGTAGCCGGGGCGTGCGAGTGCGGCGCATGGCCTCGACGATCTGCTGCGTGAGGAATGTGCCTTCGCGAAAATCGATGTCCGGTTCGACGGCAGCGCGCGCGATATCCGGATTCGAAGCCAGATGGATCACCACGTCGTGACCTGCCATGGCGCGCTCGAGCGCTGCCATATCCTTAACGTCGGCACAGAGCACATGCAGCCGGCGGTCCTGCTCATGATGGGCGTAATGCCATTGGCGGCCGGAGGTGAAATTGTCGTAGAGAGTGACGGCTTCCACCGTTTTGTCGCAGAGAAGACGGTCGGTGAAGTGGCTGCCGATGAAGCCCGCGCCGCCGGCGATGAAAAATCTGGCGCCGGTCATTTTACAGACTCCCATTTGGTAGCGGTGCGCTGCAGCAGAGGATGGCTCACCAACAAATGCCAGAGGACGGCGCAAAGCCCTTCCGTGTGGGGCGTGACGCGCTCGGCGGCGACTATGGGGACGAGAATACAGAAGCCGGCGGATTGACGAGTGAATCCGCCGTCGCGGCCAACGATGCCGAAAATGTGAGCACCCGCTGCAGCCGCAGTTTCGAGAGCTCGCACGATGTTCACCGAGACGTTCTTTTCTCGATTGCCGCCGCCGACGGAGAAGACCAGCACCGCGTCGCGAGAGCTTATGCGCGACCCCTCGAGCCAGGCGGAGAAACAGGTCTCCCAGCCGTCGTCGTTGGCGCGCGCCGTGAGTTCGGAAACGTTGTCGGTGGGCGCGTAAGCTTCGAATCCACAAAGCTTGCGAAAGTCATTCACCGCGTGGCTGGCGTGCCCGGCGGATCCGCCAACGCCCAGGATGAAGAGCCGTCCGCCTAATTCCCGGACGTGGGCCAAGCCCGCAGCCATGCGCTCGACTTCCCCGATGTCGATTTGCTGGAGAATGGCGATGGTCTCAGCGATGAACGTCGCTGTGAAACCGGTGTCCGGTACTTCGACGGGCGCGGGAAGGGGCCGCTCATGGAGGGCCTGCAGAAGTTCGGTGAGACTGGTCAAGCGGTGGACTAACTCCTGGTCCTAATTCGACTGTTTATGGGGTTTGCGATAGGCTCGGCGGCTAGTTTCTGGTTTCCAGTTTCTGGTTTGGTACCAGAGTCATACGCGTCACGGCCAAGCGGAAAATGCGCCGGAAAGTCCACATCGTAGAAGACCAGCGATGAAGCGTAGTCTCGCCGATCCGTTCGCCGTAGGGGATGAAGATCTCGCGGATGCGGAAGCCCATCAATGCGGGCTTGAGCAGCAGTTCGACCGGTAGGGCCGGACCGTTGGGGTCCACTTCCACGCGCTCAATGAGTTCACGGCTGTAGGCGCGCATGCCAGAGTGCAGGTCCGTGGACTTTACTCCGATGAACAGCCTGCCGGTCAGTGCGAACAACCAGTTTGCGAAGTAGTTGGCCCATGGCATCGCACTGGGCCTACGTTCGAGGCGCGAGGCGTTCACTAGATCGCATTCGCCCTTGAGTACCATGTCGGCTATGCTGGCGATCTGACCTGCGGGATATGTGCCATCACAATCCATCGTGACGACCACATCGCCAAGCGATTCCTTCAAAACCCGAGCCATGGCGCGGCCGTAGCCCTGTGGGGGGAACTGTCGCAGTACCCGTGCTCCCAGGCGTTCTGCGATCTGGGGAGTAGAGTCGCGGCTGCTGTCGACGATCACGATTTCATGGTTGCGGCCCTTGAGCGCGGATCGGATGTCGCCGATCACCCCGGCGACCGCCTTCTCTTCGTTCATTGAGATCATGGCGACAGAGATCATTCTGTTCTCTCTCCTGGTATTCAACGGCGAGCTTCTACTCACTCATTCGGCTTAAGGGCGCCCCTACGTTAGGTGTCACCGTTCCAGGGCGAAATAACACAGCTACGCGATCTCTAAAGGTGCTGCGTGCATGTCCGATAGCTGTGTGTGTATCCACGAAGTTGAAAATATTGCTCGCGTTGGCTTTTTGCCTGCCTGCAGTTTCGCCTACGCCGCCACGTTCGGGACGTTTACAGTTTCAGACGACGAAGGCTACAGCATCGCGACAATGGTATTGTTTCCGAGGGTACGTCGCTTTACACTGGACAGTTTGATTATCATGGGCCGACGCCGTTTCTTGGCATGGCTGCGATCTTGCTACCTGGCGCTGTGAATGTTAGCCGCGTTTCCGCGAGGGATCGCATGGAGGTGGTGCTCTATTGTTTACAGCCGCCTCCACACTAACGCCACTCCTCTTGTTGTGGGCTTCCTTGGGGCTGATTAGAATTCAGATTTTACATGCCTCTGATAGGCCCAATTTGCTGACTTATGGTATTTCCAGACGGGCGAAAGGCAATCAGCGGGCATGCTTTGAACGGGCGCTAGTGCCTCGATGGCTGTCTTCAAGATGCTGCGGGCGTCCAATCAAGGGATCTCAAACTGCATGGAGTACGCTGCCTCTCTGTGTCTGCTGCCTGGTGCTGCTGCATGCCCACCGAACGTCTGGTCTACATCGAAGAAGATGGCCGGCTAATGCCTCGTACAAAACCTGGCGCATATGCTGTACCCTCGGCAGCGACCAGGGTTCTTGACGGCCGATGCCATGAAATGTCGCTGCGCCGCGAGCGCAACGACTGGCTGTTATTGCTCGAGGGTGTCCTAGTGGGGAAGGCGTGCGGGTCATTCGCCAAAGAGAATCCAGCGCGATACTTGCAGTTAGGGCCCGCCTACATGACCAATTGCGCAGGCCAACGGTCCGGTTGGTCTCGATTCTTCGGGACGCTGCGCGAAGTTCGCGTGACGCGAGTCGGGTCCTCGATCAGGGATGCACAAGTGTCCGCGCCGGTTCGGCCAGTTCCTCATTCGAACTCCTGACCTTCGCGACATCCCAACCACTGATAGGCTCGGCGAGGATCACGAATTGGAAGGCCAGAAGACTGGGCCACGTTCCGCAAATGGCGCGCTCGATCGGGTAAAACCACTTCATGTAAAAGCGGTAAGGGCCGGAGTCCATGATGGAAGATGAGTCAGGCTGGCTGTTGTTGCCATACAGTTTCTTTATCAGAGGCACGAAGGGGCGGAGAATGCCGGGGCTAATCCGGCTTCGGTGGATATCGAGCCCGGCCTTGCGCGCGAATTGATGGAAGGTCCGGCGCGTAAAGAAGCGGATGTGCGTCCGGTCGAGTGTTCCGGTGTCCTGGTATTCAAATCGGCCGGCCAGCAGCTCCAGCCGGACGTTCCAGATGGCGACGTTGGGCAGGGAGATCAAAACGTGACCGCCAGGGGCCAGCAACTGGTAATGGCGCGTCAATACGTCGAAAGGATCGTAAAGGTGCTCCAAAATATCGGAGAAGACGATCACATCAAACTTCCGCCGGCCGAAGAACTCGTAATTCTCAGGCTTAGTAACGTCGGCGACGTAAGCTTCCACCAGGCGGATTTTGGCCTTCTGGATGGACGTCTCGGAAAGATCGACGCCCACAACACGATGGCCATGGATGCGGTCTAACTCCGCGCCATGAACCCCCGATCCGCAGCCCACGTCGAGAACATCGAGTTCCCGAGGAAGCGCAGCCAGTATGTTGGGAATCTCCGGGTTCGCGATTTCGAAATAAGGCCGGTTGGAGGGTTTCATACAGCGACCTCCGTAGGCTGCGTAAGCTGTAACGATTCCCGGTTCAGGCGATCAGCTAGTTTGCGTCCGCGTTCGATGCAAACATCCATATTGATGTATTCGAACTCGGCTACTCGGCCGCACAGCGGAATACCGATCCCTTCGAAGTAGTCCTTGGCTTTTTTCAAATGTTTGCGGTGATTGTCGTCCTGGACGACGTAACCATACTTGGTGCGGAGCACGCGGCCGTAGCAAACTTCGCTGTGCTGGATCAGTTCCATACTCTCTAGATCGCCGATCACGTCGGCCAGGATCTGATCGTCTGACATTTCGTGCGTGCCGTCGCCCGGGTTCGTCGTGATTTCGGCCTCGATGATCGATTGGCCGGCCGGCGCGTTGTGCGGGCTGAACACAGCCGGAAGCGACAGACGATGGAAGCGGATCTCGGGATCGGGCACGTAGATGGCGGTGAAGTCCGGCAGGCGCGCCGCATCCAGGCCAACTGCAATAGTCATGAGCGAGTTGTAGCGCAGGGAATCAACGGCGGCCCTGATTTCCCGAGGCGTGTCGACCAGCGCATAGGCCAGTTCTTGAATCGGAATGGTGGAGACCAACCGGTCATAACGCTTGGTGATCCAGTCGTTGCTGACGCACCACTGACTGCCCTCCTTCCAGATGCTTTCGACCGTGAAATCGGGAACGATCTTGCGGACTTTTTGTTCGAGCGCGCGGGGGAGAGACTCGATGCCGCCATGCGCAGGGTAATTGAAGTAAAGCTGGTGAGTGTAGCCTTCCGTTTCGACGCCGACGGCGGCCTTGATCACGTCCTCGACGGGGGGCTTAGGAACGCGGCCTTCCACCCATTCGAGACCAAGCTCTTCAGCCGGCACGTTCCAGATTTTTTCGTTGTATGGAATCAGATACTTTTCAGCCAGGCCCTTGCCGAAGTGATGATAGATCCATTCCTTGAAGTTGGTCTGGGGCGGCGGATAATCGTTCTTGATGTAGTGGTACAGGCACTCGAAACGGTCCTGCGGCTCCAGGTCGTAGAGTCCGTTTTCAAAAGGATATTTTACGTAGCGGCCCTTGTAGAAGATTTTGTTGTTGCGGCGCGCGCGATGGACGTTATCGCCCAGCAGCGACACCATGTAGTCCACCATCTCCTGATTTCGCGAGAAGATGATATGCGGGCCGCCGGCGTCGTAAGTGAAGCCCTGCTCCTGGACGGTTTGGCAGTGTCCACCGCCGCGACTGTCTTTTTCCAGCACTTCGCAATCCTGCTCGAGGTGCGCTGCGACGGTTATTCCCGCGAGTCCCCCACCTAATATTCCAATGGCCAATTACGCGATCCCCCATCGAGTATTCGGGTGTTTGCCGGGGTTACTGTAGGGCTTCCCCGGCTGGGCGGAACGAGAAAATAAGGTAGTCGTTCACGGCCTCTTGTTGGTGCTGAAAGCCTATTGAATCGATAGTTCCGGGAAAGTCCTGCGCAAACTCCGAGTCTTTGTTCGCGATGAGATAGAAGCGCTGGTTCTTGAGCCTGTCGCGAATCGTTTCCGAGGCGAAGTGTTGCGCCTTGGCATCCACGAAGTAGGGCAGTGGAAGGACCGGGTTATTAACTGGATATACATCCAACGGCGCGAAGAGGTAGCTCCGGGGCGTGTTGCCCGCTCGCCAATCCCGCCAGTTGGCGTTGTTGAACGGACTTGCCATGAACACCGGTGCGCGGTGGTCCTGCGACAGTTGAGCCAGGCGCGCCAGTGGCGCCCGCCAGTCCGCGGCCGCCGGCCGAAAGGATTGCCGCAGACCGCCGATGCTCAAAGTCGTCGCACCGAAAATTGCGACTGCTATCAAGATTCGAAGCCGCAGCTTTAATCCGGAAGCGGCCCAAGCGAGCAACAGAAAAACGGCGGGCGAAGCGAACAGCAAATACCGCGTGGCGAAGATGCATGTGCCGGTCAACCGGGCGGCTGCAAAGAATAAGAGCGGTCCAAGGAAAGCCCACGTGATCAGTAGAAATATCCGATCGCTTGCTAGTTTGGCAGGAATTCGGAGCGACTCGGGATAGCGTACCACGATGAGAGCCCCCGACAAAGCCGCCGCAATCAGGATTTGCGGAGGGAAGCAAAGGATCAGTAACTGCCCGAACGTCGGAGGCACCGCTCCGGCGAAGTCTTTGGAGCCGTGAAGCATTGGCGCAAGTTGGTCGCGAAGCGGGATCAGCGATAGGCCCCATACGCAGGCCGCGGCCGCCGCTCCCATCCAACGAGCCTGGAGATGCTGCTTCCAACGCCAGACTAGAACGAAAAATTGGATCAGAAGAAAAAAGGCGAACAAGTAATGAAGGTAGATGACGAGCATTCCGGCAGCAACGTAGACGACCCAATTGGAAACCGTGCCGGATTCGATCCAATCGAGAAATTTTGAATACGAGAAAAGAGCCGCTGCCAGCGCCAGCGCGTACGGACGAGCGTTGGTGGCCGCCTCGACAGTGGCGGGTGCACAACAAAACGCCACTACCGCTAGCATGCCTGCTCCTTGCGAAATCAACCGCTCCGCCAGGCGATACAGCAGAACTCCGGCCACTACGATAGCTGCCGCGGAAGGCAGCCGAAGTATCATTTCTCTCTGAGGTGAGTCGCTGCGGAAGAACGACTCGATTACCGAGTAGAGGATGGACTGTCCATTCCACGTGATAGTCCGTGCGATGGCCTCTCGCCAACCGTGACTGGCCATCCACCAAGTGGCGGTTTCGTCCGTCCAAAACCCCCAGAGAAGTCGCGGCAGCCACGCCAGAACGACGACCAAAGCAAAGATTCCCAGGCTGCACGTGATCTCGAGCGGGAGGCTGCGGCCTAGGGGTGCGGCGGTTTCGGAGATGAGCGCCGGCGCCTCGCGGCTCAGGGAATGGTCCACAATCGTACTTCGGTAAGCGAGGCCGATTCCTTTAACATCTGACGCTCTTTAGCAAGTACTCTTCGAGATCGTGGAGGCCCACAGGCGATCCAATTTCGTAAAATCGCTGCTGCACTTCAAAACCGGCGAGTTGGCCTTCTGAGCTCAGCTGATGAAGCAGCATTGCCAGGTCGAAAACCTCGGGCGTTTGATCAAACAGCTCGCGGCGGAACGCGCACAAGCCGTAGTCGATGTGCTGCATCCTCGGGTTGGTCCGTTTGTCGTAGAGGATCAGGCGGCCGTTTTCGTAGACGACGTTGCTGCGATCCCAGCGGCCCTGGTTGCGAAGCACGGTCATCAGTGCCGGCATCCCGCTGGCATGAAAAGATCGCCACACCGGGGCGAACTCGACCGGCAGGAAAGAATCGCCATAGATGACCAGGAACGATTCGTCGAGGACGCCTTGCTGGTGAGCCAGACGCAGCGCTCCACCGGTGCCGCGGAGTTGCTCGCCTTCATCGACATAACGGATGGATCGCACCGGCTTTGGTTCCGAATCCCAATAGCGGCGGATCATCTCACCCTGGTGCCCGATGCAATAGATGATCTCGTCGATGCCTTGGGCCGCCAGCCAACGTAACTGGTGATAGGCGAAGGGACGGCCGCAAACTGGTAGCAAGGTCTTGGGACAGGTGTCAGTAAGAGGGCGCATGCGGGTCCCCAGGCCCCCGGCTAGGATTATGCATTGCATGGAAGCTTAATCCCGCGCGACCAGCTTCGAACCTTCATGATCGAAAGCGAAGCGGACTTCGCGCAGCCCTTCACGCTGCATGGCACGCCGCAGCGAATCACGATCCTCGGCATAGAACAGCAGGAAACCGCCGCCGCCCGCGCCCACCAGTTTGCCGCCGATGGCGCCGTTTTCGCGCCCGACCTCGTACCAGCGGTTAATGCCCTCGTTCGAAGTGCCGGGAGAGCGTCGCTTTTTGTGCAGCCAATGCTCGTGCATCAGCTCCCCAAAGCGCCGCGTATCGCCCTGCTCGAGCGCCAGCTTGATGCACTGGCCCAGTTGCTTGATGAAATGCAGGTTGTCGAGCATGGCTTGATCGCCCATCTCGGACCGAACCTTCTGATCGTCCAAGACGACCGAGGCATTGCGCGAATAGCCGGTGAAAAACATCAGCAGATGCTCTTCCAGGTCATAGAGCGTGCCGTTGCTGACGTTGAGCGGGTTGACGCGCACCTCCCCATCCTGGAGAAACTCGAAACAGGCCAAGCCGCCATAAGCGGCGATGTACTGGTCCTGCTTTCCGACCGGTTCCTGCAAGGTCTCGATCTCAATCTTGCATGCTTCTTCGGCGACGATCCCCGGATCGACATACTTGCGCTTCAAAGCGTGCACGGCGCGAAGCAACCCGACCGTAAAAGCGCCCGATGATCCCAGACCCGTACCAGCCGGAATGTCGGCCATGCTGACCACTTCCACCGGTGGCGGCACTTCGTGCAACCGCATCACTTCGCGAATCAATGGGTGGCGGATTTCATCGATCGTAGCGGAATGCTCGAGCGATGAGTATTTTAGGAAGTAGCCGCCGCTAAACGTCTCGTTGATCCCAACATATATATGCTTGTTGATCGCCGCCGCTATTACGAATCCACCGAAATGGCGGTAGTAGGATGGCAGGTCGGTGCCACCGCCGCCGATCGAGATCCGGAGTGGCGTGCGCGTGATAATCATGCGGGCACAAATGTTCCCAAGTCATTGATCGGCAATGGGCGGCGAAGTCTGTAGTGCCTAAGAAACCAACGCTGGTTCGGTG
>Ga0207700_10001585_pt1 | contig 12918 bp, 10 predicted proteins | sample LARL82metaG_FD_184348 | JGI IMG/M metagenome (GOLD analysis project Ga0207700, IMG submission 184348) | Corn, switchgrass and miscanthus rhizosphere microbial communities from Kellogg Biological Station, Michigan, USA - LAR L8-2 metaG... | ecosystem: Host-associated > Plants > Roots >...
AGCCCACCAAGCGCGCCGCGCGGCCGGCGCCGCCAAAACCCTATCATCACGGCGATCTCCGCCGCGTGCTGGTCGCGGCCGCGCTGCAGCTCGCCAGGGAGGGCGGCCCGCAGGCGGTCAGCGTGCGCGAGGCGGCGCGGCGCGCGGGCGTCTCGGCCGGCGCTCCGTTCCGGCATTTCGCCGATCGCGATGCGCTGATGACCGCGGTTGCCGAGGAAGCGCAGCGGCGTTTTCGCCGCGAGATCGAGCACGCGCTGGCGACGACGCCGAGCAGTGACCCGCTCCAACGCTTCCGCGCCTTTGGCCTCGCTTATCTGCGCTGGGCCATGAGAAACCCCGCACATTTCGAAATCATCTCGAGCGGCCGCACCTTCGATCACGATGGCGCGGCCGCCTTGTCGCGCGACAATGCCGAGCTGATCGCGCTGACCGAGCAGATGCTGACGGACGCATCGGAGAGGGGACAGTTGCGCTCAAGCGAGCTGAAGCAGATCAAGATCGCCGGTCGCGCGCTCGTCTACGGTTTTGCGCGCATGAATATCGACGGCCACTTCCCGCGCTGGGGCGTCACCGATGCCGAGATCGAGCGCATGGCCGAGTCGGTTCTCGACGTTTTCATCGGCGGCATCGCGCGAACGCCGACGCCGTGACGGTAATTAGAGGTGCTGTGGAAAGCCGGGTTCCCGCTGCGTCAAACGGTCATTAGACCTCGTGTAACTTGACACCCGGCCACGGCTGCCGCAGCATTCGATTGCACTGCTACCTCGGAGATTCCAGAGGTAAACCGCCTCCGGCTCTCCAGGCTTTGGCGTCCGATCATATGGTCAGGGCGACATGCAGTAAGGTTGGACCACATTGTCCGCTAGTCCACACTGGATGAGGAGAATGACGCCACCGGATCAGAACCATTGACCTCGTCTCTCCACGACGCGAGGTCACGGCGCAAGCAAGGTGAGTGCAGCTGCTAACCGAAGATTGTGCCGCCGACAATTTGAGCGTAGTCGCGAGACGGCAAGCGCAAAGGCCAAGTGCTTCGGCAGTCTCGATATCAAAACTGGCGCATACCAGACATTCCTCATGACGAGGATAAACAAGGGCCCCGCGATGCTCTCACGCACCGGGGCCCGCTCGTTTTTGCATAGGCTCTCGCTCGTAGGGTGGGCAAAGCGACTACTGGTTCGGTGTTTCACCAAGCGAAGGCGGAAGCGTGCTCACCATTCTGGGCACAGTGTGAATTGGTGGGCACGGCGCAAGCGCGCCTTTGCCCACCCTACGGCGCTGCCCGATCGTGCTCCGCCTTTTCCACAAAGTCCGCAAGGCCGCCGAGAATGGCGACGAGCCGATCCTGGCCGATCGCGCCGGCATAGCGCTGCTCGAGCTCGGCCATCACCTCGAGGCTGTCGAGCATCAGCTTCTTGCCGGCACGGGTGAGTTGCAGGATGCGGGCGCGCGCATCGTCCGGGTCGGCGCTTACGCGGATATAGCCGGCGCCTTCGAGCTCGGTCGCAAGCCGGCCCATCGCCTGCTTGGTAATCCCGGCCCGATCCGCCGCTGTCGTCACGGTGCTGCCGGCAAGATCGATATTGGACAGCAGCGTCGTGTGAGTGGAGCGCAGGTCGGCATAGCCTCGCGCATGCAAGCCCTCAACGACGTGCCGGTTCACGATGCGAGAGGCGCGGAGCAGGAGCTGCCGCATGTTCCTGCGGCGTCCCGCTTCGATGCTCCCCAATTCGGCTGCGCCGTCCTCGCGTGAGCTTTGCTTGCGTCGGCCTTGTTCGCGTAGGTCTTTTCTGTTCGAGACTTGCGTCATATCGTAACCTTGGTTTACCTTTTATGGTAAGCTCAGGTTACTGATTTGGACTGGAGTTGCGCAATGACCACCCCTCAAACCTTCACCGATCCGGCAGCCGGCCAATGGTTGAGGATCGACTTTTTGCCCGGGGTCGAGCTCATGCCGCTCGCCGAGCCGGTGCCCGGCGGCTCGATCCACCGCGCGCGACTGGCCGCGGGCACGATCATCCCCCTGCATACCCACCCGGCCGACGAATTCGTGCTGGTGCTGTCGGGAGCGGTCGAAACCGGCGGCCGGCGCTGTGAAACCGGCACATTCTGGACGACACCCGCCGGTACGCGTCAGGGTCCGCACGTCGCCATTACCGACGTCGAGTTGCTGACGGTGCGGCTTGGCGCCATGGGACCGTTCGGCGACGGGGCGTGAAGTCGGCCGCCGGGATTAAGCGAAGGTCTGAACGGCCCCTTCATTGTGCGTTCATGACGATTGAACTACAGTTTTGTGACATGGCGCGGGCTCGGCTGCGGCATGTGCCTCCTGGCCGGCGCCAGATCGGGGCAAGGGGCAGGTCCGGGCCAGAAGTGAGCGTCGCGTTCAATGGCGCCCGCGCCAAATCCAGGTCCAGGTCCAGGTCCGTCGACTGCGACGGCGGTCTCCGCCCTCGGCGCAATCGGCATTTTCCGGCTTCTCGCCGTCACGGCCCCGCAACTGGCAGGGCTGGACCTGATGCTCCAGACCGAGACCGATTTCGGCTCGCGGCTGTGCTTCCTGCTCGCCTGGGGCGTGCTGAATTTCCTCTGGATCGCGCTGCTCCGGCGGCCCGCATTATCGGGCGCGCTGTCGCTGACCATGGTCGTGGTGCTGGTGCTGCTGTCGCGCTTCAAGCACGACGTCGCCCAGATGACCGTGAACTTCGTCGACGTGATGGTGGTCGACCGCGACACTATCGCGTTCCTGTTCACGATCTTTCCGAACCTGCGCTGGTCGGTGATCGGGGCCGGGCTCGTCACACTTCCATTGATGTATGCGCTGTGGTGGCTCGATCCCTTCCGCATCCGCCGCCTGCCGGCGCTTGCCTCGAGCCTTGCCTGCCTCGCCGCGCTCACCGGCTATGCGCTGACCTGTCCGGATGAAGCCTGGCGCGGCTATTACGATGACGGCTATCTGTCGAAATTCGCGCGCTCCGGCGTCACCGCGGTTTACGATCTGATGCAATACGGCGTCCTCGAAGCGGACAGCTCGACGCCCGACCGCCTCAACGTGCCGCTGGTCGATTCCTGCCATCCCGCGGGCCGCCGCCCCAACATCATCATGATCCATGATGAATCGAGCTTCGACATTCGCGAAGCCGATGGCGTGAAGGTGCCCCCTGGCTACGGCGCGCATTTCAAATCCTTCGACGGCAAGGAGCGCACCTTCCTCGCCGAAAGCAATGGCGGCCCGAGCTGGTACACCGAATATAACGTGCTGGCCGGGCTCTCCTCGCGCTCGTTCGGCCGCTTCTCCTATTTCGTGACGCGGCTTGCGTCCGGCCATGTCGATCGCGGCCTGCCGCTTGCGCTCAAGCGCTGCGGCTACGAGACGCTCTCGCTCTATCCGGCGCAGGGTGCCTTCATGGGCGCGCGCAGCTTCCAGGCCACGACCGGCATCGAGCATTTCTATGATGCGCAGGATCTCGGCGCCAGCGACATCGAGCCCGACAGCTTCTTCTACGACTCCGCGGTGAGGTTGATGTCGCAGGAGGCGCCGGGAAAACCGCTGTTCGCCTTCATCTATCTCGCCGCCAACCATTTCCCGTGGGAGACCAAATTCCGCCCCGAGCTGATCCCCACCTGGCACGCGCCCGGCAACGGCGCGACCATCGACGAATATCTGCGTCGGCAGGCGATGAGCGCGGCGGATTATTCCAGCTTCATCGCGGACCTGAAGAAGAAGTTCGCCGGCGAGCCGTTCCTGATCGTGCGCTACGGCGACCACCAGCCGGAGTTCTCGCCGCATCTGCTCGATCCGACCCTGGATGAGGGCGCAATCGGCAAGAAGCTGGAAAATTACGACCCGCGCTATTTCTCGACCTACTACGCCATCGACGCCGTCAATTTCGAGCCGGTCAAGTCGCCCGCGATCATGGACACGATCGACGGCGCCTATCTGCCGCTGGTGATCCAGGAGGCGGCCGGCATCCCGCTTGATCCCTCCTTTGCCGAACAGAAACGGATCATGCTGCGCTGTGGCGGCAGGTTCTATTCGTGCAGGAACGGCGCGGAAGCCCGCCGCTTCAACGAGCTCCTGATCAACGCCGGGCTGATTCACGGGTTGTAATCCTCATGGTGAGGAGCCGAGGGTCCGCGCAAAGCGCGGCCCGATGACAGGCTCCGCGGCGCCGAACCATGAAGCCCCGGTCGGGCCGCCATCCTTCGAGACGCGGCCTGAAGGCCGCTCCTCGGGATGAGGGTATGCAAGTGTTCTGAGCCACGAAACCATGTTGAGCGTGGCAGCGAAAACCTGCTAAAATCCGCTCAATCAATTTCCTTTTCTGGATTCCCGATCATGGTGATGCGTCTGTTTGCACCCCAGTTTCTAGTCGTGTGGGCCTTCATTGCCTCGGCCGTCGCGGTGCATTTCCGCGGCAAGGTGCGGCTCGGTTTCTGGCGGCAGGTCTCCGACCACTCAACCATCATGGCGCCCTACAATGTGCTGATGTATATGTTCTCGGCGGTGCCGAACCGGCCGATCCTGCAGGTCGAGATGGTGCCGGAGCTCAAGCTGCTGCGCGACAACTGGCAGACCATGCGCGAGGAAGCGCAGCAGCTGTTCGCGCAAGGCGCGATCAAGGCCGCCGACAAATACAACGACTGGGGTTTCAACTCCTTCTTCCGCACCGGCTGGAAGCGCTTTTACCTGAAATGGTACGGCGCACCGCTACCTTCCGCGCTGGCGAATTGCCCGAAGACCGTCGAGCTCTTGAACTCGATCCCGAACGTGAAGGGCGCGATGTTTGCGAACCTTCCCCCGGGCGGCAAGCTGGTGCAGCACCGCGATCCCTATGCCGGCTCGCTGCGCTATCATCTCGGCCTCGTCACGCCGAAGACGCCGGGCGAGTGCCGCATCATCATCGACGGCAACGTCTATTCCTGGCGCGACGGCGAGGACCTGCTGTTCGACGAGACCTATCTGCACTATGCCGAGAACACCACCAGCGATGACCGCATCATCCTGTTCTGCGACGTCGAGCGTCCGCTCAAGACCGGCGCGATGACCGCAGTCAACCGCTGGGTCTCCAAGAACATCATCAACGAGAGCGCCACGCAGAACGAAGAGGGCGAGCACGTCGGTTGGATCAACCGCATCTTCGCCTACGTCTATCACGTGCGCCTCGTCGGCAAGCGCATGAAGGCCTGGAACAAGCGCGTCTATTACATCGTGAAGTATCTCCTCATCGGCGGCATCGTCGCCGCATTCGTCGCGACCGCCTTCGCGTGATGTGATGTCGGTGCCGTAGGGTGGGTTAGCGAAGCGTAACCCACATCTTTCTCTCCGTTGTGAGACGCGGTGGGTTACGCCTTCGGCTAACCCACCCTACGAAGCCGTATCCATCGTCATTGCGAGGAGCGTGAGCTCCGAAGCAATCCATCTCTCAGCTTGCCGTGCCATGGATTGCTTCGCTTCGCTCGCAATGACAGTTGCGGTTGCAGCCCGCTTCGCATCCCACCGTACGAAATTCCCACCAAAAGTCTGAAGTCTAAAGTCTGACGGTTGATTACGGATTTGTAATCGCTGCGCCTGCGCTTCGGCACTATTGCTTCCATCATCGGCGCCACGGTTGTTGAGTCGGCCGTGCGCCGGACCCTGACCTGAATAACTTGCGGGAGAATCTGCCCATGCGAGCGCTGGATGTCGCGCGTTTTGCTGTTGCCTTTTCACTTCTCGCCCCTGCGGTCCATATTTCGACCGCCCACGCCGCCGATACGCCGCGCGACATCAAGGGCCTCTACCTCATGACCGACTATCCAGCGGTCACGGTCCGCCCCGGTACAACGTCCAACATTCCGCTCAAGTTGCAGAACTACGGGCTCGGGCCCGAGGAATACAAGCTGTCGGTCGACGGCGTGCCGAAGGGCTGGACCGCGACCATCCTCGGCGGCGGTCAGCCGGTCGCAGCCGCGATGCCGGCGCCGGACAACAGCGTAGCGCTGCAGTTGCGTCTCGACGTGCCGAAGGACGCCGATCTCAATGCGCAAACCTTGACGATCAAGGCGGAAGGGCAGGGTTCTAACCACGCAGATCTTCCGCTCGCGGTTTCGCTGGCCAAGGAACTGCCAGCCAAGCTGACGGTAACGACAAAACTGCCGGAGCTGCGCGGCAGCCCGAAATCGAATTTCGAATATACGCTGACGATCAAGAACGACGCCGGCCGCAATCTCACCGCGAGCTTCGCAGCCCAGGCGCCGGAAAACTTCGAGACCTCCTTCACCGAGGCCTATGGCACGCAGGAGCTGTCGGCGATCCCGATCGAGGCCGGCCAGTCCAAGGATATCAAGCTGAAGGTGCGGCCGCCGAGCACGGTCGATGCCGGGCACTTCCCCGTCACCGTGGCGGTGCAGGCGGAAGATGCCTCCGCCAAGACTGACGTTGCGCTCGATGTCGTCGGCCAGCCGCAGCTGCAGGTCGCCGGCCGCGATGGCCTGCTCAGCGCGCGTGCGGTCGCCGCCAAGCAGAGCACGGTGCCGATCGTCGTTACCAACAGCGGCACGGCGCCGGCCGAGAACGTGACGCTGAACGCCTCGGCGCCGACCGGCTGGAAGGTCACCTTCGATCCCAAGACCATCGATCGCCTCGTGCCCGGCAAGGATGCCGAGGTGCAGGCGTCGATCACCCCGAGCGAGAAGTCGCTCGCCGGCGACTACATGGTCTCGGTCAACGCCAATTCGCGCGGCGAAAGCGCCTCCAGCCAGTTCCGCATCACGGTCGCGACCTCGACCGTGTGGGGCATGGCGGGTGCGGGCGTGATCGGCATTGCGCTGCTGCTGATGCTGGGTGCTGTCGCGAGGTTCGGCCGCCGATGAGTGAACAGCATAACGACAATCCCAGCCCGCCGCCCGACGCCGTGATCACGGCGCAAGGGCTCACCAAGACCTACGGCAAGGCCAATGCGGTCGACGCCATTTCCTTTGCGATCCGCAAGGGCGAAGTGTTCGGCCTGCTCGGGCCGAACGGCGCCGGCAAGACCACGACCATCCTGATGATGCTGGGCCTGACCGAGATTTCCTCCGGCCAGGTCAGCGTGCTCGGCTTCAACCCGGCCCGCGCCCCGCTGCAGGTCAAGCGGCGCGTCGGCTATCTGCCCGATTCCGTCGGCTTCTACGACAATCTCTCGGCGGTGGAGAATCTCGCCTACACCGCGAAGCTGATGGGCCTGTCGTATAACGAGCGCACGGAGCGCATCGCGGAAGCACTGGCGCGCGTTCGCCTCGCCGATGTGGCGCACAAGCGGGTCGCGACCTTCTCGCGCGGCATGCGGCAGCGGCTGGGGCTTGCCGAGATCATCGTCAAGCGCGCCGAGATCGCGATCCTCGACGAGCCGACTTCGGGCCTCGATCCGCAGGCGACGATCGAGTTCCTCGAGCTGATCGCCGAACTCAAGCGCGGCGGCACCACGGTGCTGTTGTCCTCGCATCTGCTGGACCAGGTCCAGCGCATCTGCGATCGCGTCGCGCTGTTCAAGTCCGGCCGTATCGAGATGATGGGCTCGGTTGCGGAGCTTGCGGTGCAGGTGCTTGGCGCCGGCTTCGTCGTCGAGGTCGAGGCCGAAGGCGCGGGCATTGCGCGGAAGCTTTCGGCCATCCCCGGCGTGACCAAGGTCGAGACCCTGGCGGCGGATCGCTATCGCATGACGGCGGAGCGCGACGTGCGGCCGGATGCGGCCAACGCCGTCGTCGCCGTGGGCGGCGCGCTGAAGCGGCTCTCGGTCGACGAGCCGAGTCTCGAGGCGATCTACGCGCGCACCTTCCAGGGCAAGAGGGAAGGAGGCGTGCGTCATGCGGCGTGAAGGTTCTGCGTTCCAGGGCCTTGGCACCGTCTTTGTCAAGGAGCTCTCCGACAACATCTCCAGCGTCCGCATGCTGGTGCTGGAATTGCTCGTCGTGCTCACCGCGCTCGCCGCGCTCTATGGCGCGATCGACAATCTGCGCCAGAACACGGCCGAGGACCCGTTCCTGTTGCTGCGGCTGTTCACGCTGTCGCGCGATCCGGTGCCATCCTTCGTCGCCATGCTCGGCTTCCTGGTGCCGCTGATGGCGATCGGGCTCGGCTTCGATGCCGTCAACAGCGAGCATAACCGTCGCACGCTGTCGCGCATCCTGGCGCAGCCGATCTACCGCGATGCGCTGCTCATGGGAAAATTCCTGGCGGGCCTTGCCACGCTCGGCATCAGCCTCACCGCGCTGTGGCTGATGGTGATCGGGCTCGGCCTGATCTTCCTCGGCGTGCCGCCGGGCGGCGAGGAGATCGCGCGCTCGCTGGTATTCCTGGTGGTCGCGATCTTCTATGCCGGCGTCTGGCTGTCGCTGGCGATGCTGTTGTCGATCGTGTTCCGCTCGCCGGCCACGGCGGCGCTGGTGGCGCTCGGGATCTGGCTGTTCCTCACGGTGCTGTGGCCGATGCTGGCGCCGGCGATTGCGCAAGTGATCGCGCCACCCGATCCGCGTTATGCCGCGCTCGGGTTGGAGACGCCGGACACCGGGCTATGGGCGCAGTTCCTGCTCCGCATCTCGCCGAATGATCTGTTCGCCGAGGCGATGCAGGCGATCCTGTCGCCGCAGACGCGCACCCTGGGCGCGGTGTTCATCGAGCAATTGCGCGGCGCTCTCATGGGCGCGCCGCTGCCCTTCGGCGAAAGCGTGATGATCGCATGGCCGCAGATGGTGAGCCTGATCGCCGGCACCATCGTGCTGTTCGTCGGCGGCTACGTGATCTTCCAGCGACAAGAGGTAAGGGCATAACGAGGTAAGGGCGTTACGGCGTACTATTCCTCCACGCCTTCCACGCTCTGACAAGCCTGAGCCGGTGTGCCCCCGCACCGGCTCAGGTGTTTTTAAAGCACCCTACGGCCCCGTCACTGCTTCGGAATCCCCGCCTTGTCGATCACCTTGCCCCATTTCTCGATATCGGCCTTGAGCCGGTCGGAAATCTCCTGGGGCGTGGAGGCCCTGGCCTCGATGCCGAGATCGAGCATCCGCTTCTTGACGTCGGCATCGGCCAATATCTCTTTCAGCGCATCGTTCAGCGTCTTGATGATCTCGGGCGGCGTGGCAGCGGGCGCGAACAGCGCGTTCCAGGACACGACGTCGTAGCCGGCAACGCCGCTCTCGGCGACGGTCGCAAGATCAGGCGTTGCCTCCGAGCGCTTGGGACCGGACGAGGCGAGCGCCCGCAGCTTGCCGCCGGCGAGATTGCCCTTCATCGCGGAATAGCTGTCGATCGTCAGTGCGACATTGCCCTGCAACAGCCCGACCTGAATATCGGGCGTGCCGCGATAGGGGATGATCGCGAAATCGACGCCGGCCGCGGTCTTGAACAATTCAGCCGAGAGGTTCTGTGTGCTGCCGACATTGATGGTGCCGACATTGAGCGTGCCGGGCTTTTCCTTTGCCGCCGCAACAAAGTCGCCCAGCGTCTTGTAGGGCGCATCCGCGCTGGTCGCGAAGATGAAGTCGAAAGTGCCCAGGCTCGATATGGCGGCAAAATCTTTCAGGGGATTGAACGGCAGCTTCTTGAACAGCGAGACGCTCACCGCGGTGCCGTTCGAGAGCAGCGCCAACGTATAGCCGTCGGGCGGCGAGGAGATCACCGTGCGTGCGGCGGTGATGCCGCCGGCGCCGGGCTGGTTCTCGACCACGAAGCGTTGGCCGAGCTTGTCGCCGAGCTTCTCCGCGACAATGCGCGCGGTGATGTCGGCGACGCCGCCGGCGGCGAAAGGCAGCACGATGCGGACCGGCTTGTCCGGATAGGCGGCCTGCGCCGCGGGCGCGGCAAGCAGCGACAGGGCGGTGAGGGCGAGGAAGGTGCGAGCAGTCAGTTTCATTAGTTCCCTTTAGTGCGTTTCAGTCTTGTCCCATAGCCAGCGCGCCACCGCATCCGGCGAGGCCGCCGCGTCATTGCCGCTGGCACGCAGATTGGCGGCGCGCATGGCTTCGATATTGATCCGCCCCAGCAGCGGCTTCAGCGCCGCCTGCAGGCCCGCATCCGGCGCGCGTTTCGGCGCCAGCAGCACGATGGCATCGTAGGGCGGGATCGCGTGCCTGGGATCGTCAAGCACGGCGAGGTCGTATTTGGCAATCAGGCCATCGCTGGTATAGCCCGCGATCACGTCGACCTCGCCCGAGGCGACCGCCGCATACATGAAGTCGGGCTGCATGGTGCGCTGGGTGCGGAAGGCAAGACCATAGGCGCTCTTGAGCGCCGCCCATTCGGGACGAGAGAAAAACTCGTAATCGCCCGCGATCGACAGCGTCGGGGCATGCGCGGCGAGATCGGCGATCGAATGAATGCCGAGCGCCTCGGCGCGCTTCTTCGGCATCACCAGCGCATAGGCGTTCTCGAAGCCGAGCTCGCCGAACAGGGTGATGTTCTGTTTCTCCAGCGTCGCCTTCAGCTCGGCCAGCAATTGCTCGCGCGGCGGCGTGTCGCTTTGGTGGAACTGGTTGACCCAGAGCGTGCCGGAATAGTCGACATAGACGTCGACATCATTGCTCGCGAGCGCATCGAAAATCACGTTGGAGCCCAGCCCCTCGCGGGAGCTTGCTGAAAAGCCGGCCGCGCGCAGCCGCTCGGCGATCAACGCGGAGAGCACATATTGCTCGGTAAAGGTCTTGGCGCCGACGATGTAGCTGGAGGAGGTGCGCGCCATGTTGGGCACCAGCGTCGCCGCAATCAGCGCCGCGATGCCGAGACCGCCGAGCGAGGCGCGGATCCGGCTGCGATGCCGGAGGCCGTTCTCGATCAGCGCCAGCAACTGGTCGACCGCCAGCGCCAGCACCGCGGCGGCGAGGCAGCCGAACAGCACGAACACCCAGTTCTGGGTCTGCAATCCGGCAAAGATGTAATTGCCGAGGCTGGTCTGGCCGATCGGCGTCGACAGGGTCGCGGTGCCGATCACCCACACCGCCGAGGTGCGGATGCCCGCCATGATCACCGGCAGCGCCAATGGCAGCTCGACCGTGAACAGCGATTGCCGCGGCGTCATGCCGACGCCCTTGGCGGCCTCCAGGAGCGCGGCATCGACGCCGTTGAGCCCAGTGATGGTGTTGCGCAGCACGGGCAGCATGGAATAGAGCGCCAGCGCCAACACGGCGGGGAGGAAGCCGAAAGCGGAAAATGTGAAGCCGAACCAGGCCAGCGTCACCTGGGCCAGCGCCAGCAGCAGCGGATAGAACAGCGCGAGCAGCGCCAGCCCCGGCACGGTCTGCACCACGCTCGCGATCCCGAGCAGCACGCTACGGAACAGCGGTCGGTTGCGCGCGGCGATCGCGAGCGGCAGCGAGACGATCAGGCCCAGCGCCAGCGCGGTGACGCTGACCCGCACATGGTTGCCGAGATAGTCGGAGAGATGCGTCAGCGCCTCGCCCCAGCGCGCGTCCGTAAACAGGCTCATGCCGCGCCATCCCGTGGCAGCAGCGCGTTCAGCCGCTCCGCCTCCCGCCGCGGCGTGCGCAGGAGTTGGCTTACATAGGCATCGCCGCTCTGCGACAGCTCGGCCGGCGTGCCCAGTGCGAGGAGCGTGCCGGCGTGCATCACCGCGATGCGGTCGGCGAGCAGTAGTGCCTCGGCCATGTCATGGGTGATCAGGACCGTGGTCAGCGCCAGCCTGTCGTGCAGCGCGCGAAAATCGTCGCGCAGCGCATCACGGGTCAAGGGATCGAGCGCGCCGAACGGCTCGTCCATAAGCACGATCTGGGGCCTTGCCGCCAACGCCCGCGCGACGCCAACGCGCTGGCGCTGGCCGCCGGAAAGCTCGTCCGGCAGCCGGTCGTGATGGTCTCCGTCGAGCCGCACCAGCTCGAGCAGCTCGCTGACGCGGCCAGCGATCTCGGCCGCCGGCCAGCCCAAGAGCTTCGGCGTGATGCCGACATTGCCGGCGACGCTGATATGCGGAAACAGCGCCCCGCTCTGGAAGACATAGCCGATGCGCCGGCGCAGGCTGACGGGATCGACGGTGCGCACATCCTCGCCCTCGATGGTGATGCTGCCACGATCCGCCTCGATCAGCCGGTTCGCCAGCCGCAGCAGCGTGGTCTTGCCCGAGCCGGAGCCCCCGACAATGGCGAGAAACTCGCCCTTGCCGACCTCCAGCGAAACATCATCCACCGCCACCACGCGCGAAAGCCCACGCCCGGCAAATGTCTTGGCGACATGGGAGTAGGCGATGATCGGGGTAGACATGGTCGTGCTGTTCAATCTCTCGCCGCAAATTCGTCATGCCCGGCCGCGTGCCGCGCATCCACGTCCTTCTTGCCGCATCCAAAGACGTGGATGGCCGGGCCAAGCCCGGCCATGACGATGCCGAAAGGGAAGTGGAGCCCAATTCGAACTCCATCGCAAGCCGCGTTGAACTTGTCGGCGCAAGCGGCTAAGGCATCTTGCTAATTTGGAGGAGACGGGGTGGACGAGGGGACGCCAAAGGCGGTCGCGCTGGAGGAGGCGACGGTGGCCTTCCGGCTGGGCGATGGCCGCGTTTACACGGCGGTCGAGAAAGCACGGCTGTCGGTGGCGCAGGGCGAGTTCGTCGCCATTGTCGGGCCGACCGGCTGCGGCAAGTCCACGCTGCTCAATGTTGCCGCCGGGCTGTTGAAACCGGCCGCGGGCAGTGCAAAGATCTTCGGCCGGCAGCTCACCGGGCTCAACCGCGACGCCGGTTATCTCTTCCAGGCCGATGCGCTGTTTCCCTGGAAGACCGCGCTCGACAATGTCGCGATCGGCCTCGAAATAGATGGCACGCCGCGGGCCGAGGCGCTGCTGCGGGCGCATAAATGGCTGACATCGGTGGGCCTTGGCGCCTTTGCCTCACGTTATCCGCACATGCTCTCGGGCGGCCAGCGCAAGCGCGTCGGCCTCGCGCAAGTCCTGATCCG
>Ga0207700_10001586_pt1 | contig 12916 bp, 9 predicted proteins | sample LARL82metaG_FD_184348 | JGI IMG/M metagenome (GOLD analysis project Ga0207700, IMG submission 184348) | Corn, switchgrass and miscanthus rhizosphere microbial communities from Kellogg Biological Station, Michigan, USA - LAR L8-2 metaG... | ecosystem: Host-associated > Plants > Roots >...
TCTGGCTGGCGGCCGTCCAGCCGGCCGGGATCCTCGCCCAGGCGGTGCTCGGCGGGATCGTGGTGCTGACCAAGCTCAACCCGGCCATGGTGGCGCTGCACTTCCTGGCCTCGATCGCGGTCCTCGCGGCAGCCGTAGCGCTCCATGTCCGCTGCACCGAGGGTGAAGGGCCGGCCCGGTCGCTGGTCCGGACCGACCTGCGGCTGCTCGGCTACGCCGTGGTGGCGGCGGTGGCGCTGATGCTGGCCGCCGGGACCGTGGTGACCGGCACCGGGCCGCTGGCCGGCGCGGGCGCGGTGCCCCGGTTCCACCTGCCGCTCGCCGGGGCGACCCAGTTCCACGCGGACATCGGCTGGCTGCTCGGCGGGCTCGCCGTGTCGCTCGCCGTCGGCCTGTGGCTGACGCACGCCCCGGCCCCGGCCGTGCGCCTCGGCTGGACGCTGCTCGCCCTCATCGGCCTGCAGGGCATGATCGGGTACACCCAGTACTTCACCGGGCTGCCGGCCGGCCTGGTCTGGGTGCACGTCTGCGGCTCGACCCTGATCTGGATCGCGGCGCTGTACCTCATGTTCGCGCTCCGCGACCGGGGTGCCGTGGTAACCGGGACCGAGCAGCCCGAGTCCCCTGGGACATCGGCCGCTCAACCTGCAGCCGCACGCTGAGCTCCGCGCTGGAGCATCTCGCGGGCCGAGGCCATCACGCCGGTTAGTACGTGCCGGCGCTCCTCGAACTCCCCTGGAGTGAATCCGCCGCGCGCCAAGCGCTGGTGGGCCAGGGCAAGCTCGGTCGCGGCTAGCTGATAGGCGACCATCGCCCTGGCCAGAGGCCGCCCGCCGGTGCGGCGGGCCCAGAGCCGGGCCTGGCGGCGCTCCCGCAGCGAGCACAGCATCCGCAGTTCGGCCTCGGTGACCAGCCCGTCAGCCTGGTAGGCGGGCAGGAACCGGCGGATCTGCCGGACCATCCTGCGCCGGTCGGCGACCACCACCGTGATCAGCGCCACCAGCACGCAGGCCAGCAGCCCGTAGGCGAGGATGATGCCATCCAGGCCAAGGCTGGTGAGCCCGTTCCAGAGGCCGTGCAGGAACATCGCGCCGAACAGGCCGGCGGCCAGGGCCCAGCCGCCGCGGCGGTGCGTCGCCGCGTAGGCGACGCCGATACCGGTCATGGCGGTGAACATCGGGTGCGCGAGCGGCGCGAGCAGGCCGCGGAACACGAACGTGGCTTCCAGTAGCGGCACACCGCCGGACACCGGCCTGGCCAGGGCCGAGATGTAGTAGCCGATGTTCTCCATCATCGCGAAGCCGAGCCCCACCATGGCCGCGTAGATGATCCCGTCGGTGGGACCGTCGAATTCCTGCTTGCGCCGCCACAGCAACCACACCAGCACCAGGCCCTTGAGGGTCTCCTCTACCACCGGCGCGCCGATCGCGGCCGAGACGAACTGGCCGTTGCCCTTGCCGAGAGCTGGCTGGGTGACATAGAGCAGCCCGGCGGTGTTGATGATGCCCGCGAGCAGCGCGGCGATGCCCGCGCCCCAGGCGAAACAGAACACCAGGTTGCCGGGCGGCTCGGGCTCCAGCCGGTCCAGCAGCAGCACAAGCGCGATCAAAAAGGGCACCGGCAGCAGCGCCAGCGACAGTGCGACCAGGAAGGGGGCCGCGCTGTGCCGGGAGCTGTCCACGCTCTCCACCATGTCGATGCCCAGGACGATCAGCGCGCAGCCCAGCCCGGCGGCCACGCCAATGATCACCCCGCGGCCGTACGGCCGCCCTTCGACGACCGCCAGCGGGTCCTGGGTCGGCATGCCTGGAAGGTTACTGACCCAGATACGGGTGAGATGACCTGTTGTACCGGCCGATAGGGTCAGGTCAGAGTTGAATCCTGGGCGGCCGCGCCTCCGGCCTGCGCCGGCCTGCGCTTGGAGAGGAGCGCTGATCTCACGGTGAGCAACCCATCTGGAGCGGACCTGGCGTGGTCAGCCACGGACCAGCGCACGGTCGACCTGATCCGCGTGCTCGCGATGGACGCGGTCGAGCAGGCCGGGTCGGGTCACCCCGGCACGGCCATGAGCCTGGCACCCGCGGCCTACCTGCTGTTCCAGCGAATCCTCAGGCACGACCCCGCCGACCCGCAGTGGCTGGGCCGGGACCGGTTCGTGCTCTCCTGCGGGCACTCCAGCCTCACCCTCTACCTGCAGCTCTACCTGTCTGGGTACGGGCTGACCCTGGACGACATCAAGCGCTACCGGACCTGGGGCAGCCGTACCCCCGGTCATCCCGAGCATGGGCTCACCCCGGGGGTGGAGACCACCACCGGGCCGCTCGGGCAGGGCGTCGCGAACGCGGTCGGCATGGCCATGGCCGCGCGCAGGGAGCGCGGCCTGCTCGACCCGGACGCGGCGCCCGGCACCAGCCCCTTCGACCATCACATCTATGCGTTCGTCTCCGACGGCGACATCGAGGAGGGCATCAGCCACGAGGCGTCGTCGCTGGCCGCCCACCAGGACCTTGGCAACCTGATCGTCCTCTACGACGACAACTCGATCTCGATCGAGGACGACACCAACATCGCCAAGTCCGAAGACGTCGCCGCCCGTTACGAGGCCTATGGCTGGCACGTGCAGCGGGTCAGCTGGCGGACGGCCGAGGGCTACCACGAGGACGTCGCGACCCTGGCCGCGGCGTTCGAGAACGCCAGGAACAACACCGTCCAGCCGTCGTTCATCGCGCTGCGGACGATCATCGCCTGGCCCGCGCCCGATGCGCAGAACACCGGTGAGGCGCACGGGGCGGCGCTCGGCGCCGAAGAGGTGGCCAAGACCAAGCGCGTCCTGCGCTTCGACCCCGAGGTGAACTTCCCCGCCGAGGACGAGGCGGTCAGCCATGCGCGCAAGGTGGCCGACCGCGGCAAGAGGCTGCACGCCGAGTGGGAGGTGCCCTACGCGGCCTGGCGGGAGAAGAACCCCGACCGCGCGGCGCTGCTGGACCGGCTGTCGGCCCGGCGGCTGCCCGAGGGCTGGGCCTCGGTGCTCCCCCAGTTCCCGCCCGATGCCAAGGGCACGGCGACGCGCCGGGCCTCTGGCGCGATTCTGAACGAACTTGCCGGGGTGCTGCCCGAACTCTGGGGCGGCTCGGCGGACCTCGCTGGCAGTAACAACACGACGATGAAGGGCGAGCCGTCGTTCATCCCGGCCGAGCACCAGACCCGGATGTTCCCCGGTAACCCCTACGGCCGGACGCTGCACTTCGGGATCCGCGAGCACGCTATGGGTGCCATCTGCAACGGGATAGTCCTGCACGGGCTGACCCGGCCCTACGGCGGCACGTTCCTGGTGTTCAGCGACTACATGCGGCCCGCGGTGCGGCTCGCGGCCCTGATGGGGCTGCCGGTGACGTACGTGTGGACGCACGACTCGATCGGGCTCGGCGAGGACGGGCCGACCCACCAGCCGGTCGAGCACCTGTGGGCGCTGCGGGCCATCCCCGGCCTTGATGTGGTCCGGCCCGCGGATGCCAACGAGACGGTGGTGGCCTGGCGCACCATCCTCGAGCACACCGACCGGCCGGCCGGGCTGTGCCTGAGCCGGCAGAACCTGCCCGTGTTCGACCGCAGCCCCGGTGCCGGGTTCGGCAGCGCGGAAGGCACCGCCCGCGGCGGGTACGTGCTGGCCGAGGCCGGGGGCGGGGACCCGGCGGTGATTCTCATCGCCACCGGCAGCGAGGTGCAGATCGCGGTCGCCGCGCGCGAGCAGCTGGCGGCCGACGGCATCGCCGCGCGGGTGGTCTCCATGCCGTGCGTGGAATGGTTCACCGCGCAGGACGCTTCCTACCAGCAGGAGGTGCTACCGCCCCAGGTGCGGGCGCGCGTGAGCGTCGAGGCGGGCATCGCGCTCGGCTGGCGGGCGTTCACCGGGGATGCGGGCGAGAGCGTGAGCCTGGAGCACTTCGGCGCCTCCGCGAGTTACCAGGACCTCTACCAGCACTTCGGGCTGACGGCGGAGAAGGTGGTGGCCGCGGCGCGGTCGAGCTTGGCGAACACGGGAAGGGATACCGGTGCGGCAGGTTAGCCGGGCCAGGAAGAAGGGCAGCAGTTGACCCGGCGAAGGCCGTAAGGGATCCGGTGCGGCAGGTTAGCCGGGACCGGCTAGCAAGGGAGTAACAGCCATGACCTCACATTCCGATGCACTCGCCGAACTGACCGCCGCAGGCGTGGCCGTCTGGCTCGACGACATCAACCGGGTACGCCTGACCAGCGGCAACCTGGCTGCCCTCGCCCGCGACCGGCATGTGGTCGGGGTGACCTCCAACCCGACGATCTTCGACCACGCCCTCAGCCACGGGGATTCCTACAACGAGCAGCTTGCCCAGCTTGCGCTGCGCGGCGTGTCGGTTGGGGAGGCGTCCCGGGCCATCACCACCTACGACGTCCGGTGGGCCTGCGACGTCCTCCGGCCCGCCTACGACGCCTCGGACGGGGTGGACGGCCGCGTCTCGCTTGAGGTGGACCCGCGGCTGGCGGGCGACACAGACAAGACCGTCGCCGAGGCCCGCGCCCTGTGGTGGCTGGTGGACCGGCCGAACCTGTTCATCAAGATCCCCGCCACCCGGGCCGGGCTGCCCGCGATAGCCCGGTGCCTGTCCGAGGGGATCAGCATCAACGTGACGCTGATCTTCTCGCTGGAGCGCTACGGCGAGGTCATCGACGCCTTCTTCACCGGTATGGAGCAGGCCGCCGAGGCCGGTCATGACCTGTCCTCGATCGCGTCGGTGGCGTCGTTTTTCGTCAGCCGCGTGGACACCGAAGTGGACAGCAGGCTGGACAAGATGGGCACGCCGGAGGCCGCCGCGCTGCGCGGCAAGGCTGCCGTGGCCAACGCCCGGCTGGCTTATGAGATGTTCGAGGAGCGGTTCGGGGAGTCTTCGCCGCGCTGGGCCGCGCTGCACGGCAAGGGCGCCCGGCTCCAGCGGCCGCTGTGGGCCTCGACCAGCACCAAGGACCCGGCCTACCCGGACACCAAGTACGTGGTAGAACTTGTCGCGCCGGACACGGTGAACACCTTGCCGGAAGCCACCATCCTGGCCGTGGCCGACCACGGCGTGCTGCACGGCGACGCCGTCCGCGGCACCTATGCGGAGTCCAGGAAGGTGTTCGAGGACCTGGCGGACCTCGGCATCGGCTACGAGGACGTGGTCACGGTCCTCGAGGAAGAGGGCGTGTCGAAGTTCGCCGCGTCCTGGCAGGAGCTGCTGGACACGATTCAAGCGGAGCTGGAGCGCCAATGACGCAGCCCGGTGAAGTGGAGCGGCCACCCGGAGGGGAGCCGGGCGTATCGGTCGCCTGGCGCAGCGCCGCGGTCAGGGAGGTAGCCGGCCCGGCCGCGGACAAGCTCGCGGCCAACGGCCTGCCGGCTGCGCTGGCCGCCAAGGACCCCGGGCTGTGGGGCCCGGACGCGGCCCCCGAGGCGGCGATCAGGCTCGGCTGGCTGGACGCGCCGCGGGCGTCCCGTGCGCTGCTCGGCTCGCTGGCCGTGCTCGCCAGCGACGCGCGCGAGCAGGGGCTCGACCACATCGTGCTGTGCGGGATGGGTGGCTCGTCGCTGGCCCCCGAGGTGATCAGCCGGGCCGCGAAGGTCCCGCTCACCCTGCTGGACACCACCGACCCGCACCCGGTGCTCCGGGCGCTGGCCGACCGGCTGGACCGGACGCTGGTGGTGGTCTCAAGCAAGAGCGGCTCGACCATCGAGACCGACAGCCACCGGCGGATCTACGAGCGAGCGTTCGCCGACGCGGGCCTGGCCCCCGGCGAGATCGCCCGCCGGTTCGTGGTCGTCACCGACCCCGGCTCGCCGCTGGAGGCCATGGCCCGCCAGGCCGGCTACCACGTGGTGCTCGCCGATCCGAACGTCGGCGGCCGCTACAGCGCGCTGACCGCGTTCGGCCTGGTGCCCACGGCGCTCGCGGGCGCGGACCCGGCACGGCTGCTGGACGAGGCCGACGCGGCGCTGACCGCGCTGGCCTGGGGCGACGCCAACCCCGGCCTGGAGCTGGGCGCCGCGCTCGGCGGGTACGCGCTGGCCGGCCACGACAAGGTGGTGCTCGCGGACTGCGGGTCCGGGCTGCCCGGCTTCGGTGACTGGGCGGAGCAGCTCATCGCCGAGTCCACCGGCAAGCAGGGCCGGGGCATCCTGCCTGTGGTGGTCGGCGGGGAGAACGCCCCCGGCTTCTCCCCCGGTCCCGACCTGCACCTGGTCGGCCTGGGCGCGCCTGTCTCCCCCGCCGACACCTCGGTGGCAGGCCCGCTCGGCGCGCAGTTCCTGGTCTGGGAGTACGCGGTCGCGGTGGCCGGGCAGATGCTCGGCATCAACCCGTTCGACCAGCCCAACGTGGCCGAGTCCAAGGAGAACACCGCGCGGCTGCTGGCCGAGGCGGGCACCGGCCCGCTGCCGGCCGGTGAGCCGGTGCTCACCGACGGCGCCGTCGAGGTGTATGCCGACCCGGACCTGCTGCCCGCCGCCGGCGGGCTGGCCGGTGTGCTCGACGCGCTGCTGATGGCACTGCCGGACCGGGGGTACTTGGCGATCATGGCTTACCTGGACCGGGACGGCGAGGCGGCCGCCACCGGGCTCCGGGACGCGCTGGCCGGCCGGACCACCCACCCGGTCACCTTCGGCTGGGGCCCGCGGTTCCTGCACTCGACCGGCCAGTACCACAAGGGCGGCCCGCAGGTTGGCGTGTTCCTGCAGGTCACCGGCGCGGTGCACAGCGACGTGCGGGTTCCGGGGCGGGACTTCACGCTGGGCAGGCTCCAGCTCGCCCAGGCCCTTGGCGACATCGGGGCTTTGCATCAGCGTGGCCGCCCAGCGGTCCGGCTGCACCTGCGCGACCGCGCGGCCGGGCTGGCCCAGCTGCTCGACGCGGCCCGGGCCGGCGCGACGGGATCGGGCCGGTGAGCACGACCAACCCGCTGCGGGACCCGCGGGACCGGCGGATCCCGCGGGTCGCCGGGCCGTGCGTCCTTGTGCTGTTCGGCGTCACCGGTGACCTGTCCCGCAAGAAGCTGATGCCCGCCGTCTACGACCTGGCCAACCGGGGGCTGCTTCCGCCGGGGTTCTCCCTGGTCGGATTCGCCCGCCGGGACTGGGCGGACGAGGACTTCGCGCAGGTCACCCACGACGCGGTCAAGGAGCACGCGCGCACCCCGTTCAACGACACCGTCTGGCAGCAACTGTCGGAGGGCATCCGGTTCGTGCCCGGCGAGTTCGCCGACGACGAGGCCTTCGACCGGCTTGCCCAGACCGTGGCCCAGCTGGACACCGAGCGTGGCACCGGCGGCAACTACGCGTTCTACCTGTCGGTGCCGCCGAAGTTCTTCACCGACGTGGTGGCGCAGCTCAAGCGGTCCGGCCTGTCCTCGGCGCCGAAGGGTCCCGGCGGCCACCGGCCGTGGCGCCGGGTGGTGATCGAGAAGCCGTTCGGCCACGACCTGGCCAGCGCCCGGGAGCTCAACGAGACCGTGAACTCGGTGTTCGGCTCGGACTCGGTCTTCCGCATCGACCACTACCTCGGCAAGGAGACGGTTCAGAACATCCTGGCGCTGCGGTTCGCCAACACGATGTACGAGCCGATCTGGAACCGCAGCTTCGTGGATCACGTCCAGATCACCATGGCCGAGGACATCGGGATCGGCGGCCGGGCCGGCTACTACGACGGGATCGGTGCCGCCCGCGACGTCATACAGAACCACCTGATGCAGTTGCTGGCCCTGATCGCGATGGAGGAGCCGGTCTCCTTTGACGCCGCGTCGCTGCGCGCGGAGAAGGAGAAGGTGCTTTCGGCGGTCCGGCTGCCCGAGGACCTGGCCACCGGGACCGCCCGCGGCCAGTACGGGGCGGGCTGGCAGGGCGGCATCGAGGTTCCCGGTTTCCTGGAGGAGGAGGGGATCGCCGCCGACTCGCACACCGAGACCTACGCCGCGGTGAAGCTGGGCGTGGACACCAGGCGCTGGGCGGGCGTCCCGTTCTACCTGCGCACCGGCAAGCGGCTGCCGCGCCGGATGACCGAGATCGCGCTGATCTTCCAGCGGGCGCCGCACCTGCCGTTCAGCGCCACCGACACCAAGGAACTCGGGCACAACGCGATGGTGATCCGGGTGCAGCCGGACGAGGGCGTGACGGTCAGGTTCGGCTCCAAGGTCCCCGGCTCCGCGATGGAGGTCAGGGACGTGAACATGGACTTCGCCTATGGCGAGTCGTTCACCGAGAACAGCCCCGAGGCGTACGAGCGGCTGCTGCTCGACGTGCTCATCGGTGACCCGCCGCTGTTCCCCCGGCACCAGGAGGTGGAGCTGTCCTGGGAGGTGCTCGACCCGGTCGAGCAGTTCTGGGCGGAGCACGGCAAGCCGGAGCAGTACCCGGCCGGTTCCACCGGCCCGGCGAGCGCGGACGCGCTACTGGCCAGGGACGGCCGGGCGTGGCGGAGGCTGTGACATGACGATCGACCTGACCGACACCACCACAGGCGCGGTCACCGCCGCGCTCCGCCAGGCGCGGCTGCGGCTGGGCGGCGTGGCCAGCGGGATGGTGCTCACGCTGGTCATCGTGACCAGCGAGGGCGAGCAGTACGACGCGGTGCGCGCGGCCAGCGTGGCCGGCCGCCAGCACCCGTGCCGCATCCTCGTGGTGATCATCCGCCGGCCCGAGCAGCGGTCCCGGCTCGATGCCGAGATCCGGGTTGGCGAGACCAGCCCCGGCGAGACGCTGCTGCTGCGGATGTACGGGCCGCTCGGCCAGCACGCGGACTCCGTGGTGGCACCGCTGCTCCTGCCGGACACGCCCGTGGTCACCTGGTGGCCGGACACCGTGCCGCCGATCCCGGCGCAGGACCCGATGGGTGCGCTCGCCCAGCGGCGCATCACCGACGCCGCGGCGGCCGAGTCGCCCCGCGACGCGCTGACCCTGCTCGCCGCCGGGTACCACCCCGGCGACACCGACCTGGCCTGGACCCGGGCCACGCCGTGGCGGATACTGCTGGCCGCGACGATGGACCAGCCGTCCGGTGAGGTCACCGGCGGCACGGTCAGCGCCGAGGCGGGCAACCCGACCGCCGACCTGATCGCGGCCTGGCTGTCGCACGCGTACGGGGTCGAGGTCGCCAGTGAGCCCTCCGCCGGGCCGGGCATCACCGAGGCCAGCTTCACCACCAGCGACGGGGAGATCGTGATCACCAGGCCGGATGGGCGCGTCGCGCACCTGCGCCGCCCCGGCCAGCCCGAGCGCCGGGTCGCCCTGCACCGCAGGGAGACGCCCGAACTGCTGGAGGAGGAACTGCGGCGGCTCGACCCGGACGAGGTGTACGCCGATACCCTCGCCCGGTTCCTCAAGACCGGGAATGCCAGTCCGTGAGTCCGCCTGAGGTCATCGTCCACCACGACGCGGGCCTGCTGGCGAAGGCGGTCGCGGCGCGGCTGGTCACCAACCTGGTGGACGTCCAGGCCGGGGCCGGCCGCGCGTCGCTGGTGCTCACCGGCGGCGGGATCGGCACCGCCGTGCTGACCGAACTGGCCGCGGCCCCGGCCAGGGACGCGGTCGACTGGCGCCACCTGGACATCTGGTGGGGCGACGAGCGCTTCCTGCCCAGCGGTGACCCGGAGCGCAACGAGGCCGGGGCGCAGCAGGCCTTGCTGCGCCACCTCGACATGAGCCCGGCCCGGGTGCACCGGATGCCCGGCACCGACGGCCCGGACGGCCCCGATCCTGAGGCCGCGGCGGCCCGCTACGCCGCCGAACTGCGCGCCGCCGCCCGCCCGGAGGACCACGGCCCCGTCCCCGGGTTCGACGTCCTGTTGCTCGGCATCGGTCCCGAGGGCCACGTCGCGTCCCTGTTCCCCGCGATGCCCGCGCTGTACGACGACCGCAGCGTGGTCGCGGTGCGTGGCGCACCGAAGCCACCGCCGATCAGGCTGACGCTCACGCTGCCCGCGATTCGCAGCGCGCGTGAGGTGTGGGTGCTCGCCGCCGGGCAGGAGAAGGCGGGGGCGGTCCGGCTGGCCCTTTCGGACGTGGGCCCGGTGCAGGTGCCCGCGGCCGGCGCACGGGGCAGGCAGCGGACCCTGTTCCTGCTCGACCGCGGCGCGGCAAGCAGGCTTCCGCCGCAGCTCGGCCGGATCGCCTCGCCCTGATCGGGGCCGGGGTCTTATCTGTTTTGCCCCGATCCGGCCGGATACGGCCGACCCGGCTAGGATCGCGCCCGTGCCTCCCCTCTCCCGGCTCGCGGCGCGCCGCGACCATCTTGTCGTGTGCGGTGACGACACCCTCGCAGCCCGTGTCGTCGAGGAGCTGACCACCACCTACGACGAGGAGGTGACGGTCCTGCTGCGGTCCCGTGAGCGGGACCAGGGGCCGCGCATCGCCCGGCTGCCCAAGGTGCGGATCATCGAGCGGGCGGACCTGGACGCCAGCGCCTTCACCGCCGCCGGTGTCCAGTCGGCCCGGGCACTGGCCCTGCTCCGCCAAGACGACCTGGGCAACTTCCACGCGGCACTGCGTGCCCAGGAGCTCAATCCGGAGTTGCGCCTGGTGGTGTCGGTCTTCAACACCAGCCTGGGCGAGCGCATCAGGACGTTCTTCCGGGACTGCGCGGTCCTGTCAGGTTCGTCCATGTCGGCGCCGTCGTTCGTGGCCGCTGCCCTGGGCGAGCCGGCGCCCAGCCATATCAGGGTTGCCGGGCGCACTCTGTTCGTGGCGCGGCGTACCGACACCCATGCCAGGCGGGTGCTCTGCGGGCTGGCGATGACACCGGATCCGCAGTCCCCCGGGCTGCTCCCGGCGGACGCGGCCAGCGCGGATCTGGTGCTCGCGGTGGCAGACGGCGCGCCCCGCGACCCGCTCGCCAGGCAGCGCCGCAACCCGGTGCGCGCGGTCGCCGACCTGGCCAGGCACCTGCTCTGGAACAGGCTGGGGCTGGCCTTCGGCGTGCTGTTCGCCGTTCTGGCCGCCGGGTTCGTGCTGCTCCTCGCCGTGAGCCATTTCTCGCTGGCCAACGCCGCCTATCTGACCGCCCTTGATGCCGCGGGCGCCGCGGTCAGCGCGCCGGGCTACCCCGCGCCGGAGAAGGTCGCGCAGGTGCTGCTGACCTTCGACGGGCTTGCGTTCCTGCCGGTGCTCACCGCCGTGGTGGTCGGCGCCCGGCTGACCGGGTCGCTGCACCGCAGGGAGCGCCCGCTCAGCGACCATGTCATCGTCGTGGGGCTCGGCAACGTCGGTACCCGGATCGTCGGTCAGCTCCACGACCTGGGCGTCAGCGTGGCCTGCGTGGACAAGAGCGAGAACGCCGCCGGGGTGGCCATGGCGCGGCGGCTGGGGTTGCGGGTGGTGATCGGCGAGACGCACCGCGAGGACGTACTGCGTGCGGCCGGGGTCACCACCTGCCAGGCCATGGTCTCGGTGACGAACAGCGACAGCGTCAACCTGGAGACCGCACTGCACGCCCGTGCCCTGGCCAGCAAGATCCGAATCGTGCTCCGGCTCGGCGACGACGACCTCGCCGCGCGGGTCCAGCGCAGCGTCGGCCACACGATCTCCCGCAGCGTGTCCTACCTGGCGGCCCCGTCCTTTGCCGCGGCCATGCTCGAGCATCAGGTACTGCGCACCATCGCGGTGGGCCGGCACGTGCTGCTCATCGCCGATCTCGGGGTGGGTACCGGTTCGGAGCTGGACGGCACGGCGGTGCAGGCGGTGCACCAGACCGGCCTGGTGCGGGTGCTGGCCGTGGAACCGGCCGGGGGCGGCGGCCCGGTGAACTGGTCCCCCGCCGGTGACCTGCGCCTGGGCGCCCAGGACCGGCTCTACGTGATCGCCACCCGGGCCGGGCTGTCCCGGGTTCTCGCCCGCAGCGCACCGCCCGGCTGAGCCCCGGGGAGGTAAACCTGGGTCTCCCCAAGGGTGGGCTACGGCGTTACCCTCAGGGCAGGTCTTCCCGTGGTTCTGCAGGGCCACATGTGAAGACGGAGGAAGGTCTCCTTGGCCGTTCTGATTGCTCAACTATCAGGTCGCGGCCGTTGCGCGGCTTCCACTCAATTCCAGCGTCCTCTTCGCCGCTCTGCAGGTCTGCCCGCGACTTGGTGGACGCACCTTCGACAGGAGGAAGCAGTTGACCGTTAACGACGACCGCCCTATCGTCACGGCACCAGCGGCAGACCCAGCACCTCTCGGGCTAGCCGCCTTTGCTCTGACCACGTTCTTGCTGTCGGCGGCGAACGCCGGCTGGATGGGCAGCGCCAGCGGTGATGCGTGGCTGGGCTATGCCTTCGCCTACGGCGGGCTGGGCCAGTTGCTGGCCGGGATGTGGGAGTTCCGCAACCGCAACGTGTTCGGCGCCACCGCGTTCTCCACCTACGGCGGGTTCTGGATCGGCCTGGGGCTGTGGGCGCTGCTGGTGGCCCCGACCGCCGGTGCCAAGGCGGGCAAGGACGTCGCCTGGATCCTGCTGGCGTTCGCGATCTTCAACACCTACATGCTGTTCTGGAGCACGATGGTGAACGCCGCGGTGTTCGCGGTGTTCCTGACCCTGGAAGCGACCGAGGTCATCTTGTTCATCGGGAACTTCGCGGCCAACACGAGCATCGTCAAGTTCGGCGGCTACGTCGGCATCGTGACCGCGCTGTGCGCCTGGTACACCTCAGCCGCCGGGGTCGGCAACGGCGTAGCCGGGCGGGTCATCCTCCCCGTAGGCCAGCCGTTTGTGAAGCAGGCTTCCTGACGAAAGATCCAAGCTGATCCCGGGGGCGTGCCCGCCCCCGGGATCACGCGTCGTTTCTGGGTAGCGTGAGACGGGAGATCACCAAGTCACCTGGAAGGGATCGCGGTGGATCTGCACGAACAGCGCCAACTCGACGAGATGGCACGGCAGATGGCTAAGGT
>Ga0207700_10001587_pt1 | contig 12914 bp, 9 predicted proteins | sample LARL82metaG_FD_184348 | JGI IMG/M metagenome (GOLD analysis project Ga0207700, IMG submission 184348) | Corn, switchgrass and miscanthus rhizosphere microbial communities from Kellogg Biological Station, Michigan, USA - LAR L8-2 metaG... | ecosystem: Host-associated > Plants > Roots >...
CCCGACGCCGGGAAACAAGATTCGCACCAATTGAATCGCCAGCCTTCGGGTCTCGCCCTTAAAGCCAAAGGCGATCACGTCAATGATGTAAGGCGTTGCCAGCACACCTACCAGCACTAGAACAGACGTGATCAGCGCCAGCAGAGAGAACACCGCGCCCGCCACTCGGCCTGCTTCTTCTCGATCTTTCTGGGCCAGCAGCTTGGCGTAGACAGGAATAAATGACGCTGACAACACGCCTTCGCCAAAAAGATTTTGCAGTGTATTGGGAATGCGCAACGCGGCTTTAAACGCGTCCGCCACGTAAGTAATGCCAAAGTAGTGAGCAAAGATACGGTCGCGCACCAGCCCGGCGATGCGGCTCAGGAAGATTCCCGCCGCCACCAGAAAAGCGTGCCGTCCCACTCCGGGATGTGCCGCCGGTGCGGGCGGCCTGGTAGAAGTTGTCACGCGTGTGTTCGTCCCATCCAACCTTGTTTATAAATGAGAACACAACGTTCTGTGCCCGAAATTATTCGCGCAGCAGCGCTTGGAACCTCCACTATACTGGGCAATAACCACCTCAGTAGTTGAAGGGACAACTCATGCGTTTGAGCAGCACTTCTAGTTTTTTGGCGATAATCACTTTCCTGGGTTGCGCACCCGCCCTCATGTCCGCGCAGGAAACCAATCCGGCGGGTTCTTACCAGCAGACGTGCAGTGATATATCGGTAAGCAGAGGAGCGCTCTACGCCAAATGCCAGGACACGAAAGGCAAATCCCACGACGCCAAACTCTCTCATTATGAAAAGTGCTCAGACATTGTCAACACGAATGGCAAGCTGGAATGCGCAGGCAGCCAGAGCGCCGCGCCTTCACAGCCGGCCGGGTCTTATACCGAAAGCTGCAAAAATATCCAAATGAAAGGCACCACACTGCATGCCGTCTGCAAAAGCCTGGATGGCCGCGAGCTGCCGACCACACTCAAGGACGCTAACCGTTGCGCTGAGGGTGTAGCCAATATCAACGGCATCTTGAACTGTGAAGCCAGCGGCGTGCTGCCGCCTGGCTCGTACATTGCCACCTGCAAAGATGTGAAGCTGCAAGGATCCATGCTCTCTGCCACCTGCAATGACGGCAAAGACCATTGGCGCAGCACTTCCATGCGCGATGCCAACAAGTGCAATGGCGACATCGCCAACCAGAACGGAACCCTGCGCTGCACTGCGATTAATAGGGAAAAACGCTAAGCTGATCTGTGTGGCTTGACAACCCGCGCGAATGAACTTGGCAGTTTTGTGTATCGGGGAGTGGATAGTTTTCGCTGCGCTTAGACTACTTGAAACTTCGGCGAACCTAGGATTATCCTAGTCTCGACGTTGGTCCACGAAGATTATTCGTGGTAGATCACCCACAATCCGGGCTGAAGGAGCTATTGTTCCTATGAACCGTGTGGCTGCTGTTCAAATTTTCTTGCTGGCAATATCAGGTCTCCTCCTGTCAGGATGCGGCGGCAGCAGCAGTGCGATGCCGGGGGCAACTCCAACGCCAACGCCTATTACTTTCTTCTCCGGTTTGTATGAGATCAATGAGGCCTCAGCCGTCAACCCCGGGACAAACTTCACTCTCCAGGGAAGCCTGTTGCAGTCGGGGAACGATCTGTCTGGGGTTATGCACGCCACTGGGTTATCTTGTTTTTCTTTTAATACTGATATACCTGTCAGGGGTTCACTCGGAATAGACAACACGGGAAACTTTACCGTCAACCTTGTGTTTTCATTGCCCGGCGGCCAAACTTTATCGCTGAAAACGATACATCCATTCGGTCACTTTAGCTTCATTTCCGGTACTTATTCGCTTGATGGCGCCGGATGTGCAGCGCCTGACCAGGGGAATGTTGTCGGCCAGTCGTTGAGTATTGGCGGATCGTGGATGGGACATTTTAATTCCAGCGGAGGCGTCGTTTCCCAGGTGACTAACATGACGCTGACTCAAACAGGGCCGGACGCGCACGGATTTTTCTCGGCCTCGGGTACAGCCAACATCACAGGAGGAACATGTTTCTCCAACGCTACTGTGGATCCAGCATCTGTCATCGTTGGTACTGGAAGTACCTTAATCTTTGATAACGCTCAGCCTGGGACCACAGGAAAAACAATCATTCACGGCGATCTTGGGTCTGGACTTATTGGCTCTAGCTTTAACGGAACCTATATTTCGACTCAGGGTACCTGTTCAGAAACAGGTACCGTCACTTTGTTCTTCGGTTAGGCGCAGCATATAAACTTACTTTCCGGCTCTGTGACCGCCGATCTGATCCCCGCTGCATACGGAACAGTGATCCTGTTAAACTTGACAGTCTGGCAAGGGACATTTCCATTCCCTAGGCCGAACCTGTTCATGGAGGAAGGTCGTCCCATGAAGAGTGCTACCGTTTATCTACTGTCTTAGCGTCAGTTGATTCTTGATAATAGCCAGCCGGAACAAGCGGCAAGACAATCCTGCCGGGCAAGTTTGCGCCTCTTGCCTTTGGTGGTGAATTCTTTGTCGGTACCTATACCTCGACCGAGGGCGCTTGCTCGGAGTCAGGAAATATGAACTTCCCTTAGGCGAATACCCCGAGCCTGCAGAACGGCTCTTCAAACAACCTCGTTCGTCCGCAACTCCGCAATCTCCTCATCTCCATAACCGATTTCTCTTAGCACTTCATCCGTATGCTCACCCAGCGCTGCTGCTCTTCTGCGAATGCCGCCCGGAGTGGCTGACAATCGCACGGCGGTATCTGCCAGCGGAACAGGCTTCGAGGCGCCGGGGTGATCGACGTAACGCAGCAGCTCTCGCGCTTTTACCTGCGGATCGTCCAGCACCTGCTGTAGATCCAGCACAGGTCCGGCAGGGACACGAGCTTTTTCCAATTCGGCGATGGCCTGCTCCGTCGTGCGGGCTGAAAGCCATGCATTCATTGCTTCGGTGATCGCCTCGCGATTGTCAGCGCGGGGCTGATCACTGGAAAAGCGCGGATCGCCGATAAAGTCCTCGCGTCCCACCAGCCGTGCCCAGCGGGCAAACATGTCATTGCCAACGGCTGAAACCACGATCCAACCGTCTTGGGTTTTGTAAGCGTCGGACGGCGCTGTGTAAAAGCTTGTATTGCCCAACTGACGCCGTTCAATACCAAGCACAGACCGCTCCGCCAGTAAGCCCTGCACATAGGTGATGCCAGTGGCTAAAAGAGATCCATCCACAATCTGGCCTTCGCCCGTTTGTGCGCGATGGTAAAGCGCCACCATCACGCCAAACGCCGTGTGCAGCGCCGTGCCGTAATCTTCAAACGGAACAATGTCGCGGACCGGCGCGCCGGCAAATCCCGTGAGGCTCATGGCGCCGGACATGGCCTGCGCAACAGTGTCAAAGCCCACGCGATTCGCATACGGCCCGTCAGGACCAAAAGTGGAAATGCGGGCAAGAATAATGTCCGGCTTGATCTCCTTCAACGAGTCGTAATCCAGCCTCATGCTCTTCAGTACGTTGTTCGGCAGATTCGCCACCACCACGTCCGCGCCTTTCACCAGACGGCGAATGATCTCCGCCGATTCAGGCTTGGATGTGTCCAGAGTCAGGTTCCGCTTGTTGCGATTGAGCGAGAGAAACCCGCCTCCTTCGCCGCTCTCGGTGATCGCGGCAATGTAGCGGTCTTCGCTGCCCTGGCGACGGTCGACACGGATCACGTCCGCGCCCATATCCGCCAGCAGCATGGCGCAATACGGGCCGGCAATGAACCGGCCAAAATCAATGACGCGGATTCCTGTTAGCGGCAGGGAATTTGGCATCGGAATAAAACCTCACCACAGATGAACACGGATTGCACGGATTGAGTCAAGTCTGCGCGGTCTCCCGGCCCAGCACCGATTTTTGATCTATCCGTGAGAATCCGTATCATCGGTGTTGATCCGTGGTAGGGTTTTGCGTGATGTCACTCACCAAGAGCTTCACCACCGCATCAATCGCACCCAGCGCCTTACTGGCCGGGACATTGTGATCATTGCAGAAAATCGAAAACACAAACCGTTTGCCAGCCTGCGTCTGTCCATAACCGGAAAGAGCGTTCACATGGCTCAGCGATCCTGTCTTGGCATGGACCAGACCGACGGCAGGCGTTTTCTGAAATCGTTCAGATAATGATCCGTCCACTCCGCTCACAGGCAGCGATTCTTCAAAAGCTGGCCCCCATGGCTGCCGCGCCGCATAGATCAGCAACTGCACCGTCGCTGCGGGCGTGACCAGATCGCGCCGTGAAAGCCCTGAGCCATCCAAAAAAGTAAACTCATCTTCTTTAAGGCCGGCCTGCAACAGGAACTGCTTTACCGCGGCAACGCCGCCTTCAAACGATCCGCCAAATCCGCGCAGCTTGCCTGCCAGACGAAGCGCAAGCTCGGCATGCAGGTTCTCACTCACTTTGTTGGTCACGCGGACATCATCCAGCAGCGGCGCAGAAAAATGCTCCGCCAGAATCTTGTTGGAAGTTCCTTGATTAAAGTCAGGTGGCTCCTGCGGACGCATGGCCGGGGATATCGCAGAATTAGCGGACGGAGAGGCTGCCGTGCTTGTGGGCGATGAGGTGAGTGGGTGCGGAATCTGCTGATCAAAAAACTGTGCGTCTTCTCCGTGCCGTGCACGCGTCTTGCCGCGAATGGTGATGCCGCGGCGTTCCAGCATCGTGCGAAACAACTGCGCCACAAATTCTGCCGGGTCTTCAATTGACATTGGCTCTTTCATGCCCGCATCGCCCAGCGGCAGCGACCCCCAGAGCACAATCTTCTTCGATCCGGGATCGCGATGAATGCCAACGCGTTTCGTCACTCCCACCGATGAGGTCACCACGCGGTTATCCAGCTCGTAATAGCTGGTTTCCGGCTCAACTGTGACGACGGCTTTGTCGCCCGGGTGCTCGCCCGGCAGGACGTTGACGAAAACCACATTGTCATTAAACGTAAGCGCGGAAACTGGCGCGCCATCAATCCACTGCAGGTCGTCCCATGCCCAGCCTTCAGCGTATTTCTCAAACGCATAAAACGTGTCGTCGCCAATCAGGTCGCCATCCACGATCTTCAGCCCGTTGCGCGCCACCTGGTCAGCCATCTCTTCCAGTATCTGCGTGTGCGGAGGCATGCGCTGCGTCTTGAGCGCATAGGGCAACACGCGGCCAGAAATATTGGGATCGCCCCGCCCGACGATGACCAGATCACCCAGCAGCCTGCCATTGTCGTCGATTTTTCCTTCGGCTTCTACCGTGGTGCGGAAGCGATAGTCCGGCCCGGCAATGGCCAGCGCGGCAGCCGTGGTGAAAAGCTTGGCGTTTGAAGCAGGAAGAAATAGCTGATCGGAATTCTGCGAATAGAGCGCCTTGCCTGTGTCCAGATCAACGACATCGATGCCCCAATGCGCGCGATTAAGCGGAGGCTGGCTGAGCACGGCGGCAATCTCTTTGCTTAAATCTTTTTTTGGCGCGGGCTTCTTTTCTTTATCCTCTGCCGCCGCCGGGTGGAACAGGGCTTTAGCCCTGCTGTCATCGCTTTGAGAGATTGCGGCTTCAGCCGCTGAGACAGTCTTCTGCTGCGCCACTCCTAAAGAGAGAAGCGCCAGAAAGACAGTGAGCGCAAGAGGCGTCTTTGCTGATTGGTTCCACATCGGGTGCCGTGATTATAAGGGATCGAGAGAACATTTAAATGGCGCTTGTCCTCTTCCGATCACGGCGATGACGGCGATTCCGGCGATCACGGGCGATCCCCGTATTACAATCGCGCCATGCAGAGACCTGTCTTTCAATGGCGGTTGCGATCACGTACCGTGGAACTTGGCCCGCGCACGCTGGTCATGGGCATCCTGAACGTAACGCCTGATTCATTTTCCGATGGCGGCAGATTTCTGGCGCGCGATCATGCCGTGGCCCACGCGCTCAAAATGCTGGACGAAGGCGCAGACCTGCTGGATATGGGCGGCGAGTCCACGCGGCCCGGAACGCCGGTGGCGGAAAGCGGGATTCCCGCCGAGGAAGAGTTGCGGCGAATTATGCCGGTGATTGAAGACGTGCTGCGCGAACGGCCTGACGCAATTCTTTCCGTCGATACCTACAAAGCTGAAGTGGCGCGCGCTGCGGCGAATGCCGGATGCGAAATTGTGAATGACGTAAGCGCCATGCGCTGGGACGAGCAGATGGCGTCGGCGGCAAAAGAATTGGATTGTGGCGTCATCCTCATGCATACCCGTGGGCGTCCGCAGGAGTGGCGCAACCTGGAGCCTTCAGCCGATATCGTTGCAGAAGTGAAAAATGATTTGCGCGACTATGCGCAGGCCGCGCTGGCCCATGGCATCGCCAAAGACCACATCATGCTCGACGTCGGGATTGGCTTTGGTAAAAAGTTTGAGCAGAACTATCCGCTGCTGGCCGGCCTGGACCAATTGCAGGACCTTGGCTTTCCTCTGCTGGTTGGCACTTCACGTAAGTCTTTCATCGGGCGCACGCTCGTCCACGGTGGCAAAGATGCGCTGCCCGATCAGCGTCTCAACGGCTCCGTCGCGGCCGCAACGGCTTCAGTCCTGAAAGGCGCGCACATGGTGCGAGTGCACGACGTGAAAGCAGCCGTGGAGGCGGTGAAGATCGCGGATGAGATTTTGCGGTTTAGTAAATGAGCAAACCTTGCAGGGCTGTTGCTACTCGCGGCTTTGCCGTTCCAGTTCCTTGCACAGATAGATGATCTGCCCGGTGTGATGAGAAAGATGCGCGGCGCAGCGCAGAAAAGCAGTGAATCGGTCGCCGCAGTCTTCAAAGCCTTTGGCCGTGTACGCGGCAGACCAGTCTTGCTCGGACTGTTTCTTTATCACTGCTATAACCATCTCAATCGTGCCAAGAAACATTTTGAGCAGCACGGTTTTCGGAGCGCGCGATGTATCTGTAAACTCCAGCGGACGGTTGCGCACATATCCTGAGCCGCCAATCTCCCCGGCGATGTAGTAGCTGAGGTTGCCGGTCAGGTGCAGCAGCAGATGGCCGATGCTGTTGCCGTAAGGATAAGGTCGCGTCCATATCTGCTCATCGGTGAGCGGTTCCACCAGAGCGCGTATCGTCTGTGCTGCTTCACGGTACTTACGCTCAAAGTCGCGGACAAGAGTGGTGTTGAGGTCGGTCACGGACGCGATTCTAACAAAAGTCCGGCGCGCGCTGTTTAGGATAGAATTTTCTATTGGCCACCAATCTTTTGGCAACTAATCCCAAACCCGCACAGAAGGGCCGTGTCTTTCTCATGGACTCGATGTCCTTCATCTTTCGCGCATACCACGCCATGGCGCGGCAGCGTCCCATGTCCACCAAAAAGGGTGTGCCCACAGCCGCAACCTACGTTTTTGTGAACATGCTGCGCAAGCTGCGCGCGGACTTCAATCCGGAATACCTTGCCGCCGTCTTTGATGTCGCCGGGCCCACGTTCCGCGATGAGCAAGCCAAAGCCGTGACGTCTGTCCGCAAGTTCGACATCAAGACGCAGACATTCAAAGACGTGGAATATCTCGGTTACAAAGCCCAGCGCAAAGAGATGCCGCATGACCTGGCCCAGCAGGTGCCCTACATACGGCGCGCGCTTGAGGCTTACCGCATTCCCATTCTCGAGTCGCAGGGCTTCGAAGCCGACGACGTAATCGGCACGCTCGGACGCAAAGCCGCCGCTGAGGGCTATCAGGTTTTCGTCGTCTCCAGCGACAAGGACATGCTGCAGCTGGTGAATGACAAAGTCTGCGTGTTGAATCCGCCCAAGGACAATCTGATCTGTGACTCTGCCAAAGTGGAAGAAATTCTTGGCGTCCGTCCGGAGCAGGTGATTGACGTGATGGCCCTGCGCGGTGACTCCATTGATAACATTCCGGGCGCGCCCGGCATCGGCGACAAGGGCTCGGTCGAAATCATTAAGCGCTTTGGCACCCTTGAGAATGCGCTCGATCACGCGGGGGAGGTGGAGCGCAAAACCTATCGCGAATCGCTGCTCAACAATAAAGACACCATTCTATGGAGCAAGCAGCTCGTCACCATTGACCAGAACGTGGAGATTGCGCTGGATCTCGACAAGATGGTCGCCGGCGAGCCGGACATGGATGCGCTGCGCTCACTCTTTAGCGAGCTTGAGTTCACCACGCTGCTGAAGGAACTTGTGCCGGTGATGGAGGTGCGCGAAACTGAATATCGCGAACTGAAATCTCTGAATGAATTGAAGGGGCTGGCCAAATCCAAAGCACCGCTGGCAATTGCGTTTGAATTTACCGCCGCGCCAAAACCAAAGATTGAAGAAGAAGAGCCGGAAGAAGGCGAGCAGAAATCCGGCGATCTGCTTTTTGATGGCCCGCCAGCGCCGGAAAGCAATGCGCTTGCGCCGCTCAAGCTGGCGCTCTCCGCCGAGCCTGGAAAGGCCTTTATTGCAGTTCTGGATGATGACGAAGTTTCAGTCGAACTGAAGAAGCTGCTGAGCGATCCCAAAGTTCCAAAAGCCGTTCACGATTACAAATCGGCGCTGCGTCAATTGGAAGCGCATGGTGTGGAGCTTGCGGGCATTCGCGATGAGCCCATGTTGTATTCCTACATCATCAATCCCACGTACACGAACCACTCGCTGGCGGAAATTGCCGTACGCAGCTTCAACCTCAAGCTGTCTTTGGCCGTGCCGGAAGCGGCGGACGTGACTGGACGCATCTCTCCAGTTCTGCGCAAAGAAGTTGAGGCGGCAGGGCAGATGCGGCTCTATGAGCAAATCGATCTGCCGCTGGCGCCGGTGCTGGTGCGTATGGAGCAAGCGGGCGTGAAGATTGATCGCCAGATGTTGGGCACGTTATCCATTGATCTGGAAAAGCAGTGCGCCGCAAAAGCAAGTGAGATCCATGAGAAAGCCGGCGTCACGTTCAACATCAATTCTCCCAAGCAGCTCGGTGACGTGCTTTTCAACCAGCTCAATCTGCCCAAGCCAGTCAAATACGGCAAAGGCAAAACAATCTCTACCGCCGTGGACGTGTTGGAAGAGCTTTCTGAAACGCATGAAGTGCCACGGCTGGTGCTCGATTATCGCCAGCTCTCCAAGCTCAAGAGTACATACGTGGACGCGCTGCCCGCGTTAATCGATGCGAAAAGCGGGCGTGTGCATACCACGTTCAATCAGACCGGCACCACTACGGGACGGCTGTCCTCAACGAACCCGAACCTGCAGAACATTCCTATCCGCACGGAACTGGGCCGCGAGATTCGCGCGGCATTCATCGCTGAGCCCGGATACTCACTGCTTTCGGCGGATTATTCGCAGATTGAGCTGCGACTGCTGGCGCATTTCTCTGAAGACCCTCTGCTGGTGGAAGCTTTCCGCAACGGCGATGACATTCATCGCCTCACCGCTTCACAAGTTTTTGGTGTGCCGCCTATGCTGATTGACGCGGAACATCGCCGCCGCGCCAAGGCAGTGAACTTCGGGATTGTCTATGGACTCTCGGCCTTTGGGCTCTCGCAGCAGCTCGGAATTGACCAGCGCGAAGCGAAGAAGTTTATCGACGCCTACTTTGAAAAGTATGCAGGCGTGCGCCGCTACATTGATCGCACGCTGGAAGAGACGCGCAAAGAGCAGGCGGTAAAAACTTTGTTCGGGCGCACGCGCCCCATCCCCGACATCAACAGCAAAAACGCCAACATGCGTGGCTTTGCCGAACGCACCGCCGTGAACACGCCATTGCAAGGCACGGCCGCCGACCTGATCAAGCTGGCCATGATCCAGATTGATGAAGAGCTGCGCAGCCGCAAGTTGAAGTCGCGCATGCTGCTGCAGGTGCATGACGATCTGCTGTTTGAAGTGCCGGAAAATGAAATCGAGCTAATGCGCGGGCTGGTGCGGGAAAAAATGGAAAGCGTGCACAAGCTGAGCGTCCCATTGCTGGTGGAGCTAGGCGTGGGCCCAAACTGGCGCGACGTGAAATAGCCCTGCTATTCTTGCGGTCCTCTTCGCTGGCTGCGGCGAATCACATCTTTCATATAGCGCGCATTGCGAATGCGATTGATGTGCCACGCGCGCAGATACGGCCGAAGAAAGACCGAGTAGGCGAAACGCGCGAGCGCAAAAAACATAAGCGGCAGCATGACCACCGCAAACAGATACGCCAGGACGTAAACTGCGCCGGCAGCAATTCCCAAACCGGACCGCAGCACGGAACGAAGCATGGGAACGAACGCAAATGCCGCCAGCAGGATCAGTACAAAGATCACGGCCTTTGGCGACAGCCGCTTCCTGCGCGGAGGCACCTGTTCAATGGGCAGAGGACACTCCCAGTCCTATGGCGGCTTCCAACGACGCGGCAATCTGGCTGGCAATGCGCTGGACGATATCTTCGGTTTCCGCTTCCACCATTACGCGGGCCAACGTTTCGGTGCCGGAATAGCGTACGTTCACACGACCATTTCCTTTTAGCTCGCGCTCCGCTTGCTCAATGGCTGACATCACCTGTGGCAGTTGGTCCAGAGGACGTTTTTCTTTCACGCGGATATTCTTGATGGTCTGGGGAAAAAGTTTCATGCCTGAAGCAAGCTCTGCCAAGGATCGTCCGCTTGCGGCTACGATTCCCAGCACGCGAATAGCTGTCAGCAATCCGTCGCCGGTGGTGGCTTCACGGGACAAAATGATGTGGCCGGACTGTTCGCCGCCCAGCACGGCGCCGGTTTTCTGCATCTGCTCCAGCACGTATTTATCGCCTACGGGAGCGCGCAGCATTTTGATGCCGGATTCGCGCAGCGCCGCCTCCAGTCCCATGTTTGACATGGTCGTCGCGACTACTGTGTCATTCGTCAGTTCGCTGCGTTGTTTGAGGTCGCGGGCCAGCAGGAGCATGACAGCATCACCATTGACTACGTGACCGTTGCCATCGGCAAATAGAGCGCGGTCGGCATCGCCATCAAAGCAGATGCCAAGATCGGCAGTGCGGGCCAGAACTTCCCGCGCAACAATCTCAGGATGCAATGCACCGCAGTTTTCATTGATATTGCGGCCATCCGGCGTGCGATGCGTAAATTCCGCATGTGCGCCGGAACGCTTAAATATTTCCGGAGCAACCGTGCTGGCGGCGCCGTTGGCGCAGTCCACAACAATGTGCAGGCGTTCAGCGCCAGCAATGGTGCGCGCCAGCCAGTTCAGGTAGTCTGCGCGCAACGCCTGATCGCCGGGAAGCGAGGGATTTGCCTGGACGTCATGATTCTGCGCGGCATCTTCTTTCAGCAGCGCAAAAATTTCTGTTTCAATTTCCAGCTCAACTTCGTCCGGCAGCTTGTAGCCATCAGGGCCGAAGACCTTGATGCCGTTATCGCGCCAGGGATTGTGCGATGCGGAAATGACCACGCCTGCCGAAAAACTGTGCGTGTGAGTGAGGTAAGCGATCGTCGGGGTTGGGACCACGCCGGCGCTTGCCGTTTCAACTTTGGCGGAACGAAGCCCGGCGGCAAGAGTGTCAGCCATCCATCCGCTTGATTCACGCGTGTCTTGGCCAATGACCACGCGGCGCGGGCCGGCGGGAAGATGATCGCCTAGAGCGCGGCCAACCGCGTAGACTGTTTTTTTATCCAGCGGATATTCGCCGGCAACGCCGCGGATTCCGTCAGTGCCGAAAAGTTTTCTCATTCTTCAGTAGTTGCTATGTGTTAGATTTCCGAACTGTTTCCATCAAGCGTGCATATCATGCATGAAGGCCTTCGCACCCAAACTATCAATTATGCTGGAAAAAGTCTTTGGTAGAACAATAATCGGCACGGAGCAAGAAGGCTACTGGATCGACAGTTGATCTTCGACTGTTGCAATTCCTCACTGGCATTCCCCATCAGCAGGCAGTAAAATCCGCAGCCGGGAGCACCAGATATGACGACACGGCATTTGCGACATGGGCTCTGTTTCTTCGTTTTTTTCCTGGCAAGTAGCGGCGCTGTTTTCCCGCAGGCTCCGCTCACGGTTGGGCCGCTCACGGTAACCATCCCACGGGGTTGGACCAAGCAGGAGTTTTTCGGGACCGTCAAATATTATTCCCCGGACTCGACGCCGCAACAGTTTTTGCGGGTCCAGTTTCTGCCTGGCGAAGAGACGCCGCAGAGCGTGGCCCAGCGCCATTCCACGATCATAGGAAATCTCGCGGGCATCATGAGGCCCGGTACGTCGCCGCAAAACGGAGTAACCGGCAACTTCATCTGGTCAAAAATTGAAGTGCAAATGCCAAACAATCCGCCGGAAACCATGGTCTGGTACAGCGCTAAAGCCGGATCTACCTACGTGGCTGTTGGCCTGGAAACGGACCACCCGGAGATGCTTGCCAGGAATCTTCCGGCTGTCGAGGGCATGCTGGCACGCGCATCTTTGAAAGGCGCATCGGCGCCGCCTGCGGTCTCAAATGCGCCGAATGGAAACGCGCCTGCCGGCCACGCATCCGGCGGAGCGCCCGGCGCAGTCGGGCTGGCCACGCTCAATGAATATGTCTTCACGGCGCCAGCGGGCTGGGCAGCGCAGAAGCTCTCCGATGCGATCATGCTCTCTTCGCCGCCATCGGAGACGAATGAAAAGTGCCTGCTCTACCTGCTGCCGATGCGCCCCGCCAGCGCCAACCTGCTCCAGGACGCCACTAACGCCTTTCGCGACGTATGGCTGCGTAACTTCGTGCTGCGCAACCAGACACCGGCGGGGTTCGCCTTCCCGGAATCGATCATTCACGGCTATTCCGGCCAGGGCTGGGAGTACGTCATCATCCGGCGCGGCATCGCGCAGCCTAATAATCCCCAGGAAAGCCGACTCGGCTTTGTGATGGTGGCCAAGCTCGACAATCGCATCGCCGTCATTTCCGGCCTCTCCAAAGATCCGCTGGTGAGCGCCTGCATGGGCGAGAACAGG
>Ga0207700_10001589_pt1 | contig 12906 bp, 13 predicted proteins | sample LARL82metaG_FD_184348 | JGI IMG/M metagenome (GOLD analysis project Ga0207700, IMG submission 184348) | Corn, switchgrass and miscanthus rhizosphere microbial communities from Kellogg Biological Station, Michigan, USA - LAR L8-2 metaG... | ecosystem: Host-associated > Plants > Roots >...
CCGTGCCCTGCTTGAGGCAGTGTTTGACGAGCTGGCAACGCGTGGCGGGTTGCATCGCATCGGCGCGGCATTGGCCGATCCCGATCCCATGGCGAGCCTGCGCCGGCTGATTGGGATCTTCTGCGACTTCTGGGGTCTCGACCTGGGGTCGATGGCCAGCCTGCATGGGGCTGCCTCGGGCGACGCCGATTTTGCAGAGAGTCTGGGCGCCCGCAACGAACGGCGGCGCGAGACGATGTCGATCGTGGTGAGGCGGCTGGTAGAGCGGGGTGCAGTGCGTACCCGCGCTTCGGCCGACCTGGTCGACATGCTCTTCGTGCTCACCAGTCTCGCAGTATTCACCCAGCTGATGGTCGGCAAGCGCCGCAAGGCCGCCGTGCGCAAGCTGATCGAGGCGGCCGCCGAGGACGCGGTGCGAAGGGCGGGCTGAGAAGAACGGGAACTGACCGAATATCTGGGTCGGAGTGAGATGGCCCGGGTTTACTTGCCAACTCCGATTTGCTTCATGAGCGTGGCGTTATCCCAGAACAGATATTCCTCGGCCATGACACCTTGCTTGTTCCAATGCCCCAGGGTCGCCATCGGGAGGTGGTACGCCTTGCCGGTGGGCTGAATCACGGTGCCGTTCGCCATGACCATGGGCTTGGTAAAGGTACCGTCGAGGAATCCCATGACGGCTGTCCACTGGGCGTCCGCCGTGCCGAACCGCACGGGGTGCTCGGTGATGCGATTGTCCGGCGCGAAGGTCCACATGAACTTCAGTTCTTTGATGTGATCCGGGATGCCCCTGGTGGTGTGGCCATCCGGGTAGTGCACAACGATGTTTTGACCGTGGCTCTTATGAAGGTTTTCCCATTGCTGCCCGGTGTAAACGTGGAAGTCGAGGTCGTCGAAGTTGGCCAGGTTCTTGGCAAGTTCCGGCGGCATGCCCGCTACCGTGGGCGTGGGCTCGCCAACCTTGCTGCCTGGCCAGCTATTTTGCGCGGCGGCTGTGCCAGGGATTACCGAGGTCAGAAGTCCAGCGGCAAGGCCAGCGCCAAGCGCAAGCGACGGTGTGCGTGTTTGCTTCGTCATGATTCGTTCCTCTTTGTCGACCGTGAAACGCGCCGCGCTGGGACAACCAGTTCGGACCCTAACAGAGCGATGTTTTCACCAGGCGTGTGCAGCGCTCGTAAATATCCAGGTCTGAAATGCCTGCGCGAATATCTGGGTCAGAGCCACTTGCCAAACAAGCCTGCCGGGTGTCAGCAGGGCATGCGCAGTGCATCCGGCGGTGACCGCAGTACGAACTCGCGATGGACGTCGGCGTATATGTCGCGTTGCCCACTGAAGGGAAGCCGCGCGATCGCTTCGGCGAACGTCATCCACGCGTGGTCGTCGTGTTCGTGGTTCAGGCGGACCTCGGCGGCGGTATCCACGAAGGCGACAAAGGCCGGCACGATGGCGATGCACTCGTCGCGCACGTCGTAGAAAATTTCGCAACGGTCGACCGAATACAGGGCAGTGGCCTGCAGGCCGGTTTCCTCGTGCAGTTCGCGTAAGGCGGCCTGCCAGGCTTTTTCGCCTGGCTCGATGTGTCCGGCCACGTAAGTCCACAGCCCTTGCAGGTGCGCTACGGCCCGATGCACGAGCAGCGTACGGGCGTTCTCGCCGGCGCCCCGGACGACCACCACCGAAACCATGGAGCAGCGCAGGGGAAGGTCCGGCATCTCTTTTCCCAATAGCGAAGTGGGCACGGCAGCAATAGCACCAAACCCGGCGATCCGCGAGCAAAGCCGATGAGGTCGGAAGCGCCTGCAATTGCCTGATCTCACGACTACGCCGGTGGGCTGACCACCTGCGCGAAGGCGCCGAGAGTCATGTGCTGCCGTCGGGTACGCCATCGCATCAGCACTTCATCACGCGCGTAGCGCCGACCTCCAGAGGGTGGCGTCGAAGATGTCCGTCAAATCCTGGCCAGTCCACTCTGTCCGGTTTTTTCGAACTTCGGTCAGTCTTCGGCTCGAGATTCCTGATGCGCCACGATCTTGTCCAGAATGTTTCGCAAGGTCTTGATATCCGTGGTCGACAAATTCTGCAGGGCAGAGGGGGTTGTTTCGATAACCCGGTGTGTAGTGGTGATGACGCTACGGCCCGCGGCCGTGATCGCCACCAGCTTCGCACGCCGGTTTTCAGGATGAGGGTAACGTTCGACCAGGCCGCGGTTTTCCAGATCGTTGATGGCGACGGTCGCAGCTGGCGCGTCGGTGGACATGGCGTCCGCAAGATCCTTGAGCGTCATCGGGCCGGCGCCCAGGCGCTTGAGTGCGCGTATCCGGCTGAAGGGCAATCCGGTGGCGTCGGTGACCTTGCGGCGCCAGTCGCCGCGGCTGTCCATCACCCAGGCGACCAGGGTTTGCCAGATGAAGTCGGTGTCACTCTGTTTCGGTACCGCCTTTTTCACACCGCTGCTCCAGTGGGCACCTCTTCCAGCAAATGCGCAGCGTGGCGCCGGGTACCATGGGCCCAGGATGTGCTGGAAAGCCAACCCAGAAAAACCACTGCCGCGCCGCCGCTGCCGACCAGCCACCAGAACGGATGCGTTGCTTGAGGGAAGTTGTGCAGCACGCCCCGGACGCCGGCAATGGTACCGGCAATCGCCACGCCAAGGGATGCACCGATTTGTCGGCTGGTGGATGCCACCGCAGCGGCCAGCCCGGCTTGCGCCTTCGGCATGCCTGAAACGGCGGTGTTGGTGATGGGCGCGTTCACCATGCCAAAACCGATGCCGAAGATCACGTAGCTCACCAGCAGCACACCCAGCGGCGTCGTTGCGGTCAATGGCGTGAGCATTAACGCGCTGATGGTGGTCGCCGTACCGGAGATCAACAACGAGGGCCGCGTGCCATGGGTACCGACCAGCCTTCCAGAAAGAGGTGAGCAAAGGATGGTTGCAAGAGCCATCGGCAGCGTACACAACCCGGTTTGAAACGCGGAGTAGCCACGCACTTCCTGCAAGTAGAGGGTATTGAGGAATAGAAAGCCGGAGAAGGCCGAGAAGCTGCAGATGGCGATCACGGTGGCGCTGCTGAAAGGGGTGCTGCGGAAGAAGCGCAGGTCGATCAGCGGCTCTTTCCGTCGTGGCTCGTAGACCAGCAAGGACACGATGGCGAGTACGACCAACGTAAACGCACCGGCGATGATCGGCGTATTCCAGCCGATATGCGGCCCTTCGATAACGGCGTAAGTCAGCATGGCGAGTGCGACAAAGACCAGCGTCTGCCCGACCGGGTCCACCCGTCGCGGCTGCGCCGCTTTCGACTCGGGTATGTAGAGCGTCGCCAGCACCATTGCGGCCGCGCCGATCGGCAGATTGACCCAGAAGATCGAACGCCAGCCGATGCTTTGCGTGAGGGCACCACCGATCAGCGGCCCCAACGCCATCGAGACGCCGGCCACGGCACCCCATATGCCGATCGCGCGGGCGCGTGCCTTCGGTTCATGAAAGGTATTGACGATGATGGACATCGCCACCGGGTTCAGCATAGTGGCCCCCAATGCCTGCAGTACGCGGAAGGCGATCAGACCGTGGATGTTGGTAGCCAGGCTGCACAGCAGCGAACCAAGCATGAAGACGCCCATGCCGATCAGGAAGACGCGTCGGCGCCCGAAGCGATCTGCCATGGAGCCGGCCATCATCAACAAGCTGGCCACCACCATCGTGTAGGCATCGATCACCCACTGCAGTCCGGAAATCGATGCGCTCAGGTCGTGGTGAATCGAGGGCAGCGCGACGTTGACGATCGTGACATCCATCGCAACCATCAGCAGGCTGAGGCAGCAAATGGCGAGGATCAGACTTGGGTGCGGCTTGAGCTGTCTTGTGGGCGCATGAGTCGTTTTCATGAAATAATTGTATGAATACAATAATTGTACGTCAACAACTATTTACGCTGAGGCGTCTGCGCCGGCCGAAGAAAAAGGATCGGCTGCGTTGTGGCGCGCGATCGTCAGGCGTCGCGATAGACGCCCATATCCGCTTGCACACCCAGCTTCTGGATGAACGCTGCAGGGTCGAAACCTTCTTCGGTGTACTTCGCCTGCATGGTGGCCTTGGCGGCGGTGACTGCCTCCGCGTCGCTCCATTCGACCAGAGTGATGATGTTGAACACGCCCGGGCTGCCGTCCTGTTTCAGCACCAGGTTCTGCTTGCAGCCGGGCACGGTATCCAGAGTTTTCTGGGTGAAGCGCAGCCGTTCCATGAAGGCGGGCAAGGCTTCGGCGGGGACGACGAAGCGGTCGATGCGGAAGATCGACGCGGCGTGGCTGGCTGGGGTGGTCATGGTGGAGGCTCCTGCGAAGCGTGGGTTTGAACCGGGATGGGCATGCACTGTAAAACCTCATGTAAAGTTGAGGTCAAGAGGTGATGCATGAAAACCAGACTGGAACAGGCCGGAATCTCTCCGACTCTCTCGGTGGGCGAAGTGGCGCGACGCGCCGGCGTGTCGGTGTCGGCCCTGCATTTCTACGAAGCCAAGGGGCTGATCAGCAGTGATCGCACGCAGGGCAATCAGCGACGTTATGCGCGAGACGTGCTGAGGCGCGTGGCTTTCATCCGCGTGGCCCAGAGGGTAGGCATTGCATTGACCGACATCGCTGCGGCGCTGGCGACATTGCCTGCCACGGCCGCGCCGACCCGCGCCGATTGGGCGCGATTGTCCGCCGCGTGGCGCGCCGATCTGGACGAGCGCATGGCGCAGCTCAAGAAGTTGCGCGATACCCTCGATGACTGCATCGGCTGCGGTTGCCTGTCGATCGATCGCTGCCGGCTGCGCAATCCCTACGACAAGCTTGCCGGGCAGGGGGCGGGTCCCCAGCGCTTGTGGGTCGGTCGCCGATCCCTCGATTGAGTGCCCACGGGATACCGGGGCGGATGAGCTGGCCGGGGTTTGGGTGGCGCTTGGTGACCAAGCCAGTACCGAAGGCACGACGCCATGGAGACGGCTACTGTAGGAAATGCCAGTGTCGGGTGCGATGCCAGTGGCGTATTTTTTAGCTGCCCACAGCCATAACGAGCCGACAGGATGTTAGCGGTGCAGACATCGGAGGTTCGGTGGGAGCAACAAGGACGGGTGATGGTGAGCTCACGCCCCTGAGCCGGAGGCGCCCGAAAGGGCGCCTTTTTTTATGCGACCCATCTTCCCTCCCGCCGGCTGCATGCGGAAGTCACGGGCGATCGTGGCGCGGCGAACAGGTAGGGCGTCGCCCCAGTTTGGCTACGCCCCCAGGCTGATCACCGGTGCGAAGCCGCCGAAGATCATGCGCTTGCCGTCGAAGGGCATGTCGCTTGCGGCCGCCATGCGGGGATCCTTCATGAATTTCTCCATGCCGGCATCATGGGTGGCCTTGTCGGGCCATTCGGCCCACGAGAACACCACGGACTCGTCTTCCTTTGCCTGCACGGCGCGGCGGAAATCGGTGAGCTTGCCTTCGGGCACGTTGTCGCCCCAGCACTCCATCACGCGCGTGGCGCCGTACTCCAGAAACATGGCATCAAAGGTCTTGGCGTGCTTGATGAACTGCTCACGGTTGGCGTTGGGCACGGCGATCACGAAACCATCGATATAGGACATGGCTATCTCCTCGGTGGGGTGGGCGGACAGGATGGCCGCGTTCCTGTATGCGACGAACGGAGATGGGCGGAATCGACATCAGGATTGGCCTGGGCCGGATCAGGCCGCTCAGGGGCATGACACAGCCACCGCTTGACGAACGTCCTTGCCGTACCAGCGAAGCATCCCGCCCGGTGCGCGCGCTGATGTTGTTCACGCGCCGTGAAAGGCTCGATCGCCCGAGCCTCCTTCTTCGCATCGAGCTTCGGCATGCCCATGGACAAGGCATGCCGAAAATTTCAGAGCGTGATCACGATTCGCCCGTCGACCGTGCCGGCCTTGAGATTGGCGAACACGGTATTGATGTCTTCCAGGCGGGCGTGGTGAATGTGTGCGCGCACCTTGCCTTCGGCGGCGAACGCCACTGCCTCGGCCAGGTCTTTGCGGGTGCCGACGATGGAGCCGCGCAAGGTGATCCGCTTGAGCACCACGTCGAAAATCGGCGTGGCGAAATCGCCCGGTGGCAGACCCACCAGGGCCACGGTTCCCTTGCGCCTGACCAGGCGCAGCGCCTGCGAGAAGGCCGGCGGGGAGACGGCTGTCACCAATACTCCATGCGCGCCGCCGCGGGTGGCCTCGATGACCTGGCCGGCGACATCGCTATCGAGGGCGTTGAAGGCCGCATCGGCGCCCAGCTGCCGTGCCAGATCGAGCTTCTGCTGACTGACGTCCAGGGCTACCACGTGCAGGCCCATGGCCTTGGCGTACTGGATGGCGACATGGCCGAGGCCGCCGATGCCGGAGATCGCGATCCATTCGCCGGGCCGGGCCTCGGTCTCTTTGATGCCCTTGTACGTGGTGACGCCGGCGCAGAGGATGGGCGCCATCTGCGCGAAGTCGACGTTGTGGGGCAGCCTGGCAACGTAGTCGGCTGCGCCTATGGCGTATTCGGCGAAGCTGCCGTTCACGCTGTAGCCGCTGTCGTGCTGGCTTTCGCACAGCGTCTCCCAACCGGTGACGCAGTACTCGCAGCCGCCGCAGGCGTCGTGCAGCCATGCGATGCCTACCGCGTCGCCTCGCTTGAGGTGGGTCACTCCAGGGCCTACTGCCGCGACGATGCCGGCGCCTTCGTGTCCGGGAATGAACGGCACCGTCGGCTTCACCGGCCAGTCGCCATCGGCCGCGTGCAGATCGGTATGGCACACCCCGGTAGCCACGATCTTCACCAGCACCTCGCCGGGCCCGGGAATCGGAACAGCCACTTCCTCGATGCTCAGGGGTTTGCCGAATTCCCTGACGACCGCCGCTTTCATCGTCTTTGCCATGGAGCGTTCCTCGTTGCAGACCAGATGTCTGTGCGAGGTTATGCGGCGAGGCGGCCGCTCAAGATGATTTGGGTCAACTACCGGCTCGTTGTAACGCGATCGACATGATTCGTATCGAAGCGTCGGGCGCCGGCTGCATCGATGCGCCTCCGAACTTGACCCTGATCAATGTCTGTGTCGCCGACCCGTCGCACGCTCGGAATCTGCGAGAGAGGCTGAGGGAGCGATCCCAGTCGCGGGAGCTCCGTCACGCCGCAGCTTGTTTTCCCCCCGACCGATTCGGAGTACGACCATGGCATACGAAGCGCTAAAGCAGCCCGCCGCCGACGAGAGCCACTTGCGGACCCGTTACGACAACTTCATTGGCGGCGAGTGGAAGGCGCCGGCGAAGGGACGCTACTTCACCGACATCAGCCCTATCGACGGCAGCGTGCTGTGCGAGATCGCGCGCTCGGACGCAGACGATGTCGAGCGCGCGCTGGACGCCGCGCACGCCGCGCGGAAAGGCTGGGCCCGCACTTCGCCCGCCGACCGCGCCGCCATCCTCAATCGCATCGCCGACCGCATCACGGCCAACGTGGTGTTGCTGGCGCGGGTCGAAACCCGCGACAACGGCAAGCCCATCCGCGAAACGCTCAACGCCGACATCCCGCTGGCGGCCGACCATTTCCGCTACTTCGCCGGCTGCATCCGCGCGGAGGAGGGCAGCATCGGGGAAATCGACCACGACACCATCGCCTACCATTTCAAGGAACCGATGGGCGTGGTCGGCCAGATCATTCCGTGGAACTTCCCGCTGCTGATGGCCGCCTGGAAAATGGCGCCGGCGCTGGCGGCGGGCAACTGTGTCGTGATCAAACCGGCGTCGGATACGCCGATGAGTCTCGCCGTGCTGATGGATCTGATCGGCGACCTGCTGCCGCGGGGCGTGCTCAACGTGGTGTTCGGGCATGGTTCGGAGGTCGGCACGCCGCTGGCGCGCAGCCCGCGTATCGCCAAGATTTCCTTCACCGGCGAAACCACCACCGGCCGGCAGATCATGCAATACGCCGCCGAGACCATCATTCCGCAGACCATGGAACTGGGCGGCAAGTCGCCGAACATCTTCTTCGCCGACGTCATGGACCATGAAGACGACTTCCTCGACAAGGCGATGGAAGGCTTTGCGCTGTTCGCCTTCAACAAGGGCGAGGTGTGCACATGCCCCTCGCGCGCACTGGTGCAGGATTCGATCTTCGACGAGTTCGTCGAACGCGCCGTGGCCCGCGTGGCGAAGATCAAGGTCGGCGATCCGCTGGACCCGACCACGCAGATGGGACCGCAGTGCTCGGCCGGGCAGCTGGAGAAGATCCTCGGCTACGTCGACATCGGCCGGCAGGAAGGTGCCAAGTGCCTCACCGGTGGCGCACGGGCGCAGCTCGGCGGCAGGTTGGACAAGGGTTTCTTCATGCAGCCGACGGTGTTTTCCGGCGACAACAGCATGCGTATTTTCCAGGAGGAAATCTTCGGACCGGTGCTTTCGGTGACCCGCTTCAAGGATCTGGACGATGCCATCGCGATCGGCAACGACACCGTGTATGGCCTCGGCGCAGGCGTGTGGTCGCGCAGCGTGCATAACACTTATCGCGTCGGCCGCGCCATCGAGGCCGGTCGCGTGTGGACCAACTGCTATCACCAGTATCCGGCGCATGCCGCCTTTGGCGGCTACAAGCTGTCGGGCTTCGGCCGCGAGACGCACAAGATGATTCTCGAGCACTACCAGCAGACCAAGAACCTGCTGGTCAGCTACGACACGCACGCCGCCGGGCTGTTCTGAGAGGTTCACCACTCACATACCGGTCCGGCCGCGGCGGCTGGGCCGGACCTTCCTGGAGAACATGGTGTTGCCCGACCGGGTCGTCTTCACCGACAGAGCGTTCGAACTGCTGCGGCAGTTGCGCGCGCAACATGGCGAGTTGATCTTTCATCTCTCCGGTGGCTGTTGCGAGGGCAGCGCGCCGATGTGCTTCCGCGCCGCGGATTTTCGCGTCGGCCAGCAGGACGTGCTGCTGGGCGTGATAGACGGCTGTCCGTTCCATGTCGCTGTGGCGCATTTCCGGTACGTGGCGCCGTTGCCAGTTATGCATCGACGTCGTCGACGGCGGCGGTGACAGCTTCTCGCTCGAAGCGGTGGACGGCGTGCGTTTCATCGCCCGTTCGCGCCTGTTCGACGATGCGGAAGCCGCGGCGCTCGCTGCGGCGGAACCGGCTCCCGGCCAGCGACAGGCCACGACTTCGCCATAATCGTGTGCCAGATTGCCGTCGGTTTCCCTCTTCGACCAGGAAGCGTCCCATGCATCGTTCTCGTACTCGTTGCTCCATCATGGCTGCGGCGGTATTCGCGCTTTCGTTCGCCTGCGTGGCGCCATCCGCGAAAGCGCTCGATGCTGCCGCGGCGAAAACGCCGGATGTCAGGCTGCAGCAGACACTCGACGCGCTGGCTCGGCGCGCGCGTCCGGGAACGCTCGGTGTCGCCGTGCTCGATCTGCAAAGCGGTGCCGAAGCCAGTGTCAATGGCGGTCAGGCCTTTCCGATGATGAGCGTGTTCAAGGCGCCGGTGGCCGCCGCGGTGCTTTGGCGCATCGATGAAGGGAAGCTCTCGCTGCAACAACAGGTGACGCTGACTCGCGCGGACGTGCTGAGTGGCTCGGCCGTGCCATCCATCGGTGCGCATTTCCGTGGCGAGCGGATGACGTTCACGGTGGAACAGCTGTTGAAGGCCGCGGTCAGCGAAAGCGACAACACGGCTGTGGATGCGTTGGTGAAAGTCGTCGGTGGTCCGCAGGTGGTGACCGCGTTTCTACGCGTGCATGGCATCGATGGGATGCGGGTCGATCTGGACGAGGCCGGAGTAGGGCGGATATTTCAGAACCTGGGACCCGGGCAGGAGGTACCTGCGAAGGAATCCGCGCAGGCATCGCTAGAACGCCACCGTCGCGGCTTCAAGGCGTTTCTTGCCGCTCCCTACAATCGAAGCACGCCGGATGCCGCTGTCATGTTCCTGCGCAAGCTTCACGGCAATGAGCTGTTGACGCCGGCTTCCACGCAGCATCTGCTCGACCTGATGGCCGCGCAAACCATTCCCAACCGTTTGAGGGCCGGGGTGCCGCGGGGAGTTGGTCTCGCCGACAAGACAGGCACGTCCTATTCACTGGATGGCAGGACGGCTTCGTTCAACGACATCGGCATTCTCAGTGGGCCGAACGGTCACACGGTGATCGTTGCCGCCTTCCTGACCGATTCTCCCGCGTCGGAGGCGGAGCGTAATGCACTGTTCGCGGATATTGCCCGCGCCGCGGCAACGTCATTTCACCTTTGAAGAAAGAGCCCGGTCATACTGGGCAAAACCATTGGTAAGGGGGTAGCTAGTGTCTTCCGTCGTTCCGCAACCCGTCGTCGCCAAGCTTACGAGCGCCGCCATTTTTCTCGTGGTGACGTTGAATCCCGGACCTCAGCACGAAGAGGCGGTGCAGGCGCTTTGTGGCGACCTGGCGTCTCTTTTGCGCGCGGTGGGTTTTCGCGATCCCGACGGACGCCTGTCCTGCATCATGGCCTTCGGGTCCGGCGCGTGGGACCGGCTTTTCGGGCAGCCGAGGCCCCGCGATCTGCATCCGTTCCGCGAGATCAAAGGACAGCACCACGCCGTTTCCACGCCAGGCGATATGCTTTTCCATATCCGCGCCACGCGCATGGATATGTGCTTCGAGCTGGCGACGCAGATCATGTCCCGCCTCGGTGATGGCGTCGCTACGGCAGACGAAGTGCACGGCTTCAAATACTTCGACGAACGCGATCTGCTCGGCTTTGTCGACGGCACCGAGAATCCCGTGGACCAGGACGCCATCGACGCTGCGATCATCGGCGACGAAGACCCCGCCTTCGCCGGTGGAAGTTATGTGATTACGCAGAAGTATCTTCACGATCTGAAGGCATGGAACGCGGTGCCCGTCGAGCAACAGGAAAACATCGTCGGCAGGGCAAAGCTCTCGGATATCGAACAGGCCGATGCGGCGAAAGCCCCCTACGCCCACAACGTACTGACCAACATCGAGAAGGACGGCGAGCAGCTGCAAATCGTGCGCGACAACATGCCGTTCGGCGAGGTTGGCAAAGGCGAGTTCGGCACCTACTTCATCGGTTACGCGCGATCGCCGGACCGGATCGAGCAGATGCTGGTCAACATGTTCGTCGGTCAGCCCCCGGGCAACTACGACCGCCTGCTGGACTTCAGCAAAGCCGTCACCGGCACGCTGTTTTTCGCTCCGTCTGCGACGTTCCTGGCCAATGTATAGGTACAAAAGAATTCGGGACGAAATCCATCGTCTGCTGGCTAGAGGATGGATTCGGACCGGCGCCCACTGCCGGATGCTTCAAATTCCCCACGTGCCGGGTGACGCTTAAAGATAGCTGAGCCACCAGTCCTTGCGCCGCCGCTTTACGCCCGCATACCAGCGACAGAGTGGATACAAGGCCAGCACCACGCATACCCACAGCAGGTAGATCGTCGGCAGGCCGATGTCCCATCCGGGTGGTGCGGTGAACGGGAAGTGGCCGAGGTCCGGCGACTGGAACATGCCGCTCACGTTACCGAAACGAAGATAGCAGGCGGCCACCGCCAGCAGGTGGATCAGGTAGAAGTGCAGGACATAGAAGAACAGCGGCACTTTGCCGATGATCAGTGCCGGGCGCAGCAAGCCCGGCACGCCGTTGTCGAACGCGCGCAACAGCAGCAGCGCCGGTCCCAGCGTCATCAGCAGGAACAGCAGCGACGGCGGGTACTTCAGGAGATTGAGGAAGGACAGCAGCGTCCATAGTGGAGACTTCTGCACCGACCACGGCACCGGATCGCCGTATACGTTCAGCAGCCGCAGCAGCACGAAGCCCAGGCTGAGCCCGACGCCGAGCCGGAGCAGCAGCGCCCGGCGGCGGTCGTCGCTCCAGCCATACGTCTGTCCCAGCATGTAGCCGAGCGCGGTCACGCCCAGCCAGGGGATCAGCGGATAGGCGACGAACACGATATGGCCGGGGGTGTTGAGGAGAAAGCCTGGCGCATGAAGCACCGACCACAGCGGTGCGAGGCTGCCGAAAGCCGTCGCTGGAATGCCGTCCAGCAGGTTGTGGCCCGCAACCAGGACAACGCCGAAAGCGAGGATGGCCCAATTCGGCAGATGGATCAGCCCCGCCAGCACGATCATCGACCAGCCCAGCGCCCACAGCACGGTGATCATGGTCACTCGGTAGTCGAGGTTGAACTGCAGGGCAAAACGCATCACCACCACTTCGAGGAAGAGCAACCACAGACCGCGCGTGAGCAGGAATCGCGACAGTTCGCTTTTCGACATGCGCTGAAGCGCCAGGCAGGCGCCGGTGCCGGTGAGCATGAAAAACACCGGGGCGCAGAAGTGGGTGATCCAGCGAGTGAAGAAAAGTGCTGGCGTGGTGGTGGCGAGATCAGTCGGGCTGGCATCGAGCGCACCGAAGAAATCGTGGACGTGATCCAGCGCCATGATGACGATGATGATTCCGCGCAGCAGGTCGACCGACTCGATGCGGACACGGGCGGTCGGGATTTCGTCGGCTGTCGCGCGAACTGCAAGAGAGGGCGCTGCGATGTTCACGTTGTTCGCTCCCCAGGGTCACCCGGTCAAGCGTCGTACGCCGGCCGGTGCCAGGCAAGTGACGATGGTAACGCGGCCGCTCGACGGGGTCCCGTTGGTGCGGTGGCCATGCTGACGCCTGTGTCGTCAGTCATGTTCCGGAATGCATGCGGGCGTCGCTAAGGTGAGGCACTGCGACGGGACACCTCCAAGCAGAAACGGGTCAGTTCCGCTTGCCAGGCCAGGCAGCGGATTGGCGCGGCCCAGGCGGCGCGATGTCTGGTTCGGGGCCGTGTGCGACATGCGGTACGGTCTTCATCTCACGAACAGCGGAGAGCACACCATGCGTCTTAT
>Ga0207700_10001591_pt1 | contig 12894 bp, 6 predicted proteins | sample LARL82metaG_FD_184348 | JGI IMG/M metagenome (GOLD analysis project Ga0207700, IMG submission 184348) | Corn, switchgrass and miscanthus rhizosphere microbial communities from Kellogg Biological Station, Michigan, USA - LAR L8-2 metaG... | ecosystem: Host-associated > Plants > Roots >...
ACAAAGACGGGAAGGCCGAAGGCTGAACGAACGGGAAGTGAAATGAGTCAAATCTCTCGAATGAAAATTAGAGTAGCGCTCGTACTCGCGTTCTCATTGTTAGCCGCGACGCTCCGCGCCGAAAAAATTTCACTCGTCGGCGCGACAGTGATTAATCCGGCCGATGGCAAAGTGCTGCCGAATGCCACGGTCGTTATCAACGGCGATAAGATTGAGCGCGTGTCGATGGGCAAACAGGACGCTGCCACGCTTGGCAGACAGGTCAGTTGCGTCGGCAAATTCATTTTGCCGGGTTACATCGACACGCACGTGCACTTCTTTCAATCGGCTGATTTGTTCACACGGCCGGACGGTGCCGATTTTAACAGTGTGCGTCCGTACAAAGATGAAGTCGCGTGGATCAAATCGCATCTCGACGACGTGTTCGCGCGTTACATTCGTAGCGGCATAACCAGTGTCGTAGATGTTGGCGGACCGATGTGGAACTTCGAGGTCCGCAAGAAGGCCAACGCGACTCCGAAAGCGCCGCGCGTAGCCGTGGCGGGCCCGCTCATCTCAAGCGTCTCGCGCGAGAAACTCGATCTCGGCGATCCGCCAATCGTGAAGATCGACACGCCCGATCAGGCGCGCGAGTTCGTGCGCAAACTGGCGGAACAAAAACCGGATCTGGTGAAGATCTGGTACATCGTCGACAAAGATCATCCTGTCGATGCCTTCCGGCCTATCGTCCGCGCGACGATTGAAGAGAGTCACGCGCACAAGATTCGTGTCGCCGTGCACGCAACCGAGCTCGACACTGCGCGCGCGGCCGTGGAAGAAGGCGCGGACGTGCTTGTCCACAGCGTGATTGATAAACCGATCGATGACGCGTTCGTGAAGCTATTGAAGGATCGCCACGTCATTTTGTGTCCGACGCTGGTGGTGTTTGAACGGTACGGCCGAACGTTTTCGCACCAACTGAATCTCACTCCAGAAGAACAGAAGTGGGGCAACCCGGAAGTGATCGCATCACTCGATGTCACAAAGATTCCACAGGACAAACTGCCGCAAAGAGTCAAGGACGCTCTGGCTGATCAGAAAGCCGCGCTCGATAGGATTAAGAAGACGTACGATGTCGCGCTGCCGAATTTGAAGAAGCTTGAGGACGCCGGTGTGACTATCGCCGCCGGCACTGATGCGGGGAACATCGGGACGATTCACGGGCCCGCTCTCTTCCGTGAATTTCAGTTGATGAAAGAAGCCGGGCTCACGCCCATGCAGATACTGCAATGCGCCACGGCGAACGCTGCGAAACTTTTCGGCGGCGAAACCGGTGCGCGTGTCGGCAAACTCGAAAATGCGTGTTTTGCCGATCTTGTGATTCTCAATTCAAATCCGTTGGACGACATCGCGAACGCTTCTGATATCGACACTGTGATCAAAAACGGCGTTGCTTATCCGTCTGATTCGATTTTGAAATGACCTGTCTGGGGAGCGCACGCTTGCAGCGTACAGGTCGCCGCATTCTGCGGCGACGACTCTTGTTTGACCGACGTTAACGCGAGTTTCTGACCATCCCGAAGTTCGCGATCGCAGAATGCGATCGCCAGCACGCCAGAGGCGTGCGCTCCCCGGAATCCGATGTTCGCGCGTTAACACGCCGTGAATTCTCTTGCTCGGTGCGGGGGCTAGCGGACACTTCCCTATGGCTACGCACCCGACTGAATACGCGCATCCGGAAGCGCTGGTGGAGACTGATTGGCTCGAAAAACATCTCAGGGACGACGGGGTCCGGGTCATCGAATCGAATGAGGACATTTTGCTTTACGACACCGGGCATATTCCCGGCGCGGTACACGTCGATTGGCGCGCCGATCTTCAGGATCCGGTGATTCGCGATTATATTTCACCGGAAAAATTTGCGCGGCTTTGCAGTCGTCACGGCATTACGCCGGACACGACCTGCATTTTCTACGGCGACAAGGCGAACTGGTGGGCGTGTTACGCGCTTTGGGCGTTCCGGTTGTTTGGTCATGAGAAAGTGAAAATCCTCAACGGCGGCCGTGACAAATGGAAAGCGGAAGGGCGCCCGATGACGCGTGAAATTCCGAAATACCCCGAGACAAATTATCCAGTGCCAAAGAAACGCTTCGACAAGGAGATCCGCGCATTCTTCGATGAAGCGCTGGCGCAAAGTAAAAGTGGTAAACCGCTGATCGACGTGCGTTCACCTGGCGAATACCGGGGCGAGATCACACACATGCCCGAGTATCCGCAGGAAGGTGTGCTCCGCGGCGGTCATATTCCCGGCGCGAAAAGTATGCCGTGGAAGACGGCCACGAACGATGATGCCACGTTCAAGTCAGCCCCGGAACTGGCAAAGATCTACTTCGATCAGTGCGGCGTCAGCCCCGACAAAGACACAGTCGTCTATTGCCGAATCGGCGAGCGTTCCAGTCACACGTGGTTTGTGCTCACTTATTTGTTAGGTCTTAATAACGTGCGCAACTACGACGGTTCTTGGACCGAGTGGGGCAATAAGGTCGGCGCACCAATCGAAAGGAGCGCGTAAGCGCCCCCGGAACTTAAGCGCGCCCGGTTTTTTCCAGCAGCTCATGAATTAACTGCATTCGCTTTCGCTCTTTTCGACTGGAACGGAGCTTTGCGATCGAGCGCTGAATACGCCGTGTCCAATTTAAGTTCGCCTTTGTCCCGGGGACGTTGAAGCGGTATTTGCGCGCGAGCAGATCGGTGATCATGACCACGGCAATCCAGGAATTACATCTGAAAACCGCGCCCATCACCGCGGGATAAAAATCCTTCTCGTAATCGAGTTGGTCGATTTTGGAATTCAATCCGGCAAAAAGCGCGATCTTCTCGAGTGTCGCGCGCGCCTGTTGTCCTGTCTCGGAGCCAGGAAGTTCGAGTGCCTCTTCCCAGAAAGCGCGAATTGGTTCGTGATCGTGCGTTGCGCAAGTCGCCACTGATAGCCGCTCGTATCTTTCGCCGGGAACGATCATCCCATCGAACACCTCCCACTGTGGAATCTTAAACCCGCCGATACCAAGATATTGCAAATTGGGCCGCACGTATTCGGGCACGACGCCGAGATCTTCCCCGACGACACGCGCGGCGCCGGCTTCTTCAAGAACGACGCGCAGGTATTCTTCACCTTCGCGCTTATTCGCTTCGCGGTTTTCGGGCGTGTCGTCATCGCGAGGAAAAAAATGCGGTGCGCGGCCGCGGGTTCGTTCGAGCATTTGATGCTGGTCGAGGGGCAGGAATTCCCTATTTCTCTCAGGTCGCCATGGGAACGCATAGACGCGATAAAATCCCTGGACGTGATCAATCCGGAAAAGATGAAAGATCCGTCTCGTGCCGCGCACCCTTTCGCGCCACCAGTGAAAATTGTTCGCGCGCATTGCGTCCCAGCGGTAGAGCGGAATGCCCCAGTTCTGACCCCATTTTTGGGTGAACGCGTCGTCCTTGAAGAGCGGCTCGGGAGGCGCGCCACCAAACCAGTCGAGCATGAATTCATTCGGGCGCGAGAAAACGTCGGCGCTGTAGTAACTGATGCCAAAGGGAATATCGCCCATCAGCGCCACACCGCTTTGTTCCGCATGTGCTTTGATGTCCCGCCATTGCTGATGAGCGATCCATTGAACGTAACGAAAGAAATCTCCGCGTTGTGTGAGGGTTGCCTGTTTGTCATCCGGGAGATCGCGTATCCAGTTGCGGGCACTTTCAGTGCTTTGATGCTGCGACGGCCATCGATCCCATGAGGAACTACCGTTATTTTCCTCGATGAGAACGCGGAAGAGCGCGTAGTCGTGCAACCATGAGGATTCTTCTTCGCAGAATCTTTTGAATTCAAACCGGCGTTTTCCGTCCGCGCGAGCGGAGAAATTCGCAAACGCCTTCTCGAAAATGCGCTGCTTTAGTTCTTTGACTCGCTGATAGTTTGCGCGGCCGCGGCGGAGGCTTACAAGGTCGACTTCCGCGAGTGCAGCCTCAAAGGCCTCGCGCGTTAGATCTGACGGCGAACCTGGCGCGAGATGCAGAGTCGTTGGCTCGATCGCCATCGCACTAATGGCATTGTATGGGCTGTTATCCGCTCCGGTTTCGTTGATTGGCAGAAGCTGAACAAGCGTGAACCCGATTTCCGCTATCCAATCAATAAACTCCCGCAACGCGCCGAGATCGCCGATTCCCAGATCGTTCTCGCCGCGCAACGCAAAAAGCGGCACGAGCACACCAGCGATCTTCTTGTCCGGCGACAGATTCATGAAGAGAATGACGAATGACGAATGACGAAGCTCGAAATAATGACGAAATCTAAACGACCAAAAAATCTGCTGCGATTCTTAATCATTCTTTCATTCGGGCTTCCTTCGAGATTCGACATTCGTGCTTCGTCATTTTCTCTGCACTTGCCAGTCTTCGACGAGAGCATTTGGAATTTCTTGCAGAAAACGCGACGGCCGCTGGAAGACATCGCCGTAGCCGCCACTCAGGCGCATGTGCGGATAGGTGAGATAAAGCTCGTCGCGCGCACGCGTGATCGCCACGTAGAACAAGCGCCGTTCTTCCTCAAGCGCATCGCGCGTATCGAGTGAGCGGCTGCTGGGGAACATGCCGTCAGTGAGCCAAATCACGAAGACCGTATGAAACTCGAGACCTTTCGCCTGATGCACGCTGGAGAGGTTGACGGCTTCTTTCTCGTTTGTCTGACCAGGAGCAGCTTCCGCATCGACGTTGCTGATCAACGCCAACTGAGACAGAAATTCATGGACGTCTTTGAATTGGCGAGCGAATGCTGCGAGCTGGTCGAGGTCTTCGCGGCGAAGTTGGTAATTTGCAAAATTCACCTTCGCATAATCATCGTAAATCGCTTCCACAACTGATGTGATCATTTCCGATGGCGGATTTGGTTCGCCGCCCGGTGCGATCTCATCAAGGGTATGCGCCAGTTGCGTCCACATTTTCTTTGATTTTGCCGGAACGTTCATCGCAAGGAGGCGCTCGCCAAATTTGTAGTCCCGCGACTGCGGGATGACCCCGGCTGGCGCTGCTTCTTCGTCGGAACCGTGATCAACGCCCGCGGCTACAACCCCTGTTTCCCACGTGCGCCAGAGATTTTCCGCAGTGCGGTTGCCGATTCCGGGCAGCAATTTCACCATTCGATTGAACGCGACTTCATCGCGCGGATTGGCTACGAAGCGAATGAACGACGACACATCTTTAATGTGCGCTTGTTCGAAGAACCGGATGCCGCTGGTGATTTGGTATGGAATGCCTCTGCGTGAAAGCTCCAATTGCAGCTCGAGCGCGTGATAGTGCGCGCGGTAAAGGACCGCGACGTCGTTCAGATCAATGTTCTCATCGCGCAGCTCGAGAATCCGCTGGGCAACAAACTGCGCCTGTTCCGAGCCATCATTCAGCGCGACTAACGCCGGCTTGAGCGTCTTTGATTCGCGCGTCGCGCTTAAGTGTTTCCGGAATTGCCGAACATTCGCGGCGATCGCCGCGTTCGCCACCTCCAGAACTTCCGGCACACTGCGGTAGTTCATTTCAATCTTGAACACTTGCGCATCCGGATAGCGCTTTGGAAATTCGAGAATGTTTTGAAAGTTCGCGCCTCGCCAGGAGTAGATCGACTGCGCGTCGTCGCCCACTACCATCAGATTGCGATGGTCGCGCGCGAGCAGGTCGACAAGGTCAGCCTGGATTTTGTTCGTGTCCTGATATTCGTCGACCAGAATGAATTGAAACTGGCGCCGGTAGACTTCCGCGATCCGCTCGTGCTGCTGAATCATCAACAGCGTCTTTTGCAGCAGGTCGTCAAAATCCACCGAGTTCGTCGCTTTCTTCTTTTTTTCGTATCGGTCCCGAACGTCTTGGATTTTGTCGAGCAACGGCAGGAAGTACGGAAACTTTTCCGCGAGCAACGACTGCAGCTGCATCTCCGTGTTCACGACGAAGCTGAAGATTTCCGCGAGCACATCACCCTTCGGAAACCGGATTTCCTTTGGATCAATTCCTGCGCTTGCTACCACCGTATTGATTAAATCCTTTTGATCTTCGCGGTCCATTATCGTGAAACCGCTCGAGTAACCGAGCGCCGTCCCATGCCTGCGCAAAATCCGGTTCCCTACGGAATGGAATGTCCCACCCCAGAGTCCGCTGGCGTCGATCGGCAGCAAATTCGCGACGCGATTGAGCATTTCGCGGGCTGCTTTGTTCGTGAACGTGAGAAGCAGAATATTTCGCGCGTCGATGCCGTTCTCGAGCAGGTACGCCACGCGATATGTGAGGGTGCGCGTTTTTCCCGAGCCCGCGCCGGCGATCACAAGGATCGGTCCGGGCGGAGCAGTGACCGCCGCGAGCTGCTGTTCGTTCAGCTCAGCGGCATAATCAATGTGGACCGACGTGGATACCGGCGCGCGTTGCAGCGTGTATTGACGAGACATGTGTTAGTCGCCCATCCCGATTTGAATTGCGGATGCAAAGAACTGCAGCAAGCAGGCGTTCGCAAATCACGTGTTTGACGGTGCAGAATTGCCGCGCCCGCCCGCTGTATGCCGATCGCAAAGGCATTGAAAGCCGAACAAGCGGCTACGTGCCACTAGTCGCAGCTGGGGGGGCCGAAGAGCGATCACACCAAATAAGAATTCGGGATCGCCCGGAAAACGGACGACCCAAACTGATTTGGCGGAGCTGTTGTGCGCTCCAGCAGTGTCGCGTGAGTACCGCTACTGGCAGCCAGGCAGCTTGAAAGTACCAACCCGCGTTTGCCAACCTGCCGTGGACGACATCTGCCCAGCCAATGTGTAATACTCGTTCACGTACCAGAATGTGCAGTCGTCGGTGGGATCGACTGTTATATCTGTGTAATCGCCCCAGCGCGAGTTGGTCGTCCTCTGTATCCCTGACCCATCGATGATCGTTCCTTCACCCAGAGTCATCTGGCCAAGCGGATCGCCGGCGAGCCTGCCTGTGTAGCGAATGCCAGGAAAGACATCTACTCCGTTCACGACGCTGTAGCCCAAAGCCATGTTGCCTTTCTTGTCCATGGCAATGCTTCCCATCCAACGGTGAACGCCGTCACCCGGAGCGTAAGTACCCTGCTGGTACAAACTGTACGTGCCGGCTCCGTCGCGGCGAATCTCGTACCAGCGTGCTCCGGCGACACCGGGAGTTGCTTCAACTGATTGGTTGGTCACCAAGCTCTCGTAGGTCTTAAAGTTCCGGTAAGCTAAGCGAAACGTCGGCCGCTGCCGGTAGGATAGAATGTCCAGATCCCGTGCATCGCCGACCGGAACGCCAGGTTGCGGAAGGCAGTCACGCGCAGTAGGGGAGCACGGAAAGATCGAGTCAAACGACGCTGTGGGAAGTTGAGTGTTCAACGCCAAGGACGCGACTGGCGTCGATCGCCACTTAATGAATAGATCCCAGATATTGAGCGCGTCGAAGGTCGCGCCGTAATCCGCGTCGTCGTCCTGCGTTCCGACGATTGGGATTGCCGTGTCGGTCTTCGGTTTCTGCTTACCGTCCACGTCTGCTGGCAGCAAGCCGTCTCCAATCAGCGGCAGCAGCGTCGGATCGTTGCCATCGATGAAGAATTTCACACTTCGCGCGTTCGGGTCGCCGTTCACCATCTTGTTCTTCTCAAGTGCGTAAACGCCGATGCCGTACTCGATAGTTGGTCCGAACTCACGCGTTGTGAGCACGTAAGAGTCTGTCCAGTTGCCGTACTTGGGATAGTCTGGGAAGTAGAAGATCCCATCCGACGTGGTCTCGAACGCGTAGCGGTAGTATGTGCCAGTTGGATCGCCGCTCGTAGAGATCGCAACACAGTTCCAGAAAGGTATCGTCGGATCGTTAAGGCCGCTGGTAGTGAACTGCGACAGCAGCCATCGATCCATGAACTGATCATAGAGGACGACGGGATCACCGGAAGGATCGGTGCAGTCTGGGATGGCGAAGTCCGTCCAGAGTGAACCAGTATCTATCGGTCCAGCCAGCAAGTTGCCCGCTTTGTCATATACAGCAAAGACGAGATTGATCATCTCGACAAAATTGTTCGGGCCCACTTCGCCATTCGGATCCCCCGGATTTATCCGAAAGCCGAAGATGTTGAAGTTGTCTTGATTTGCCAGTCCTTCGAACGTCAGCAGCGGAGCCGGGATGGTCGGCGTCCGGTTGAACATCTGTAACACTCCGTCAGCACTGTAGGGCTTCACCCGGTGGGCCTCTCGGCCTTCCGATCCCCTTCGCTCCGGCCGCACTTCGAGTACTGTATTGGGTGGGTACATCCGAGGTCTCGCAACCCGTGGCAAACTGCGCAGAGCGGGAGACACATCAAAAGCCACCGCCTTGGAGAATTTCGGAGTTAGCGGGTGCGGGCGCGCAGTCGGTTGAGCAGAAGCGGGTGGCGAAACCGCCAGGAACACCAATGCTACCGCGGTTAGCACAAGCACGATGGCAGCCAAAATGCGCACGTGCGTGAACGCACGACTTCTACTGAGTTGATGGAGCGTTTTCATATGTTTTTAGTTGAAGGTGGAGTTGTTTATTTCTGCAGTCTCCCGGTAAAATGTAGTGTGGCGCCCTACAAAAAATTCGGTCAAGCCTTTTAATCTTACATTTTTGTAATGGAGACACGTTCTTGATGCTGGCACAAAGCATCAACAGGCGTAGCTCTCGAGCGATCAAAGATCATGCCCGATCGCTGGCAGGCTAGATTTGTTAAGGTGCGCTTTTACGCAGGTTCAAGCGCTGTGTGGTAAGCAGGTTCAATCCATTTCCCATGCTCGCGAATCAAATCCTTGAGCCGATCGACTGCTTCTGCTTCGGGGATGTTGAACTTCACCGCCGTTTTGCCAACGTAGAGATTCACTTTTCCGGGCGCGCCGCCAACGTAGCCGAAGTCGGCGTCGGCCATTTCGCCAGGACCGTTTACGATGCATCCCATGATCGCGATCTTTACGCCTTTCAGGTGCGAAGTGGCTGTTTTGATTTTCGCCGTCGTGGTTTGCAAATTGAACAGCGTCCGTCCGCAGGAGGGGCACGCCACATAATCAGTTTTGAAGATACGCGAGCCGGCTGCCTGTAAAGTGTTGTACGACAAACGGAGTGCTTGTCCCGGCCCTTCTTCGCCCTGAACCAAAATCGCGTCGCCGATCCCGTCGCAGAGCAGTGAGCCGATGTTGGTAGAAGCGGTGAGAAGAGTCTGAAGAAAATCTGGGGTAGGGACGATTGATTCCAATCGCCCAGGCCCGTTGCGGTCAACGGCCCCTACCAGCGTGTCCTTCAAAAGGATGGGATGGCGCGCGTGCAACTTCGCTGCCAGCAAACGGATTGCTGCAATTACCGGGAGATCGATTTCGTCCGTCACGGTAACAAATTGCGCACTTTGCTGCGCGTTGAGTTTCGCAATCGTCTTATCATCCCGGGGATCGATCGCGATGATGTTTGCATCCTCGTAAACGATTTCGGGTTTGTAATCGCCCATTCGGTCGATCTTGTGCGCGATCTTGTCGAAGTTCGCCTGCCGCACCACGACGCGAATCAATTCGTCTCCGCCGAGTTTCACTCCGTCGCGCTCGATCTTCTCCGTTGCCCGCCGCTGATAGGAGAATGGATCAAATGACAATTCGACGTTCGATGCGCGATGTTCGGCGTTGGATGTGTTGCGAATATTCTCGATGAGCGCTTTCGCCACAGGAATTTCGTGAGGACTATCCTCAGTGAGCGATACACGGATAGTGTCGCCAATCCCGTCCGCCAGCAGCGACCCGATTCCGATCGAGCTCTTGATGCGCGCATCTTCACCTTCGCCGGCTTCGGTTACCCCGAGATGCAGCGGATAATTCCAGTCCGGGCCCAGTTCGTTTAATCGCGCCACCAGCAGTCGATAGGCAGCAATCATGACCTTCGGATTGCTGGCCTTCATCGAAAAAACGAAATCGTGATAGTCGAGGTCGCGCGCGATCCGCGCGAACTCCAGCGCGCTCTCCACCATGCCGAGAGGCGTGTCACCGTAGCGATTCATAATGCGATCCGAAAGCGACCCGTGATTTGTGCCAATGCGCATGGCGACTCCGCGCGTCTTACACAACTCGACAAGCGGCGAAAACCGCTCACTGATCCGATTTAACTCCGCCGCGTATTGTTCGTCAGTGTATTCGCGAATGAGGAATTTCTTCGAGTCCGCGTAGTTGCCGGGATTGATCCGCACCTTTTCGACCCATTTGGCTGCTTCCATTGCTGCCTCGGGCTTGAAATGGATGTCGGCGACGATCGGCACGTCGCAGCCGCGCTCGCGCAAGCCTTTGGCAATGTGCTCGAGATTGCGCGCATCCTTTACCGTAGGTGCGGTGATCCGGACAATCTCGCAGCCGGCATCTGCCAACTCCATTGTTTGCTGAATCGACGCCTCGGTGTCCATCGTGTCGCAGGTGATCATTGACTGGACACGGATCGGGTTGTCTCCGCCGATGCCGATGTTTCCAACCTTCACCTCGCGTGTGGCGCGGCGATGATACAGAAGGGGATTACTGCAATAGTTCACAAGAACCGAAATGTACGAAGTCTGGGGCAACCTCGCAATCGCGCTGACGTTCTATGGCGCTTGCGAGTTTTTCCCAGGCGATTGTGCTTCGAACTGGTCGAGCTTTTTGCGGACAAACGGCAAATCCTGCACGTCGAAGAACGTGATGTAGAGCATGTAACCGATAATCAGCACGGCACAGCTGGTTTGAATCACTTCCAGCACGCGCATGTTCACCGGTTTGCGCCGGACCGATTCAATGAGCGCCAGCACGATGTGGCCTCCATCAAGCACCGGAATCGGCAGCAAATTCAGAATCGCCAGGTTTACGTTGAGAATCACGCTGAACCACAGTGCCAGTTGCCAGCCGCGTTCGCTTTGGAAAAGCAGATAGTAAATGCGACCGATTCCGACCGGCCCGCTTAGATGTTGCAACTTCACGTCCGACTTCGGCGAGGCGACGGCGCCGATCGTCTTTAATGTGCTGGTGACGCTGTTGTAGACTTGTTCAATTGGATTCGGATGCTGGATCGACACAATACCGCTCGTATCCCATTGGATTCCGATTCGCGGCTTCATTTCGCCGGCCGTGGGCAGGAGAGTTGGTTTTACTGGAATATCCAGCTTTGAGCCGCTGCGCTCGACGTGCAGCACAAGCTCTTCATTTGGATGTTTACTGATGTACTCCAGCAACGCGATCGGGTTGTAGATCGGCGTTTGGTTAAACCCACGGATGATGTCTCCGGGGCGCAGTCCGGCTGCCGCGGCGGGACTTTTTGCTTCTACTTTCTCGATGATTGGCGTTTCCGCCGGATAGATGAGCAGTTGCCGCACACTTTTTCTTCGCCAACCGCGGGTTTCCGCTTTGTAAGGTTCGACCCATACCGTTTGCACCTTGTCGTCTCGCTGGAATTTCACCCCAATCTTTTCGCCCTCGCTCCGCACGACGTCCCAACTGATGCTGTCGTTCATTCCCATGAAGCGCGTGACCGGTTTGTCATCCACGGACAAGATTTTGTCGCCCGGTTGCAGGCCGGCCTTTTCCGCTGGCGAACCCGGCGTAACGTAGCCAACTACGGTTGTTGAATCGCCTTCGCTCACTGGATGACCAACAGCCCAGACGATTCCGGCAAAAAACACGGCCAGCAGCAAGCTGAACACCGGACCAGCGATGGCTACAATGATTTTGTCGAGCGCGGAAATTTTCGGCAGCCGCGCCCGGTCCAAGTCGGCTTTGCCCTCGATGATGTCCATCGGCGCAAGTTGCGGCAGTGCAACAAAACCTCCGAATGGCAATGACCCCAGGGAGTATTGGACGCCGTTAATCGTCTTTTTCCAAAGCGGTTTGCCAAACCAGACACCGAATTTCTCGATGTAGAGACCCCGCCACCGCGCCGCGAGAAAATGCCCGAGCTCATGCACCACGATGAGCAGGTTAAACAGGATGAGGACCTCGAGCAGGATGAAGATGACGCGAGCGATATGCAAAATCATGTGGTCAGCCGGTGATCAGTGAATCGTTGGACACGCCTTTCTATCTGCCGTTGTAAATCTTTTAACGTTTGGCCGATTGCACGCATCCCTGCGCTTGCGCTCGCGCCCACTGATCGGCTCCCAATATTGCATCGAGATCGGGGTGCGCAATGGGCGTGTGTCGGTTCATCACTTGTTCAACAATCCCCCAGATTTCCGGAAACCGCGCTTTGCGATCTAAAAACGCCGAGACCGCGATTTCATTGGCGGCATTCATTACGGCCGGCAATGTGCCGCCGATCTCGCCTGCGCGACGCGCAAGATTCAATGCCGGAAAGTCGTCGTAGCGCGGAGTGGAAAATTCCAATTTCGACAGCTTCGAAAAATCGAGCGGCGGCAACGAGTTCGGAACCCGATCCGGCCAGGTCACGGCGTATTGAATCGGGAAGCACATGTTCGAATAACTCAGTTGCGCGAGTGTGGAACCATCTGTGAATTCGACCATTGAATGGACGATGCTTTGCGGATGAATGACTACTTCAACGCGGTCCATCCCCACGCCAAAAAGCCAGTGCGCTTCGATCATCTCCAGGCCCTTGTTGAACAACGTCGCTGAATCGATCGTGATCTTCGGTCCCATATTCCAGGTCGGATGTTTTAACGCCTGCTCCGGCGTGATTGAATCGAATCGTGCTCGCGGCGTTTCTCGGAACGGGCCGCCAGACGCGGTAAGGATAATCCGGCGAACGTCTGTTGGAGACGCGACGCCCCCGTCGCGTGCGGAGCGGAGGCGGGCCGGCTCGAGGCATTGAAAGATCGCGTTGTGCTCTGAGTCCACCGGCAAAACTTGCACGCTGTTGTCACGCGATTCGCGCATCACAATCTCCCCT
>Ga0207700_10001596_pt1 | contig 12860 bp, 9 predicted proteins | sample LARL82metaG_FD_184348 | JGI IMG/M metagenome (GOLD analysis project Ga0207700, IMG submission 184348) | Corn, switchgrass and miscanthus rhizosphere microbial communities from Kellogg Biological Station, Michigan, USA - LAR L8-2 metaG... | ecosystem: Host-associated > Plants > Roots >...
CACCAATGTGGCGGATACGCGAATCACCATCAAACGGCGGCGTGGATCGGCACAGGCAATAACAATCAAGTTGAAGACCGATGACCCGGACACTTCCCTTAATAACGATGTCCAGATTTACCCTGGAGACTTGATCGTGGTGCCGAGGGCGGGGATCGTGTATGTGTTGGGCGACGTAACCCGTCCAGGTGGCTTTGTAATGCAGGACAGCGGAAAAATCACTCTGCTGCAGGCATTGGCCCAGGCCGGAGGAGCCAGCAAAAGCGCTTCTTTGGATAAGGCTGTTCTGATGCGGAAGAATGCGCAAGGCTATGCGACTAGCAAGCTGCACGTCGGCAAAATACAGAAGGGAGAGGCGCCCGATCTCGACCTTCACTCCAACGATATTCTCTTTGTTCCAAACAACCGTCTAAAGAACGCCATGAGCGGAACTCAAAGTGTGCTCAGTTCGCTCGGCAGCGCATCGATTTATGCCGTTGTCCATTAAATTCTTTGTTCGCGAATAAACATCTCTAGCCCCCGCTGTGCTTCGAGCAATGGCGCCTTCCTCTATTAAGGATACACATGCTGCGCGCGGCAAGCGATGGCAGATCTCATTGCGGGAAGGCCTGCGCGAGCGCATTAGCTCTCAGATTGTGCGGAACGCCACATGGATGCTAAGTGGTCATGGCTTGCAATTGCTCGGCCGGATGGGCTATTTCATCATCATTGCCCATGCTCTTGGACCCACCGGATATGGAAGCTTTGTGGCCTGCTCCGCCCTGATAGGAATGATGTCGCCGTTCGCCTCATGCGGTACCGGGCACGTCATGATCAAGTACGTAGCGCGAGACCGGAGTGTGCTGGCAGCTTATCTGGGCAATGCCCTTCTTGTGACCGTGTTCTCGGGGGCCGCCTTGACTCTGTTCGCGTTGCTGCTCAGGCCTCATGTGCTGCCGCAGTCATCCACATCCGCAATGCTGATCGCAGTAGCGATCTCGGACCTGTTCGGGATGGAAATGACCAGCATTTGCCTGCAGGTGTTCCTGGCTCTCGAGCAAGGGCGGCGCTTCTCACACCTGATGGCATTTTCCACCGGCGTGCGTTTGGTAGCAGCAATCATGTTGTTAGCTGTAGGGCCTACAGCAACTCATTGGGCATATTTGTATGCCGCGTCGGCTGTAATCGCAACTACGACTGGAATCATCGCAGTGAGCCGGTACTGCACGCCGCCGCGTTTTCAGCTGAATCTGCTCTTGCCTTCAGTACGCGAGGGGTTTCACTTTGCGACATCACTCGCATCTCAGTCCGTCTACAACGATATTGATAAGACAATGCTTGCGCGCCTGGGCACAGTCGAAGCAGCGGCCATCTACGCAGCGGCCTACCGCTTTATTGAAGCGGCAATCCTGCCGATCCGCTCCGTCGCAAACGCTGCGTATCCCGAATTCTTCCGCCTCGGCGTGCAGGGTGTGACGTCCGGCTTCGGATTCGCTCGGCGAATCCTCCGGCGTTCGGTCTTATACGGATTAGGCGTGGCTGTTGTCCTGTTTGCCGCGGCTGGATTTGTCCCAATGGTCCTGGGGCGTGCTTACCAGGAAAGCGTCACAGCACTGCGATGGTTGTGTCTGCTGCCAGTCATCAAATGCGTGCATATTTTTCTTTCCGATACATTGACTGGATCAAACTACCAATGGCAAACATCGTCGGCACAGATCGCGGTAGCCGTTTTCAACGTAATCATCAATTTTTGGCTCATCGTAGCTTTCTCCTGGCGAGGCGCCGCCTGGTCCAGTTTGGCCACAGACGGACTGCTCGTCGTGCTTTTGTACATGATCATCAACTGGCATCTGCGGCGCGAACGACTCTTGAGCGCGCCGGCGAGTCCACAACCAGTTGCCGCGGGGGAAAAATAAGATGGCACAGTTCGACGCAAGCAGGATCCAAGCCAGTTGCCGCAGCACTCCGGTTCTTTCCGGCCCCCCTCAGTATTCTTACATCGGCTATGTTTCAGCCAACGATTATTCAAGTACCGGCAAGATTCTTCCCCTGCTCGAGCGGCTATTCGTGGTCCTGCTGTTGCTCTCCAGCATGAATGTCATCACTGCGCTCACACCATCCTCCAAGGAACAGAGTGAGGTCAGGGCATACTCAGCCGATGTGGACACGTCCACCGTTCTTATTGAAGCCGGCCTCTACGTGTATGGTGGGTTGCTTGCGTTGAGCCGTTGGCGACGCATACTCGGCGCCGCGCGCGCGGTATGGCCATTGCTCGCTCTTGCCGCATTGGCCTGTGTATCCGCGATCTGGAGCATTCAACCGACCGTAAGTTTGCGCAGAGGTATGTCGCTTTTGGCGGCAACGATGATTGCCGTTTACGTTGGCGAGCGTTATTCAATCAAAGAATTTGCGCGCCTGCTCACGCAAACGCTGTGCCTGATGATGGTGTCGGTGCTTGTTCTCTACTTAATCGCACCCGGATACGTGATTGATCAGTCTGCATACGGCGGCGCTTGGAAGGGATTGTCGGCTTACAAGAATACGTTTGGGGAGCACATGGCAGTTGGGTTTTTGCTGCTGGTGCTCATAAGATTTCGCCACTTTCGTTGGGCGCGGTACGCGTTTCTTCTGATTGCAGCCGGCCTGCTGCTCCTCTCACGATCAGCGACCGCCGCGGTTTGCGGTGTGTCGAGCCTTGCTGCGATACCACTCTGGCGCCTGCTGCGCGGCAGGAATCGCGTGCTGGTTTACCTTCTGGTGAGTCTGATTTTTTTTGTGGGGATCTATTGCATTCTTGCGTTTCCTGAACCCCTCTTTCAGATATTGGGCCGTGATGCCACATTGACCGGACGAACAGACTTATGGACCATGCTGCTTCCTGTCATTGCCAGTCGCCCCATCCTGGGATATGGGTATGCAGCTTTCTGGACCAGCTTGAATCCCGAAGTCCTGAGCGTCTGGATGGGAACGGGACGCCACCAGATTCCAGTCGCAGATAATGGCTATATTGACCTGTGGCTCAGCCTTGGCGCTCTCGGAATCTGCGCATTTGTTTATGTATTCGCTCGCTCGTTCCGTTATGCAATTGATTACATTAGGTCAGACGCTGGATCCATTGGCTTGTGGCCGATCACTTACTTGTGCATTTTCGCAGCGGACAATATGTGCGAGAGCGCGCTTTTGACGAGGGGAACATTCCCGTTTCTGGTGTTCGCCATCCTGACTACATCGTTGTCAATCAACCATAAGCGTGTTGTGACTCCTGCGCGGATACCAGGCCATCAGCGATTGGCCGGAGAATGGATTTCTCCTGCGATCTCACGCTAGCACTCCGTTCCATCATGTCAGTAACTCACATCTCAACTGCACCGGCAACTCGCTTCCGGGATTCCGCAGATCGTTTGAGCGCTGCCGGCGACTTTCACATGAAGCTCCTCTGGATTCCTCATCAGGACTGGCCGTCTCTTGATGGACAGCGCGAACGATGGCTGCTCGGCTGCTGGCCGGATTCTGCAGACGAGCTGCACGTTTTGACGTGGCAACCGGCACGTGGCATCGGAAACCCGCTCTCGTCTCTGGGTTGGGCTACGTTTCAGCAAGGGCGCATAACGGTCCACAGCCGGCCTCGCATTCCGAATGTAGTGGGCCGCCATGTCATGGGTCGCTTTGGGAAGGACAATCCCAGGGGACTCTGGATCAATGAACAACTCTTCCGCTCTTATGCCCGGCAGCTTGTCCGCAAGTTGGGCATCGACGTCGTCATTTACGGTCTCGGCCATAAAGCCGTTGGCTTGCCGCCATTCGATCTGCCCGTTGCCAGAGTGTTCGACTGTCTGGATCTCATCACGTATCAGGACGTCGAGGCGGAGTACATCGCAAACAGTGACTTGGCATTGTGCACATCTCGCGTACTTGTCGACCGCTTGAAGAGGTTCGGAAAACAGGGAGTCTACATTCCTAACGGAGTGAGCATGAGCCGGATTGCCGGCGGCCAACGCGATCGCACGCAGGCAGAGCTGGGGCTCCAGGGGAAACAGGTGGTGAGCCTCATCGGCCTGACCAGCAGCCCGTCTCTTTTTTTCGTGGATGCGCTTGCGCTCGCGGCTCGGCAGGTGCCGAATCTTGTCTTCCTTGTGGTTGGCGGAGGCGATCCTCTCCGCCCCATCGTGGATCGCTGCAGCCAGCTCGATTTGCCATTTGTGGCGACGGGATGGGTTCCCAACAACCAGATAGGCCACTACTTCGCGGCAACGGACCTCGGTTTGTATCCCGGCGATTCCAACCCATACTTTGACGCTGCGTGCCCACTCAAGGTGCTCGAATACACGGCTGCCCGCCGGCCCGTAGTGGCTACCGACCTTGAGGAACTCCGGCGTCTTGCATTTCCCAACGTGCGCCTGGCGCCACCAGATCCGGAGCGCTTCGCTTCGGCGATTATGACATCGCTCCGCGAGCCGACCGAGTTCGCCGATGTTTCCGGATTCGAGTGGGCCACACTCGCACAGACTGTCAGGCAGACGCTTGCAGAACTCGTCCAGGAGCGGCGCCGATGAACGGCCGGCAAGTTCGACGCACGACTGTTCTAGTGGTGCTTGGCACCCGGCCGGAGGCGATCAAGCTTGCACCGGTCATCTCAGAGCTGCGCCGTCACCGCGACGTGACAACCCGCGTATGCGTGACCGGCCAGCACAGAGAAATGGTCCAGCCGATTCTCGAGCTGTTCGATCTCCGGCCTGACGTTGACCTCGCACTCATGACGCCGGACCAGCGGCTCTCTTCTCTGACTGCCGCGGCCCTGACGCGGCTCGAGGAAGTTGTTGTCTCCACGGCGCCCGATTGGGTGGTGCTGCAGGGCGATACGACCTCTGCCATGGCGGCTGCGCTGGCTGCATTTTATCGACGAGTACCCGTCGCGCATGTCGAAGCAGGGCTCCGGACCCATGATCTCGCTCGCCCTTTCCCGGAGGAAGCGAACCGCCGCATAGCGGATGCGCTTGCCACGGTACACTTTGCGCCCACGGAGTTAGCTCGGCGCAATCTGCTGCGCGAAGGCGTTGATAGTTCCACTATTCATGTCACCGGCAACACTGTCGTTGATGCGCTACTGACAGTCAGCGGCCTACCTGAGGATGGCCAACTGGCTCACTTGCCTTCGAACCGGCGCATCATTTTAATGACGGCACATCGCCGCGAAAGCTTCGGAACAGGTCTTCGAGATGTGTGCCATGCTATCCGGGAAATTGTCGATGCCGTCCCAGACGCTCAATGCGTCTATCCCGTACACCTGAACCCAAATGTGCAGGAGCCGGCACGCGCCATCCTGGCCGGCCACGATCGGATATCACTCATTCCGCCGCTCGACTACGTTTCTCTGGTTCACCTGATGCGCAGGTCAACGTTGATCCTGACGGATTCTGGCGGACTCCAGGAGGAAGCGCCGACTTTCGGGAAACCAGTCCTCATCCTTCGCGATCTCACGGAACGGCCCGAGGCCGTTCAGGCAGGCTGCGCCCGGATCGTCGGCACCAACAGGCGAGTCATTGTTTCAGCAGCGCTCGAGTTACTGAATGATCGCTCTGCTTATGACCGCATGGCGAAAATCGCGAACCCGTTCGGTGACGGTCACGCGAGCAAGCGAATCGTCCGAGTGCTCCGCAGTTGGCCGGTTGCGGGCGCTAGCCCACGGAGCGCGGATTTGGCTAGAGCGGCTCAAGCCTCTGACATGCTTCGCGCCGACAAGACCGCGGCGCTTACGGGCCAACTAGGAATGGACGATTGACTCCACGGCGGCAGGCCTGCCGGCGGATCGTGGGCATTCCGTTTCGAATGACTCGTCTCGACGAAAGACAAGGAAGTCATGCTGATCCGGGCGACCCCGGCAGACCGGCAGGTCGGTGGAACCCTGACACTTGGAAGCTTCACGAATCGTTCCGCAGGAGGATAACTCATGAGTGACAACACGACGGTGCTGGTGGTCGGGCTCGGAGAGGTGGGCAAACCTCTACTGGCTATTCTTTCGCAACGCTATCAGGTTGTTGGAATTGACCTAAAGGATCCGTCTCAACAAATTGAACGCGCCGATGTAATGCACATCTGTTATCCCTTTGAGATTTACGATTTTGTCGGAGAAACGGTTCGTTACATAGGCCGCTACAAGCCTGTCCTGACAATCATCAACAGCACGGTTGGGGTTGGCACAACGCGCAAAATCGCCGCCGGCGCCGGCGCGGATGTGGTGCATAGTCCGGTACGGGGCAAACACGCGCATATGCAGGAAGAGATGCTCTCTTATACGAAATTCATCGGCGCCCTGGATTCCAGAGCGGCCCACATCGCTGCCCGGCACTTCGAAGCTTCCGGCTTCAAGACAAGAATTCTTTCATCTCCGGAGTCGACCGAGCTTGGCAAACTGGCCGAGACCACATATTTCGGAATGATGATTGCCTGGGCGCAGGAAGTAGAAAGATATTGCGACCGGACAGGCACGAATTACGACGAAGTCATCTCCTTGTTCGACGAAGTCAAGTTCTTTCCGCCGGTCAAGTACTTCCCAGGAACCATCGGGGGGCATTGCGTAATGCGCAATATCGAAATTCTCTCACGAGTTGACAGCTCAGCTCTGCTGCGGGCGATCCAGTCTTCCAATGAGAAGAAGATTGAGCGTGAAGCGGGCAAGGACGTACAAGAAGAGGAGTGTCCAGCGCTCTCGGCCACGCCAAGAGAGTAGGAGGTCGATCCCGCCAACTGCTTCTAGCAGCAAACCTCCGCAGATAGTGTCCGTTTTATGTCTCGTCGAAACGAAGATGTCTTGGAAGATGGCCCCGCCATAAACTCGGCCGCTATCGCTGGCTACGCGGAGGCATCGCGCATGTGCGAGTTGCTCACCGAGCGGAAGACTGGCGCGGAGTCGAGAGCTCTTCAGGGCAAACGCGTTGGAATAATCGTGTTGTCTGCCTATCCGTTTGATCCCCGGCCGCGTCGCACCGCTGACGTACTGGTGCGCCAAGGAATGAGCGTCGATTACATCTGCGTGGCAGATGGCAAAGCTCCCTGGCGCGAGAAGACGAACGGAATAAACGTCTTCCGTGTTCCTATCAACCATCAGCGTGGCGGGAAGCTTGGCTACGCCTATCAGTACTTGGCGTTCATTCTGGCTTCCGCCGCTATTCTTGCAGCGCGCTCGCGACGGCATCGGTATGACCTGGTTTTTGTCAACAACATGCCGGACATTCTGGTGGCAAGCGCGCTGTTGCCAAGAATATTTGGAGCAAAAGTCATTCTGGACTTGCACGATCCCATGCCTGAACTCATGATGACGATCTTTGGCAAAGATCCTGGCAGCAAGAGTGTCCGGCTGCTGAAGTTTCTCGAAAAATGGAGTGTCGCGCGTGCGCATCAGGTCCTGGTGCCCAATGTGGCGTGTCGACGCCTTTTGGCTTCCCGCAGTTGTCCGGAGAACAGGATTGCCGTCATGATGAATTCGCCTGACGAATCCATCTTCCCTTTCCGTCCCGCATGCTCACAACCTGCCGGTAATGACCCATTCGTTGTTATGTATCACGGCACATTGGTCGAGCGAAATGGTCTGGACATTGCGATAGAGGCCCTCGCGTGTCTACGGAAAAAGTTGCCAATGGCACAATTGCACATCTACGGCAAAGCTACTCCTTTCCTTGAGAGAGTGATGCAATCGGCAAGGGAACACGATCTACAGAAAAACGTACTGCATTTCGGACAAAAGCCCTTGGAGCAAATTGTTGATGCGATTGACGCTTGTAACGTGGGCCTCATCCCGAACCGGCACAATGCATTCACTCATATCAATACGCCTACACGCATTTTTGAGTATCTGGCGCGCGGCAAGCCTGTGATTGCTCCGCGCACCGCGGGTATTCAGGATTATTTCGATGCAGAATCCATTTTCTTCTTTGAGGCAGGAAACGCAGATGCACTGGCGAGGGAAATCGAATTTGTAGCTTCCCATCCCAAGGAGGCTTTGACCGTTACGGAGCGAGGCCAGCAAGTCTACAAGGCGCACACCTGGAAGCAGGAAAAAGAAACGCTTGAGCGGCTCGTAGGAAAGCTCCTGCGACCAGAAACAGCGCAGTAACGTTCGTCAATCGCATCGGCGATAAGGGAAAGCAATGAAGGTACGATCAGAAACCATAGACAATCCATCGTATGTGCTCCTCACCGCAGCTTACAATGAAGAGCACTATATAGAAGAGACAATCAAATCTGTTGTAGCGCAGCACTTGCGCCCCAAAATGTGGGTGATCGTCAGCGATGGCTCGACAGATCGGACTGACGAAATAGTCCGGCAATACGCGATGAGATATCCCTTCATCCGTCTTGTCCGGCGAGAAAAAGATGATTCTCGCGAGTTTGCTTCAAAAGTTTTCGCTCTTCGTGCCGGATTCCAGATGCTCACCATGGACTCGATCCAGTTCGTTGGTCACTTGGACGCCGATGTCTGGTTGGCCCCATGTTACTTCAGCAACTTACTTGCGAAATTCGGAGAAGATCCCGAACTGGGTGTTGCTGGAGGATGGTGTCTTGAAGCGGCATCAAACCAAGCTTGGCAACCTCGACCCGGAAACTGCACATGGTCAGTACCTGGTGCAATACAGATGTTCCGCGGTGAGTGCTACAAAGATATAGGCGAGCTGCTGCCGATCGAGTACGGTGGTGAGGACTGGTATGCAGAGATAAGGGCCCGAATGTGTGGCTGGCGAGTCCGATCATTCCCTGAACTGGAAGCTCGTCACCTCCGCGCAAGTGGGACCAGGGCCAGTTTGCTTCGTTATTGCTATCGAGCGGGATTTATGGATTATGCCCTTGGCAGTCATCCCATATTTGAGTTTGCCAAAGTGGCCAGGATGAGTGCGGCACCACCTTACCTTCTGAACGCACTGTTAAGGATGCTGGGTTTTCTTGCAGCCCATGTCTCTGGGAAAAGAATGGTTTCACCTGCATGTATTGCATTTTTACGACGGGAACAACTCGGCAGGCTGTTGCTTTTGTACTTGACGGGAGCTTCGACTAGTACGGAAGGAGCGTCCAGGTTCAAAAAACCCTTGCGGACGGCGTGACATGCAATAAGTCAGAGGCGAATGATATGCCCGCTCGCATGCGGCGCGGAAGGATTTGCCGAAACAAACCGGTGATCCTTCTTAATGAACGACTATCCCCGCTGAGTATCGTCTTGCTCCGTTAATTAAGAAGAGACTACATGCAAGTTCTTGCTGCCCTCTTGATAATTGCTGTAGATATCGTAGCCGCTCCGGCTTTGAATATGCCGCATAGCCTTCTTTCGGCTCTACCTATGAAAGCGCTGGCCAGTTCAACGCTCTTGGTGAAAATGTCCGAGGGCATCACCTTGGCAAATCCGTCTTCCAATCCTGTCGACGTACCGCATTTTGAGACGCAGCCCGCAACTGGCGTATTTGCCGAGACCGGTGGCGGGTATACAAGTGCTCAATGCGCGGCTGCTCTCGACGCCAACGCGTCGTCCTACATGTATAACGGCCACTCCATCAACCAGGAAACGGTTCCGCAGAACCAGCAGCCACATTCTCCTGGTTCCCCCGCAACGGGCGTTACTTCGCCGGTGAACCAGACCAAGCCGAATGCCAGTCAGCTCGCGTACTACGCAAGCGATGGTTATCGCTCCTCGGAAATGGATCCGCCATATACATGGATGAAGCTGGTGGACGGGCAATACACCGGAACCACGGAAATGATTATTCGCTGGGCCGCCTGCAAGTGGGGTCTGGACGAAGACATGATTCGCGCTCAGGCGACGGCTGAACATGGAACCTGGGTCCAGTGGAATGCGGGCGGCGACGAGCGCAAAGCAATCAATCAATGTCAGGCAGGCAACAACCCCGATCATAATTCTACGAATCTCTGGGGATATTTGATTTCTAACGCGTGTTATCAATCGTGGTCCATTTGGCAGACCAAGGTAGTCTATTCGAGCTCGAACATCGGCGCGTGGACGACCTGGCCGGCCATCAACCAGAGCACAGCGTTTGCTGTCGACTACCGCTACGCCTCTCAACGCTCGTGCATGAACGGCGATCAATCGGGATTCTTCAATGACAAAGGGATAGGGGACACGTATCTTGCCGACGTTGCCAACGCCAGGAACAACCCTGACGTCGAATCTCCGCATAAGTTCTGGAACGCTGTAACAGCAGGGTACGCGACGAATCTCCAATATGTGGCATTCGCCTGTATGGGCTCCCACTACAGCGGCAACTGGATGGATTCCGAGGCGCGGGTTTATTTGAACTCGGTGCTCACTCACTGGAAGAAGAAGGACTGGCTGCCGAAGTGATCGCGATGAAAAACGGCGGCCAGCGATAGTTGAGTTCTGTTCGCTACTGAAACCTCACCACAACAAAGCCACACCGCAATTGCGAACGTGCGCACGCTGCAGAGGCCGTAAACGAATAACCGGAGCAGCCAATGAACTCTAACAGGGCGCGTGTGATTGCGTCGTTTAGTTCGGGGCATCAAGTCGAAGAGAGAACTCAAAGGAGTCCTTCAAGCAGGGATCGCCAGAAGCGCAGTGCACAACCAACGCCACGATTTCTGGCACGAGCGCTGGTGTCATTAAGTCCTCCATCCTTACAGTCACTCGATGATGTTAGTGGAGACCCGCCACAGGAAGGAAAATGAACCCATCATGGGATCGCGGCAGGTTCCTGAGAAGGCGCCTGCCGCGATGGTAAGAGAGATCACGAATGTTGCTAAGCCAACTCTGATTGTATGGCTCAGGCTATGTTTGGATACCGGAAATCCTGACCTGATTCTTGTCTATGGACAGGTCCCCGAAGTACCGCACGCTCCAATGTATGAGAGACCAAGGACGCTCGAAGACCCGCTGTTAAGAACGGGGCTTGTGGACTGCAGATGGAAGTCCATGGTGCCTGGGTTTAAGAAAAGAGGATTGACGCTCATGTCATGCGCACCTGAAGGTCCTCCTGCAGTTCCATACTTGTCGTTGTAATCCCAGGTGACGGCGGAACAAGTACCAAGACTTATGCCACCACTACCAGAGAAAATATTATTTTCAAACGTGAGCGTCCCACCTCGACAGCTGGTTAGGTCGGTTGCGTTTGCGCCTGTACTTCCCAGGTAGCACGTATTGTTGTAGTAGTTGAGCGATATCGGCGCAGCAACACCATTTGCGCCGAAACACGCATAGCCGCTTCCCGCGCCATAGGAAATGTTCTGCTCATAGGTGCCAGTCTCAGTGAAAGTAGCATCATCTTGTTCAGTCCAAAACGAAGTGGCGTTGCAGCCGGGATAAGTTTGACCGTTAACCACCACCGACGTCGAGCAATTCACAGTATTCTGCTTGACCATCGCACCCACTGAGCGTTTGACATCGATACCTCCATGGGCGATTCCGGGGCCGACCTTGTTTCCTTGAATCAAAGGACTGCCGAGGTCTGAATCAACCATGATGGAGTTATGCCCGCCCTCAATTTTGACCGTATTGTTAAGGATTTTCGTGCCACATGCGCTCTTCGGATAGCACACCATGGCGATTGCTTCGTTATATCCATACGAGCCACCGTCAACCTGAAAACATCCAGCGCAGGCGCCGGCATAAGCACCATACCCGTTGTTGTGGACGTAGTTGTTTTGGATGGTGATCCCTGGCTGGACCAGATACGAGAAGATAATGCCACCGCTCGTGGTGTTTCGCACTTCAAAGCCATCGATCGTGACATAGGAGTTCGCCGCCTGACCAGAAGCACTCGCGCCTACAATGCCATAGGGCCGAGTGGAACCACCGTCAAGGACAGGAAGATTCCCGCTGCCATAATTGCCGAAGGTGATCGGGTAGCTTTGACTCCCATGGACATTTGATATCGCCAATTGTTCATTCCAGACGCCGCCGCGCTGAAAGAGGACACAGTCGCCCTGTCTCAGACTCGGTTCGAAGGCCACGACTTTTGCAGCTGTCTTCCACGGTGAACTTGTCGAGACGCCGTTGTTGCTGTCGTTGCCGGAATTGGAAACGTAATAAGTCGTTCCCGAGCAACCCGTTCCTGGAGTCGGAGACGGAGATGGGGTTGGAGATGGAGATGGGGTTGGGGATGGGGATGGGGTTGGTGTCGGTGTCGGAGTCGGTGTGGAACTTCCAACGGTTTCCGTCAAAGTGGCCGATCCATAGGTGCCGTTACTGGCCCACGCGCGAATGATTACCTTATGTGCGCCTGGCGCCATGCTGACGCTGGTCCTGATACTGTTCGTCGAGCCGGTGTGGTACACCGAAGTGCCGTCAACATAAATGCGCCATCCTGTGATGTTTCTGTCGGAAGTCGCTGAGGCGGCGATTAAAACGGGTGAGGTTACTGTGGAATTATTTGCTGGTGTTGAAACCGTTACGTTGACCCACGCGGACGCCAACACTGGCAACGACATCACACACAGAACAATGGAAAGTGTCCATCGCATTACTTCTTTTCTCCTAAAAAATGCTGTGCCCAGCGGCCGGGGGACTTTCCGAGGTCAACTGGGCATCAGGCGGATATTTGCGTTCTGCGTTCTGTATTTAGGGTATTTGTCCGGAGGAGAAAATCGAATGGGGGGGACAGCCCAGTCTCGCTTGGTTTTTTCACTTAAGTAAGCCAGAGTTGATCCCGGTCCGGCACGCAGCAAAAAGGCGTGGATGTTGGGATCGGGGCGCCGCGCTCCCATTCAAATCATCGAAAGTTTCCATCACGGCGCTGCGGCATCCGCTAACTGCGGCAGGGAATAAAGACGATCAGCGGAATGCAGGAAGCACGCACCTCAGCTCGCCTCGTCGGAAACCTGGAAATATGCAGCTTCATTCTGCGGCGGGAAACCTGTTTCAGCCA
>Ga0207700_10001597_pt1 | contig 12859 bp, 14 predicted proteins | sample LARL82metaG_FD_184348 | JGI IMG/M metagenome (GOLD analysis project Ga0207700, IMG submission 184348) | Corn, switchgrass and miscanthus rhizosphere microbial communities from Kellogg Biological Station, Michigan, USA - LAR L8-2 metaG... | ecosystem: Host-associated > Plants > Roots >...
CATCGTCGACCGAAGCGCGGACCACATCGAAAACGATCAGCTTGTGTCCAGCCTTAAGCAAATTCTTCGCCATAGGCCGGCCCATAATTCCAAGTCCTATGAATCCGATAACAGACATTTACCGCCTCCTCTTAACTTCGAAAGTGATTATATGACAGCCGAAGTACTGGATGTTCGACCGCTCACTGCAAACGCGATCATTTCGCCTTTAAGGAGGGCAGGCACGATGAATGCCGGGGGAAGAACTAGAATATATCTGCTACAGTCACACCGCGCATCCAGTCAGGTTGACAATATTGGCGGCTGACTTGGCCGCTACCCGAGTGAATCCAGAGGTGTGCTCAGACGGCTCAGCGCACGCGACTAGCTCGGTGCCGGCCGTCGCTGGAGCAACTTCGGCCGATGCAGCATGATCGTGATGGCGGACTTCATCATCGGTACAGCACTGCTCGTAACAATGTAAAGTGTTACCGTTGGTCCTTTCCAGCCAATTCCGGACTTGACGTGACAAGCGGCACATTCTGCCACTTAGCATCTTGTACGAACCCTGCTGGTGCTGGAAGAGCGATGAAGGGACCCCGAACCGAGCCGTCGGCCAAGCGGAAACGATACAATTCCAGACCCCTACAGTCCCATTTCGGCGGCGAGGCCGTGTCCTTGCCGATGCACTTTGCCCATTCGATCACGGTTACGGTCCACTTGGCCTGGTCAGACGAAGTCTTAGTCTGTGCCGAACAGAGCAGCCCTAGCATTAGAAATTTGAACACGAATCTCATTGGCCCTCCAGACCTCATTAGTCAAGAGCCACTAAAACGCTAACAGTTTGATTTTTAGGCTACCAATCTAAATACGTCTATAACCGTTAGCTCCCTTTATGCGATGCCATGATTGACAAGTCGTTCGCGAAAATCACCGCACGAAACGCGTCGGACCGAAAAGTGTTGTCAGCCAAACGGCACTACCGTCCCCAAAATTTGCCCATGTGAAACGAGTAGCCAAGTTCTCCCGTGCGCCAGGGGATCACCGTTATTCGTGCGATTATATCTCTCCAGGATGATTAACTCAGGTTTAAACTCTGGATCTGCCAGCATCTGCAGGGCTTGCACGCTGTCCCGCGCAATGCGAAGCCCGATTGGAATTGGAGACTCTTCTAAAATATGACCGGGCAGCGGAGCGTCGCTGGCGCTGTCTCTTTGTGAGTCATAGCGCCCGGCAATGAACAGAACCTCGACCGGCTTCATGCCACGGCTCCTGACTTCTGCACGCTCCCTTTCTATCGCGAAAAAAATAAAGTCCTTACTCGAGACTTTGGACTCATTAACATCAAAAACTGTTTCACAGAATGTTATGCGAGGAGATTATTGCATGAAACGTTTACGACTCGCCGCGTGTCTTAGGTTCGGCGAGAAGTGTTTGAACTGCACGTCTTCTTCAGCGCCCCGGCCCAACGGTCATTGGTCCTCCCCACGGGTCGGGTCGCGAGCGACATGGGCCCAAACAGAAGTAACGTCCTAACAGTGCGCTGTCAGAATCACGCCCAGCACAAACAGCACGAACACACTTCCCGCGATTCCTGAAAGCCCACCCGGCATCTGCCTCATCGGCCAATCGCCTGCCAGAATTTGCTTGCTGTTCCAAATCACCTTGCAAGGGGACGCGAGGGGTCGCGCCGGCGGGCGGCTATTTTCACGGAGTTCCCGTGGCTGTGCCCGGCGCTTCTTCAGGCCTCGATCAACACATCTCGCCGATCGCGAGGCTTCTTCTCCCGCTTGTGGCGAAGCCGGCCAAAGCAGGTCCAGTCCTTTCTTCGCGCTCCGCGAGCCGCGCGGCCAGTTCGAATTTGACCTCCGCGCGGTTCCATACGGAAGTCATGCCGTTTTCGGCGTGCGCACATTTTTTAGAGCAGGCGGAAATTCACTTCGATCGTGGCTTGGACAGGTACGGGTTGCGAACCGATCATCCCCGGTTGAAAATGCCATTGCTGCACTTCGGCCACGGATTTGGGGCGACCGATCCTGATAGGCGCAGGACCACAAGCGTCGATAAACCAGAGATTTATCGCAGCCTACACGGCCGGCGATCTCCAACAGACCAGCTGACTGATATAGTGAGAGCACATTTGCTAATGGCGGGTATGGTTGCAGCTTTGTGGATGGCGCTAACTCCGGCGCGGGCACAAGAAGTCACCAAAGAAAACGTCGACGGCATCGTGAATTTCCGCCGAATGGAGACCACGGTCGCGCGCTCGGGGCAATCAAGCCAGACGCGCTGCGGAACAACAAGAAAATGGGCTTCGTATCGGTGATCAATTTGCGCGAACCGACCGAGCCGGGCGCGAACGTCGAAACGGAGGGCGAGGCAGCCAAGGCCGCCGGTCTTCGATACTACAGCATCCCATTCGATGCCAATTCTCCTGATCCCGCCGCGGCGGACAGGTTTCTCGACGCGATTACCACTAAAGGAACGGAACCAGCGTTCGACCATGCCTAAAGGAAGCCACCGATCTGGGCATGAACAGCGCCAAACTGAAGCAATTGCTATCGATTATGTGCAGACGCACAAGCGCTAGACTGCGTAAAATGCTGGTCGACCGCTCATCAGCTATGGCGTGACCGAAACCTTCACCAGACTCGTTGTCCAGCAGCACTGGAAGCCGCCGCCCCCATCGCCAGAGTAATCGTTCACGGTCACGTGTAACACGTAATCACCGGCCTCGCTGAACGTGGCGCTCGTGGTCGCTTTCCCGCTGAAACCTTCGCTCTCCTTGTCCACAGTTCCCAAGGCCTCGGCCGGCGGGTTTGCCTTATCAAACTTCACCACTCCGGGTCCCCGGTATTTTGACCACAGCAAGGTCACGGGCGGACGATCGCCTGATCTCGGCGCATTCGTGCCGCTCGTATACTTCATATCGTCGGTGACCCATAACGTCAAAACCAGCGGCTTGGACAACGAAGCTGTACGGACCGGAGCATGGGCCAGCATTGCGACGGGACCCTGTATCGCAGTCCCGTTCTCCTCAAAGCGAATGACCGGAGGCGTGTTATTCACGGCGATTTCACTGAAGGGGCTGATTACGTAATCAGTGTTAAGACGAAGCGGAATGCTGTTGTACTGGCCGTTCGCGAGGATAGTCCAGGTGTACTTGTCCTGTGGCTTGAAATCCTTAGGTACGGGAATCGCGAACATTCCATACTTCCGGCCAGGGAGGAAATGCGTCGGCTGACCCATATCGGGACCGCCGGGCTCAATGCGGTTATCGGGGCCGATCGGAATGTCCAGCTCTTGTTCGGTATTGCGGTTGAAGTATCCGACCAGAAAAGTGCGCGAATCCTTGCCGCTGGTGAACCATCCTTCAAACGCGCCCGTAATACTGGCGCCGAACTTCTTTCGCGGCTCGGGGATGGTTTGACTGAACAAGAGCACACCGCCAACCAGAGCGCCGGCGGAGCAAATGGCCAGCAGTCGCTTCATTGCACCTTTTGCGCAGCCACCGCCTGTGCCATCTTCCCTTTGCGCTCAGCGAGCAGGGTCTTGTACTCATCGTCATTCAGGTAAACCACGTTCATCCAAGCGTGCGCCATCTCATCGACAGTGCGATCGCCGTAGCCAACCCACTGCTCCGGATCCGGATTGTTCTTGTTGGCCTTGGTGTTGTCATACGACGCGCTAACGTGAATGACGGTCCCTTTGGGGAACACTGGCGCAGCGTCGTCCGCGTAGATGTAGTTGGTCATCCAGTTGAAGTTGAAATTCCCCACATAGCTTACGATTTGTGAGCTTCCGTCCGGCAGGATAGCTTCGACCTGCATTGATTTCCCGCGCAGATGAAAGTGCGGTTGGAAGTTCTCGATCAACGTGTTCTCCTTCAGCACGGTGAAACCCTCGGTCTGGGCAAATGAGTTCGGCGGTATATCCAGAGTTTGCCCATTCCGCAGCCCGGTGAACCCGATCAGGTAGCTTCGTTTTTTCGGCTCCTCACCCTTTTTGTAGAACCAGACTCCGATCTCAGAGCCCGCCGTGATATCTTCGCCGACGGCATGAATATGCTGATCCCAGGAAATCTTTTCGCCCGGTAAGATCAGCTTTCCTGTGCCCGGCCGATACAGGTCGTAGCCCTTTCCGATAGCCCATTCCATCAATTGTGGCCGGCGGTTCACCAGATCTGCTGCGCTATCGCCGCGGCGGTTGGGGCCATTGGCCGTGCCCGTGCTTACGGCCTCCGGATCGTTATTCAGCACCAGGTATGCGATGGAGTGATGGATGATCCTCCGCCCCTGCAAGCTAGTCGGACGAATCTCCACGAGTTTTGCCCAGCGCGGCTCGGTGATTGGAATATCGGACATCGGACGGAACCACACGTCCTGGTGTTCGGCGGGCATTGTGAACTTGGGCGACTGGATCACGAGGTCGGGAGGTCCGAAGCCGTCTCGCACAGCCTTCCACTCGTTGTCAGTCACCAGCGGCTTGGGAGGCGGTAGATCTTTCGGGTCGCCCTCCAGCGCTCCGCCATCTACCCAGCGCGCGATCGTGTTCACCTGCTCATCGGTCAACGACATGTCGTTCTTGAACTTCTGAACGCCGACGCTGCGATCGATATGCCATGGCGGCATCTGGCGCGTTACTACACGCTCCTTAATGGAGCGCGCCCATGGCCGGGACTCTTTAAAGGTGATCAGCGACATCGGCGCGATGGAATTCGGTTGATGGCACTCCTGGCATTTCGCTTGAAAGATCGGTGCGACATCCTTCGAGAATGTCGCTTGTTCATGCGACGTTAGGTTGGCTGGTTCTGCGCTGGCCGCGGGGGTCGTAGCGATCTGCGCGAATAAAACGAGAAGTGGGCTTAGCACCAGACCCACCCAATCTCTGGTATTCCATCCGGCTCTCATTGGTGTCCTCCCGATGAGCTTTTTCCATCTCCAATTTTACGCTTTTTCGGGTAGCGGTGGCTGCCACTTTGCCTCATAAGCCGCTCCAGACATCCTCCGCTCGCACGTGGAAGATTGGTCGCGGTAGCCAGCGGCGCAGCGACGGCAAGAAGCTAATCTGCATGTCCAACGATTCAGGAATTATCGTTGGGCGTGCAAAATCACATAGTCCACAAGTCCGTTTTGGGAAACGTTTCGGCGGGCCGGATGCATCCAGTGTGGCCGGGCGCGGCATCTTTAGCGGGAAGCGCGACTTCGTCGGCGCGGTCCCCGAGAGCGCAAGAGCTTGAAATAGCTCACGAGCTTCAACTCACGGGCGACCAAGTGGCGTTGGTGACTCGGGCCTTATATCCACTGTCTGAACCGCGGTCGGCTGCACGTCTATGGTCTGTGCCTGCTTCAACTGCTTCGCTTCCTTCGCGGCCACCTGGCCTTCCAGACGCTGCAAAACCTGTTTCAAAGACTCCTCCGGCAAGTCTTCGAGGTTGCCGTTCCAGTTCGGTCCGAAGGTGGTGTCCCCGAATCGCTTGCGGTCGTAGTTCTTCAACAGGAACACGATCAACTGGCTGTCAAACTCAATCTCGTAAACGATCTGGCCCCTATAGACAACTGGCTTGCTCTTGTACGTGACCATCCGCTTGACGCCTTCAACGAAATCCGCAGATAGATAAACTTCCGGCCGGCGAGCTGTAGCAAGAATGTGCTGCTGCCCGTCGAAAAGCTGCTTCTTCGCGCGCCCGAAACTCCAATCGAGTCGATTTCTTTTGCGGAAGGTGATGACGATGTCGACGACATCCTGGAGCGACCAATGGAAAAGGCCGCAGCCACAGCGCTTCATCGACAGTGCGTTTTGTATACATTGAATCGTCGGGCGTGTTTCCATGGTTCCATCCGCGTTTTCAATTCCCAGGTTTCCGTGATGTCCTGTCGCTGTTTGGATGTTCGGTTCCAACCCTGAAGGAATTGACGAATATGGCTCTCGGACGCAGTGCGACTCCAGTCCAGGATGAAGTTTTCGGCTTCGCGAACTTGCTGCGCACCGGTGGCAGCGCTCGCCCGCTCGTGGAAGGTGGCGATCTCCGCATTCAACTCGGGTCGCAACTCAGCCACGATCTCATCGATGATTTGTTGTCGATGTTCGATGGTGGAAGATGAATCTCCAAAGGGCAGGCCCGAAAGCGTCACCCAGCCGCCCCCATATAGGCTCATCTCTGTTCCATCGGCGAAGGAGCAAGCCTTTGAGCGACGTAGAGAATTCAGAGTAGCTTTGAATTCGGCGTATGTAACTATGGATGTTTTCCGGAATGTGGTATGGTGTCGCCGCCGAAGATCCCTTGGCATCACCGTCGACGGTAACCAGACTTGTAATCACGAGGTTCCATCTTGTTTGAGAGGGACTTTCTTTTAACCGGCTTTGTTCCATGCCAAGAACTGACGAGACCCCTTCAGGATTTCCGGCAGGTCGTTGATGAGATTATCAACAGACGGCCGGACGTATTGGAACATCTAGGTTTTGCTTCTGGTGCACAAGAGGGTCATCGACCGCGCCGGTTGGATAACGGTTTTGAGGAGTAGCCGGAAGAGTATTCTTGCGTGAGGAGAACCGAACTCTATACCTCCTGCGCACGGGCGTCAACCGGGCAAGAGTCCGTCCCCCTTAATTCAGCCTTAGAGTGATGCCCAGCATAAACGCGTTGCCCTTCAACAGCTCCACCCCCTCGAATGCGTTGATCCGGCGAAGCTGCAAAATCACGTAGACCGTTCCACACCGCCCCCCCGAGCCCCGAGAAAGTTGGGGACGGTGTGAAGGTTTTTATGCTTCAATCAGGGTCGCGATCGCGGCAAACTCCTCCAGGATCGCCTGCGGGAATCAGGGGCGGGGCGCCGGCCGGCGACATGAACGTCGCATAGACTTCAGTCACGCCGCCGGTCTGATTAATGGCGTTATGCACGACGTCGGCTTCCTCGAAGAAAACCGAACCGGCAGGGTGGACGGTCGCACAACCATTCTTGTGAATTTCAGTGAGAGCGCCACTCTTGATCACCACCACCACCGGTCCGGGATGTGTGTGCCATCCTGTTTGCCCTCCCGGTTGAAAGATCAGATCTGCTTGAAGCACTTCGCTGGGCCCTTTTATGTGTAGAACGACGTTTTTGTCGGGACTGGAACCCTGGGCGAGCGGGATGATCTGCACGCCGGCTAACTGGCCTCGGGCGTCGCCAACGAACACTACGCATGCTAACGCTGCGACAAATGCGGCCGCCCCAATTCCCCACCAGCCGCGCCGTCGTGAGTTTTCGTTTACGGCAGCCAGCCGGCCGAGTTGTATGTTGTCATATTCCACTGCAACCGGTTCCCCGGATGCGGCTGAGTCGTTTTTACTAATCATGAGTTTCTCCTTATTGGTAGGCATGTCGTGCACCTACGAACCGAAGAATAAGCGGAAGCTGCCCTGCAAGTCTTTGAAAAAGTGTTGGATTTTTCCTGGAGTTTTCTTGGAGCGCCAGGCAGAGCGTATCTATTGCAGCCCGACCTTCGGCATCAGCTCGCGAAAACCTGTCGGTCCCGGCCGGATCTGGTCGAATCTCGGATCGACCTTGAGGCAGGCCACCATCGGAAAGCGTTGCTGATGTGCCTTCTCCGGCAAGCCGATCGCGTTATTCATGTCGCCGAAGCCAAAGTGGTGGCAGCAACCGGACCACTCCCGACACGCTCTGCAACCGCTTCAGGACTGCCCGCGCTTTTGGGACTCATACACTTCAGCATCGGCTGCAAGGGATCTGCTAAGTCAATGAAAACAGGTTGGAGAGGTTATTGGAAACCGTGGTTTTTGGGAAGTCAATCTCGCAATGGCCCGCCCCTCTGTATTTCGTCACCGGCGCCATTCTTAGCCTGGCCGATAATCAGAGTGTGGCGGTTCGTGCTGCCGACCCGTCACATTCGCGCGGGCGGCTCCCACTGTCAGAAACGCCGCGCTAGTTTCGCCCTTGCTAGCGCCGCCTTGCTTTTTCGGCCCCCGCCATCAGGCGTAGCATTTTTTGGTGTTCTATGGCCAGACTGCCAGTCACCCTCTGGCCCGGCCGAACATCCCGAATCACGGTTGCTCCCAGGCTCACCTGGGCCTCGCGCCCGATCGTAACGCTATTCTTAACCGTCGCCCCCGGCCCGATCCATGCATTAGCGCCGGCGCTCACGTTGCCGTTTACCACCGCTCCGTGGCCAATGAAGACTTCGTCGCCGAGCACGCAATTATGGGACACGAACGCGCCGTTCCCGATGCGACATCCCCTACCGAGGCGTGTACTCTGACGAAAAAGCCCCCGCGCGACGACCGCGTTGGAGAAGATGTGGCAGCCTGCTCGGATCTCCGTCGCCCCAGCGTGCACCAGTTCGATGGGATTGCCCTTCGCGCGGCTTCTCTGGAATCCTGCCGAGCCAATAACGGCGCCGGCGTGGATTACCGTTCCTTCACCCACATCGGCTCGTCCGATTACCGCAGCATTCGGCCCAACCGTGACGCCAGCGCGGATGACGACATTGTTCTCGTCGACCCATGAGCGCGGGTGCAAGCGGGCGCTCCTGTCGATCTGGGACCTAAAGTTGGGCCCGTAGAAATCGGTGGTTGTGGCCAGGCGGTTGTGGATCTCGAAGAAGCAGCTCCTCGGATCCTCCGCGACGGCCAATCCCAGCCGTTCCGGGAACATCCCGATCCACTCTGGCTTGGTCAGCACGCACGATGTTTGTGGGCTATCGAGCGAAGCCGGCGCGAACTGCGGAGCTTCTACGAAAGTCAACATGCCCTCCTGCGGCTCGGAGACGAATCCCAGGTTCATGAATTCACCATCGCGCACCAACTGCGCGGAGGTCCAAGCTGCTACTTCCGAGAGCGATCGAATGCCAGGCCGCTCCAACCCTCCCGCATAAACCCAACCTTCCCATAGCGCGGCGCTGGGGGGATGAATCTGGTCGAACCAGAAGCGCCCTTCCTGCAACAAGGTCAACACGAGCACGTACTGCCCCGCCTCTTTCGGCGCCGTCACGCGCGCGCGCAGCCGGAGACGAGACCGCGAGCCGACCGGCGGGCTCAATACCGTTCTGTCTCCCTCGAATACTATGTACCGCCCGGTCCCTGACTCCAGCCAGTGGTAGGCCATGTGTACCGGATACGGCGGAAGGCTCGCCAGCCGCTCCGCCGAGCGATTGTCGATTTCAACCGTTACCTCGGTGGATTCGCCGGCCGTGAATCCGATCGCCGTGTCGCACAAGCGAACCTCGATCTGAGCCGCTGCCGTGGGTGGAAGCGGGGGAGCCGTCAAAGGCACATCCGCGGCGCGAAGCATGCGCTCGAACGCCCCGACTTTGCGGGCCAGCGTCTCTACAACATCGCTTACCGTGACGCTGGTCCAGGGCAAATCGGAGAGCGCCTCCTTATACAGCTCCACATAATTCGCTATTGCCTGATCGAGAGATGCGCCGGCTCTCACGAGTTCAGTCACTCTTGCTGCATCCGTCCGGTCGTATCGCGCCAGTTCGCGCCGGATGGAATCCGCTCTCCACGGTTCCTGCAGACAGCGCATTCCGAGATTCCACTCGCGCAACTCCTGTAGCCGCGCGCTGGTCACCATCGGGCCCAAGCCTTGCCAATCACAGAGAATCACCGCGTACCCGCTGGCCAGCGCCTCGAGCGCGCACCTCGCCTTGGCAAACACCAAGTCGTACTCTCCCAGAATCTCTTCGGGCCGGAGCGCTGGAAAGCCGACTGCCGCGCCAGCGACTGCCAATTCCACATCGGCCTCCCGGCACACCTCGCGCAGCGTCGCAAGCTCCGAGCCCTCCTTGGCGTAGTTACTGAAAACCAGAGCTCGCGCAGGCCTGCCCGGCAAACTCCGCCGCGGCGAAAAGCGCCGCAGATCCACGGCATTCAAAATCAGGCGGGTCTGCTCCTCCGGAATACCCGATTCGTTCACTAGCCGCTCGAGGCAATTGCGATCCACGGCCACATACCGGCGGATGGCGCTCAGACGTGGCGGGCTATCGTGCCAGCTTAACCGGTCGTGGCACACAAAAATCGCGGGAATATTTTGGAAATGCGTCAAGGCCAGCGTCGTCTCGACGTGATGGTGACCATGAATAATATCGGGGCGGTAGGGAACATCCTCGATCCGGCTTACAACTGGAATTCCCGCGCCGGCGATTTCGTGGGCGACAGCGCCCAAAAGAGGTGAGAACACGCAGGCCTCGTGCCCGAACCGCATGAGTCCCAGGGCCAGGTCCCTCGTTGCCATCTCCGTGCCCGTCCGCGTAGCAAGCGTTAGATTCGTCAGCAAAACTCTCATGACTGCCTGAAGCGAAGGCTGAAGAAACGAGCCCATCCGCCTCGCTGGGTGCGGAAGGGCTCAGATGTTGACCGTGCTGAACAGACATGATATCGCATCGGGGTGCCACAGATGGCACGGGAAAGCCTCCCACTGACATAGAGACCGTTACGCCTGTAAAGCCGCACTCCAAGAACCCCTCCCCTGCACGAATCTGCCGTCGTCGAGTCCAGCAGCTGTCGAGTCCAGCAGCTTGCAAATCCGCCGGGTGATGGATAAGATGATGCCACTTCTCAATGTCAACCTCCACGTCAAGACAGCGTAAGAGTATCCCTGCCGGTCTCATGATTGTCCTGGTCTTGCTCGCGATTTCTGCCTTTATCAACTACGTGGATCGCGGGAATCTCTCGATCGCCGCGCCCATGCTCAAGGATGAGCTTGGGATTTCCGCGCTGCAGCTAGGCGTTTTACTCTCCGCCTTTTTCTGGACCTACGCCTGTCTGCAGCCCTTCTCGGGGTGGCTGGTGGACCGTTGGAACGTGAACTGGGTATTCGCCATCGGATTCTTTCTTTGGTCCGCAGCAACCGCAGCGACGGGAATGGTCCACACGTTCGCAGCGCTTATGATCCTGCGCTTACTGGTGGGCTTGGGTGAATCCGTCGCCTATCCCTCATATTCCAAAATTCTAGCGCTCAATTTTGAGGAAGAACACCGCGGGCTTGCCAACGCAGCGATCTCTGCCGGTCAGGTATTGGGACCAGGGATGGGAATGCTATTTGGGGGTCTGCTGGTAGCGCGATTCGGGTGGCGTCCGTTCTTCCTGGTGCTGGGCTTCGCCAGCTTGCTTTGGCTGGCGCCCTGGGCGAGGTGGATGCCGAAGGGGCGGGACGCGAGTTTCCCGCATGCTAACGCACCAAGTCTTTCCGAATTTCTGCGATTACGATCGGCTTGGGGGACCAGTATTGGCCTCTTCTGCTCAAACTACGTGAACTATTTCCTAATCACGTGGCTACCCTTTTATCTGGTGCGTGAACAGCACTTCTCGACAGAAAACATGGCTAAGATCGGAGGCATAGCCTACTTGGTAGCCGCCATTTTCGCCACGCTCACCGGTTGGTTTTCGGATCGGCGCATCACCAAGGGATCCACGCCCACGGTAGTTCGCAAAACCGTTATCGGAGGCGGCCTCGCACTCGCCGGAGTTTTCGTTGGACTCGCTTCGGTTGGCGGTCCCTCCTACTCCGTCGGGGCACTTATACTCGGTGTCGGCTTTTTCGGCATTGCTAACTCCAGTATCTGGGCCGTCACCCAGACGCTCGCCGGGCCCCAAGCTGCCGGACGCTGGACCGGGTTCCAAAACTTCATCGGCAATTTCGCGGGTGTCGTGGCGCCGGCACTCACTGGATTCGTGCTGGATCGAACCGGACAGTTTTATTGGGCCTTCGTCATCCTGACAGGCGTGGCATTGGCAGGCGCGGTGTGCTTCGTTTTCGTAGTTGGACCAGTCGAACAGGTGGTCTGGCACAAGAGGCTCCCTGCCAGACATGTTTCGGCATAGGGCTGCTGAAGCACTCGCTACATGCGTCCCGCCTGCGTTTTCCAGCTCAGCTAGTGTAGCGCCAGTTTCTGCACGCGCAGATTGCCGATCTCGCCGACGTAAAGAGTATTTTCGTTGCGGCAGTCGATGGCGTTGACCGTTCCGAACTCCTTTGGCAATTTGCCGGCTCTGCCAAACTTGCCAATCATCGTTCCGTCCAGTCGCATCTTGTAGATTTCACCGTCGCGGTCAATGTCGGTTGGGGGATTGGAATTGGAGACGTACAGGACCTGATTCGAACCCTTCGTCATACACAGCGCCTGAGCGTTTCCGACGTTGGTGAAAGCGGTCTTAAAGTTGCCATCGTTGTCAAAGACCTGGATGCGTTTATTTCCGCCGTCGGCAGCGTATACATTGCCTTGCGTATCAACCGCGATACTGCGGACATTGGCAAACTCTCCGTTCGCCGTTCCTTTCTTGCCCCAGGACTTCACGAACTTGCCGTCTTTGTCGAACTTTGCGACGCGAGCATTGCCCAAGCCGTCGGCGACGAATATATTCCCAGCCGCATCCCAAGCGACGTCGGTCGGACGATCGAACAAGTCAGTCGGCCGCCCTACACCATCGTTTTTCACCGGACGCACCGGAACATTGACGTTCTCAGCTTTCCGGCCGAGCAGCATGAGGAGGCGCCCCTGCGGATCGAACTTGATGACCATGTTAGTCATCTGATCGACTACCCAGATGTTATCGTTGGGATCCACGCGGACTTGGGCGGCGAACATAAAGCCGTAGCTATCCTTGCCGATCTCACGCACGAATTTCCCGCTCGGATCAAACTCGAACAGCCGCGAGCCGCCATGGGCGAAGGGACGCGCGGTGCCGATCGAGATGGTGGGATGCCCTGTTCGCGTGTAGACGAAAATATTGCCGCGCGAATTCGTCGCAACGCCGCCCACTTCGCCGAGATAGAGTCCGGCGGGAAGCTGGAGAGCATTGGCGGCGGAATCGAACCGAATTTCAGGCGCGTCGCCTTGCGCGTGGGCCGGAACTCCGGCAATCAAGGCCGCAGCCAGC
>Ga0207700_10001598_pt1 | contig 12857 bp, 9 predicted proteins | sample LARL82metaG_FD_184348 | JGI IMG/M metagenome (GOLD analysis project Ga0207700, IMG submission 184348) | Corn, switchgrass and miscanthus rhizosphere microbial communities from Kellogg Biological Station, Michigan, USA - LAR L8-2 metaG... | ecosystem: Host-associated > Plants > Roots >...
CCGCGACCGAGGTCATGCGCGGGCGGCCGTGCTTTCAGGTCGAGTTCTCCGACGGCGAGGTGATCGTCGCCGACGAGCAGCACCAGTGGGTGACCTGGACGTCGCACGCCGCCGGGTTCGTGCCGCCACAGGTGGTCACGACGGGCGAAATGGCCGCGGCGCTGCGGTCTGTCGGCGGCAGGTCGCGCTTCGCGGTCGCCGTGCCGCGGCCGCTCGAGCTGCCTGAGGCCGACCTGCTGGTGCCGCCGTACCTGCTCGGCGCGGCGCTGGCCGGCCGGACCGTGCCGAGCGTGGGCGCCCGCGCGCGGGCACTGGCGGTCGTGGGCGGCGGCGGCTTTGACGGCGGTCTGTCGATTGCGCAATCGACACCGATAGAGCAGGTCGATTGCGCAATCGACAGGGCAGCGAACGGCCGTATCCCAGACTCGTATCTGCGGGCCAGCGTCGCGCAGCGGCGGGAACTGCTCGCCGGCCTGCTCGGTGTGCCGCGGGTCGCCGGTCCCGCGCACGTGGAGCTGCCCACCGCCGAACTCGCCGCCGACGTGCGCGAGCTGATCCACAGCCTCGGCTTCCAGTCCGAAGTGACAGCCGCGTCGCCCGGCCGGCACGTGATCCGGTTCACCGACGCGCTGCCGTGGCGGTACGTCGTGGCGGTCCGGGCGGTGCCGTCCGTGCCGGTGCGGTGCGTGCAGGTGTCCAGCGCCGATCAGCTGTACCTGGCCGGGCAGGCCATGATCCCGACGCACAATTCGGCGCTGGCGCTGGACTTCGCGCGTTCGGCGACGATCAAGCACAAGCTGCCGACCGTGGTGTTCAGCCTGGAGATGGGGCGCAACGAGATCACGATGCGGCTGCTGTCGGCCGAGGCGCGGGTGCCGATGCACGTGATGCGCACCGGCCAGATGAGCGACGACGACTGGGCCAGGCTCGCACGCCGGATGAGCGAGGTCGCGGACGCACCGCTGTTCATCGACGACTCGCCGAACATGTCGCTGATGGAGATCAGGGCCAAGTGCCGCCGCCTCAAGCAGCGGCACGACCTGAAGCTGGTCATCATCGACTACCTGCAGCTGATGTCCTCCTCCTCGCGCCGGGTGGAGAACCGGCAGCAGGAGGTGTCGGAGTTCTCCCGGTCGCTGAAGCTGCTTGCCAAGGAGCTCGAAGTTCCCGTGGTGGCCCTGTCCCAGCTCAACCGCGGCCCCGAGCAGCGCCAGGACAAACGTCCGTTGTTGTCGGACCTTCGCGAGTCGGGCTGCATGACCGCCGATACCGCCCTGCTCCGTGCCGATACCGGTGCGTCGGTGACGTTCGGAGAGCTGCTGCGTGACGGCTGGGACGGTGTGCTGGTGTGGTCGCTCGATGAGCAGCGCCGGCTCGTTCCGGCGCCTGTCGTCAACGTCTTCCCGTCGGGGACAAAGGACGTTTTCCGGCTCCGGCTGGCCTCAGGCCGCGAGGTCAAGGCGACCGCGAACCACCCGTTCCTCGCGTTCTCAGGGTGGACGCCGCTCGGGGATCTCCGGCCAGGCGACCGGGTGGCGATCCCGCGCCGGATCCCGGAGCCGCTGGCACCCGGTCTGGGCTGGTCGGAGCACCGGCTCGGGCTGCTCGCACACCTCATCGGGGACGGTTGCGTGGTTCGAAGCCAGCCTGTGCATTACACGTCCAACGATCCGGAGAACCTGGCGTTCGTCGAGGCGGCGGCCACGGCTGAATTCGGAATCTCGCCGCGACGGGTCGCTCAGCAAGGCTGGTGGCACGTCTACCTGCCCGCGCCCCACCACTGCACGCATGGCCGGGGAAACCCTATCCACGACTGGCTCCGTGAGCTGGGCATCGGGAATCGGCGCGCGCACGAAAAGCGGCTGCCCGAGGTGCTGTACTCGGCCAGCGACGCTGAGATCTGCCTGTTCCTGCGGCATCTGTGGGCAACGGACGGGTGCGTCTGGCTCCCGCACGGGAAGGCCGCGGCCAAGGTCTACTACGCGACCTCGAGCCGGGAGCTCGCGGATGGTGTCGGCCACCTGCTAGGCCGGCTGGGGATAGTGGCCCGCATCCGCCAGGTGGAGAAGGCCGGCTACAAGCCCGGGTATCACGTGATCGTCGCGGATGCCCCGAGCCTTCGGACCTTCTGCGCGCGGGTCGGGGTTCACGGACGGCGCGGCGAGACCGCGCGCCAGCTCGGGGCACTGTTCGCCGACCGCGTGACGAACACCAACGTGGACACGCTGCCGCTCAGCGTCTGGGACGTAGTTAAGGCAGAACGCGTCCTTGCCGGGCTTACCGAGCGGCAATTTCAGGCCGCGATCGGGACCCACTACTGCGGCACCACGCTGTACAAGAGCTGTCCTTCACGCGAGCGCCTGATGCGCTGCGCAGACGTCCTGGGATCGGAAACGTTGCGCGAGCTTGCGTCGAGTGACGTGTTCTGGGACAAGATCGTGAGTATCGAGGCGCTTGGGCCGCAGCCTGTTTACGACGCGACCGTGAAAGAGACACACAACTTTGTGGCAAATGGGATAAATGTCCACAATAGTATTGAACAGGATAGCGACGTTGTTATCTTGCTCCATCGCGAGGACGCCTACGAGCGGGAGTCGCCGCGGGCGGGCGAGGCGGACCTGATCATCGCCAAGCACAGGAACGGGCCGACAGCCACCGTGACGGTGGCGTTCCAGGGGCACTACAGCCGTTTCGTCGACATGGCACCGGGCTGAGGTCTGCTTGACGGTGTGCAGCGCATGTAGGTTCTCACGCCGCGTGACGGAATCTCACGGTGAATGGCGGGAGAGTGGCACCAGTGAAGCATGCCAGGGTGCCGGTGAAGAAATTGCGAAGGGCCGTTATCCGGACTCCGCTTCCTTGAGGATCGCGCTTGTCACGGCTTGGATGCCGGACACGAGCGCTTCCTTACCGGTTTCCGTGGCTTGGGACGGAGTGGCGCCCATGTGGAGGATAATGCTCCGGTCGGGGCTAATCGTCAGGGTGATCCCTTCTGTTCCGGCAGTCGCTGCGGGCGTGGCCGCGGCGGTCTTGACGGTCTGGCGGCTGACCAGCCATGCGGTCAGCACCTGTGCCGATGCCGCAGTCAGGGTGAGCAGGACGGTGACCAGCGTTGGCTCGCCGTGGGCCCCCGCAGGTTGGGTGGGTGCGGGGAGCCTGCGGACGGTGCCGGGCGGGAACTGCTCCGCGAGTTCGAGGTAATCGATTAGCTGAAGGCCAGTGATCTCCACTGTTTTCTCTGCGTTCACTTGGTCACCTTCCGGTGGCGATATACGGGACGGCTGGCTCAGATAAGCGGGATAAGGATGTTTCCGTCCACCTCGCCTGCCGCGACCACGATGCCCTTAGCCTCGTGTGACACTACGGGTCTCGGGAATCCGTGGCGCTCCCAGCATTGGCTGGTCTCCTCGACGGCGGCGGCCAGCTCATAACCGTGAGCGCGGAATACGCTGTTGATGAAGTCTTCGCTGGAGTTAATGCTCGCCACCAGGCCCAGCAGTGCCATGCGCTTGACCGCGCCCGCTGAGCCGAGTAGTGCGTACATGCCCTGCTCGTGCATAAGGGCGGCGCAGTTGTCGATGGCCGTATTGTCCCGCGCCCGCCACAGCGCGGTGTCCCGGTACAGTTCGTCGGTGATGCCTGGCAGTGCGCTCCGGGTCTGCTCGCGGACTTGGCTGAGCCAGGGGCGTGTCGACAGGGCCTGGTCAGCGCTCCAGCGGAACAAGTTGGCCGCAGAGACCTTGTCGTCACGGGATCTGAATTCCTCGATCGCGAGATTGCGTGCTTCCCCGGGATCGGGTCCCCACCCGGTGCAGGCGACGATCTCCCGGCCCTTCCGGATAACGGCCGCCCGAGACAGCCCGTTGCGTGTGGCGAACGACACAAGCAGCACATCCAGTTGCGCTGCGGCCGGAGCCGTAATCGGGGTGTTCCTGACGCTCTTTGTCACGGGCACCAGGTCTTGCGGGCCTACCGCGAGGACCGGCAGTTCCCGCCACGACACAGTTATTCCGCCGCTGTCCGGGTCCGGGGCGATCGTGACCGGGACCGAGGACACGATCAGGTTGCCGCGTTGCTCCGGTGGCCCGACCGAATCGTGCCAGCCGAGGTCCGGGTAAAGAATCATCGGAAGGCTACGGTCGTAGTTCTCGTACGCGGCGTCCAGCAGGTCCCGCGCCGCCTCCCCCTGCTCCTGCGAACGCAGCAGACCAGGTGTGAACCAGTCTCTGGTCGCTACGGGCTGCGCGATGAAGCGCTCGAATTCCGCGACATCGTCGTCCGTGGTTTGGTCAAACTCCACCAGTCGCCGGGTGAATGCCTCGACAATGCGATTGGCCCCTTCCAGGTCAAGACCGGGCGGTGCGGCAATCGCGGCGGCAAGCTCTAGGTTGCCGTAGAAGAATGAGCGCAGGTAGGCGAGGACAAGGTCGGATTCCCCGTAAAGACGCATGTTGTGACCGTAGAGATGGCGCCACATGCTCTTGACCGCGAGGTAACCCGGAAGGTAGCCGCCCGCCGAGCAGTCCAGTGGCTGGACAAGGACGCTCGCCTTCGCGTCGACCCCGACACGGGACAGTCGCGCGTCCTGCAGCAACCTCGTTGCGGCGAGGAGTGTCATCGCTACGGGCGAACCCGCCCGCAGTATCTCCCGGCCCGCGAAATTCCAGGCAACTGTGCTCGGCAACGGACTCCATGCCGTGCTAGCGCCGCGCGAGACCGCGTCATACTCGGCGAACAGCGCGAGCCCTTCGGCCAAGGGGCGCAGGATGGCCTCTGCGACCTCAAGCCGTAGCAGGTCATCAGCGATCAGGGCCGCGAGTTCTCCCCGGACGCGGTCGAGGTCGCCGCCGAAGTGACCTCGCTTGTCGCCATACATCGATCCCGCGCGGAACATCGAGCCGAAGTGGGCGAAGGCATTCACCAGCGACACGTTGTCGCGCGACGGGTCCGGATCATCCCACAGGGCGCCAAGCAACGTCGCGTTAGTCTCCGCCCGCTGTGCGATGAACACCTGCGCCTGTCCGACGGCGGACGAGAAGCACCAGTTGTGGGTGGCTTCGTGGACGAACGTGAGCAACTGTCGGCTGCCCACGGTCGGCACCGCACCGAGCCAGGGGCGGGGATCCTCGTCCGGCTGGGCGACGATGCGGGTCGCGTTACTCAGCAGATCGGTCTCGCCAGGATGAAAGGAATACCCCACGATCCCCCCAAGTCACGTCCCGATCGGCGATGGCTTCCCTAGATCGAATTGAGGCTAGCTATTCGTACAGAATAGCCCTAACGACCCAAATATAACCGCCGGCAAAGTTAGCACTCCCGCGACCGCTTTAGCCTCGTGGGGGCAAGCAGGCGCGTGCGCAGCGCCGGCCAGCGCCAGCCGCGCCTCGCGAGCCAGTCCGGCCGCCGCCGACTGGTCTGCCGCCGGAAGGAAACGAAGGAGAGGGCACCCGGCTCAGTGCACCTGTCCCGGTTGGTTTCCCGCCCGAGTTGCTGGAGGAGGCCCGACGTGCGGCGGACGCAGTGGACCGCTCGCTGTCATCGTGGATCCGACAGGCTGTCGAACACGAACTGCACCGCAACGCCAAGCCCGCATAACGGCGTTACCCGCCTGCTCGACGATTCCACAGTGATACCTTCGAGCTCTTGCCAGCTTAGCCAGAGCCGCTGGTCAGCCGGAGATAAGCCAGAGCGTGAGGCTTGACCGGTCGGCCGGTCAACCAAGCAAGGAAAGAAATGCCACGGAGTTGAGACTGATCTTCGTGACATCTCCGTGAGACAACCTGAGAACCCGCAGGTCAGGCAAGATCAACATGTCACGTGGGATGAGACCCTACAGCTTGTTCTGTAGGTCCGGGTTACTCCGACTTCGCTGGAGATCGCCCTTGGCGGTACCCGGATTGTAGGGGCGCGAGCGGAACTCAACAGCGCGACCCAGCGATCCTCGGTCCGAGTTGAGGCAGCCTGGGCGAGCGTCTAGATGTCACGCTCTGAGGTAGCGGAGTACGGCCAGGACGCGGCGGTTGTCGGCGGCTTCAGGTTCGAGGAAAAGCTTGCTGAAGATGCTGGCGATGTGCTTCTCAACCGCACCCTCGGACAGTACGAGCTTGGCGGCGATACCAGAGTTGGACCTGCCTTCGGCCATGAGCCCGAGCACATCGCGTTCCCGCGCGGTCAGCGACGCCAGTCCGGGGTCGGGCTTGTGGAGCAACTGGCTGATCACCTCCGGGTCGAGCGCAGTACCGCCATCAGCGACGCGCTCTAGTGCAGAAACGAAGTCGGCCACGTTGCCGACCCGATCTTTTAGCAGGTAGCCAACGCCTCCTGTGCCCGTCTCCAGCAGTCGGGCCGTGTAGCCCGCCTCGATGTACTGCGAGAACAGCAGTACGCCCGTCGATGGGAAGTCACGCCTGATGGCCTCGGCGGCGCGCAGCCCGTCATCGGTGTGTGTCGGCGGCATCCTGATGTCGGCGATCACTGCGTCTGGCTCGTGCTCGGTCACCGCGGTGCGCAACGCCTCCGCGTCGGCGACCGCCGCGCAGACCTCGTGCCCACGGTCGGTGAGCAGCCTCACCAGGCCTTCGCGCAGTACCGCTGCGTCCTCGGCGATCACGACACGCATCAGATGCCCTTCCCTCGGACCTGCATGGGCAGGTCCACCGTCACCGTGGTCGGGCCGCCAGGCGGGCTATATACGTGCAGTTTCCCGTCCACCGTTGACGCGCGTTGCGCTAGTCCCCCTAGGCCACTGCCCTGGGAGGGATCAGCGCCGCCTCTGCCGTCGTCGGTGACGCGCACGCGCAGCGATTTTGCCAGGAACTTATCGACTGTAATTTCTATAAGGTTCGCCGAACTGTGCTTGATGGCGTTGGCCAGCAGCTCGGAAACACAGAAATAGGCCATCGCCTCGATGGCCTGGGACGGGCGCTCTGGCAGTTTCACTTGGACCCGCACCGGGATCGGGCTGCTCGCCGCCAGCGAGGCGAGCGCGTCCGCGAGGCCCGAGTCGAGTGCCGGGGGGTGGATACCACGGGCAATGCGCCGCAGGTCAGCGAGCGCGCCGCTCACCCCGGCCTGTGCAGCGTCGAGCATATCGCGAAGCGTGTCGTCGGCCACCCTCTCCTGAGCCAGGCCCAGGTTCATCGCGACGGCGGCGAGCCGGACCTGGGTGCCATCATGCAGGTCGCGCTCGACACGGCGCAGCGCAACCGCCGCATCTTCGACCGCGATCGCCCTGGTCCGCTCGAGCACGCTGACCCGGCTCGGTCCGAGCATGAAGCGCATTACCCGCGCATCGACAGTGATGATTCCTCGCGCCAGCCACAGGCCGGCGACTACGCACACGGCACCCGCGAGCATCGCGCTCAGGGTACCGGGCAAGGTCTCGATCGCCCAGTGCCCGTTAGGGACAAGAACCACTGCAATCATCGGCCCCTGTCTCGCCCCCGGTTCTGGGTGGGTGCGGAACAGCAGCCAGAACAACGGGTACGCGAAGTCCGCCAGTCCGAATGCCACGGCGGCGGCGGCATAGCCTTCGGCGATCGCGATTGGAAGCTTGACCCCGATGTACCCGACGGCCCGCCAGCCGTCCCGGTCCCGCAGCCGCCGGCCCAGCCGGCCCAGCAGGCCTGAGCCGGGGCGGAACGCCGCAGGCGCGGCGACACGCTCACCGGTCGTGATCAGCAGTACCTTGCGGTGCAGCACGCCGAGCAGACGGGCGATGCCCATCGCGGCAACGACCAGCGCAAGGCCGACGACCGTGCCGACGATCGAGCCGGAGATGACCAGTGCGGGAATCAGAACTCCTGCGACCACAAAGAACCCGACCGTGCCGGTGATCGCGCTGATCACGCAGAACCTCAGGTCCCGACGTGCCTGACGGGTGAACGGTGCGCTAAGGAGCATCACCGTCACCCGCCAGATGGTCTCCATACTGGCTAATTCTCCTTGGTCAGGCGTCCCGGCGAGCCAGCGCCCAGCCGCCGGCCGCCAGCGCGACCGCCGCGTACAGGCACAGCATCCCGGCCCCGGCTGCTGCGGACAGCGAGTTCGCGACCGGCTTCACAGCGGTCAGGGAGTTCACCGCGATCATCCACGGGAGGAACTTCAAGGCTGTGCTGTGCCATCCGAGCGGCAGGAGCACCAAGGGCAGGACGAAAAGCACCCCGACGATCGCCGCTATTGCCCCCGAGGTGTGCCGGATGATCCCGGCCAGCCCGAGACCGATAAGCGCGATCAGGCAAGGGTAGGCACCTGCGAGCAGCACCGCGCGCAGCACCCCAGGCTGGCTGAGCGTTGCGTGCGGAACGCCGTACGGCGCGGCGATCGGGAAGGCGGCGAACGCGGCGAACGCCAGCACCTCCCCCGATGCGAGCGTGACCCCGGCTATCACCGCCGCCTTCGCGGTCAGCGCCCGTCCGCGACGCGGCACGGCGGCGAACGTGGCCCGTATCAATCCTGTGCTGAACTCGCTGCTCAGAGCCAGCACGCCGAGTATGCCGATGGTGAGCTGGGCGAGTGCCAGCCCGCCGAACGCGCTCTGGGTGGGGTCGTAGGACGGGGCCGGGTTCGTAGGCCCCCCGGCGCCATCCAAGGCCGCCACGCCCACCATTGCGGCGGCGAATACCAGCAGGATCCAGTAGGTGGACCGGACGGTGCGCAGCTTGCGCCACTCCATGCGCACGACGCCGCCCAGGCCGTATGCTCCCGCGGTTGTCATGCGTCCCTCCCGGTGTAGTCGCTGGCGGACTCGGTGAGCCGGAAGAACGCGTCCTCCAGTGAACTCGCCGTCGCGGCCATCTCCGCGACCGTGGTGTGAGCGAGCAGCCGCCCCCGGCCGATCACGATCAGATCTTCTGCGGTCTGCGCCAACTCGCTGATCAGGTGGCTGGAGATGAGTACCGTGCGTCCTTCGGCCGCCAGGGACTTCAGCAGGTTACGGATCCAGCGGATGCCCTCGGGGTCCAGGCCGTTGACCGGCTCGTCGAGTATCACGATCCCCGGGTCACCCAGCAGCGCCGCCGCGATGCCGAGCCTCTGCGCCATGCCGAGCGAGAACTTCCCGGCGCGGCGGCGGGCAGCGGCTTCCAGGCCCACAAGGGTGAGCACCTCCTCGACGCGGCGCCAGGGAATGGCGTTGGAAGCCGCGAGCGCGCCCAGGTGCGCCCGAGCGGAGCGTCCGGGGTGGAACGACCTGGCCTCAAGCATCACTCCGACCTCATGCAACGGTCGGCGCAGCTCTCGGTAGGGGCTTCCGTTGACCCTGGCATAGCCTGCATCGGGCCGATCCAGGCCGATCAGCATGCGCATCGTGGTGGACTTGCCCGCACCGTTTGGCCCGAGAAAGCCAGTCACCACGCCGGGCCGGACGATGAAGCTGAGGTCCCGCACGGCGACGGTGCGCCCGTAATGCTTGGTGAGGCCGTCTGTGGTGATCATCGCGCGAGTCTCCCCGGCTGACGCCGATGAGCCGCTTGCGCTGTCACGAGATCCTCCAGATGTGTTTGTCTCGTCATGAAGATCACGCTACGAATTGGGCGTTCTCGGCGGAACATGGTTAGTGCCCGACTCTCCCGGGGGTTTTCCCCAGGGTCGCAACCTTCTGCGCACCTATGAATTACGAGCTGTCCAGTGGCTCCAATCAGCCCTTCCCTGCCGTCCCTAATCATCGAAGGCGGCAGGCAGGACTCATTGCCATGACACGAGCGGGGGACATCGACCGATGAAATGCACTCGGAAGTTGAGCATCGCCCTAGGTCACGGCAGCGCCAGATGACACGGAAACTGGGACCCTACATCTGGATCGGCTATAGGGTCTCACGCTTCGTGGCGGAATCTCACCGTCAATGTCGTGCGGTCGCTGGACAGATCAGTGACCGGGTTGCTGTTCGCTATAGCAGAACGGCATGCGTAGGGCTTCCCAATGCCGGAATCCGCGCTACCGTGATGGCCATGACCTCCGGCGCCGCGGCCGCCTCAGCGGATCTCGATTCGCTGTACCGCGACCTGCACGCTGCGCACCTGCACCCGTTGTGGCGGATAGAGCCCAACCTGCTCACCGAGCACCCGATGCCGCGCGCGATTCCGTGGGTGTGGCGGGCGGCCGACATGTACCCGCTCGGCCAGCGGGCGATCCGCGCGGTTCCGGTGAATCGCGGCGGGTCCGGATCAGCCGCCGCGCGTAACATGCTCGTCCCCGTCCAGGAGATCGTCGCGTACGCCTCCCGCGTCATGGAGATAGGAGTCCGGTGATCACCAAGCAAACGCCCAAGGCGCCGGCCGGGCCAGCCTACCGTCTCAGTTCCGTCGATCACGCGCTGGAGCTGCTGCTGCTATTCCGGACCAAGCCGGCGCTCCGGGTTTCCGAGGTCGCGGAGCAGCTCGACGTGGCCAGGTCCACGGCTCACCGGCTGCTGGGCATGCTGGTGCACCGCCAGTTCGCAGTGCAGGACCCGGCGACCCGGGCGTACAGGCCTGGGCCGCGGCTGGTGGAGATCGGGCTCGCCGCGATCGGCGCGCTTGACGTCCGGGCGCGGATGCGGCCGTACCTGTCCGAGATCGCGGCGCTGACCGGCGAGACGGTGTCGCTGCTCGTCCTCGAGGGCGATCAGGTGCACTTCATCGACAGCATCGAGTCGCAGCGCGTGGTCCGTGTCGGTTCCCGGTTCGACGCCCGGATGCCGGCCCATGCCACCTCGGCGGGCAAGGCGATGCTGGCCATGCTGACCGCCGACGAGCTGTTCGCCATCTATCCGAACGAGAAGCTCGTTACGGTCACCGAGTGCACCCTCGCCACCCGCACTCAGCTGCTCGCCGCCTTGGACCTGGTGCGCGGCGCGGGCTTCGCCGTCAACTTCGGCGAGAGCGAGACCGGCCTCGGCGCCATCGGCATGGCCGTACTCGACGCCGACGACCGTCCCGCGGCGGGGTTGACAGTGGCGGGCCCTATGCAGCGGATGACACAGGAGTACATGCAGGCGCTCGCGCGGGAGTTGCGTCCCGTCGTCGCGGAAGCGACGGCGGAACTGCTTCAGGTCGGCTATCGCTGAAGAAGAAATTAACTATTCAATTCCGTATATCAGAATTACCTGACCGGCTATTCCCCCGGGCGCTCACGAAGCTTAGCCTACGCTCAACATCCCCTGAATAGTGAGGTTGTCGATGCAGAAGTCGATTCACCTCGCGCTCGCCGTGGCCGGGGTGCTGACACTGGCTGCCTGCGCGTCAGGCGGCGGAAGCAGCAGCTCATCCGGTCCGGTAGCGCTCGTGCAGGTAGGCGCATACACCGGAGACCAGGCTTTCGAGGCGCAGTTCGCGAACTCTATTGACTTTCCCGCGCTATACGCGGTCAATAAGGCCGGCGGTGTCCTCGGCCGTCAGGTGTCGCTTGTTCAGGTGGACACCCGTAGTGACCCGGCCGACGCGCTTACCAACATGGAAAAGACGCTCGCGACGAGCAGCGGGATCGCGGGCGTTCTCGGCCCCGACTCGACCAGCGCGGCCACCCTAGTGCCGTTGCTCAACAACAAGAAGCTACCCATGATGGTGGCGGCCGGCGAGGCGGCGTACGACCGCTCGTCCTACTCCTACTTGTGGCGCGACGTGCCGCCGGATCCGGCCAATGGCAAGGCGATCGCGCTCTGGGCCAAGCAGCAGGGCTACACCCGGGTCGCCACCGTGTTCGGAACCGACGCCGGTTCACAGGGTGACCTGCCGGGCGTGGTGACCGGAGTCAAGGCCGTGGGCATCACGCTGGCCGATCAGGAGAACCTCACCCCGGATCAGCCGTCCTACCGCTCGGCAGCCGAGCGCCTGCTCGCCGCCAAGCCGCAGGCGATCATCACCGAGTCGGACGGGCCCACGGCCGCGACGTTCTTCGGCGAATTGACCCAGCTCGGCAAGATCGTGCCGATCATCGGAACCAGCGGCACGCCGTCCACCTCATACTTCTCCCCGCTGCGCGGCGCGATCGGCGACGCCAACTTCGACAAGGACTTCCGTGCCGTCGTGGTCGGGAACCCGGTGGCCAATCCGGCGGTCCCCGCGTTCAACGCCGCGGTGCTCGCGGTCCAGTCCAAGCTCGCGAAGCCGGTCTCGCAGTGGGAGAACAACTCGTTCTCTGAATCCGGATACGATGCGGTGATCGTTCTCGCGCTCGCGATGGACGCCGCCAAGTCCACCGACGGCTCCGTGTACAACAAGGACATCATGCAGGTCACCGCGCCGGGCGCGGGCAAACAGGTGGTGTATACCTACGCGGCGGGCAAGGCGGCGCTGGCCGCGGGACACCAGATCCAGTACATCGGCGCGTCCGGGCCGATCCTGTTCAACGCCTACCACAACTCGTTCGGCTCGCAGGCCGTGGAGGAGTTCCCGGCCAACGCGTCGGCCGTGGTGGTCGGCACGATCAGCCAGGCCGCGGTGCAGGCGCTCAATGGCTAGGCGTGTAGCGCATGGCTGAACTCGCCGTCCAGGCGATCGGGTTCGGCGTCGTCACCGGAGCGCTCATCGCGATCGGCGCGATGGGGTTCACGCTCCAGTTCGGGCTGACCAACGTGCTCAACATCTCCTACGGCGGGGTGATGACCGCCGGCGCGTTCGCCGCCTTCCTCGCGGAGGAGGCGCACCTGCCGGTGGCCGTCGGCGTGGTCTTCGCGATCGCCGCGGGGGCGCTGCTCAGCTTGCTGCTCGGCAGGACGCTGTTCGCCTACTACGCGCGCCGCGGTGCGGGCCTGTTCGAGATGGTGATGGTCACCCTGGCGGTCAGCCTGATCCTGCAGTACGGCATCGACGCGGCCTCCCGAGAGCAGATCTACCGGTTCTCGTTTCCGCAGGGCGCGTCGCTGCGTTGGGGCTGGTTC
>Ga0207700_10001600_pt1 | contig 12853 bp, 10 predicted proteins | sample LARL82metaG_FD_184348 | JGI IMG/M metagenome (GOLD analysis project Ga0207700, IMG submission 184348) | Corn, switchgrass and miscanthus rhizosphere microbial communities from Kellogg Biological Station, Michigan, USA - LAR L8-2 metaG... | ecosystem: Host-associated > Plants > Roots >...
TTCTCCCCGGCATGCAGCGCAGCTTGCCGGCCTACATCGAGGCCAAGATCAAACAGCCACGCAGCTTTGGATCCGCGTTGAAGATGCCGCAGTTCACCATTGCGACGTCACAGGTTGACAGCCTGGTGACTGCGCTGCTAGCCCAAACGGACCGCGCCAGTACGCTTCCGGCGACCCTCCACGTCGCGGGCCATCCGCAGAGCAATTACCAGCCCGCCGGAACCGCCGGCCGGCTGATGCAGGACTTAAACTGTTTCAGTTGCCACTCCATCAACGGACGAGGCGGCGACATGGCCCCCGATCTCTCCTGGGAAGGCACCGCCGTCCAGCGCGACTGGCTCCTGAAGTTCTTCAAAAATCCGAATACTCTGCGACCCGCGCTGATCCGGCGCATGCCGAGGTTTAATTTGACCGACCAGGAAACCAGCACCCTAACCGATTACATCCTGGCTGCTTATCAAACGCCTGCCTTCGAGCGTGATTCGGTGCATCCTGATTCAGATTCCGCCGCGATCGAAGAGGGACGGCAGCTCTTCTATTCCAAGTACGCCTGCCAAGCCTGCCACATCGTCGATCCGAAGAAGGACAAAGGATACATCGGCCCGACTTTAACTGAGGTTGGCTCGCGTCTGAACGCCGCCTGGATCTTTCAATGGTTAAAAGCTCCGCAGGCCTTACGCCCTGGCACGCTCGAACCAGATTGGAAAATGAGTGACTCGGAAGCCCAGTCGCTCACCGCGTTCCTGATGGCACAGAAAGGCTCGCACAAATGAGAGCGCCTTCCAGTCTGATTTTGGCTACGCTTATTGCGCTCAGCTTCTCTTGTGCGCGGCGCACCTCTGAGCCAGTAGTAGCCAAGCCACCTGCGGCCGTGCCGGCAGCCATTGTCCTCGTGAGTGGTGACAAGCAGGTCTCCACCATTGGGACGCCGCTCGACCAACCCGTCGTGGTTCAAGTCAATAATTCACAAGGCGCGCCCGTGGCCGGTGCGACGGTCCGATTTCGCGGAGCCAACGGCACGGTCTTCCAGCCCGCTTCTGGCGTAGCGGGTTCCGACGGCCAGTTCACGTTCTCCGTCGCGCTCGGCAGCTTGGCGGGACGTTATCAGATCGCGGCTTCTACCACCGGCGCCGGTGGTAAGACGATAGAGGTTCGGATCCCGGAACTCGCGCTTGGGTTCGAAGAGAACAAGGGCCGTGAGTTGAGCGATGCTTATTGCGTGCGGTGTCACGATCCGGAGTCTACGGCCCTACGCGTGTCTAACCACGACAATCTGGTCGCGAAATCTCACTCCTTCGACGACGGTGCGTTCCTGAACAAGGTCAGCGATGCGGATCTGCTCGCGATAATTTCGCATGGCGGACCTGGGATCGGTAAGTCGGCTGAGATGCCGCCTTACGAACACACATTAAGCAAGTCTGATATCGCCGCGCTGGTGGCTTATATTCGCGCCGTCGCCGATCCGCCGTACCAGTCAGGGGAGGCTGTCTATGCACAGAGGTAACGTCATTTTCGCCGCGGCAACGTTGGCCGTTTTCGTTCCGCAGTGCTTTCCGCAGGTGCTCTCACCGCCCGAGATTCTCGATCCGGCGATGCGCGGGCTCCAGCAGAAGCATCTGCCTGAGCTCAAGGCCGCCGCCGTCGACATCACTTCGCACCACTATCCATATCGGTTCTATTTAAGCCGTAAGCTGGATCTGACCGAGCAGCAAGAGCAGCTAAACGATCAGCGCTCCATTCGCTTTACAACTTTCCAGGGCCGTACGGTGCTGCAGGTGACGGGCAACTATTTCGCCGCTTACGCGGATGAGTCCATGAACCAGACCGAGCGAGTGAAACAAACTTATCTCGATGTCATGCTGCCCATCCTTCGCGCAACGGCATCGCGCGTCCATGGTGAACCCGAACTGAGCGGATTTGCAATCGAAGTGGCCCATCACGTTCGCAAGAAAGTCTTGGGCGTCGCAGTGGAGCATCCCGAAAACCTGGCGCTCATTGTATCCTTCGCCGCCGCCGAGAAGGTGGCTGCCAGCAGCAACGAGAAGGAGCAGTTAGCGGCTCTGCTCGAAGGGCGAGTCTTCATCGACGGTAAACCAGTTTCGCTTTGGCCCGATCCGCCGGTGCCGCCCGCACCCGCAGTGGCTCGAGTAGTTACAGCGCCTCCACCGCCTGCACCCGCACCAGAGCCCGCTGTCCAGGATGTGTCAGTCGCTGCGTTACAGCAGAGGCAGTCTGCTTACCAGGGAATGTTCGACCGCATCGTGCACGACTTGGATGCTGATGCACATTTCGTCTCCTACGCGCCTCCGGTTCTCATCGGCTTCCACGGAAAGTCCTATCTGCAGTTGACGGTCACAACTAACTTGGCGCCAGCTGATTTGGGTTCTCAGTACCGCATTGCCGCGCTAGCCTTCGACCGGCACGTTTCCCACTTGATCAGGCCGCTGGTCGCAATCCTGCCGAAAGGCATCGACTTCGATGGAATCGTCTTCAGCTCTACCGTTTCCGCGGCGTCGCAATCGGTCGAGTTTTTCCTGCCTGTTTCTGACTTGCGACGTTACGCCGATTACGACCTCACCGGCCAGCAACTGATCAATTCCGGGCGGGTGCTCATTAACGGCGAGCGTGTTGGCCTCGAGCTTCAGAGCGCGGAAGCCGACCACCGTTGACTTCTATCGTTCACCGAAACTGTAGCCCACCGAGATCGACGCACCCGGCACTGAATTGCCGCCGAACTGATCGGTGAAGTTAGGCACGTAGTAATAATCGAACTGTGGACGAACGAATATGTGGGAGGTCACGAAGAGTTGAACCCCAGCGCCGGCATGGATCGCGAAATGATTGGCGCTACCAACTGGCACGGTTTGTGAGGAGCACACCGCGGTGCCAATGCAGGAACTCTGGTTTACCGAAAAGCTGGTTCTTGCATCGCCGATGCCGCCTAACAGTTGCAACACGGCCCGCTTTCGGTTGATCGGCGCGTAGATGCCGTCTACGTTGAGGAAAGTCTGGCGATAATCCAGTGGACCGTAATTGCTTCGGGCCGGTTGGATATTGGCTTGGAATCCGGCGCCGAAGCGCTTAGAGAACATGATGTCCGCGCCGATGCCCAGAAAGGCGCCGCCGAGCCCGCTGGTAGATTGGCAGAGAGTGTCGCCCGAACCAGGCGAGCAGGTCCCAAATGCATTCAGCGAGGAGGCATTATCCAAGCCGCCTCCGCTGGCCGAATTGTGGAAGCTCCCGACGCCAATATGGACATCCAGCGCGTCCTGCGCGCTCGCGAATGGGAGGCATAATGCGAACAGGGAACATATGCGTAAATAAACGTAAAGTTTTTTCACTTAAAACAACCCTTCTAATTTGTGTTTTTAACCACGCTCAACGAACGAGACATATGCCGGTAACGACGTGACGCATGAGATAGTGGTTTCAGAGCTCTTCTTTGGTTTCCGAAACCCGTTGTCCCACGCACCCGTCTGGATGTCTTTGGATACTTTTGTGAAGTCTACGATTGCGCGTCTAGCACCGACTGTCGTGATTCTGACCGTATCACTGGCAAACCTACGAGCGCAGCAGGACCGTATTACTGCCCGGATCGATAGCAGCAGGACTGTCGAACTGCCGGGTCACCAGCATTCCAAAGCGCAGCCTCAGTATGACCAGGGCGCGGTGGATGACACTTTCCCGCTGCCCTCGATCACCCTCCACTTCAAACCTTCGGCAGACCAGCAACAAGCCCTGAGCCAACTTCTAAGCGATCAGCAGAATCCATCATCTCCGCAATTTCACCAATGGCTAACGCCCGAACAGTATGCGGACCAGTTTGGGGTGAGTTCGAGCGATATGGCGAAGATTACGGCTTGGCTGCAATCGCAGGGTTTCAGTGTGGTTTCGACGGCCCGAAGCCGTACCTGGATCGCGGTGAGCGGCGCTGCGCGACAGGTTAGGAACGGTTTCCATGCGGACATTCACCGCTATAACGCCAACGGCGAAGTGCATTATGCGAACGCGACCAATCCGGCCCTTCCAGCCGCTTTTGCCGGCATGGTGAGCAGCATTCGAGGACTGAACGATTTCCGTCTGAGGCCCAAGAATTTGCGCAAGGTGAATCCGGAGATGACCCGGAATGGCGTTCACCATGTCGTGCCAGACGACCTCGCCACAATTTATGACGTGGCGCCTTTGTACAGTTCGGGGATCGATGGCACAGGGCAGAGCCTGGTCATCGTGGGACAGACCCAGATCATTCCGTCGGATATTACAACGTTCCGTTCCACCTTCAACCTGCCGGCGATCAATCTGCAGCAAGTGCTGGTGCCGGGACAGAAGAATCCGGGAATCCAAAGAAGCTCGGGCGATCTCGGCGAAGCAGACCTGGATATTGAATGGTCCAGTGCCGTGGCGCGCAACGCGACCATCATTTACGTTTACTCACCGGATATATTCACATCGTTCTTCCACGCCGTGGATCAGAATCTCGCGCCGGTGATCGGCATGAGTTACGGCGCCTGCGAATTTTACGATTTAGTGGACCTGCCAACCTATCAACGCGGTGCCCAGCAGGCCAATGCCGAAGGCATAACGTGGATAGCAGCCGCCGGCGATTCCGGTGCAGCCGATTGTGAAGATTTCGGCGCCGTGGTAGCGCAGGATGGTTTGGCGGTCGACGCCCCCGGCAGTATTCCAGAGGTGACGTCGGTCGGCGGGACCGAGTTCAATGAGCAGACTGGCAACTATTGGAACAGCAGCAATAACGCGAACAGTGCCTCAGCACTTTCCTACATTCCAGAGATGGTTTGGAACGATTCGGTCTTAGACCAGGCAATGTCCGCGGGAGGCGGGGGCGCGAGCCTGGTCTTCCTTAAACCAGTCTGGCAGAGCGGTCCGGGCGTTCCGAATGATGGAGCGCGCGACGTTCCCGATGTCGCCTTCAACGCTTCGGACGCTCACGACAACACATATGTCTATTCGGATGGGAGCGTCGGCTACTTCGGCGGAACGTCCATCGGGGCGCCGACCATGGCGGGAATCGTCACACTGCTCAATCACTACCTGGTTTCAACCGGCAAACAAAATCAGCCGGGTGTAGCCAATATCAATCCCGCGATTTACCGGCTGGCTCAGAATAGCTCCGGCGTTTTTCACGATGTCACGACCGGCAATAATGCAATCGGGTGTGTGGGCGGATCGCCGAATTGTACCTCGGGCGTGCTCGGATACAATGCAGGGGCGAATTATGACCTGGCGAGCGGATGGGGCTCGCTCGACGTGTCCAACTTCATTCATCAATGGAGCATTGCTCCGCCTACGGGCTCCGCAGTGGTGATGTCGGTGAGTCAGAGCACTGGAACAGGAATCTACGGCAACGTGGATGTGGTTTTTGAACAGCCGGCCAACAGTTGGAACTTCATGGTGACGTTGGCGGAGGAAGCGGGAGTTGCGACCACTTTGACCGGATTAACGATCAACGGCACGGATTACTCTGCGCAGATTGCAAACTTGTTTGGGAGCGCGAGCATACCCCCGAGGCAGTCGCTCTCCGCCCAAATCACACTGGCGAATTTGAAAGTTCCCGGGAAAGTGGCATTCACACTCAGTGGCGTGGATGCGACCGGCCAGAGCTGGTCGCAGCAGTTGTCTGTCCCGTTCCAGGGTCTGCAAACACAGTTGGCCGTCGCTGGGATCAGCAACGCCGCATCGGGACAGCAGGTGTTCGCGCCGGGTGAGATCGTCAGCGTATATGGCACGGGACTCGGTGACTTCGTGCAGTCGGCAGGCGCGTTGCCGTTGACAATGTTTCTGGCGGGATTCGAGGCGTCAGTAAACGGAAATCCCGCTTACCTCTACTATGTTTCTCCGAACCAGGTAAATCTGCAGATTCCTTATGAGACAGCAGTCGGCCCGGCGACTCTGACGGTCGGCAATCCCTACGCGAACGCGACTTTCGATTTCCAGGTGTCGGTGACGGCGCCGGGCATTTTCATGACGCCCACCGGTTTTTTGAATCCCTCCTCAAGCGCCGCGCCCGGCGAAACGGTGACTCTGTATGTCACTGGCGTGGGGCAAGTCCGGCCGGCGATCCCGGACGGCGAGGCGCCCACTAACGCCAATTCGAAGCCTGCACAAGCAGTCAGTTTGACGGTCGGTGGAACGACTGCCGTGACCAGCTACGTTGGTGTGCCGACGTGGTCGGTAAGCGTGCTGCAGATCAACTTCGTCATTCCAGCGACTGCTGCACCGGGCAAGCAACCGGTCGTAGTGATGGTAGGCGGAGCGTCGAGCCAGACGGTCTACATCAACATCACCTAGTAACTGCGCTAGCCCGGTGCCCGCGTCCACAGGCTGATATCATAATAGATACACCCCGGCAGCCGACACTCTAATTGTGGCTGGCGATACAACAGGAGGGTAATATGCAACTTCGACTAACTCCGGCGACTCCAGCAATGCTATTCGTAGCGCTCGCTGCGGCTCCGCTGGCTCAACCAGCCTCCACGCCGACTTACTCGAAAGATGTCGCGCCCATCCTGAATAAGAACTGCGCCGGCTGCCATCGACCTGGCGATATCGCCCCCATGTCGCTGCTCACTTATGAAGACGCCCGGCCCTGGGCGAAGTCGATTCGAGCAGTAGTGGCTCTCGGCAAGATGCCTCCTTGGCACGCCGAGGCGCCGCGCGGCACTTTCTCGAACGATCGACGCCTCACTGATAAGGAAAAGGAAACGCTCATCGCGTGGGCCGATGGCGGATCCCCGCAGGGCAATCCGAAAGATTTGCCGCCCGCGCCGAAGTTTGTCGAGGGTTGGGGAATCGGCCAACCGGACGCCGTCGTCAGCATGGTGAAACCGTTTGACGTGCCGGCCTCGGGCACAGTCGACTACAAGTATTTCCAAATCCCGACCAACTTCACCGAGGACAAATGGGTTCAAGCTATCGAGGTTAAGCCTGGTGTCCGCGGTGTCGTACATCACATTTTGGTTTTCTCGAAAGATCCCGGCGGCACAGTGCTGCCGTCCACTTTCACCAGCGTCGTACCCAAGCCACCTGCGCCCAAAGAGGGCCAGAAGCCCTTCGACACCAATGCAGCCTTGGCTCGCACTCGCGGCGTTCTTATCGCGACCACCGCTCCCGGTACTAACGCAATGACATTCCAGCCGGGCTCGGCCCTTCAGATCAAGGCCGGCTCGATTCTAACGTTCCAGGTGCACTACACCGCCAACGGGACCGCGGCCAGCGACGTTTCGAGCGTCGGTTTCATCTTCGCCAAGGAGCCACCGCAGCGCGAAGTGCGCAACAGCGCCTTTATCAATGCGACGTTCGTGCTCGAGCCCGGCGAAGGTAATAAACAGGTCGATGCCGCGATTGAGTTCAACCAGGACGTTCACATTACAGCTCTGTTCCCGCATACTCATCTGCGCGGGAAGAGTTGGGAGTATCGGCTGGTGTATCCTGACGGCCGCACCGAAGTCGTTCTATCGGTTCCCAAGTACGATTTCAACTGGCAGACTTACTACGAGTACACTACGCCGCTCGCGGTGCCGAAAGGATCGCGACTCGAGGCGATTGCTCACTACGATAATTCGGTGAACAATCCATCGAATCCCGATCCGAAAGTAGCCGTTCATTGGGGTGAGCAGACCTGGCAGGAGATGCAGTATTCGGGCATCACCTACACCGTGGACGAAGAGCCGCGTCAGACTACCGCCCAGAAGTAGCGTCGCGCTTCTGGTGCTTGCTGTCTTTACGTAGCTGCTTCACTGACACTGTCAGCGATCGCCACTCATACTTCCAGTCGCGGAGTGTGCATACTTCCGGGTACCCGTAGGGCATCAAAGCCGCGGCAAACTTCGGATTATCGTTAGCCTCGTCCGGCCAGAATCGGCCAGCGTTTTCCGCGTTGCAGGGCGGGCGCATAGGCGCATCCGCTGCCAAGCTGATTGCGTAGCACGACAACAGCAACAGGGCCGAACGTGCGTACCGCATATCCGGGTCCAGATTAGCCGGGCGATCAGAGCGAGGGCATCCCCCAACAGTGCTGGCCCGCATCATTTCCAGTACCGGTACGACGCCGACTTCTGCGAAACTCGCTGTATGCCAGATAAAGTGCGATGGGCGGTTCTCGGCGCCGCCAAGATTGGTATCACCAAAGTAATTCCAGCCATGCAAAAGGGCGAGTGGTCCGACATAGTGGCCGTCGCTTCCCGAGATTTGAACAAGGCCAGCGCGGCGGCGAGTAAGCTGGGAATTCGCAAGGTATACGGATCTTATGAAGAGGCCCTAGCCGATCCGGAGATCGAAGCCATCTACAATCCGCTGCCGAATCATCTGCACGTTCCATGGTCGATTCGTGCTGCCGAAGCCGGCAAACATGTGCTGTGCGAGAAACCCATCGCCCTTAGCGTCGCCGAATGCCGGACGCTGATCGCGGCTCGAGATCGCACCGGGGTGAAGATCGGTGAGGCGTTCATGGTCCGAACCCATCCGCAGTGGCTGCGTGCTCGCGAACTGGCTCAGTCGGGAGAAATCGGAGAGCTGCGCGCCATAGTAGGGGGGTACAGCTATTTCAATCGCGACCCCGCGAACATCCGCAATAAACCGGAGTTGGGTGGCGGCGGAATCATGGACATCGGATGCTATCCGATCCAGATCTCGCGCTTTCTTTTCGGTCGCGAGCCGGAGACAGCGGCAGCGCGAATCGACCGCGATCCCGAATGGCGGACCGATCGGCTTAGTTCAGTTGTGCTCGGGTTTCCAACCGGGCACTGCGTTTTCACATGTAGCACCCAGCTGGTGCCCTACCAAAAGATCCAGATTCTCGGTACGAAGGGCAGGATCGAGATTGAAATACCGTTCAATGCACCGCCGGACCGGAAGACCCGCCTGTTTGTGGACATCGGCGGGGATCCGTTTGGAACGGGAATCAGAGTCGAAGAGTTTCCGATCTGCGACCAGTACACGCTTCAAGGCGATCTGTTTTCAATGGCGGTTCGCGGAGGCGGCGATGTACCAACTCCGCTCGAGGATTCGATTGCGAACATGGCAGTGATCGAGGCCGTCTTCGAATCGGCCCGGACAGACCGTGTAGTTCGAGTGGCTCGCTAGCGCTTCGATCCTAATAGCGGCTGTATGGTTGTATTGGTCAGCGCTGCGCCCGAGAACTCAGTCGCCTGGCCGGCCTGCTTTCCGGGCGCCGGAAGCAGCCGCGCTGCTAGCGGCTTGTTCCATTTATAGGCGAGCCACGCGACGTCCGCAAGAATGCGCGCGATCTGTTCCTCACTCACATCGCCCGGTAGAGGTACGGTATCGGCTCCGCCTGCACAGACCGCCGAGTAAGCCAAAATCGAATCCAGGTTGTATGTGCCCTCCGCCCAGCGGCGAGCCAACAGATTGTCTTCCATCACGGGAATCATTAAACCCGAATAGCCTGTGCGTTTGACCGGCGTCGACTGCACGGCGCGCGTGATAATTCCTGACGCCGTCAGCGTTCCGCTCGAACCAAACGGTCCACCGATGAAGGATTCGATGGCGCCTCCGATCGAAATATCCTTGAGCGGCGCGGGTGTTGCGTCGATGCCTTCGTAGGTCCAGCCGGTGCTCGCCGCCAGCTGCATCGCGACGGCCTCCGCTTCCTTCGTATATTTCGAGAAGGCCTGAGAGAGATGCTCCTCGGCTTCACGCGGATCATGATATTGCGAGAAGATGTCGGCGACCACATTCGCGCCCTCCATCGCCAAGGCGAACGCGTGCCCCTTGCCGGCATGATAAGAGCCGGGATAGTACGGGCCGTATGGTTTCATCATCGCGATCGCGCCGAAGTTGAAATTGCCGTCTCCGTGCGGGCTGCGTTCGGAGACCTGTTTGATCAGCCTGGCCGCTTCGTGGAGGGCATGCCAATGGATGCCGCGCTCATCCGCCATGACGATGTTGGCGTTGACGCTGATTGACGACAGGACGTCAGCGAGCAACGCCACTGGGGCGGTGTCGTCGTTGTCGTTCAGCATGGCAGCGCCGATGTTCAACCCCGTGCGCGCCTTGGTTGCAGCTTCCCGCAGCTTGCGGATCAGATCGAGCGCTTCTGCGCGCGGCATGCCTTTGGTGTAAACCGGAAAGGGCTGAGTGGTGATCCGTCCGCCCGCGCCGTCGAATCCGGCCCGATTCAAGGCCTCTTTCGCCGTGGCTAAGAACTTCTGCGTCTCTTCGACTTTCGCGGCGTAGTCATTGCGGTCGATTGAGATGAACGCCGTTACAGCGCGAATCCGGGGCCGGCTGTCGGCAGCAAACACCACTGCAGCGAAGCAGAATACCAGCAGTGCTCTTCGCATTTTCGATTACCTTTTCGCTGCCGTTGCCGCGCCACTATTTTTGCCGGTGGCCCGGGCGAGTCCTTCCACGGAAGGAGTCCGCTTGGGCGTTCGCAGTAACTCTTGCTGGAACGCCGCGGCAGCTTCGGCCGGACGGCCGGCATCCAACAACACTTCGCCGTAAAACTCCAGCGCGGGTTTGATCGGCTCCGGAGGACCGGACGGCGCGGCCATGGTCGATTCGATGTCGGCTGCGAGCTTGGCCAGGCGTACCGCTTCTGCCTTTTGTCCACGCGTCAGTTGGGCGGCGGAGGCGATCTCATTTTCCATAATCGCGAAGGGCTTCGCGGCATAGGCGTCGCCGCCCGATTCCACACTCTTTCGCATGGCGCTGAGTTTGTCGCGAGCCTGCTCTGCTGCGTTCGCATCACCCAGTTTTGCGGCGCTCAGGCCGGCAATGAAGATCCACGCTCCTTCTCCCGAATAGCGCGCGCCCATGCCGGGCATACCGGGCATCGAGTCGTGCTCACTCGCGGCCTGCGGCGCACCTTCCAGCGGGATCTTTTCCCACTTCCCGGTCTCGAGGATATAGCGAGCCAGCATGGTGTGATACTGCTGGCCGATGTTTGGGTTCTTCGTATTTCGCTCCGCGGCCTGCTTGGCGAGATCCACATTCTGACGCGCATCGTCGAACTTCCCGAGCATCAGGTTCGCGTACTCAAGCCACGATAGCGTGTGAAAATCCTCACGGCCTTCGGGAAGGTGCATCCGTGCGATGAGATCGACCGCAGCCTTGTGAGCCACGACGTTGGAGGCAACTACGTCCTGCCACATGCCGAGTTGGACAAAGATGTGCGACGGCATATGCAGAGCATGGGGCGCCGCGGGCGCGATTCGAGCGTACACACGCGCGGCCGGGAGCGCGAGAATGGCGTGATCCGGATCGTCGAAGGCGTGGATGATGAAATGAGCAGCGCCCGGATGGTTCGGATTTTCCTGAAATACTTTGAAGGCGATCGAAGCCGCCAGCGCCTGCCGGCGGAAGCCTTTGTCCACGGGCCGGACCGTGCCGAGCAGCGATAGCGCGTAGAAAATCGAGACCTCGTTGTCGTTGGGCCAGCGGTCGTAGAGGCGCGCCATCGCGTCCGAATAAGCGTTGTCACGGGCCAACTTGTCGCCCGGAGCGTAGAACAGGTCATTCACGGCTTCCAGATAGGCCTTCTCTTTATCGGTATGCGCTTTCGCGAGCCGTCCTTCGAGCGTTGGCGCCAACCGTTCCAGCGCTTTCCTCGCCGCCGGAAGATCCAACTGCGCCCACAACGGATGGTTGTAGCTCATCGCTTCGCCCCAATAAGCCAGCGCGAAGTTGGGATCGATTTGTTGGGCTTGATGGAACGCTTCCGCCGCTTCATCAAACTCGAAGCTGTGAAGGTCTTTTACGCCCTCAATAAATTTCGCCTGTGCCGCCGCGGCGCCGGAGGTCGGAAAATTGATGCTTCCGAGTTCCTGGGCGTTTAGACCGGCGCAAGTGAACAACACCAGACCGGCTGCTATCACTCCGGTGGCGAAAAGCTGCACGTTCCGCATAGAGCCTCCTGTGCTTGGCGTTTCCTATTATGTCGCAATCATTCGATGGTGTGGATGGTGACACGCCGCGTCGACAGTTCGTCCAGCAACTTCGTTACCGCGGAAGATATGTTGCCGTCTCCGGGTACGATGACTGCCCATTCAAGGTTTTCCCGAAACTCTTTTGAGACTATGTGCCATTGTTCGAGCCCGGCCGGCGTGGTCGATCCGATCTGAATGATAGACCAGTGTCGACAAAGTTCGAGCGCAACCTCTCGAGCCGGCAATGGACCCTGCACGATGAAATGATTCTCACCGTGTACGAGAATCCCTACCATGACGTACACAGCGATTCAATCGCAACAATCGGATAGTTTTGTATCGCCAGCATATCGCATAACTAGTTTATGCACAGAACCATCGAGTCAACCATCCTATATTTCGGGACGCCAGTAGCATTGATCTCGACCTTGAATGAAGACGGTACGCCGAATATCGCGCCGATGTCGTCGGCATGGTGGCTGGGATGGAGTTGCATGCTGGGACTCGGCTCCATGGGCAAGACGTCGGACAACCTGATTCGTACGCGGGAGTGTGTGATCAATCTACCTTCTGAAAAGCAGGTAACACATGTGGACCGGCTGGCGCTCACAACCGGAAAAAATCCCGTACCCGAAAAGAAAGTGAGTTGGGGCTACCGCTACGAGCCAGAGAAATTCGGCTTATCGGCGCTGACCCCAATGGCTTCTCTGGAGGTGGGACCGCCCCGAATCGCGGAGTGCCCGGTGCAGATGGAGGGCGTTGTGCATGACGTGCGCCCATTTGGCAAAAACGTGGCGGCGAACGCCTTTGAAGTGCATATTGTGAAACTGCACGTCGAAGAAACACTCTTGGTGGGAGATGAGTCGCGGCCACATATCGATCCCGTGAAGTGGCGTCCGCTGATCATGAGCTTCTGCAGGTTCTTTGGGGTGGGGGATGAGGTA
>Ga0207700_10001605_pt1 | contig 12826 bp, 10 predicted proteins | sample LARL82metaG_FD_184348 | JGI IMG/M metagenome (GOLD analysis project Ga0207700, IMG submission 184348) | Corn, switchgrass and miscanthus rhizosphere microbial communities from Kellogg Biological Station, Michigan, USA - LAR L8-2 metaG... | ecosystem: Host-associated > Plants > Roots >...
GGTCGAGCCCGAGCCCTTTCTGGAATTCATAGGAATGACGCAGCTGCGCGGTGTCGTCGCGATTGAGCGCCACGACCAGCGTGCCCTCGTCACGGTAGTTGACCGAGATGCCGCTGACTTCTTCCAGCTCGCGGGCGAATTCGGGCCACAGGCGCTGGCTTTCGAGCGCCAACGGCAACAGAGGCTCTTCCCCCGGCTCGGTCTCGACGGCTGCAGCGAGCATACCGGCGGCAGCCCAGCTCGCGCCGCGCCCGGCGTCGCCGCGGTCATAAACGGTGACCGTGCAACCGGCCTGAGCCAGCCGCCACGCTATACCGAGACCGACGACCCCGGCGCCGATGACGATCGTCTTCGGACGGTGAGATGGAACGACAATTGACGCGCTAATGACGGACTCCCTTCACCGGGCAAGCCCGGCCAGGTTCAGTGGGTTTGTTCTCAGCCGTCCTATAGCGAGCAGCCCCGCGCGGCCGGACGGCACCCCAGCCTCATTGCAATTTCAAGCCGACCCCCGGGGCGATGCAAGGATTTTCTGCCGGCGAGCTGCCCAGGCCGGCAAACGCGGCTGGCGCGGCCGCAAGGGCTGGTGGTCTTAACTTTTTCGACAGACCTGCTGGTTAGGGTGCCGATATGCGCCCGTTCGCGGGCGCTCGCCCGCATGGGCATCCTCCCCTCAGCCTGAGGCCGCCTTTTTGGCGGCCTCCTTTTTGTCCGATCAGCCCTTCCGCAGCTCGGGCTCGGTCGCCGCATCGACGATGTCGCCCTCGGTATTCACGGGCCCCCGTTCGCCGGCTCGATCCTCAACAGTCGCCGCCAGCCCATGCACCGGACAGTCCTGGTCGAGAACGGTGGGCTCGGCGCGCCTACTTCGGGACGGGTTTGGTGCGGTACAGGTGCAGCCCTGGGCGCGAGCTTCGGGCGATCCGGGAAGAGGCAGTCGTCGTTCAGCGGCCATACTGCGGTAACCGGCTCACCGCTCATTTGTTCCGTGCCGGTTTGTTTTACGATTTCGGCTATCGTTGAAGCCGGAGCACATCGAGGGAAGCATCAATGCGGTTTCGGTTAAGGGCGGCTGCCGCAGGTCTGGCACTTTGTCTGGCGGTTCTGTCGCCGGCCTTCGCGGCATCAACCGACGATCAGTTCAAATCCGATATCGAGGGCTTTCTGAATACGCTGAGCACGACGACGCATGGCGTCGTCAGCTGGGAGGGATCGGACAGTTTCGAGATGCGGCGGGAGGGCGATGCCGCGGTCGCGACGATCACCAATGCGCGGCTCACGGTGCACGAGGCAAAACCCGCGGAGCTCGTCTTCGATCACGTCGACATTCGTCGCACGCCGGTGGCCGGCACACCCTCTGCCGCAAAATACGACATCGCCTTCCCGACGCAATCGACCCTGACCTTGGCGGACGGGACAAAGACCAGCCTCAGCCTCAAGGAGGCAAAGGCGAGCCTCACTCTTGACGAGGGGGCGAACCGGTTCAGCGAAACCTTGGCCTCGTTTGCCGGGGCCCGGCTGGAGCACGCGTCCACCGGCGATTGGGTCAGCTTCGGTCCCCTCTCGCTATCCTCGAAGCTCGCCGGTGCGGCCGATGGCGGCTGGTCGAATCCGATCGATTTCGAGCTGAAGCAGATCGAATTCTTCCTGAGCGAGGTGCCGGTCGGCGGGGTAATCGATCGGATCGCTTACACGGCCCTCTCCTCCGGACCGGATGTCGCCGGGCTCAATCGGCTCCGCGCGCGGATGGACGAATTGCGAGTGCAGGGCGAGCAAGCGACGACGGCCCGCGCCGACGCACTTCTTGAATTGCTGCCGACGCTGCCCGCCCTGTTCAGCCTTGTGAAAGGCGAGACAACCCTCGAAGGTCTCGTCGTCCGCGCCGCTAATGGCGAACCGCTTGTCGGCTTGGCCAAAGCCAGCCTGGGAGGCGCCTTGACCGGCCTGTCGGGCGATACCGCGGCCTGGCGCATCACGATCCGCCATAATGGGCTCACACTCGGGAGCTCGATCCTCGATCCGGCCAAAGTGCCGCAGAATGTCGTTATCGACTTAGGGCTCGAAAATGTCGCGACGGGTCCGTTGCGCACAATCCTCGAAGCGATCGCCAAGGCGCGCAAGGAAGCGAATGGATCCGACTCGCAACAGGTCATGCAGCGGATGATCGGCGCGGCGGCGATGTTGAACCCGGTCTTCCGCATCTACGAAGCCGGGCTCAAAACAAAGGATGTCGGGATTGCCGCCACGGCGGAGGCAAAAGGATCGCCGCTTTCCGCGAAGGGGTACTCGGCCGAAGCCGATATCGTCGTGCGCGGCTTTGACGCATTACCCGCGCTGCTGGGCGACTCGCCCTACGCGCGATACCTGCCGCTCCTGAAGGTGCTCGGGACCGCTGGCGCCGCCTCGGATGTCAAATTTCACCTGGTCTCGGCGCCGCCGAAATGGATCACAATCAACGGCAACGACGTCAGCGATTGGCTCATAGGATCCGCTTCCGAGCCCGGTAAGCCGCGGCAATTGCGCCCCGCCGAGCCGCCGCTGCAGGGTGACGACGTGCGCGCCGTCCAGCGCGCCCTCAACGCCGCCAAGATCGCCGCACCGCAAACCGGTACCTATGACGGCGCCACCGCGGCCGCTGTTGCACAATTCCAGAAACAGAACGGGCTGAACGTCGACGGTGTCGTCAGCGATACGACGCGCGACAAGCTGGGCGTGAAGCCGCAGGCTCAACAACCGCCCCCGCCGGCCGAAGTGATCAAGCCGCCTCGTCGCTGAGCACGGGCGCTTAAATTGACAGACGGCCGCCGCGGGCACTATCACCGGCCAGTCGTGCGAGGAGCCTTCGATGGCGAACAAGATCTACCCCGATGCCGCGGCCGCGCTCGACGGCTTGCTGCATGACGGGATGATGATAATGGCCGGCGGGTTCGGCCTCTGCGGCATCCCGGAAAAGCTGATCGCGGCAATCCGCGAGTCTGGGGTCAAGGGGCTGACGGTCGTGTCCAACAATGCGGGGATTGACGGCGCCGGTCTCGGGCTGCTGCTGGAGAGCCGCCAGATCCGCAAGATGATCTCGTCCTATGTCGGTGAGAACAAACTGTTCGCCGACCTCTTTCTCAAGGGCGAGCTCGAGCTCGAATTCAACCCGCAGGGCACCCTGGCCGAGCGCATCCGGGCCGGCGGCGCCGGCGTCCCGGCCTTCTTCACAAAAACGGGCGTTGGGACGCTGGTTGCCGAGGGCAAGGAATTGCGCGAGTTCGACGGGGATACCTATGTCATGGAGCGCGGCCTTGTTGCCGATCTGGCGATCGTGCATGCCTGGAAAGGCGACCGCGAAGGCAATCTCGTCTACCGAAAGACCGCGCGCAATTTTAACCCGGTCATGGCAACCGCGGGCAAGATGACCGTCGCGGAAGTCGAACACCTCGTCGACCCCGGCGAAATCGAGCCGGACAGCATTCACACGCCCGGCATCTTTGTGCAGCGCATTGTGCATTACCCACAGTACGAGAAGCGCATCGAGCAGCGCACCGTTCGCAAGCGCGGCGTTTGAGAGAGGAGGCGACCAATGCCTTGGTCACGCGATGATATGGCGCGCCGCGCCGCGGCCGAGTTGAAGGACGGGTATTACGTCAATCTCGGCATCGGGATCCCGACACTCGTCTCAAACTTCATCCCGCCCGGCATTACGGTCCAATTGCAGAGCGAGAACGGCATGCTCGGCATGGGGCCGTTCCCGTTCGAGGGCGAGGAAGATCCCGACCTGATCAACGCCGGCAAGCAGACGATCACCGAATTGCCGACAACAAGTTATTTCGATAGCGCGCAATCGTTCGGCATGGTCCGCGGCGGCCATATCGATCTGTCAATCCTTGGCGCGATGCAGGTCGCCGAAAACGGCGATCTCGCGAACTGGATGATCCCCGGCCGCATGGTCAAGGGAATGGGCGGCGCGATGGATCTTGTGGCCGGGGTCAAGCGCGTGGTCGTGCTAATGGAGCACACCGCGAAAAACGAGCCGAAGCTGCTGCACCGATGCACCCTGCCGCTGACGGGCGCCGGTGTTGTCGACACGGTGATTACCGACCTGGCTGTGTTCGCGATCGACAAAAAGGCAGGTGCGATGGAGCTGATCGAACTCGCGCCCGACGTGTCGCTCGACGAGATAAAAGAGAAGACCGAGGCGTCGTTTCGGGTGCGCCCCGGTCTGGGATGAGCCCGTTGCCCGCCGATCGGATGGGCGGGCGCGAGGTCAATCGCTGGAGTTAGTGGCCGTGGCCGTGCCCCCCGCCTCCACCGCCGCCATGAAATCCGCCGCCGCCCCCGCCCTGGAAGCCGGGACCACCCTGCATGCCGCCGGCATACATGCCTGGTCCGGTGGTGACATGGGTTGAGTAGCCGCCGGCATAACGCCCGCCGCCCCGTCCACCCGCGCTCGCGAAGCTCATGCTCCGACCGGCGCCGTTGGTGACCGTCGTGGTCCGGCCGCCTGTGCGGGTGCCGGAGAATTGGCGGCCGCCAGCCGTTCCAGTCGATCTGGTGGTGCCGGCCGTCTGTGCATGACCGCTGACGACCTGGCCCAGATTGCGCGCCTGCACGAGCCCATCAGCCTTCATCTCCTTGAACACCCGGCCCCAACCTTCCCTGCCCTTCATGGCGGCGATCTGGTCCCGGGTCAGAGCTTGCGTTCCGCTCGGCGGGTGTTGCGAATTGAACAGCGACTCCGCGATGCGTTGACCGCCGGGCGACAGGTCCTGGAACGCGCCTGTCGATGTGGTGGTCGTCCGTGTGCCGACACCGGTGGCGGTTTGCGTACCGGTTCCGGTCGTCATGGTCTGCGTCCCGGTTCCCGTCGAGGTTTGCTGAGTGCCTGCGCCGGTCGAGCTTGTCTCGACGCCGGTGCTGGTGGGCGTGATCGCCTTTGATTGAGCCCAGGCCGGCACGGTGAACGCCAAGGCCGCACCCAAAGCGAGGCAGGCGCTTTGCAGCTTCATGACTGGCTCCTCCGGTAATGGTTTTTGCGGGCCGCTTTTGCGCCCGCCGGGGCGTCCTGCAATGTCTGGGCGGTCTGCAGGATGATCTCGGTCGAAGTCGCGCTGTCCTTGCCGAAGAGGCCACCCTTCTCGGCGACGACCCGCATCCGGGTCGTCCGTGGTGTCAGCCTTTCGAGGTCGATGTCAATCGTGCGGCCGGCAGCGCTGGCGCTCACCGTCAAGCCGTCATCCGTGCGCGTATCCGCGGTGATCGGCATGGCAAGCCGCGCCAAGGTGGCGCGGGCCGCGTCATGCACAGAATCGATCGGCGTGGCGAAGGTCTTGTAGCCGACGCCGTTGAGCTCGTGCTCAACCCCGGTCCCCATGCCGACACCGGCGCCGGCCCCAACAACGGCGAGGCCGGCCGCCGCGCATCCCTGCAGCAAAACGGCCAGCGCCAACGGTGCGAGTCGCTGGAGAGGCGTGAATATCGCTGTCGGAAAGTCTCCCGTCACGCGGGGAACCTATCGGCGAGCCACGAGCAGCGTCGAGTGTCAAAAGTTTGAATTTGGGCAGGTTATGAGAGGTTCGCGGCCTGATTTAAATGTAACGCCGCGCGGGTGGGCTGTTACCCTTACGCTTTCTCTGCGGCCGGGCTAAAACGACACGAGCCGGCAAAAGCCGGCTCGTTTGCTGTAAAAATTCTGAAAGGTACTGGCCGAGGCAAAGTGCGTAGGAAGGTGCTGCCGAAGGTTCTTAAAAGTACGTAGCGTTACGATGTGTTACAGAATGTCACAGACCGGTTAACAAGGCAAGAGCTTTTCGATGCGGGTTCGGAACATCATTCGCGAGTTGCCGGTTTCCCGCATCGCCTAGGTCTCGGCGCTCGGAATGGGCGACCCGCAAGACATCCCGCTGTGATACGGTGAAGGGGACCTGCCGACACCCGCCTTCATGGAGCCGCCGCAACCGCAGCCCTGCAGACTGGGCATATCTTTTATACCTACAAAGCGGGCCTCCCGGAGCTCCGCGCGGCGATCACGGATTATCTGACCGGGCTGCATCGCCGCCCGGTTGGCCCAGAACGCGTCCTCGGTTCTGTCAACCGAAGGCTTGGGCCTAGGCGCCGCATCGACGCCCCCGCTCCGGCTTTGCTAAGGTCCGGCGCTTTTGCCGGCGCCGCCCCTTTTCCGGAGCTTAATCGGCCTTGCCCGCGTCGCCCTCGTCACGCGATCTCCGCCTGGATTTCTTCCGGGGCGTGGCGCTGGTCTTTATCTTTATTGATCACATTCCGGAAAACATCCTCAGCTATTTTACGCTGGAGGCATTTGGCTTTTTCGACGCGGCGGAAGTTTTCATTTTCATCTCTGGCTTCACCGCGGCCCTCGTCTATGGCCGCCGGCTCGTCGAAAAGGGCGTCATCTACGCGACCGCCCAGGTGCTACGCCGGGCTTGGCAGCTCTATGTGGCGCACGTTTTCCTGTTCGTGATCTTCATCGCCGAGGTCTCCTACACTGTCACGACCTTCAATAACCCCATGTACAATGAGGAAATGCGGGTCGCCGATTTCCTCGACGAACCGCATATCGCCGTAATCCAGGCGCTTCTCCTGCAATTCCAGCCAACCTTCCTAGACATTCTGCCCCTATACATCCTAATGCTGCTGATCTTCCCGGTCGTGCTGATCGGCATGCAGCGCCATCCGCTCCTGGTGCTGTTGCCGTCCGCGGCGGTCTATATCGTCGTCCAGATTTTCGGGATTGTGGTGCCGGCCTATCCCGAAGGGCATGTCTGGTATTTCAATCCGCTCGCCTGGCAGTTCTTGTTCGTCAGCGCCGCCCTCCTCGGCCATGCCCGGATCCGTGGCCAGACCCGCCTCCCCTTTGCGAACGTGCTCTACCCCACCGCAGTGGTGATCTTCGCGGCGGCTTTTCTGATCAAGCTCAGCTGGACAATCCACGGCGTGTGGGACGCGTTTCCCGGCCTGCTCCTGAAACAGCTCTGGCCTATCAACAAAAACAATCTGTCGCCGCTTCGGCTGGTGCCGTTCTATGCGCTCGTTGTGCTGGTGGCGCTGCGAGTGCCGCGCGAGGCGCAATTTCTGCGGAGCGCCGCGGCGCGTCCTTTCGTACTGTGCGGTCAGCAATCGCTCGAAATCTTCTGCCTTGGCATCATCCTGTCGGCGCTCGCTCATTTTATTCTGACTGAATACGGCGGCGGGGTGGGGATGCAGCTGATGGCCAATGCGGCCGGTATCGCGGTCATGTTCCTGACCGCGGCAATGCTCGCCTGGTACAAAATGGTCGACCGCATGCCGCCCGCCCGAACGGTGCCCGCCTCCGGCCGGCCTAGCGACGGAATGGCGGAATGACCCGGCGCGCGCTCTTGTCCGCCGCGGTACTCATGGCGCTCGTCTTTGGCGCGCCTGCGGCCCATGCCGAGCACGCATGCGAAGTCCCGCCCGAGATGATGCAAGTCTCCGCCAAGCTGCCGCATCTCGCGGCGCGGCTGCAGGCGCACGAGCCCGTCAATATCGTGGCGATCGGTGGCGCCTCGACGACCGGCACGGCCGCGGGCTCGCCCGACCTCGCCTATCCGCACCGACTGCAAGTGGCGCTGACAAAGTTCTTCCCCGACGTGTCGATCACCGTCGTGAACAAAGGGGTGCCGCGCCAATCGACGCGCCAGATGGTCGGGCGCTTTGCGACCGATGTGATCCCGGAGGACCCGATCCTCGTCATTTGGGAGACCGGCATCAGCGACGCGGTCCGCGGCATCGAAGTCGACGATTTTACCAGCGCTCTGCAAGCTGGAATCGACGAGGTCAAGAACCACTCAATCGACATAGTGTTGGTCGATATGCAATTCTCGCGCAGCACCGCCACCGTTATAGATTTCGAGCGGTACCTGACGGCGCTGCACCGGGTCGCCGATCTTAACGAGGTCTATGTCTTCCCCCGCTATGAGATGATGCGTTACTGGAGCGAGCAGAACATGTTCAATTTCGACGAGGTCGCCGCCGACGAGCGGGCGCGCCTCGCCGCCCGGGTCTATGACTGCATCGGCCGCGAGCTGGCGCAAGCGATCAAGCTCGCCGTGCAATGAACCGCCTTGCTGCCCTCCGCCTCGCCTTAATTGGACTCGCGGCCGCTATCCCGCTCGGCGGTGGCGCATTGGTCGCCGAAAATGGCGGTGCCAGCGCCTGCGCTGCGCCGCCGACGCTCACCCGGATCGAACCCGCGCTTGCCCGCGCCGCCGCCCGGATCGACCAGGCCAAGGCTTTGACCATCGTCGCGGTGGGGTCGTCCTCGACGCAAGGCGTCGGCGCGACCGATCCGAGCTTGAATTACCCGAGCCGGCTCGAGACCGCCTTGAAGCAACGCCTCCCCGGCGTTGCGATCCGTGTCATCAACCGGGGCAAGGGGGGCGAGGACGCGGAAGAGGAGTTCGCGCGGCTCCAACGCGACGTCATCGCGGAGCACCCCGACGTCGTGATCTGGCAGGTCGGCACCAACGCGGTGTTGCGTCGTGACGATCTGGAATCCGATGAGGTATTGCTGCGCCGCGGCGTCGCGCTGCTGAAGGCCGGCGGCGCCGATGTCGTGCTGATGGACCTGCAATACGCCCCGCGCATCCTCGAGCGGCGCGCCACGGCCGCGATGGAGCAGCTGATTGCAGAAATCGCGCAACATGCCGGGGTCGGGCTGTTCCGCCGTTTTGCCGTCATGCAGTACTGGCGCGCGGCGCAGCCGCCCGACTCCCCCGCGATGATCGGCCCCGATGGGCTGCACATGACGGATGCGGGCTACACTTGCCTTGCCATCGAGCTGGCCAAAGCACTTGCCGCGAATTGGGAATCGCATCGGCAAGCAGCGCAGCCTGCGGCCGAAGCGGCCGGCAAAGTTGCCAATTCCGGCTCCGGGCAGGGCAGCGCCGACACCAAGCCGCGCACTCGATAACGGCGGTGGCGCAGTCCGCGTCGCACCAGCGCGCTTGCGCGATCCGCTGCGACGAAAGGACGCGTTAAGGTTTAGAAGGTATTATCGGCTTCCAAACCCGTTCGCATGTGCAGAATAGGGTTGGGATTCTCGCCAGCTTCATATATGCTGCGAGTTGTCCCGTGGGGGGCCACAAGATGTTGTTGGGTTCTGAGCAGCCCACCGAGCCTGGGCGGTGCCAAGCAGCGGCGCCGCAACAGACCTTGAATCGCCTTTCGGTTTTAATGTCGACCCTAGAGTTGCCACAAAGCTTTGGCATAGTGATTGCCATAGATGGATCGCAGGCCGTGCAACAGGAAACGGCAGCCGTGCGGGGGCACGGTGGCGAGACGAACGGGGGGAAGGATGGCACGAGCGTCGCCGTTATCACGGCGCGATGTCTCCGCCGCGAACCTTTTTCTCGGGCATCGATGTTAACCGAGTGAGTGATCAAAGCTCTTGCGGTCGACGCTCTGTCGATTGAGGTGAAAAATGCGATTCGATGATGGCATCTTCGGACTTTACGCGCAGACCTACGAGAACCGTCGTGAGGTTGAATTAAGCCTCGAAGACTATCTCCGCGCGTGCTCGGACGATTCGTCATTTTATGCGGGGCCGGCCGAGCGGCTGCTGAAGGCGATCGGCGATCCGATCATGGTCGACACGGCCCAGGACCCGCGCCTCGGCCGCATCTTCATGAACCGGACGATCAAGGTCTATCCGGCCTTCGCCGACGATTTCTTCGGCATGGAAGACACCATCGAACGGATCGTTGGGTTCTTCCGCCACGCGGCGCAAGGCCTCGAAGAGCGCAAGCAGGTGCTCTACCTCCTCGGCCCGGTTGGCGGCGGCAAATCGTCTCTCGCTGAGCGGCTGAAGCAGCTGATGGAAAAAGAGCCGGTTTACGTGCTCAAGGCCGGCAAGGAGATAAGCCCGGTCTTCGAGAGTCCGCTCGGCCTGTTCGATCCCGTCACCTTCGGCGAGGAGATCGAAAAGCGCTACGGCGTGCCGAAGCGGCGCCTCACCGGCACGATCTCGCCCTGGGCAGTCAAGCGCCTCGAGGAATTTGGCGGCGACATCACGAAATTTACTGTCGTGCGGCTGCAGCCCTCACGCCTGAAGCAGATCTGCGTCGCGAAGACCGAGCCTGGCGACGAGAACAACCAGGACGTCGCCAGCCTCGTCGGCAAGGTCGATATCCGCAAGCTCGAGATGTACAGCCAGAACGATCCCGACGCCTACTCCTTCTCGGGCGGCCTCAACCGCACGACGCAGGGTCTGATGGAATTCGTCGAGATGTTCAAGGCGCCCATCAAGATGCTGCATCCGTTACTAACGGCGACGCAGGAAGGGAACTACGCCGGCACCGAAAACATCGGCGGCATTCCCTATCAGGGCATCATCCTGGCGCACTCGAACGAGGCGGAGTGGCAGAGCTTCAAAAACAACAAGAACAACGAGGCCTTCATCGACCGGATCTCGGTCATCAAGGTGCCGTACTGCCTGCGCGCCACCGAGGAGCGCAAGATTTACGAGAAGTTGCTGCAGAACAGCGAGCTGTCGAACGCGCCGTGCGCCCCATCGACTCTCGATATCCTCTCCCGCTTCTGCGTGCTCTCCCGGCTGAAGGCGCACGAGAACTCGAACCTGTATTCGAAGATGCGGGTCTATGACGGCGAGAGCCTGAAAGACACCGACCCGCGGGCCAAGTCGGTCCAGGAATACCGGGACGCGGCTGGCGTCGATGAAGGGATGGACGGGATCTCGACCCGCTTCGCCTTCAAGGTCCTGTCGAGCACGTTCAACTTCGACACGCAAGAGGTGGCGGCCGACCCGGTCCACATGATGTATGTGCTCGAGCAGTCGATCTGGCGCGAGCAGTTCCCGGAGGAAGTCGAGAAAAGATATCTCAACTTCATCAAGGCGGAGCTGGCGCCGCGCTATGCCGAGTTCATCGGCCACGAAATACAGAAGGCCTATCTCGAATCCTATTCAGATTACGGGCAGAACCTGTTCGACCGGTATGTCGCCTATGCCGACGCGTGGATCGAGGACCAGGACTATAAGGACCCCGATACCGGGCAGCTGATGAACCGCGAGCTGTTGAACCAGGAGCTGTCCAAGATCGAGAAGCCGGCGGGCATCGCCAATCCGAAGGATTTCCGCAACGAGGTCGTCAAATTCGCATTGCGGGCGCGCGCCGCGAACAGTGGGCGCAACCCGTCCTGGACCTCATATGAAAAGCTGCGCGAGGTCATCGAGCGGCGCATGTTCTCGCAAGTCGAGGACCTCCTGCCGGTGATCAGCTTCGGCAGCAAGAAGGACTCGGATACCGAGAAGAAACACGCCGATTTCGTCGAACGCATGGTCGAGCGCGGCTACACCGAGCGGCAGGTACGCCGCCTGGTCGAGTGGTACATGCGCGTCAACAAGGCCGGTTAACGCCGCCCGAGCGGGCGGCAGCCGGCTGGAGGTAGTTCGATGAACATTGTCGATCGCCGGCCTAACCCGAAAGGCAAGAGCCTCAGCAACCGGCAGCGGTTCCTGGCGCGTGCCCGGGTCGAGGTCAAATCGGCGGTGCAGGAGGCTTTGCGCAAGCGCAAGGTCGCCGATGTCGAGCACGGCGAGAAGGTCGCGATCCCGACGCGCGGCATCTCCGAGCCGATCTTTCACCACAACCGCCGCACCGGTAAGACCGATCACATCATCCCGGGTAACAAGGAATACGTCCGGGGTGACGAGATCCCGCGTCCAACGGGTGGCGAAGGACAAGGCGGCCGCGAGGGTAGCCCGGACGGCAGCGGCGACGACGCCTTCGAGTTCACGCTATCGAAGGAAGAGTTCCTCGACATGTTTTTCGAGGATCTCGAGCTGCCGGATCTCGTCAAAAAGAGCCTGAAGGACACCACGGCGGTCGATCTGCAGCGCGCCGGCTACACCGTCACGGGGACACCGTCGAACCTCAGCGTGCCCCGCACCCTGCGCAACAGCATGGGCCGGCGGATCGCGCTGCGACGTCCGAAGCTTTCACAGATCGAGACGGCGCAACAGGCGCTCGAAGAAGCCCGCACAGCGGGTGATGAGGAAGAGATCGAGCGGTTGACTCGCGAGTTCGAACGGCTCGAAAGGCGCAGCAAGATCATTCCGTATATCGACCCCATTGATGTGCGTTATCGCCGCTTCGACCGGGTGCCGCGTCCGAACACCGAAGCCGTGATGTTCTGCCTGATGGACGTGTCCGGCTCTATGACGGAAGCGATGAAAGACCTCGCCAAGCGGTTCTTCATGCTGCTGCACGTGTTCTTGACCCGCCGCTATCGTCATGTGGACGTCGTCTTCATCCGGCATACCAGTACCGCCGAGGAGGTCGACGAGGAGACGTTTTTCTATAGCCGCGAAACCGGCGGCACGGTGGTTTCGACGGCGCTCGAAAAAATGCTGGAGATCGCCCGCGCGCGTTATCCGATCGACCGCTGGAATATCTACGGTGCGCAGGCCTCAGACGGCGACAATTACGGCGCGGACAGCAGCCGTTGCGTCTCGCTGCTGGGTGGCGACGTGCTGCCGCTCTGCCAGTATTTCGCCTATGTCGAGGTCGGGGACGGGATGGGCGGCAGCCTGACGGGGCTGTCGCGCGACAGCGATTTGTGGCGCGCCTATAGCGAGGTCGCCCCGGCGCATCCGCATTTCGCAATGCGGCGGGTCGGTGACCCCTCGCAGATCTTTACCGTTTTCCACGAATTGTTTGCCAAGGGGGGCGTCCGTGCCTAACACCGGTCTGGCAGACGCTGTGCAACTCAGGGCCGAAATGCCGCTCTTCACCGGGCCGAATTGGGATTTCGGCTCGCTGCGCCGGGTCTATGAGGCGGTCGAGAA
>Ga0207700_10001609_pt1 | contig 12819 bp, 10 predicted proteins | sample LARL82metaG_FD_184348 | JGI IMG/M metagenome (GOLD analysis project Ga0207700, IMG submission 184348) | Corn, switchgrass and miscanthus rhizosphere microbial communities from Kellogg Biological Station, Michigan, USA - LAR L8-2 metaG... | ecosystem: Host-associated > Plants > Roots >...
GTAGCAGCAACGGCGTCCTTGGTCGTGAAGAGGGGCGCCGGTGTCTTTGCGCTGTCTGCCTTCGCTTTCGGGGGCAACGCCGGCTGCGCCAGGAGTCCGCGCATGGCGCCGGGAAGCAAACAAACCGCCATTATCAAACTTCTGATGCTTCGTCGGAACTTACCGTTCATTCCTGACTCCGTGATCGAGATGCCATACACACGGCGCGTGACGTGGGTGAGCTCGTCGCGCCTGATGTCGCGGCTAGTCGGCATCGCGAATCCGGTGCCAGCCACGCTCCGGTGGTGATCTTCCTCACGTCAATCTTCCCTTGTGCCATTGCTCCGAGTGAGGGAATAATCACGACCGCGAATGGCCACGATCAGCGTGGGCACGCCGCGCTGAGCAACGCGACGGCGAGGTAGATGAAGCGTCGCTGCTCGTTCAAAATGCCGAACAACCCACGCTCGCGCGCTGGCTCGGCGGCCGACGCAACAGGTGGGGCAGCGACAGCGCTCACGGTTTCTCCTGCTTCGGTGGCGCTGCCGCCTGCTTCGCCGGGACGACCTTGGCGCTATCCGAGACTCCGTACGCGCCATACGTCACGATCCGTTCGCCAGCCGTTAGGCCCTGGGTGATCTCGGCGATCTTGTCAGTGCGACCGCCGACGCTGACCTTGCGCTCGTGCGCCGTACCCGCGTTGTCGACGACGAACACCTTGAAGTCCTCGCCATCCGGAACGAGTGCCTCGAGCGGCACGGTGATCGCATTAGGATGCACGGCAACCGCGATCTCGCCATAGACGGTTTCGCTCAGCCGAAGGGGGCGACGCGTCGTCGGAGCCTGCACCCGCACATTCACGCTGCGGCTCGACGTGTCGACGGTGCCGCCGACATCGGCGACGCTCCCGACGCCCAACGGATCGCCGGTCGCGTTCTGGCCAGCGGCGAGCGACACCTTCGCCCCCGTTCGAATGCGCGCCGCGTCGCTCGGCGTGACGTTGAGCAGAATGTCCACTGCCGCTGGATCGGCGACTTCCACCAGCGGTTGCGAGACGTCGGCCGTCGCGCCGAGCACGGCGCTCATGCGGGTGACGACGCCGCCTAACGGGGCCCTGATCACCGACAGCTGTTCGGCCCGACGCGCGTTCGCCGCGTCGCCACGCGCTTTCGCCACATCGGCTGCCGCCTGATCGGCGTCCTTGCGCGGCACGATTCCCTCCGTCGCCAAGCGCTGCTGCCGTTCGTTTGCTTTCTCGGCCGCGGCCAGCGCGGCATCGGCGGCCGTAGTCGCGGCGCGAAATGGCGTCTGGTCGAGCTCGACGAGCGGCTCGCCTTCCGTGACGTGCTGACCCGTTGAGACGAGCACGCGTGAGATCCGGGCCGGCTGCGGCGCCGACAGGGCGGCGACATGCCCCGGCCGGGCCGCCACGGTACCAATCGCGCCTAACGTCTCGGTGAACGGACCTTTGCCGACGACGACGGTCTGCACGCCGACGACGGCGGCCGGCGTCTTCTCGGCGTCACCGGCGGCCTCACCGCCCTTGCAGGCGACAGCCGCGACCAGCGAAAAGACGATCGATCGCAAAGCACACCGCACCAGAAGACGACTGGTCATTGGGGTGCTCTCGTCGGTGTGAGGGTATAGACCCGCAGCGACGCCGTGGCGATCCACGCGTCCGCGAGGTCGTCGATGTATTGACCGAGGATATCGCGCGCGTTGCGCTGCGCCTCGAGCACATTCGGTAAAGCCGATTCGCCCTCTCGATAGGCTGTCAGCGACATCGACGCCACACGATTCGCGCTCGTCAGCAGCAGTCGATCACGGGCGATTTTTGCGACAGCGATCTCGCGCTGGCGGCGGGTGCGGGCGATTCGCGCTGCGCCTTCCGCGCGCGCCAGTGCCAGATTCGCGCGAGCACGCTCCAATTCGGCCGCCGCCTGCAGAATCGGGCCGCGGCCACGAGAAAACAGCGGAAGCGGAAGTGACAGGCCGACGTTAGGCAGAAGCCCTCCGTTGTTCTGCGTCGGATCGCCCCAGTCAAAGCCGGCGATGATTGACGGCGCCCCCCAGACGCTCCGTCTCTGCAACGCGGCTCCCAGCTGGGCCGAGGTCACGGTCGCCTGCGCCGCGGCCACCTCGAGCGTCTGATCGAGGACGGGCAGGCCGTCCGGCCCGCCGTCGCCGATCGGCGGAGGACCTAACGAGTCAGCTGGCTCGATCTCCGCCTGTTGAGTGACGATGCCCATCGTCGTCTGCAGATCGAGCAGCGTGGAGGCGTACGTCATCGAATCCGTCGCCGCAGCATTTGCCTGTTGGCCGGCGTTCACGGCCGCCAACTCGACGTCGAGATCGCTCGCATCGCCGGCGTCTCGCCTCACGACTGCCATGCGTCGCAGGCTGTCCGCGTCCTGGGCGTTCCGACGCGACAACCGGGCGTGCTCGCGCGCCGCGAGCGCCCGGGTATAAGTCGTGTCCGCGTCGAGCGCTGCTGACGCGCGCTGGAACGTGTAGTGGTACTGCGCCGCCGTTCGCGCCGCCGCCGCCGCGCCAATTCGCGGCCCGCGCAACCAGGGGAAATCGAGTGGAAACTCGAGCGTCGAGTGATACGGTGGGGCGTCCTTCGTGTAACTGGCCGCGAGCGTCGGGTTCGGCAGAGCTCGCGCGGTGATCAGCGCCGCGAGGGCAACGGCGGTGTCGGCCTGCGCAACAGCGAGCCGAGGCCCGACGCGCACTGCGGCGTCCACCGCTTCGCCCCGCGTCACCGGACGCTGCGCGTGCGCGGGCGAACCGACCCACCCACCCACACCCGCAAGCGCGAGACTGGTGACCACTCGAATGACTCGAACGCTCATACTCCGACGTATTAGCCCCCTCCCCCTCGCAAACAGTATTCGGTGCTACCTGACAGCACGATGACACTCTGCGCTCGCCTTGCGTTGGACTGTGCGGCAGTTGAGATACAGATAGAGCCAACTGAAAGGATTCGTGCGACTACCTCTAATGGCGCTCGCCGCACTGCCGCTTTGCCTGAAAGTCGTAGATGCCCAGTCGCCCGTGCGCGCGCCGGGTGCAACCCCTGGGCCGCGGCTTGGCGGCGAGCGCGCTGCCTGGGTCGCCTCGAGTGCGTTGCTCGCCGCGTCGGTCGTGTTCGACGAGCAGATTCGCTCGTTCGCACTCTCACATCAGAGCACGCAGCTGAATCGACTCTCCTCGGGGGCCGACGTTCTCGGCACGGCAGGACACATTGTCCCCGCACTCGTTGGCACATACGTGACTTCTCGTTTGCTCGGTCAGAACCGCCTCGCCGAGGCAACGCTGCACGTTGGGCTATCCTACGCTGTCGCGGACGCGATAGAGTCTTTACTCAAGCCGGCCGTCGGCCGGGTTCGGCCGAATGTCGGGAGGGAGCCCCTCACGTTTCGTCCCCTCAGCGCCAGTGGGAATTATCAATCCTTCCCATCGGCCCACGTCGTTCACATCACGAGCCTGGCTTCAGCAGTCGCCATGGAAGCGCATCGACCCTGGGTAACCGTGCTCGCCGGCGCGGCGATGGCCTATGTCGGTGCGCAGCGTGTGTACCGCAACCAGCACTGGTCCAGCGATGTCGTTGCGAGCGGCATGCTCGGCATCGAGGCCGCACGCACGACGATGAGCTGGCTGCACGCGCGCGAGGTGCCACGTTAGGCGCGGCGCCCGCTCTCCTCGCCGAAACGAACCGTCACGGTCGTGCCGTGACCCGGCTCGGACGACAGGCCAATGTGCCCATGGTGCACGTCGGCGATCCACTTGGCGATCGAGAGCCCCAGACCAGCACCGTCGGCGCCATTGCCATTCGCGCGGGTGCGCGCCGGGTCACCCCGATAGAAGCGCTCGAAGACATGCGGTAGCTGATCGGGCGCGATCCCGATCCCGGAATCTTCCACGATGAGCTGCGGCCGTTCGTTCGGTGCGTTGACACTCACGCGGACATGGCCGCCGCTCGCGGTGAACTTCACGGCGTTGTCGAGCAGGATCATGACGAGCTGTCGGAGGAGCGTTGGATCACCTTCGACGGGCGCCTCCTCGAAATCGCCGACGTCGAGTTGGACGCCCTTGGCCTGCGCGACAACCCGGGCCGTTCCCGCGGCGTCCAGGGTGAGGTCGTCGAGAAAGACGCGCTCTCGCGCGATCGGCCGCTCCCCCGCGTCGGCGCGCGCAAGGATGAGCAGGTCCTCAACGATCGTCCCCAGCCGCTTGGCCTCGGTTTCGATGCCGCGCAGCGCGTCTTCGTATTCCGAGGCGCCTCGCGACTGTTGCAGCGCGATCTCGGCACGACTGCGCAACACGGTGAGCGGCGTCCGGAGCTCGTGAGCGGCGTCGGCCATGAAGCGGCGCATGTGATCGATCGAGAGCTCCACCGGCGCGGTCGACTTCCGCACGAGGAACCATCCACCGGCAACGACGAGAAGGAGGGCGGCAGCGGCAGCGGCGCCAAAGGTCGCGATCAGCGCCGCGTAACGATCCTCGAGCTCGACCTTGTCCGCGATGGCGACGGCAACGAATGGAGTGCCGCTCGCGAGAGTGAATCGCTCGGCGTCGAGCCTCAGCGTATTGCCCCGGCGCGGGTCGAGGTCCCGTTGGACACGACCCTCGCGCGCCGCCGCCGCGGCGGCGAGCCGTATCCATTCCGGCGCAATAGTCGGCGTGACGGGCTGTCCAGACGTATCGAGCAGGTAGAGCGATCTGTCGGGAATGTGCAGCTCCTCTACCGCGTCAACGACCTGCCCGCGTGCGGCCTTCGATTCCATCTCGCGAATTCGCGCCGCGCGCTCGAGCTCCACCGTCGCATCGTGCAGGGAATCGTCGAGCTGCCGTGCGAACTGGCGACCGATGACGACGAACAACCCGCCACCGAGGAGCACGAGGATCGCACCGAAGGTCGCGAGATACCACGCCGTGAGTCCGAGTCGCAGTCGAGCGAGGGGTCGCAGCGCCATGAGCGTTTTATCAGTCGGCGAACCGGTAACCGGCGCCCCGCAGGGTATGAATCAACTTCGGCTCGAACGCGTCGTCGATCTTGCGTCGCAGGCGCCTAACGAGCACCTCGAGGACGTTGGTGAATGGGTCGTGGTTGTCGTCCCAGACGTGGGCCGTGATCGCGGCGCGATCCACGACCTCGCCGCGATGCAGCACGAAGAACTCCAGAAGAGCGAACTCTTTCGCCGTGAGCTCGATGGAATACCCGCCACGCTCCACGCGCCTCGACGCCAGGTCCACCTCGAGATTCGCGATGGTCACCACGCGGGGGATGAGCGCGGGCCGGCGGCGAGCGAGTGCGCGGACGCGCGCAACCAGCTCTCGAAAGGCGAATGGCTTCGTCACATAGTCGTCCGCCCCCACCTCTAGTCCGATGACCCGGTCGTCAACCGCGTCTCGTGCGGTGAGCATGAGAATCGGCGTGGCGATCCCTCGCCCCCGCAGCTCGCGACAGAGATCGATGCCGGAACCGCCTGGCAGCATGACATCGAGAACGATGACGTCGAACGCCGCGCGTATCGCCTCAGCACGCCCGGATGGCATCGTGGCCGACTGCATCACCTGCATGCCCTGCTCGCGAAATCCGGCCTCGAGAACCGACGCGAGCTCCGGGTCGTCCTCGACCAATAGTAGACGCATGCTTTCTAATCTACGTGAAGTACGGCTCGGTCCGCCGGGCGACCGCGTTGCGCGCATGGGCCTTGCACCCTGGCCCTCTCATGAGCGCTGTCAGATCAACGTTCTGGGGAACGGTCGTCGTTCTCGCCCTGCTCGCCATTTTCGTCCTTGCGTACGGAAGCTGTTACAGTCGGCCGTGACCGTTAGGTGAGCCTCGGGTACGCAGGATCGGCGACCGGCAGTCCTCGATCCGCCCCAGCGTCAGTGCGTCGCGCGCCGCGGCCCGCGAGACGATAGCGAGTCCCAGCCCGCGGCGACGGCTTGTTTGATCGCCTCGGTGTCGGATGATGAAATTCGTACTCGCTCTGACGGTGATCCACGGGCTCGGCATTCGTTAGGCGCCGCGCCCGTGACTTCACGCATCGTCTTCCATCAACATCGGCGGCGCGTTCGTCAAATCGAGCCCGGACGCTCCGAGCCAGTCGCGCATCAGTGTGGCAAGCTGCTCGCGACGCTCAGGTGCCAGGCGCCGCAAGCCACCGATCAGCGCGACTTGCACAGTCGGCGGTGCGTCGCCGAGCAGACTACGTCCCGACTCCGTGAGCTCGATGCGGACCCGGCGCTTATCTTTGTGCGCCGTCGTGCGAGTCGCGAACCCGCGCTCGACTAGCCGTCGCACGACAACGGACACGGAGCTCTGATGCGTTGCCGTCGCGACCGCGAGATCGTTGAGCGACTCGGCTGGCTTCTCAGAGAGAAGCTGTAGAACCCAGAGTTGGGCGAGACTGATGCCAAGTTGCTTCTCGATCGCGCGGGTGTTCAAACGAAGCGCACGTACGACTGCGCGAATTCCGTCCATCACCTCCGCGATCGTCTGAAGATCCGCGGCAGGCGTGGATGCTGTAGAAACTGCCTTCGTCATGGGCCGCACTGGTGGGAGAGTGGCCTGATGAAACAGGGGCAAAAAAGCCGACCTGGTCTTGACGATCCAATAAAACCTCCGTGACCTCGGGCGCAAGAAAGGAAATACCCCGCGGACAGATGTCCGCGGGGTATTTCAGGCAGCTAATGCCAGGTCGCGATTACGGGACGTAGCAGGCGGGTTCACCGTCGCCAGCCGTGGTGATGATCGGGCTGGTGGTGTTGACACCGATGCCGCAGGTGGCACCAGCCAGCTGGCTGTGCGTCACCGTCGCCGACCAGAAGCCGGCACCCGTCGTCACCGCCGGCACGCCGACGCCTGACGAGTTCTTGAAGCCGTTACGCGTCACGAGGTTCGTGGCCGTGGTGTAATACGTCGAATCCGAGAAGAAGGCCTCTTCCGCAGTTACCAGGTTGCGAAGGTCCGACTTCATGGCGGTCACATACGCCTTGGACTTGGTATTGGCGAACTTCGGGATCGCGATCGCGGCCAAGATGCCGATGATGACGACCACGATCAGCAGCTCGATGAGCGTAAAGCCCTTACGATTGCGGAGCATGTGTCTCTCCAGGAGGATGAAATCAATTGGAGCCCGAGGCTCCGCGAGGATTCGGCCCAGAGAAAGGCAATGCATGGACCACCTAACAATCATTTACTAATTGCTTGATTTGCTTCGCGTTAGTGGGGGCGAGCCATCCCGCCGGGTGGCAAACGAGCCAGCGATTTGCGATTGCGCTGGCGTTTTGCCAGTCAGCGATGAGGGACCCATTGTCCTGCCAGCGGCGCGGCGGCCACGCAGGACGCTGTCGCTCACCTGCACGATACGACGCAACTCGGACAGAGGCGCCCCACCGTAGCTCATCGCGAGGTAGGCCTGCTCCCGCGCTTGGGCGAACTGATTCATGTTCGCGAGACAGAATGCCAGGTTAGCTCGGCCCTGCCCTTCGCGAAAATGTGGAGCGATGTCGAAGGTCCAGCGGTACAGCGGAATCGCTGGAGCATACATGCCCGCGAGCTGATACTGCAGCGCGAAGTTGTAGGACATGAATGGATCGTACGGAAAGAGCGCAAGCGCGCGGCGATAGAAGTGCTCTCCCTGCTTCTTTCTTCCCGTCTCGAACAGCCACGCACCGAGCATGTAGTTGGCGCGATAGCTCTGTGGCGCATCGACCACTTCCTGGAAGAAGAGCCGCTCGTTGCTGGCCCAGACCGGCGTGCGCGTCGCGCTGCGCCAGCTCCCTGCGAATAGAATGACGAGGACCGTGCACGCAGCCAGTGCTCTGGTGCGGCGAGTCGGCGCAGGCTGCAATCGAGACGCGTAGTCAGCCAGCCACCACGCGGCAGCACCGACGGCGATCATCGCGCCGACGCTGGGCAGGAAGAGCGTACGCTCGGCGATGAGGATCCCGGCCGGTATGATGAAGTTGCTCGACGGCAGCAGCGTTAGGCAGAACCAGGCGATGCCGAAGCTGGCGAGCGCGCCCGGTCCGCGGCGCTTCCAGGTGGCAACGGCGAGACCGAGAATCCCGATGAGGAGCAGGAGCCCCGGCAGCTGAATCAGACTCGGCCCCTGCGCGATGTCCAGATCGGGCGGCGCATACTCGGCCGAGAGGCGTGCCGGCCAGAGGAGAAGGCGAACCCATTCAGGCGCGGCGCCGATCATCGTCAACACGCGGTTGGTGTAGCTCAGGTCGAGCGTGTGGAAAGGGACGAATGGCAGGAAGCCCGAGACGTCGCCTCCCTTCACCGCCGAGCGCGCGGCGAGATAGAGCACGGCGATCAACGTCAGCGAGAGCACGAGCGGCCGCGCGGCGACGAGGCGGCGGCGCATAGTCCAATCGTCGCGAACGAGGATCACCTCGACGGCAATGATGAGTGCCGGGAGTACAATCGCGTGCTCCTTCGCGAACAGCCCGGCCGCGTAGAGCGCGCAGAGCACCGCGCCGTCGGCGATGGAGAGTTGTCGCCCATGGAGCCGCCGCCGGATGTACAGGCCGATGGCCGGCAGGATGAGCACCGCAACCCAGAGCTCGGACTGACCGACTGTGTTCGCCACGGCCTCGACATGGACCGGGTGCACGGCGAAGAGCGCCCCGACGAGCCACGCCGCGCCTAACGGCATCAGGAGGCCGGCGAGCCAGAATACGAACAGCGTCGTGACGACGTACAGCAAAATGTTCGTGGCGTGGAATACCCACGGAGCGCCGCCACCGATGGCCCACTCGGCGGCGAACGCCAGCATCGTCACGGGGCGATAGCCGTCGGCGCCGTACACGCGCGGCCAGTACGATTGCGCGAAGAGCCGCCACCAGCCGTGGACCGGATGCAGCGCGCTGTTCTTCTGAATGACGTAGACGTCGTCGTAGGCGAATCCATTGTTGATGCCAATTCCCGAGGAGGCCACGACGAGTAGCGCGAGCAGACTGGCGAGGAGCCACCAGCGTGCGCGCGGCGAGAGCGCATTCCATCGCGCGAGAAGTGTCGTCATCGGGCGAAGAAGAATCGGGTGATGTGCCAGAAGGCCGCGACGCCGTCGCGCCAGTTGATCTTCTTGCCTTCCGCGTACGTGCGGCCGCTGTAGCTGATCTGCACTTCGAAGATGCGCGCCTTTGCCTGCGCCAGTCGCGCGGTGACCTCGGGCTCGAAGCCGAATCGGTCCGTCGTCAGGCGTGGCAGGATCACCTGCCGCGCGAGATCACCGCGCATGGCTTTGTAACAGGTCTCCATGTCGGTGAGGTTGAGATTCGTCAGCATGTTGGAGTACATCGTCAGCAGCTTGTTACCCACTGAATGCCAGAAGTAGAGCACGCGGTGCGGGCCGCCGAGAAAGCGCGAGCCGAAGCAGGCATCGGCGCGGCCGTCGACGATGGGCTCGAGCAGCTGCCGCCAGTCGGCTGGGTCGTATTCCAGATCGGCATCCTGCACGATCACGACGTCGCCAGTGCTGAGCGACATCGCCTGTCGAATCGCCGCGCCTTTGCCGAGGTTCACGGGCTGAAGGTGCAGCCGGTCGATCTTGCCTTCGGCCGCGAGCTGCTGCAGCAGGTCACGCGTGCCGTCGACCGAGCAATCGTCGACGACGATGATCTCTTTCTGAAATGGAGTCGAACGCACTTCGTCGAGAATGAGCTCGATCGTTTCGCGCTCGTTGTAAACCGGAATGAGAACGGAAAGCCGGAGCGCGGCGCGATCGAGCGGCGTGCGCGGACGCCGATGCGTGCGCGAAGGACTATTGTCGGACGGCCGCGCCGTGAGCGGCGATGAGGATGCCATGTCGATCATCTTGGCGTTGGAATGAGAACCAGTCCACCCGCGGGAAAGGTGTCAACCGCGGCGAGCACGGGAGGCGTGGCAAAGGCGAGGACGCGAGCGGCCTCACGCATCGAGGTGGAGGTGATGACCACCGCATTCGGATGATAGTGCGCCACGATCTCGCGCATCGCTGCGGCATTCTCGCTTGCCGTGCGCGGAGTGAAGTACTCGTCGGTGGTGAAGGTGGTGACCGGGACGACAGTCCGCCCGGTGTACAAGTAGACCGAGCTCTCGACCTCGGACGCGAGCAGCACATCGCGCGGCGTGCGCGTGGCGACCCACGTCAAGAGTGGACTGGAGGTTCGCGACACTGCTCGCGGAATGCTCGACCACCACCGCTGACGATAACCGCGCGCGTTGTAGCTGGCATAGCCGATGGCGAGCAGTACGCCAGCGATGAGCGCCGACATCCGCGCCAATCTGAAGCCTCGCGTCAAGGGGCTCTGCAACATCGTCCACCGTACGCCGGCCACCGGCAAGAGCATAACGAGCGGCCAAATTCCCCAGATGAATCGCGTTGGAGGGAAGGGCCACATGAGCACGATGACGGCGTAGAGGCCGATGAACAGCGCGGTCACGCGGGCAGCTCGCCAGAGCTCGCGAGCCCCGAAAGCGCCGAGGGCCACGATTGCGCCGAGCGCAGCGATGCGAAGGAGCGGCGGGAGCGAGGGAGCCGTCACCTGCACCATCATCCCCGCGATCTCCAGGCTCGTGCGTGCGATGGTGTGGGCGAAGAGCCCGATGCCGTCAGTATGAAGGCCGGTGGCGAGCCATGCGCCGTACGACTCGTAATTGCCACGCATCGCTTGCGGCAGTGCGCCGCTGTGCGCGCTCACCCAGATCTGCCAGGGCACAAGCGGAAGCGGTGCGACACCCGCGAAGATCACCGCGTGAGTGAATCGTCGCCGGAAGCAGAGAACGATGATGACGGAGCCGATGAGCGCGATGCCATGGGTGCGGACGAGAGTTGCTGCCGCGGTCAGCAATGCGAGAAGGACGAGGTCGCGAACGCTGCTCCGCTCGTCGCCGGCCACCCGTTCCGCTAACAACAAGCTGGGCAGAAGCAGCGCCAGAAAGAGCGGCTCCGACATCACGATCGTGCTCAGGGTGAGCATCGGGATGCCGAGGGTGGCACCAAACGTCAACGCGGCGGCAGCGGTGTCGCTCATGCGAAGTCGCTGCCGGACGAAAACGAAAACGCCAGCCGCGACGACGGCCATCAGCAGGGCATTCGCAAGTTTGAACAGGACGACGTTCGCGGGGAATGACGGCCAGAGGAGCCAGAGCAGTGCGAGGAACGCGGGATAGCCAGGCGGGAAATGGATCGCCGCGGGCGTGCCAGGCAGATTCAGCCAGCGATAGCCATGTCCGGTGGCGAGCGACTTCGCGAGGATGACGTACATGCCGTCGTCGTTAGTGACGCCGACAGGCAATCCATCCACGAGCGATGCGCCGACAGCAAACGTGGCAACACCGATGAGGAGCGGGACGAGCCAGACTGGGTGATCGGTGATCAGTGATCGGTGAGCGGGGTGATCGGTGGCTGCAGGTTCACCGACCACCGGCCACCGTTCCCCGTCTACAGGCCACCGTACACCGTCCACAAGCCATCGGCGTCTCATCGCTGCACCGGAACTAAGACCAGCCCACCGCCGGGGAAGGTGTCGGCCACAGCGAGGATTGGCGGCTGACGCAGCGTCAGCTCGGCCGCGGCGGCGCGCAGGAATCGCGTGGAGACTACGACCGCGAGCGGATGATAGTGCTCGACGATCGTCGCGATTCCGTCGACGGATTGGGCGGCAGTTCGCGACCGCACGTAATCCGTCGCCGAGTACGTGCCGAGGGGGACTGTGGAGCGGCCCGTGTAGAGGTAGACCGAGCCTTCGGATTCGGTGGCGAGCAGCGCGTCACGCGGCGTGTGGGTGACGACGTGCACGATGAGCGGTTGGAGCCGCGTCGCGTAGGAAGTCGTAGTCCAGGCTCCAGCGCGGTAGCCGTTCACGTTGTACGTGACGTAACCGATCGCGAGTCCAAGGGCGGCCGCCAGGGCGCTGATCCTCGTTATGCTCCCGAAGGACGATCGTGGGAGCCAGGCGAGCGTTCGCTGCGCGCCGAGGATTGGCAGGAGCAGTAGCAGCGGCCAGACGCACCAGAGGAAACGGCCAGGGGTGTATGGCCAGAGGAGCACGATCACGAAGTACAAGGCAAGGAACGCGGCCGTGACGGGAGCGCGGCGCCATAGCGCGGGTGCGCCGACCACTGACAATGCTCCGAGCGCAGCCAGCGCGATCCAGCGAACCGGCGCCACTGACACCGGCGCCGCGGCATACTGCAACATCAGGGCGATGTCGTGCGACGTCCGCATCGCGACGGCGGCGAGAAAACCAATTCCTTGCGTGCGAATCGCGTCGCCGACGAGGGAGAGGTACGACTCGTAGTTGCCGCGCATTGGCGCGGGCAGCGCGTTGGCGTGCGACATCACCCAGAGCTGCCAGGGAAGCAACACGATAGCTGACGTCGCGACGAACACAGCGCACTCGCGAAGGCGGCGTCGCAGGCAGAAGAGGAGCGCGATCGCCGCGACGACCGCGACTCCATTCGTTCGCACGAGAGTCGCGGCGCCGGCGAGCATGGCGAGGACGATAGCTGGCGGTGGCTGGTGGCTGGTGGCTGGTGGTCGGTGACGTCGGATTTGGATCACACGCTCGGCGTACAGGAGTGTCAGAAGAGCGACAAGTAGAAACAGCGGCTCCGAGAGCACCTGCGTCGACAACGACAGCATCGGGAAGGGGAGCATCGCGACAAGTGCGATACCCTGCGCACCCCACTCCGACATGTCGAATCGCGCGCGGGCAAAACGCGCCACGGCGACAGCCGACAGGCCTGCCAGCAGCGCGTTAGCAAGTTTGAATGCAACGATATTCGCCGGAAAGGCGGGAGCAATCCACCAGAGTACGGCGAGGAAGGCG
>Ga0207700_10001610_pt1 | contig 12819 bp, 9 predicted proteins | sample LARL82metaG_FD_184348 | JGI IMG/M metagenome (GOLD analysis project Ga0207700, IMG submission 184348) | Corn, switchgrass and miscanthus rhizosphere microbial communities from Kellogg Biological Station, Michigan, USA - LAR L8-2 metaG... | ecosystem: Host-associated > Plants > Roots >...
CGGGCGGGGTGATGGGCGGCGTCTTGGCCGGCATCTTCGCCGAACTGCTGTTGCAGCAAAACGCTTTTTATTCCGATATTGCCATCATCGCCTTGATGCTGCTGGGTCTTTCCATCTCGCTCTTTGTGGCCCTGTTCACCAATGTCTTGCTCGATGCATGGCTGGAAGGGCTTCCTGGATCCAAGGTGGCAGGCCAGATTTACCAGCTGAGCAAGTTTCGCGATCCGAACGAGGCCATTCTCGGCGCCAGCAAGACGGGAGCGGCTTTCATCTGGGTTCCCGGAGCGGAAGAGCGCCATGCGGGAATACGGCTGACAAGCGAAGGAGCGGTTCTGCGGCATATCGCCAAGGTGAAAGATACGTTGGTGAATGGATCTCCCGTGAGCGAGTGCCTGCTCCGGGACCGGCAAGAGATCGAACTGGGCTCGGCCAAGCTGCTGTACCGGGAAAGACGCGGGTCGTCCGCGACGGTTGTTCCAGGTGTAGCGCTGGACGCGCGACTGGCACCTAAACGGGTGAAAGTGCTCTCCAAACTCGGCTGAAAGGTGCGTTCAGAAAGGACGATGAAAGTGCTTGCGGGCAAGCTGTACAGGCATAACAGAATGACGGTTCCGAAGCTGATCGAGCTTTGCTTGTGGATGCTGGTGCTTTACCCGGCGCTCGCGGCGCAGCCTTCCATTCGGATCACGCAGGTCGATTCCAGCCACTATCCCAGAATTACCGTGCATGTGCTCGTCACAGAGAACGGCAAGCCGATATCCGATGCGCAGCGTACGGAACTCGCCTTGTTCGAGGACGGGAAACAGGTGCAGAGCAAATCACTGTCCAAGGGCTGGCCTGTATCGTCCGTTCTCGTGCTCGATCGCAGCGGCAGCATGGTGGGAGAAAAACTCGAAGAAGCCAAGGCCGCGGCGATCCGTTACGTGGAGGTTGCGCCCGACTCCTATCAGGTCGCAGTCATTGCATTTTCCGGACACACGCAAACCGTCTCCGGCTTTACCAATGACAAAGCCTTGCTACGATCGAGAATCCAGGAAATCTCTTCTGGCGGACCTACGGCTCTCCAGGACGCCATCGCGGCTGCCCTGGAGATGCTCAAAGGTCGTAAAGGCCGCCGTGCGCTGCTGGTCCTGACCGATGGCATGGAAAACGCCAGTGTGCGCTATCCCAGCGGCGAAGGACTGGACCGGCTTCTGCAGGATGCGGCGGGCGCGGCCGAAACGATCTCAACAGTGGGGCTGGGCGCCGACGTGAATGAGGGTTACCTGCGGAAATTCGAAGATACGGGCGGACTGTATGTCTCTGCGCTCGATACTTCCGACTTGCAGGGCATCTTCGAAAAGTCTGCCGGAATGCTGGCCAGCGAACAGGAGCTGGAATTTATCTCGGGAACTCCTGACGGGCGGGTAGGCCACCTCAAAGCGACGGTGACCACCCGAGAGGGCAAAACCGATTCGCTCGTAAATTTTGTGGCTCCCGAGTTCATTCCCGATGTAAGAGGCCATCTCGCCCCGTATTTTGGCGTGATCATGGCGCTGATAGCGGCTCCGGGCCTGTTCGGGGCTGTTCGGGCTATCTCCACGGTTCGACGTTTCCGAGCGCTGCAAATGGTGCCCGTACGGCGGGGATCGAACGTAATAGGCCTCAGCGACCCCAACGCCGGGCTGGAACGGCCGTTTCAAGTGGGAGATCCGGTCATCATGTGTCCGTCCTGCAGCCGGCCGCACCATGTCCGCTCCTGGCGCAACAATTCCTGCAAATGCATGTATGAGCCCGTGGGGAGAGGCCAAATCTGCTATCGCCAAATCTATCCAGGCTGGGTCAGGCGCTTTTTTGATGCACTTACCCATGAAAAAATAACCGCAGCGGGAAGGGTCTGGCTGTGCCGCTGCCGTGGCGACAAGGAAGGATATTAGAGCCGTGCCAAACTCAGATGCAAGGCAAGTTCGCATGAGCGATGCAAAGATTCGTATTCACACGGAAGACGGTAAGACCCATCAGGCCCAGGCCCCGCTGGAGATCAAGACTGAAGAATTCATCAGCGAGCTGGTGGAAGGGCTGGGCCTTTCCACCGGCGGCGATGGCTTGGGGTGGAGTCTGTACAACAAGGATCGGGGCGCTTTTCTCGATCCCGGCGCCACACTCGGCCAGAATGGCGTGGAGACGGGACAGGACCTCTATCTGAAGCGGCAACAGAGCCGGAGGGCCAACCGGTTCTGCACCTCCTGTGGCGCGGAAAATGCTGCTTCCAATCACTTCTGCCAGCGGTGCGGCAAGTCGATGGATGTCGCCGCGGAGAAGGTACTGCGAGTGGGAAGCTCGGACCTGAAGCTGCATGTGCATGTGCCCAACGGCACGATTCATTCCGCCGAGGTACCGGGCTCTCTGACCGTCAAGGAATTTGTGGCTGATTTGGTCGGAACGCTTGGTTATATGGTCAGGGACAGCAAGGGCGGAACGATCCTATGGAAGCTCGACGACAAAGATAGCGGCCGTTCTCTGGCGGAAGAACAAACCTTTGCCCAGAACGGAGTGCAAACCGGGCACCACCTCTTTTTGCGGGCGTCAGAACAGCCTGCTCCTCCGGTCAATGGCGGTCGTAAAGCGCTGCCCTGGGGTATTATCGGGGCTATTTTGGGAGGAGTCGTACTCTTGGGCGCGGTCATGGCATACTACGCGCATTCTCCAAGACCCGGGCCCAAGCCCGCTCCAACGCCTTCGCTTCCTCCCCCTGGAGCCATCACGGTCCTGGTAAAACCGCAAAGCGCGACGCTGCGTCCATCGCAGCACACTGACTTCGAAGCCATCGTGGCTGGCGACAAAGGCCAGGGTGTGCGCTGGTCCGCCGAACCTGAGATCGGAAGCATCTCTGCCAATGGCATGTATCGTGCGCCGGCAATCGTGTCTTCCGAGCAGTTGGTCAAGATTATCGCCACCAGCATAGCCGATCCTCACGCCTCAAGTAATGCGGTTGTGACGCTAAGGCCGGCTCCCACGCCGCTTCCTACCCCGGTGCTCAAAATTTCCATCTCGGTGGTCCCGGTGAGCGCGACGGTTTTGCCTGGACATCAGCAGGAGTTCATTGCCAAGGTAGGCGGTACGAATAACCACGCTGTGCGCTGGTCGTTAGTTCCCGAACTGGGCAGCATCTCCGCGGACGGCATATACCGGGCGCCTGCATCAGTGTCCACGGAAGAGACAGTCAAGATCACGGCAACCAGCGTGGCCGATCCACATAAATCGTCGGGCGTAATGCTCACACTGCTCTCCAATGTGCAGGTGCAACTAGACCCGGCGAGCACAACCGTGGCCGCGGGAAAGAAACAGAAGTTCAGAGCCAATGTAAGCGGCACCAGCAACAAGGCGGTGGAGTGGTCCATCAACCCGGCTCTGGGCTCGATTAACGAGAAAGGAGAATACAAGGCGCCGTCGCCTGTGGGTCTGGGACAAAGCGTTAAAGTAACCGCGACCAGCAAGGCGGACCCGCACAAATCCGCCAGTGCTGTCGTTACATTGATCCCCAAGCACTAAAGGGCGAGGGAAAGATACTGGTTGCACGTTCTTAGCAATTCAGAGTAGCAGAAGGCCTGAATGTAATGAGTGATATTGCCATATCGATTCATACTGACGATGGAAAGATACATGATATCGACGCTCCGGCGGATATCACAACGCAGGAGTGTGTTTGCGAACTGCTCCAGGGTCTGGAACTTGCCAGGACGGGAGTATCTGCGGACGAGTGGCGCCTGTTCGATAAGAACACCGGCAGAGCCCTCGATCCAAAGCTGACTCTGGGGCAGAGCGGCGTATGTTCAGGCCATGCGCTCAGTCTTCGCAAAACATCCGCGAGCGAAAGCGTAGCATGCGCGCGTTGCCGAATAGAGAATCCGACCGGCAGCAGATTTTGCAAGAGCTGCGGAAGCGTGCTGGGAGTTCACGAGCTCCAGTCCGACGTCAAAATCCATGTCGTGACTCTTGACGGCAAAAGTCATTCAACCGAGGTGGCGTTGCGGCTCAAAGCCAGTACGCTGCTAGCAGAGTTCAGCGACAGTCCCAAAATGGCTTCGGAGGCCGAGGACGCCGCTCCTTTGTACCTGGTCGACCAGGAAACCGGCACTGCGCTCGATCCGGTGAAAAGCCTACTGGAAAATGGCGTTCGTGAAGGGCATCATCTTTGCGTGCGCCAGGCTGCGCCAGTGGCGCAGATGCCGATCCGGGCAGAAAAGCCGATTAGGGTTCCATCCGGAACGCCAATCATTTCTCCGCGCAAACAAAGGAAGTTCAAAGCCAGGGATCTGGCGGGGATCAGCATCGGTGTTTTGGTCTTGCTGGGAGTTGCCGGTTTCCTGACCTATAACCATAAGCCACCTGCGATTACCGTAAGTCCCGGCGCAAGCTCGCTTTGGGCTTCGCAACGCCAGGAATTCAAAGCCATCTTTTCAAACGGCAGTGACCAGCAGGTGCGTTGGTCGATAAACCCGGAGATCGGAAGCATCTCTTCCCAGGGGCTATACGTAGCACCGCCTGTGATTGATGCATACCACGCTCTTGAGGTCACCGCCAAAAGCAAGACACATCCAGAGATGGCTGCCAGCGCCATCATTATGTTACAGCAGTCGTCTGATCCCTCGTACCGGAAGCCAGAGCCGGCCGAACCGGTGGAGATTACCCTCGCGCCGCATTCGACCAGCCTTTGGGCCCTGGAACAGCAAAAGTTCAAGCCCCACATTCAGGGAACGACCAATACCGCCGTCACGTGGTCATTGGATCCTCCAGTGGGGACCATTTCTCACAATGGCTTGTACACAGCGCCTGCCAGAACCATGGCCAGGCGATCGGTGCGGATTATCGCTACTAGCCAGGCTGATATCACAAAGTCCGCTGAAGCCGTAATAGCCCTGAAACCCAGCATCGCTGGAAGATGAATTTAGTGGAATATTTTCCCGAGGATTTGCACTTTATATCGTAATTAGGCCTGTTTTGCCGTTCGAAGTGAGCACGAGAGGGCCCATGAGCCAGCCGGCTGTAATTGTTGTGGAAAGGAATGCTGCCTTCCGCGAGGGCATTGCGGAAGCCCTGGCCCAACACGCTTTTATGGTGCACCGGTGCCTTCATCTGGCTGATATCCTTCGCTTGCCGGTCGAGCAGAGGGCACGCGTGGTGGTTTTGGGACCGACTGCGGCGGAGCCCGGCAGCATATTCGAGATCGCCGAAGAGATTCGACAGAGAGCGGGTGCGACGCCGATTGTGCTGATTGCCTCGCGGAGCTCAGAAGATTTCGCCATCGCTGCTCTGCGGGCGGGAATCAACGAATACGTCAAGCACCCCTCCTGTGACGATGAGTTGATTGCCGCAGTGGAGCGCTGCCTCTCGCGCACCGCTGAACCCGGTTCTGTAACGCCTCCGGAACAGCATCCCGCACTGGTCAACGGAGAAGAGATCATCGGGGACGGCGACTCCATACGGGAGATTAAGGCGCGGCTGGTCCGGATCGCTTCCAGCAACAGCACAGTCCTGATCACCGGGGAGACCGGCACAGGCAAGGAACTGATTGCCCGTGTGGTGCACTCGAACAGCCCCAGGCGTAAGAAGCCATCCATCACGATTAACTGTGCGGCCATCCCTGACACCCTGCTGGAGAGCGAGCTTTTCGGCTACGAAAAGGGCGCATTCACAGGCGCTCAGAGCCGGAATGAAGGGAAACTCAAAGCCGCCGAAGGCGGCACTGTCTTCCTGGATGAGATTGGCGATCTCAGCCACATTGGCCAAGCCAAGATATTGCGGCTTCTGGAAGGGAAAGAGCTGCAGAGGCTGGGCCGGGATGGCGGCGTCGCAGTGGACGTGAGGTTTGTGGCCGCCACGAACCAGAACCTGGAGGACCTGGTAAAAGAAGGTAAATTCAGAAAAGACCTGTTCTTCAGGCTGAACGTGGTGCACATACACCTGCCGCCGCTCAGAGAAAGAAAGGAAGACCTGTCATTACTCATCCAGTACTATATTTCCCACTTCAACCACAGATTTGGGACCAGCGTGCGCCGAGTGGCGGATGAAGTGCTGGATTATTTGCTGGCCTACGACTGGCCCGGCAATGTCCGTGAACTCAAGAACCTTCTCGAGGGTATATTTGCCGATCCCCGTCCGGATTCAATTCTGCTGGAACATTTGCCGGCACAGTTTCGGTGCCGGTGCGCCGAATTGAAATCCGCTTCCGGTGACGAACGCGTGCGCCTGCTTTGGGCACTCTCCACCACTAACTGGAACAAGAGCAAAGCCGCGGGCAAGCTCAAATGGTCCAGAATGACCTTGTATCGCAAAATGGCTCAATACAATATTTCGCGTCTCTAACTGGTTGCTTCTCAACCTGGAAAACTCTTTACCCTTTCACGGCGATGGCGTGCTTGCGTTGCCTGGCCCTGTATCAGAGTCTTTCTGATAGTTACATCAAGTTACAGTTTTATGTGACAGTCGCTGAGCGTCCTGGTTACAACACGATGACGACGGTATGTCTTTGCGTTTCACAGCTTCAGTGGCAGGGCAAGCTGCTCGGTAACCATTTTTGACTTTCTGACTCGGGCTTTGTGCTCCCTCGTCAAGCATTTCAATGTTGCACGTTGGCTCCCGCAGATGTCACGCGTCAAATTGAGGCGCGTCTTTCATCCTGTGTTTACAGCGTTTTGTAAACGAGTGCTGCCGCAGCTGATTTGGCATGTCGATTGCCATGGAAGCGGATGGATACTACCAAAAGGGTAAGGCAGCAATCCGGCGTAGGGACAGAGTTCGTCAACGGAGCATTGATGCCGAATGAGTCGCGCGACGAAGAGAGTTCAATCCCGGCTGACAGGATGCGGGGTTTATATGCAAACTACTTTCAAGTTGGGCACAATGCGTGCGAGATCCTGATTGACTTTGGTCAAGCATATGCCGATACCGATCAGGAATACTTTCACACTCGGATTGTGACCAGCCCGGCTTACGCCAAAGAGCTGTTAAGGGTCCTACAGGAAGCGTTAATGGAATACGAAAAGCAGCATGGAGAAATCCCTTATCCAGGCGATTGAGATTCGGCTGTAACAGGCCCAAAAGGAAACATGGCATCAGGCGATCACCAGTTAGAGCAGTCCGCGCGCAGCGGCACCGCCACGAGCGGCTATTTTGCCTCTTCACTGGAACACTTACTCGCCGAATTGGAGCGCATACACCTGTTCATATGGAAGCAGGTTGGAAACACGCGCCAGGCGCACAAAGAAGATAGCCAGTTCCAGGGGCTAGTGATCTCCGAACAGGAAGTCGACGAATTGCTGGCTCGTCCGGCCGGCGCGCCCAGGTTTGCCCATGCAGGCCGGTTTTCACCGGACACACAGGCGGGACTGAAGAGGCTGCATTCCGATATAACCGCGCGCAAGCTGGAAAGCATGCGCCACGGCATCAGGCTGCGGCTGGCTGGGATTGAAAGACTGTTCGGGCTTACATCTTTTGAAATAGATTGCCTGCTGATCTGCCTGGCCCCGGAGCTGGATCCGCGTTATGAGCGCCTGTACGCCTATCTGCAGGATGACGTTACGAAGAAGTGGCCCAGCGTTGGGTTGGTATTAGACCTGCTCTGCTCCTCATTTCCCGAGAAGCTTTTCCATCGGGCGCGTTTTCTGCCCGGCGCGCCGCTCATCGATATGAAACTTTTGGTTGTCCATGACGAGCCTGGGCAGCTTCCTTCCGCTTTCATCGGCAAATATCTGCGCGTGGACGAAAGAGTCGTCAATTATCTTCTGGAACCAGGCGAGGCGGGCCCGCAGGCCTTGCCCTGGAGCCGCCGGGTGCACGGCAAAAAACATCTTGACGAGATCATCTTGCCGGCGGAGATCAAGGAGCGACTTGGCGCGATCGCCGGGCGGAGCCGGCAATCGCAGGTCATACTGTATCTGCAGGGCAGAAAAGGTTCGGGCAGGAAAGCGGCGGCAGAAGCACTGTCACGCGGATCAGGCCGCCATCTTCTTGTTATCGACGCGGAAGAGCTGCTCGGCGTGGGCGTGGTTTTTGAGGCGACCGTTCGCCTGATCATCCGGGAAAGCAGGCTGCAAGGAGATCTTCTTTATTGGGACAATTTCGACGCTCTGCTGGCCGATGACAAGAAGAACCAACGGAAGCTGCTGCTTGGTGAAATCCGGCACTGTGAGGCATTGACATTTCTGGCCGGTGAAACATCCTGGGAGCCAGGTGCCGCGGAATTCGAGGCAGAATTTGCGCGCGTGGAAATACCGCTGCCTGCCTTCGTCGACCGCGTAACGCTCTGGCATGAGGCGCTGGAGCAGGAAGAAACGGCAGACGACGATGTTGAAGTCCTGGCCAACAAGTTCCGCTTCACCGGCGGCCAGATCAAGGATGCCGCCAGAACGGCAAAGAACCTTGCCCGGCTGAGGCATACCGGCCAGCCCTGCCCGACCATCGACGAATTGTATGAAGCCTGCCGCCTGCACTCCAGCAAGAAACTTTCCACGCTGGGACGCAAGATCAAACCGCGCCACAAGTGGGGAGACATTATCCTGCCGGATGACCGGCTAATGCAACTGCGGGAAATCTGCAATTCCATGAAATATCGCTCGCTGGTCTTTGAACGGTGGGGTTTTGACCGCAAGCTTTCGCTGGGCAAGGGGCTCAACGTGCTTTTTGCCGGCCCTTCAGGCACGGGAAAGACGATGGCCGCCGAGATCATGGCCGGAGAACTCGGCCTGGACTTGTACAAGATCGACCTCTCGACCATTGTCAGCAAGTACATCGGCGAAACGGAAAAGAACCTGTCCCGCATTTTTGCCGAGGCGGAAACCAGCAATGCCATCCTGTTCTTCGATGAAGCCGATGCGCTCTTCGGCAAGCGCAGCGAGGTGCGCGACGCCCATGACCGTTACGCCAATATCGAGATCAATTACCTGCTGCAGAAAATGGAAGAACATGAAGGCGTGGTGATCCTGGCCACCAATTTCCGCAAGAACATGGATGACGCTTTTGTGCGCAGGCTGCACTTCACCGTGGAGTTTCCTTTTCCCGGCGAGGCAGACAGGAAGCGCATCTGGGAGAAGATCTGGCCGCAAGAAACACCTCAGGGCTGCGATCTGGATTTCGAGTTCATGGCACGGCGTTTCGAGATGCCGGGAGGCAACATTCGCAATGTCGCCATGGCAGCCGCGTTCCTGGCCGCCTCCGATGGGGGCGTGGTCAACATGGCGCACCTTCTTCATGGCACACGGCGCGAATATCAGAAAATGGGCAAGGTCGTGAGGCAGGATGAGTTTGGATGAAAGATATCGCCTGGGATGGTGAATGACGCAATTTGAATAACCTGCCGCAGGGTGAACGGTCTGAGCAAGGTAGCCCGGCAGGGAATCAGGGGTCATTATGGATGCAGCTTCCGAAGCAAGACTACAGAATGTTCTTCCTCAGCTTGCCGATCGTATCCGCAGGATGGCCGACATGCTGGCGCAAGAGGGAATCGTTATCAGGGTAGTGCAGGCCATGCGGACATGGGCTGAGCAGGACGCGCTGTATGCCCAGGGCCGCACCGCGCCGGGCAAGATCGTGACCAACTGCAAGGGAGGGCAATCCTACCATAACTTCGGCCTGGCCGTGGATTGCGCTCCCAGCAAGAACGGTCCCGGCCAGCCTTTTGATCCGGATTGGAACGAGCAGAATCCTTCCTGGCAACGCATGGTCGCCGTAGGCCAGAGCCTGGGACTGGATTGCGGCGCGACATGGCGAACCTTCAAGGACGTGCCGCACTTCCAACTCACGGGATGCTTTCCTGAAGGCGAGCCCAGCCCGGAAACGGTCCAGGTATTCGAGAACGGCGGAACAAACGCGGTGTGGGACGCGGTGAGCGCAAGCCTGGCGTGACCGGTGCGTTCAGGCGGAATTAAACGTGAAATAGATCGCGGCAGCTTTCATTTCGAAGTGACGGCAAGAGGAACAGCTCATGGAGACGCGCAAATACGAGGAGTCATCACAAAAGCTGGATCACGCTCTTAATGCCGAAAGCATGAAGGGTCCGGACCTGCAACCTACACGGTTGAAGTCAGGACGCATTGGAAGCGCAACAGCAGGAAGCCACGTTCAGTCTATCTTGCAGATGCAGAGGCGGTTCGGCAATCGACACGTGCAGCGCACCCTGGAACTTGCGCGCAAAGGAGACGGAGCCGCAGAGGTATCGTCCGATGTGGAGTCGGGCATCGAGCGGGAACGCGGCGGCGGCCAGGCAATGGACAGCCACACGCAACGACAGATGGAGTCGGCGTTCGGAGCCGATTTCAGCGGAGTCCGCATTCATACCGGCGCGGAATCGCACTCCTTGAATCGCGCGGTCAATGCGGTTGCGTTTACCACGGGCAGCGACATTTTTTTCAGCGACGGAGCTTATGCTCCTGGCAACTCCAGCGGACGAGAGCTGCTCGCGCACGAATTGACCCATGTAGTACAACAAGGGGCGGCAGACACATTGCCGGAACATCATCGGAGCGCGGCCAAACCGGCATGCTCCTCCTGCTTGCCCGAGAGAGCGGAGAAAGAGCCGCAGGCCAAGCTCGCGGTGGGAGCGCCGGACGATGAATACGAGCAGGAAGCTGAACGAGTCGGCAGGATAGTGGCCGGTCAAATGGATAACGCTAGCGGTCCTCCGCGGCAAACGCCGGCAGTGCAGCGCGAATGTTCTTGCGGGACACAGGAAGCCGGCGAATGCGAAAAATGCCGCATGAAACGGCAGGACGGAACTCAATGCGGAATGACAGGCGGCCTGTCCGGACTGCAGCGCTCAATGGAAAATGAGGCTCTTTCGGTCTGGCTGCAGCGCCGGGTTGTTTGTCCGGAAGGGGTTTCTGAAGAAGAAGGAACCGGTTGTTATGAAGTGGATGACGAAGCCTCCACGGACCAGAGTACGACAACCGATCAGGATGCAACGACCAGCGGCCAGACCACGACCTCAACGGATCAAGGCACCACAACGGATGACAATGACACGAATACAAATCCAGGGCCATTGATGGCGGCCACAATCCACCCTGAAGAAGACGCTGCGAAGGAAGCAAGCGAGGATCCGAATATTCAATGCGAAGCCATAATTCACCACATTGAAGAACTTATTGAACAACTGATCGGCCGCTACAACGACCTTGTGGACCATGGTGGAGGCGACGAAGGGCATCGGGAGCGCTATGAAGAATTCCAAAGAGTCCTGAAAACCTTAATGACAAGGGCAGAAATGGAGTGTAAGAACGGCGAATACGACAGCGAATTGCAAGAAGAAGCATCCAAGCAGGCGAACAGACCGCTCCCAAGAATCGCCATGCCGGAGGAGAGTTTCTCCTGGGAGACTGTCGCTCAAGTGGTGGTGGCGCTTGGATTATCCATTGCTTTAGTGGCGACCATCGTTGCCGCCCTGGCTGATCCCGAGCCGTTTTCGAAATTGGCCCTTGCCGGACTGACTGCCGAAGAGATTACAGCTTTAAGCGCGGCGTTAGGGATTACGGCCCGGGTGGCGCAATGAAACCTTTAAGCCGTGAATTCAAAAAGAAGAGGAGCCGCGGAGATGAAGATTGAAATCATTGCGCCTGAAGTGGCGGCGACAGCGCAGGAAGTCAAGATACGTGTCGTGCTGTTCAACGACAGCTACGAGCCTGTGGAAATTTCACGGAATGCTTTCATCGGCCCGACCGTGCAAGCGGTAAATCCACCAGGCTCTCCGCATCCGGAAGGAGTTGAAGCGACTTTCGGCGGTCCCGAAGAGCCGCTTATGTTGCAATCATTTTGTTTCTATGGACGGGAACGCACGTTCAACTCGACAACTCCCGGGGAATTTCAGGTGACAGCTCGTTATTGCCACGGGAATAAACATGATCTCAGTGCCGTGAAGCGATTGCTTGTGAAGCCTGCTTAATAAAGATGACTTAAAAGCACCGAGGTTCGATCGAAACGGAGAGTTCAATCCAAGCCGGGAATCTAAGAAGAGGTTCGAGATGAAGTATAAACGGGAAGCCGAATCGGATGTGATAGAGAGCCGGGCACAAATCACAACTGAGCCTATGGCTTTCAACCGGGATCCGGCACTTTCTCGCTCGGGGGCGAACAGCTTTTTATATCGATTGCATAAGCATTATGGAAATCGTCATTTACAGAAAATCCTTGCCTCTTATGCCAAAGGGCCTGCTGCTCCCAAGGCCGACTATTCCTTGCAAGCGGGTAGCCCTGCAAGCGTAAATCTGCAACGTGATATGGATGACGACGAGCAAGATAGTTCAACCAACACCACATCTATGACCAGCGAGAACAGTTCTACAGCCAGCGACAGCGGCCAGAATGCGACACAGAGTGACGATAGCGGATTGCTCTCGGTGCAGGACGATTTTCAGCCGGCAGAATACGACAGCGTTCCAGATGAGGATATGTATGTAGCTGTTGTAGATTCCGACCGCAATCAGCTTGATGAAGATCAGCAGGCAGAGCAGGTTGCCGCACCGGAGATCCGCTTTGTAAATCTCGACCGCGTCGGCACTGTTCCGGTCAATGATTCATTTCTGTCACCGCGCGACCGCCGGCCCCACGCCTTTACTAATGGTGGCCGAACGGGAACCGTTGTGTGGGCCGGCGGCGGAGGAGCCGGGCCGCACGGAAATGAGGGAGCAGGGAGCATTCAGTCGCAAACCCCTCCCGTTTATCAATCACGGTCAAATCCGCCTACCGATGCCGGTGTTTCCAATGCAGATGCATGGGTGCAGGCCGGAACGGGCAACGTCAATGTAACGCGGTCCTTCGTCGGCTGCAACGGAGGCAACCAAGCCAATG
>Ga0207700_10001613_pt1 | contig 12814 bp, 10 predicted proteins | sample LARL82metaG_FD_184348 | JGI IMG/M metagenome (GOLD analysis project Ga0207700, IMG submission 184348) | Corn, switchgrass and miscanthus rhizosphere microbial communities from Kellogg Biological Station, Michigan, USA - LAR L8-2 metaG... | ecosystem: Host-associated > Plants > Roots >...
GCGAAGTTGACCTTGGTGCGCTCGGTCAGCGTGACGTCGTACCGCTCCTGCAGCAGGCGGCCGACCTCCTCGAGGAAGGGGCGGGCGTTCATCTTGGTGTTGATGAGGAGGCCGACCCTCTTGCCTTGCAGGCTCGCGAGACGGGGGGCCCGAACGGCGGCGGGCTTCGCTGTGCTTGTCACGGTCCCCGTCGGGTCCAGGATCGCGTTGGGCATTACTTCTCCGATCTCCTGCTAACCCCCGCGTCGCGGGCTTCGCTGCCGGGTGCACGATGCCGCCGCGGGTGTTCCTACCATCCATAAGATCCTGGTAGCCGTCATTAATTTCGTCCAGGGTGCACTTTTCCGGCCGATACGTTTGTGACCGTACCCATGACAAGCGCATCTACGGCTGTCGTGATATTAGATTTCATATCACGCGCTTCCCGTCGAACCAAGTGTCATATATCGTCATCCGTGAGCCGGGAGGCAGGGTTATCACCTGCGACAAATCCCCGGCCTGGCACCTGTCGCCGGGCCCAGTCTCCGGGCCAGGCGAAGGACGCTGGCGGAGCGCAGAGTAGGACGTGTATGGCTGACATGGTTCGCGCGGTGGTTCAGACCGGGCCGCGGCAGATGGAGATGCGCGAGTACCCCCGGCCGGTGATCGGCCCGGACGACGGCGCGCTGCTGCGCGTCGAGGCGTGCGGCATCTGCGGGTCCGACGTCGAGCAGTACAAGGGCGCGATGGGCACCCGTGGCCTGCCGATGATCCCGGGACACGAGCCGCTGGGGATCATCGAGGAGATCTCGGAGTCGGCGTCCCGCCGCTGGGGCGTGTCGGCCGGGGACCGGGTGGCGGTGGAGATCCTGATTCCCTGCCGGTCCTGCGACCGCTGCCTGGCCGGGCGGTACATGAACTGCAAGAACCGGATCGGCAGCCACGGCGGCTTCAACCCGCCGGAGCGGGCGAACGTGCTGTCGGGCGGCTATGCCGAGTACATGCACCTGCACCCGAACTCGATCGTGCACCCAATTGACAACGACATCCCCCCCGAGATCGCCGTCATGTACAACCCGCTGGGCGCCGGGGTGCGCTGGGCGCTCGAGTACGGCGGCGTGCACCTCGGCTCCTCCGTCCTGGTGCTCGGCGCGGGCCAGCGGGGTCTCGCCGCCGTCCTCGCCTCGCGGTACGTAGGCGCGGGCCTGATCATCGCCACCGGCCTGACCCGCGACGCGAAGAAGCTTGAGCTGGCCCGCGAGTTCGGCGCCGACCACGTGATCAACGTGGAGGAAGAGGACACGGTCGCCCGGGTCCGCGAGCTCACCGGCGGCGACGGGGCGGACGTGGTGCTCGACCTGACCCCGATGGCGCAGCAGCCGATCCTGGACGCCATCAACGCGGTCGCCTGGGGCGGCACCATCGTGCTGGCCGGGCTGAAGGGGCACAAGGACATCCCGCTGCCCACCGATATGCTGATCAACAAGGCGATCACGGTCAGGGGCGCGTTCTCCGTGGACGCCAACGGCTACACCAACGCCATCCGGCTGATCGAATCGGGCAAGTTCCCGCTTAAGAAGATGCAGACGCACAAGTTCGGCCTCGATGACGTGGAGCACGCCATCAAGCTGCTGGCCGGCGAGCTGCCCGGCGAGGACGGCATCCACGTCGCGGTCATGCCCGGGCTGTAAGCCGGAAAGGGGGCTTTATCTCTCATGCCTATCATCGACTCGCACGCGCACATCTTCCCCGGCGACTTCGGGCCGCCGCCGGCCGGGTGCGACCCGGCGGCCTGGCCGTCCGTGGAGCCTGGCCCCGACCCGGGCACCAGCCTGCTCGTCAACGGGCCGATGCGGTTCCCGGCCAAGAAGGTGTGGTTCGACGCCGAGGCGCGCCTCGAGGCGTCGGCCGCCTCCGGCCTCGACGCGGAGCTGCTCTCCCCGTTCCCCGCGCTGCTGAACTACCGCGTGCCCGGGCCGCTCGGCCGTGACCTGTGCCGGGTCACCAACGAGTACATCGCCGGGCTGGTCGCCGCGTTCCCGGCCCAGTTCTACGGGCTCGGCACGATCCCGCTGCAGGACCCCGAGCTCGGCGCGGCCGAGCTGGCCGAGCTCGCCAAGCTCGGCCTGGCCGGGGTGGAGATCGCCTCCAACATCAACGGGGCGTCGCTGCACGACCCGCAGTTCGACGGCTTCTGGGCGGAGGCGGAACGGCTTGGCACCGCGGTGTTCGTCCACGGCATGCCGGCCCCCACGGACCGGGTGCCCGGGCCCGCCGTGGCGACGTTCGGCGTCGGCGCCGAGGCGTCGCTCGGCGCGGCGGCGATCATCTCCGGCGGGGTGGCGGCGAAGTACCCGAACCTCAAGATCTCCTTCAGCCACGCCGGCGGCGGGTTCCCGCTGATCCTGACCCGCGCCCAGTGGTTCTGGGGCCGGACCTGGAACGAGGAGCCGCCGGTGCCGGAGTCGGAGCGACCGGAGGCCGCCCCGTGGTTCGCCGAGCACAGCCCGATCGAGCTAGCCCGCCGGTTCTACTACGACTCGCTGGTGTTCGACCACCGGGCGATCAGGTACCTGGCCGACATGTTCGGCACCGACCGGCTGCTTGTCGGCTCGGATTACCCCGCCATGACCCGGGAGCAGCCGATCGCGAAGACGCTGCGCTCGATGGGACTTTCGGAAGCAGAACTGGACAATGTCCTATGGAGTAACTGCTTCCGATTCCTGGGTATCGACCCGCCGAAGTTATCCTCGTCAATGTGGGCACGACAGTGAGCAGCCTATCTACCTTTCTCGACCCGCTTGAGGACGACGACGGGGTCCCTCAGCCGTGGGCGTCACCCGGCTCGGTCGCACAGCGGCCGCCGCGGCTGCTGCTCACGCTGCTCGGTGACTACTGGTGGCAGCGGACCGAGCCGCTGCCGTCGGCCGCGATCGTCGCGCTGCTCGCCGAGTTCGGCGTCAGCGACTCGGCCGCCCGCGCGGCGCTGTCCAGGCTGACCCGCAACGGGCTGCTCGTGACGCTGCGGCGCGGACGGCGCACCTACGTCCAGCTGTCCGCCCGGGCCGCCGACGTGCTCGACGACGGGGCACGGCGCATCTTCTCCTTCGGCGGGCGCCCCGAGGCGTGGGACGGGATGTGGTCGCTTGTCGCGTTCTCCATCCCCGAGGAGCACCGGGCGGCGCGGGACGAGCTGCGCAAGGCGCTGCGCTGGCTCGGCTTCGCCCCGCTGTACGACGGGCTGTGGGTCTCACCGCGCGACCACGCGGGCGAGGTGATCGAGCGGCTCAAGGACCTGGGGATCACCACGGCCACCGCGTTCCGCGCCACCGCGCTGCCGCTGCCGGCCGGCGCGATGCCGTTTGTCGCGGCGCCGCTCGACATCCCGTCCCGGGCGTGGGACCTGAGCGGGCTGCGGGCCCGGTACGAGGAGTTCACCACGTTCGCCCGGCAGCTGCGCGATGAGACCGAGGCCGGCCAGGTCAGCGTGGCCGACGCGCTGGTCGCGCGGACCCGGGTGATGAACGAGTGGCGGGCGTTCCCCGCCATGGACCCGGACCTGCCCGAGGAACTGCTTCCCGCGGCCTGGCCGCGCGCCACCGCCAGGGAGCTGTTCATCGCGTGCTATGACCTGCTCGGACCGCTCGCTACCCGCCGGGTCCGGCAGATCATCGCCCGTTACAGCCCGGAGCTCTCGGCCCGCGCCAACTTCCACAACACCGAGCTGACCATGTCCGAGAGCGCAGAGGCCTGAGCGGCTCGGGCATTCCCCGCTCAGCGCCGGGGCCCTGGCTCACTGGGGAGCCGGCGCCCCCGGCGCTGGCGGGTCTGCCCGCAGGCGGCCGGGTAGCGGTTACGAGCAGGACTTGGCCTGCTGCGCGGTGATGTCCTGGTAGTTGAACGGGTTGGTCGGCGCGTTGTCGCCGGAGAACGCCGCGGGCAGCCCGTTCGGCCAGGTGAAGATCACCCGGGTCCAGTACCAGGTGCCCTTGCCCGACGCGCAGACCATCACCGGGTTGCTGAGCGCCACGCGCACCGCGACCGAGTGCAGCGTGCCCGCGGCGCAGTTGGGGTTGCAGTCGTCAATCTTCTCCGTCCCGGTCCCGTCGGCCTGGCCGGAGTCCCACGCCGTCCAGGTCATGTTCCACAGCGCGGTGGTGCCGTCGCCGGACAGCCCGCAGCCCGTCCCGCAGGCGGGCCGGTAATCGGCGTGGCCGCGCACGTCGCCGCCTTCGGCGAGGAAAACCTGCTGGGCGGCCGGGGACGTCCCCCCGCCGGCCGCGACCGGGCTGGCCGTCGCCGTGGCCGGGCTGGCCGGGGTGGTGGCCGGCTGAGCCGGGCTGGTGCTAGCGGACGCGGCCGGCGCCGCCGAGCTCGCCGCGGCCGAGGTGGCCGAGGCGGTGGCGGCGCCGCCGGCCGCGGCTGAGGAGGAGCTGCTGGCGCAGCCGGCCAGCGGGAAGAGCGCGAGCGGGAGGACGGCAAGGAGAACGGGCAAGGCGGGGCGGGCGGGCCGGGAAATGGACTGCAACCGAAGCATGGGGGTCACCAAACCTGAGTAGAAGCTGAAAACTGACACCTAGACGCCTGGCCCGGTCGACTGGTTGCCGTACCGGCCCGGGTGACCCCGCGCTGCTGCGGGGCCGGCCGCCGGGACCCGGCCGCCTCGTTCTACCTCGACGTTGCGAACCCGAGGGCGGCCTACCCTGACTCGGGCAGGGCCAGGGCCTCCGCCGCGAGGGCGGCGCGCTGCAGGGTCTCCCGCAGCGCCTGGCTGGTCTCGGCGGCTTGCATGGCCAGGCCGGTGATCTCCGTGGTGGCGTGCTTGTCCGCGGCCGTTCGCGCGACCAGGTCGAGGAACCGGTCATTGCGGGCCGCCGCCCGGTGGGCGGCCTCCCAGTCGCGCCGCGCCGCCTCCGCCACCGCCACGTGCTCCGCGAGCGCCTCAAGCGCGACCACCCGGGCCGTCGTGGCGTCGCGGGCCACCGAGATCGCCCGGTTCTGCGAGAGCAGGACCGCGGTCGTCATGGGTCCCGCCTGACCGCCGGCGTAACTGACGGCCAGGTCAAGCAGCAGCTCGGTTATCTCCCGCAGCGCGACGGCGATGTCCCACACGTGCTGGCGAAGCGCGCGTTCCTGGACGGTGCCGCGCAACTCGCGCTGGTACACCTGCGACGTCACGACGGTGGTGATCGCGCACTGCGCCCGGTGCAGCAGCGTCCCGCACTCGCGCTCGAGCGCGAGCGGTGACACGACCTCTTCCCGGAGGCGGGTCTGGCGAACCGGCCCGACGTTGTATGCCAGCTGCGCCTTCACGATCCGGATGAGGCGTTCCCGCTTGGCAGGCCGCAAGCTGGGATTCGCCACGGGCTCGACGCGGTCACCGACATTGCGGACCATGAAGGCATTTTAGGCGTCAGCCCGGCCGGCGGCGAGCGGACGCTCCGAGGGACGTGCTGGCGCTGCCGGAGTTCTGCGCCGCGGCGGACGAGCCGGCCGGGCCGGCGGGCCAGGCGGTGATGTCGGCCGGGTCGAGGCGCACGGCGCAGTGGTCGCCCGGCGCCAGGTCAAGCAGCGCGGTGGTCCGGACGCGCAGTTCGGGCGCCTGCCGCCGGCCGGTGCGCAGCCGCACGGTGAGGGTGGTCAGCGTGCCGATGTCGGCGATGTCGTCAACCACCGCCGGGTACGCGGTGCCGTGCCCGTTGGCGGCCGCGTCCGCGGCGAGACCGGGGAAGACGGTGACGTGGTCCGGACGGATCGTCCACAGCACCTCGGCTCCGGCCGGCAGGTCGCCGGTCGCCGCCGCGACACGCAGGCCTGCCCCGCCGGCCTCGGGGGACGCGGCGTCCGGGCCCGGCAGCTCCGCCGCGTCGTCCGCGCCCGCCGAGGCGCCGACCGTGATGAGGCCCGGCTCCGCGACCGTACCGTGAATCAGGTTCGGGATGCCGAGCAGCCGCGCCACCTGCGGAGAGGCTGGGCGGCCGAACACCTCGGCGCGCGGCCCGGCTTGAAGCAGGCCGCCCTCGCCGATGACGATGATCTCGTCGGCGAGCAGCGCCGCCTCCTCCGCGTCGTGCGTCACGATGATGGTCGACAGCCCGGCGTCGCGCTGCAGGCGGCGCAGCTCGCGGCGCAGCTCTTCGCGGACCGGGGCGTCGAGCGCGCTGAACGGCTCGTCGAGCAGGACCAGCCGGGGCTGGTAGGCGAGCGCGCGGGCGAGCGCGACCCGCTGCCGCTGGCCGCCGGACAGCTCCCCGGGCAACCGCGACTCCAGGCCGCCGAGCCGCAGCGTGCGCAGCCACCAGGCGGCCAGCGCCGGGTCGGCGCCCGCCGCGAACGTCACCTGCTCCCAGACGGTCCGGCCCGGGAACATGACGTGCCCCTGCGGCACGTACCCGACGCGGCGCTCCTCGACCCGGACCCCGCCGACCTGCGTGCCGTCGAACTCGACGGCGCCGGCGGAGGAGCCGAGGAACCCGGCGATCGCGCGCAGCGTGATCGACTTGCCCGCACCGGACGGGCCCAGGATGGCGATCTTGTTGCCCGCCGACTGGTGCGCGAGCCGCAGCCGGAAGGTGCCAACCATGAGGTCCAGGTCGAAGGACACAGAGACCGGCTCGACCGGCGGCGGCGGGACCGGTGCCGGCAGGACCAGCGCCCGAAGCCGCCGGGGCACCAGCCGGACCTGGCTGAGCAGCAGGACGACCACGGCGACCCCGAGCGCCAGCGCCGTCGGCGCCTGGGTGTCGGGGATGCCGGTGGAGGAGAACTGCACGTAGGTGAACACGGGCAGCGTGTACGGGTGGTAGGCGAGCAGCACGGTCGCGCCGTACTCGCCGATCGCGCGCAGCCAGGTCATCAGCATGCCGGTGCGGATCCCCGGCATGGCGACGCGCAGCGACACCAGGAGGAACCGGCTGGCCGGCCGGCGGCCGAGCGAGGCCGCGAGTTCCTCGAGCGCCGGGTCCACGCCTTCGAACGCCGTCCGCGCGGCGACGATGAGGAACGGGCCGGCGACGAACGTCTGCGCGATCACCACGCCGACCACGGTGCCGGTGAGGTTGTCGTTGAACCGGTTCCCGAGCCAGGTGTACGGGCCGACGATGTAGATCAGCAGCAGGCCGGCCATCACCGGCGGCAAGGCCAGCGGAAGCTGGATGAGCAGCCCCATCAGCCAGTTGAGCCGCCCGCGCGAGCGCGCCAGCCAGTACGCGAGCGGTATGCCGAGGACCGTGACGATCGCGGTGGAGACCGTGGCGGTCGCCACCGAGGTCCACAGCGCCGACCACAGTCCCGGGGCGCCGAACCCCCGGTCGCCGGGCTGGGCCAGCCGGTAGAGGAAGGCGGCGACCGGGACCGCCAGGTACAGCGCCAGCAGCCCGCCCAGGTACGTGAGCGGGCTGCGTGACGCGCGGTATTTCACGTGATGAAACTTACCTACTCAGTGCAAACGCGAGTTGCGTCCCGCAACTAGGAGCCGATCGCGGTCTGGACCGTGGACGGCACGCCGCTGCCGGTGACCGTGGCCGGGCTGATCACGTCGAAGCCGTCCTGCTTGAGCACGGCCTGCACGGCCGGGCTGAGCATGTAGGCGACGAACGCCTCGGCGGCCGGCTCGTCCGGCGCGTTCGCGAGGGTGGAGATCGTGTAGGTGGCCTTCAGGTCGGTGGTGCCGGTGAGCGGCACCGTCGGGATGCTCACCGGCACCGCCTCCGCGGTGTAGAAGAAGCCCGCGTCGAGCTGGCCCGACTGCAGCCGGGCGACCAGGGTCTCCTCGGGGAAGACGTCGCCCTTGTCGTTCTCGATCGCGGTCAGCGCCGGCAGGTTCTGCGACTTGGCGGTGTCGGTCAGCGCCTGGGCGGTGAGCTTGCCCTTGGGGTCGGTCGCCGGGTCGGTGAAGCCGAGCTTGAGGCCGGGCGTGGTGATCGCCTTGTACCACGGCTCGGACTTGATCTGGGCGGCGAACTTGCTGTTCGCGTTGTAGCCGAGCACCAGGTTGGACGAGGCGAACTTGACGTAGTAGGAGACCCAGTTGCCGTTTGAGGCGCCCATGAGGGTCGCGGTCGCCTTCGGGCTCGCGCTGACGAAGACGTCGCCCTTGTAGACCTTGCCCTTGATGTCGGTCACCAGGGCGGTGGAGCCCGCCGACTCGCCGGTCAGCGTGTAACCGCTCGCGGCCTGGAAGGCCGGGCCGACCTGCTTCGTCATCAGGTTGACGAGCGAGCCCGCGTACAGCACGTTGACCGGGCCCGTGCCGGTGGCCGAGGACGACGCGGAGGCGGCCGCGGACGTCACCGCGGCGCTCGACGCCGGCGTGCTCGCGGCCGGGGCGCTTGACGAACTTGACGAGCTTGAGGACGAGCTGCAGGCCGCGGCGGTGAGGCCGAGGCACGCTATGCCGAGCGCGACGGCGAGCCGCCGTTGTGATGACCGGTATATAGGCATGAACTTGACATTAGCTAGCACAGCTTGCGCAGTGCAATAAGACCTGACATCGCTACGCCGTACTGTGACCCGCGGCGCACCCCGGGCACCGCCCGTTGTGGCGTCCCGGTTACTCGCCGGTACAGTAACCGCCGAATCACCGCAAGACACAACGAATGGCCCTAGCCATTGGGGTGAGGCCACAATGACCGGGCCGCCAGCCGGGCGGATGATGGCTGCCAAACTGTGTTCACTGCCCGGGGAGGGTATTGCATGAAGACGCGAGCAGCGGTGCTCAGGGACGTCGGCAAGCCGTTCGAGATCGTGGAGCTTGACCTCGACGAGCCGAAGGCAGGCGAGGTCCTCGTCCGGTTGGTCGCCTCGGGCCTGTGCCACTCCGACGACCACCTGCGCACCGGCGACATCCCGGTCAGGTACCCGATCGTCGGCGGGCACGAGGGCGCCGGCATCGTCGAGAAGGTAGGACCCGGCGTCACCAGGCTCGCCCCCGGCGACCACGTGATCACCTCGTGGCTGCCCGTCTGCGGGCACTGCCGGTTCTGCTCCCGCGGCCAGACCAACCTGTGCGACCTGGGCCGCTTCCTAGTGGACAATTCCCTGCCGGACGGCACCTACCGCTACCACGAGGGCAGCACCGACTTCGGGCAGATGTGCCTGATCGGCACCTTCTCGCAGTACAACGTGGTCTCCGAGTACTCGGTGGTGAAGATCGAGGAAGACTTCCCGCTCGAGGTCGTCGCGCTGGTCGGCTGCGGCGTGCCCACCGGCTACGGCACGGCCGTGCGCGCGGGTGAGGTCCACCCCGGCGACACCACGATCGTCTACGGCATCGGCGGCGTCGGCATCAATGCCGTGCAGGGCGCGTCCCACGCGGGGGCGCGCTACGTCATCGCGGTCGACCCGGTGGAGTTCAAGCGCAGCACCGCGCTGACCCTCGGCGCCACCCACGCGGTGGCCACCGCCGAGGAGGCGCACGAGCTGGCGCAGCAGCTGACCTACGGCGTCGGCGCGGACCAGTCGCTGATCACGGTGGGCGTGGTCAACGAGGAAGTCATCTCGGCGGCCTTCGCCGCGGTCCGCAAGCGCGGCATCGTCGTCGTGACGGCGATGGGCGGCGCGCTCACGGACAAGGCGGTGCACGTCAGCGCGTTCGAGCTGACCGCGTTCGAGAAGCGGCTGCAGGGCGCGCTGTTCGGCCACGACAACCCGTTCGACGTCATCCCGCGGATGCTCGAGCTGTACCGGGCGGGCAAGCTCAAGCTCGACGAGCTGATCACCACCCGCTACACCCTCGACCAGGTCAACCAGGGCTACGAGGACATGATGGCGGGCCGCAACATCCGCGGCGTCATCATCCACGAGCACTGAGTTGCGCGCCCGATGGCACAAACCGCCATCGTACCGGGCGCGCAACTCAGTGAGATCTCCCGGGGGACGACCCCCCGTACCCGCCGCAAGGCGGAGCCGTCTGGCTGACGCGGAGCCCGCCCCCGTTCCGGATACTGCGTATTCTCCGGAACGGGGGCGGGCTCTTTCCGTTTCCGCGTGCGGCGGCCCGCAGGCCGGCCTGGCGCGCTCCGCGCGCTTGTTGCTGTTATCAGTTGCGCTGGGTGGAGCTAGCTCTACCTCAAAGACGGCACGTGGCTCTATCGTGGCGCCGGGCCGGCCCTGCCTAGCATGAGGCCGTGACCACGCGGGAACGTGAAACCCCTGTCCAGCCGGCTACCAGCGCCAACCCGGCGGGCAACCAGCGCCTGACGGCGATGACCGGGGCGGTTCTGCTGGTGCTGTTCGTCGCGGAGTGCCTCACCATATTCAGCTTGCAGCGCCTGCTCACGCTGCATGTCTTCCTCGGGATGCTGCTGCTCGGGCCGGTCGGCCTGAAGATCGGGTCCACGCTCTGGCGGTTCACCAGGTACTACACGGGCTCGGCGGCCTACGTGCGGCGCGGGCCGCCGGCACCGCTGCAGCGGGTGACCGGGCCGTTCGTGATCCTGACCACCCTGGCCGTGCTCGCTACCGGGATCATGCTGGCCGTAGAAGGCCAGGGTCCGGGCGGCTGGCGCTGGATCCCGCTGCACCGGCTCTCGTTCCTGGCCTGGGCGTTCTTCATGCTGATCCACCTGGGCTCGTACCTCCCGAGGCTGCCTGCGCTGCTGGCCGGCCGGGCGGAGCAAGCCAGCCGGGTGCTGGGGGCGCGGCCCACGCGCTGGCTGCTGCTGTGCGGCTCCCTGGCCGCCGGCCTAGGGCTGGCCCTGGCCACCTATCACCTCGCGGCCCCGTGGGGCGGCTCGGGCAGCCTCATCCCGTGAGGTAAGACGGATCAGATCCAGCCGGAAACGGGGCCGAGCAGGCCCCGGTACCACATGTGGGACAGCCAGTCCGGGTACGGGATGACCTGGGCCGTGAGGATCGGGTAGAAGTACCAGAACAGGACCAGGACCGCGAGGACGTAACCTCCGGCCAGCGCCGCCCCGGTCGCCCGGCGCCGCCTCCCGGCGGCGGCCGGGCCGAGGATCAGCCCGAGACAGAGCACCACGCAGATGATGATGAACGGCTCAAAGTCGAGGGAGTAGTAGTCGAACTTGGTCCGCGTGGTGAACGGCAGCCAGCTCGCCCAGCCCGCGAAGATACACAGCAGGGCGGTCCCCGCCCGCCAGTCGCGGCGGGTCGCCCACCAGATGAGGCAGGTCACGATCACCGGGAGGGACACCCACCAGATGGCCGGGTTCCCGAGCGCCGTCACCTGCCGTACGTACGCTCCGACGGCGTTGGCCTTCGTCTCGGCGTGCAGGCCGGCCGGGTCGGTGTAGGACACCCAGAAAAGGTTCACCGGCCGGGAGATGACGAACCAGTCCCACGGCTGCGACTGGTACGCGTGCGGCGTGCTCAGCCCGACCCCGAACTGCAGCATCTGCCTGTGGTACTCGTACAGCGAGTACAGCTGGGAGATCACCGGGAGGTTGACCCCGTGCTGCTGCGCGTAGTCCCGGCCGTACCCGGTGTTGGTGACCAACCAGTTCATCCAGGTCAGCACATAGGTGGCCAGCGGGATCAGGCCGAGCGTGACCGGCAGCCACCGGCCGTCCCTGACCAGCGCGCCGGGCCAGGGACGGCGCAGCCCCACGGTGCGGCGCGCCCCCAGGTCCCAGGCGACGCACAGCGCCGCGAAGGCGAAGACGTACCAGATCGCGTACTGCTTGGAAGCGCAGGCGAGGCCGAGCATGATCCCCGCGATAACGCGCCACTTCCTGATCCCAAGGTCCGGCCCGGCTTCGTCGCCGGGGCGCAGCACCACCGCCTCGGCCAGCCGCGCCCGGGAGACGTCGCGGTCGACGATCAGCGCCCCGAACGAGGCCAGCAGGAAGAACATCAGGAAGATGTCGAGGATGCCGGTCCGGCTGAGCACGAACTCAAGGCCGTCAAGCGACAGCAGCAGCCCGGCGGTGCAGCCGAGCAGGGTCGACCGGGTCAGGCGCCGCGCGACCCGGCACATGACCAAGATGGCCAGCGTCCCGAATACCGCCGAGGCGAACCGCCAGCCCATGGTGGTCAGGCCGTACATCCACTCGCCGGCCGCGATGAGCAGCTTGCCGACCTCCGGCTGGACCACGTACTCACCGCAGCCGGTGCCCGAGCACGCCCGGAACAGGTGCTCGCTGAAGTGCCCGGCGATGACCTGCTTGTTGACGTAGTCGGGATTACTGGCGGGATCGGCCATCCAGTACCACTCGACCCCGTGCTTCAGGATCGACCAGGCGTCCTTGGCGTAGTACGTCTCATCGAAAATCACCGCATGCGGGCTGGACAGCCGGGCGAACCGCAAGACGCCCGCGAAGAGCGTGACGAGCAGCGGCCAGGCCCAGCCCCAGATTCCGTCGTCGGGCAGCGGGGTCATGAGCCGCCCGCGCAGCTGCGCGATGCGGTCGGCCGCTGCGGCTCCGGTCGTGCCGCTTCCCGGGTCCATGTCCGGCTGCTCGGCCGCGGTGGCGCTCATCGCAAGCCATGCTACTGACGAAAGGGCCCGCGCGGTCGAACCGGCGCCAAAGGCTATTTAACCGGAATGACACCCTATAACCAGATAACTGGCTCGCGGCGGTCGAGGGCCGGGTCGCTACCGGTCCGAGCCGCACCAGGCTCGCGCCGAGGTTGCCGAGGATCCGGTCGACCGTTTCCTCCGCCGACAGCTCCGTCGAGTCGAGCCACAGTCCGAGCCTGTCGGTTTCGACGTGCAGCACGTCACGCAGTTGCCCGATGTTCCAGTTACCGCCGTAGCCGGTCTTCGAACGGCCTCGGTCACGGTCCGCCACCGCGGTCGCGCCCGGGTCGAGGAACACCAGGTGCACCTCAGGCACCGGGGCGAGCGCGAGGAACTTGGGCAGCACCGGCCCGA